>OGQA01000026.1_pt1 | contig 84162 bp, 78 predicted proteins | sample 1553011 | NCBI WGS metagenome assembly OGQA01 (sample SAMEA2580256, study PRJEB22360) | human gut metagenome | biome: human gut; feature: human-associated habitat; material: faeces | place: Denmark | collected 2008/2010 | reverse complement strand
CGCCTTCTGCGATGCGTCCAGACCGCCCTGCTTTGCGGACGTGACGTATGGCTTTTACGCCGTGCTCGCCTGTGCGCAGCGCCTGGAGCCGGTTGTCCGTCCCCTGGACGAGCGCTTCCGCGTCCGGGTGGAGGACTATCTGGACGCGCCCGGCCCGGTCTTTCTGGCCAACCCCAACGCGCCTTCGGGCCTGTTCCTGCCGCTGAGCGACGTGGAGCGCATTGTGCGGGCAAACCCGGACCTGCCCGTGATTGTGGACGAAGCCTATGTGGACTTTGGCGGGCAAAGCGCGGCCGGCCTCATCGATCGGTACGCGAACCTGCTGGTGGTGCAGACGTTTTCCAAGTCGCGCAATCTGGCCGGCGTGCGGATTGGCTTCGCGCTGGGGCAGGAGGAAATTCTGTCCGACCTGCGCGCCTGCAAAAACGCCTTTAACCCTTACAGCCTGGACAGCCTCGCCCTGCGCATCGGCGAGGCGGCCGTCCGGGACGAGGCGTATCTGCGCCGCTGCACGGAGGAAATCGTCCGGACGCGCGAGGCGTTCCTTCAGGCGCTGCGCAGCCGCGGCTTTACCGGGAACGATTCGGCCGCGAACTTTGTTTTCGTCCGCCATCCCCGCCTGTCCGGAAGGGCGTACTATGAGGCGCTGCGGGAAAAAGGCGTGCTGGTTCGTTATTTTGAAGGGCCGCGCACGCGCGATTTTGTCCGCATCACCGTCGGCACGCCGGAGGACATGCGCGCGCTGCTGGCGGCGACGGATGCAATAGAGGAGGAGAACGGATGAGACAGGCGACCCTCGAGAGAAAAACCGCGGAGACGTGCATTTCCCTTTCGCTCTGCCTGGAGGGGGGCGCGGTGGATGTCCAAACGGGCTGCGGCTTTTTCGACCACATGCTCACGCTGCTGGCGCGCCATGCCGGCTTCGGCCTGACGCTGGCATGCCGGGGCGATTTGCAGGTAGACGCCCATCATACCGTGGAGGACTGCGGCATTGCGCTGGGGCGCGCGCTGAAGCGCTGCCTGGGGGACTGCCGGGGCATTGCGCGCTATGGCAGTTTTCTCCTGCCCATGGACGAAGCGCTGGTGCTGGTGGCCCTGGATATCAGCGGTCGGTGCCATCTGGCCTGCGACCTCCCGCTGCCCGCCCCGCGCGTGGGGGATTTTGACACGGAGCTGGGGCGCGAATTCTTCCTGGCGCTGTGCCGCGAGGCCGCGCTGACGCTGCACATCCGGGAGCTGGCGGGGGAAAACACCCACCATATTCTGGAAGCCGCTTTCAAAGGGGTGGGCCGCGCGCTGGCGCAGGCCGTCGCGCCGGACGTCCGGCGTCCGGACGATATTCCGTCCACCAAAGGGGTGATTGGATGATCGCCATTGTCGATTACGGGGTGGGCAATCTGTTTTCCCTGGCAGCGTCGCTGGACAGCCTCGGCTTTCCGAGCGTGGTCACGGGCGAGGAGCGCGCGCTGCGGGAAGCGGACCGCATCATCCTGCCCGGCGTGGGCGCGTTTGGAGACGCGATGCGCAGGCTGCGGGAAACCGGGCTGGTGCCGGCGCTCGACAGGCTGGTCGGCGAAGGCCGTCCGCTGCTGGGCATCTGCCTGGGGATGCAGCTGCTGTTTGAAAAAAGCTATGAGTACGGCTGCTGGGAGGGCCTGGGCTATCTGCCCGGAAGCGTCCAGCCGCTGGCGGACGTGCTGCCCAAAGGGCTGAAGGTGCCCCATATCGGCTGGAACGCGCTGCACCTGGTGCGGCCGGCCGATCCGTTGCTTGCGGATTGCCGCGAAGGGGATTGCGTATATTTTGTCCATTCCTACTATGCGAAGCGCTGCGAGGCAAGCCTTGTGGCCACCGCCGAGTACGGCGGCGCGACCGTGCCGGCGCTCGTGCGCGACGGCAGCGTCGCCGGCGCACAGTTCCACCCGGAGAAGAGCGGGACGGTGGGGCTGGCCATGTTGCGCGCGTTTGCGGCGTCCTGCGGGATGGGAGGGTGAAGATGGAGGTCTATTTTGCCGTGGATGTGCTCGGCGGCAGCGCCGTGCGCCTGCTGCACGGGGATTATGCGAAAAAGACGGTCTATTATCCCGATGCGGCGGATGCGGCGCGCGCGCTGCTTGGGCAGGGCGCCGGCTGCCTGCACGTGGTCGATCTGGACGGCGCGCGGGGAGACAGGGCGGACAATTTTGCTGCAATCTCGCGCATCGCTGCGGCGGGCGCGGGATTTGTGCAGGTCGGCGGCGGCATCCGCAGCATGGAGCGCATCGCGGCGTATCTGGATGCGGGCGTGGACCGGGTGATCCTCGGCACCGCGGCGGTCAAGGACCCGGCGCTGCTGGACGCGGCTATCGCCCGCTACGGCGCGCGCGTCGCCGTGGGCGTGGATGCGCGCGACGGCTGCGTGGCGGTCGAGGGCTGGCGCGAGACAAGCGCGCTTGAGGCGGGGGCGTTCTGCGCGTCGCTCGCCGCGCGCGGCGTATCGTGCGTGATCTATACCGATATTTCGCGCGACGGCGCGCTGCGGGGCGTGAACCTTGAGGCGTATCGCGCTTTGCTGGAGATCCCGGGCCTTACGGTCATAGCCTCCGGGGGCGTGGCGGGGGCGGACGATCTTTCGGCGCTCGCCGCGCTCGGCGTACACGGGGCGATCGTGGGGCGCGCGCTGTATGAGGGAAAGCTGGATGTGGCGGCCGCGCTGCGGGCCGCGGGGAGGGCGGACGCATGATTACAAAGCGCATCATCCCGTGTCTCGACGTGCGCAACGGCCGCGTCGTCAAGGGCGTCAATTTTGAGGGGCTGGCCGATGTCGAGGACCCGGTCGTGCTGGCCCGCTTTTACAACGACAGCGGGGCGGACGAGCTCGTGTTCTACGACATCACCGCCAGCGCCGAGGGGCGCGCGCTGTTTACCGATGTGCTCGAACGCGTGGCGCGCGAGGTGTTCATCCCGCTTACGGTGGGCGGAAGCATCAACACGGTGGACGATTTTGCGCGCGTGCTGCGCTGCGGGGCGGACAAGGTGAGCGTCAACACCGGCGCGATCCGTAATCCCGCCGTGATCGGCGAGGCGGCGCGGCGCTACGGCAGCCAGTGCGTCGTGCTGTCCATGGACGTCAAGCGCGAGGACGGACGCTATGCGGTATATGCGCGTGGCGGTCGGGAACGCACCCCGCTCGACGCGCTCGAATGGGCGGTCCATGCCGAGGGGGAGGGCGCCGGCGAGCTGGTCGTCAACAGCATCGACACCGACGGCGTGAAGCGCGGGTTTGACCTGCCGCTGCTCGAGGCCGTGGCCGGGCGCGTGCGCATCCCGGTCGTCGCATCGGGCGGCGCCGGCTGTATGGAGGATTTTGCGGCGCTGTTTGCCCGCGTGCCGGGCGTGGATGCGGGGCTGGCCGCCTCGGTGTTCCACTACCGGGAGATCGACATTGCGGCGCTTAAGGATGCGCTGGCGGCGCGCGGCGTGCCGGTGCGGCGCACGGGAAGGGCAAAAGGAGGAATCGTATGAATCTCGAGGAACTGAAGTTTGATGAAAAAGGGCTGATCCCCGCGGTCGTACAGGATGCGCGCACGCATCGCGTGCTGACGCTGGCGTATATGAACCGCGAGAGCCTGGCCATCACGCTCCGGGAGGGGCGCACGTGCTTTTATTCCCGTTCGCGCCGGACGCTCTGGCGCAAGGGGGAGACCAGCGGCAATGTGCAGCGCGTCGTGCGCGTGACGGCCGATTGCGACGGCGACGCCCTGCTGGTCGAGGTGGAACCGGCCGGGCCGGCTTGTCATACCGGCGAGGAGAGCTGCTTTTTCCGCCCGCTGGAGGGCGCGCCGGATGGCGGGGCGGCGGAGGCGCGCTTTTCGCTGGACGGGCTGTACGAGCTGCTGCTCGGCCGCAAGGCGGAGCGGCCCGCAGGCTCATACACGACGTACCTGTTCGACAAGGGGCGCGAGAAGATCCTCAAAAAGGTGGGCGAGGAGTGTACCGAGGTCATCATCGGCGCGATGAAGGACAGCCGCGAGGAGACGGTGTTCGAGGTCGCGGATCTGACGTATCACGTGCTCGTGCTGCTGGCCGAGATGGGCGTCACGCCAGACGAGGTGCGGGCGGAGCTTGCCAGGCGGCATGTGGTCGATCACAAGGTCAAGCAGGAGACGATGCAATGACCGGGCTGCCGGCGCAGACGCTGCACATCCACTCCGACTTTGTGGACGGGGCGGATTCGCTCGGCGCGATGGCGGAAGCCGCGATGCGCGCCGGTCTGTCCTCCATCGGCTTTTCGGAGCACGGGCATGTCCCGCCGCAGGCGGCTTTTGCGCCGGGGGAGGATGCCTGCTGGCTGACCGGGGCGGACACGCCCCGGTATTTTGCGCAGGCGCACGCCGTGCAGGCGGCGTTTGCCGGGCGGCTGGAGATCTTCGTGGGACTGGAACAGGACAGCTATGGCGTTCTGCCGGCGGAGCCGCTGGCCTACCGGATCGGCTCGGTACACCTGCTGCCGGGAGAAGCGGGGTTGTTCTCCGTGGATGCGGGCCGGGAGACGCTGCTGCGCGAGATCCGGCGCTCCTTCGGGGGCGATCCGCTGCGCCTTGCCGCGCGTTACTATGCGGATGTGGCGGCGTTTGCCGCCCGTTGCCGCCCGGACATCCTCGGGCACATCGATCTGATCACCAAGTTTGACGAAAGCGGCGCGCTGTTTGACGAGGCGGGCCGCGCCTACCGGACGCTGGCGCTCGACGCCGTGGACGCGGCGGTGGACGCGGGCTGCATCATTGAGATCAACACCGGCGCCATCGCCCGCGGGTATCGCAAAACGCCGTATCCACGCCGCTTTCTGCTCGAGCGCGTGCGGGCGCGCGGCGGCCGCATCGTCCTCTCGAGCGACGCGCACAGCGCGGCCGGCGTCGCCTGCGGACTGGCCGAGGCCGCGGAACTGGCGCGCAGCGTCGGCTTTGCCGAATACCAGCTTCTTACGCGGAACGGCTTCGCGCCCGCCCCGCTGTAATCGCTGCGCCGCCCATGCCGCGCCGAGCGCGCAGCGCCCGAAAAATGGGGGGCGGAAGCGTTGCAAACAGCCCTCAATCTGCTATAATAGACAATAAGCCCACAACCCGTTTGGATTTGAGGAGGACGCATGCGGATCTTTATCGTCGGCTGTGGCAAGATCGGACAGACGCTTGCCCGTGAGCTTGTCGCCGAAGCGCACGACGTTACGGTGGTCGACACGGACGAACAGGTGCTGGCCAACATCGCCAACACGCTCGATGTGATCTGTTTTACCGGCAACGGCGCATCCTTTCTCGCCCTGCGCGACGCGGGGGTGGAAAGCGCGGATCTGGTCGTCGCCGTCACGGAAAGCGACGAGGTCAACATGCTCTGCTGCCTGACGGCGCATAAGCTCGGCGCAAAACACACGGTCGCGCGCGTGCGAAACCCGGAGTATTTCGATCAACTCTATTTTCTCAAGGAAGATCTCGGCCTGTCCATGGTCATCAACCCGGAGCTTACCGCCGCGCAGGAGATTGCGCGCATCCTGCGCATCCCGTCGGCGGCGCGCGTGGAACTGTTCGCCAAGGGGCGGGCGGAGCTGGTCAGCTTTCGCCTGCCGCCGGAGAGCCCTATCCTCGGCATCCCGCTCTCGCAGCTTCCGCAGAAGCTGGGCGTGCGCGTGCTGTTCTGCGCGGTGGACCGCGCAGGGGAGGTTTCCATCCCGGACGGCACGTTCCGGCTCTGCGCGGGCGACCGCGTCTATCTGACCGGCGCGACGGAGGAGATTGGCGAAGCGTTCCGGCGTATGGGCATGGTCTCCTCGCGCGTGCGCGACGTGATCATAGCCGGCGGAGGCCGGATCACCTACTATCTTGCCAACAGCCTGACCAAGGCGGGCATGCGCGTCAAGATTGTCGAGCGCAACGAAGCGCGCGCGGAGGAGCTGGGGTCCCTGTTGCCCCGCTGCACCGTGCTGTGCGGCAGCATGGCGGACCACGAATTGCTGCTCGAGGAGGGGCTCGCCAGCGCGGACGCGTTTGTGGCGCTCACGGGGCTGGACGAGGGCAACATTCTCGCGGCCATGTACGCCGCTTCGAGCGGCGCGCGCAAGGTCATCGCCAAGGTCAATAACAGGAACCTGACCCGCCTGGTGCAGGACAGCAGCCTGGAGAGCGCCATCTCGCCCCGCGAGATCACGGCCAACCGGATCGTGGCGTACGTGCGCTCGGTCAACGCCTCGCTGGAGAGCAGCAATGTGGAATCGCTGTTCCAGATCGTGGGCGGCAAGGTGGAGGTGCTGGAGTTTCGCGCCGGGCGCGAGGGCGCGTACCTGCGCGTACCGTTCAAGGACCTGCGGCTCAGGCCGGGCATCCTGATCGCCTGTCTCGTGCGCAACGGCAAGGCGATCATCCCCGGCGGCACGGACCGGATCGAGCCGCGCGACGGCGTGCTCGTGGTCACGCGGGACCATCGCCTGACCGCGCTGGAGGATATTCTTGCCGAGGAGTAGCGCCCCGCCTGCCGGTGCGGCGCGAGAAAGGTCGAAGACGTGAACAAACGGATGATCCTATACCTGCTGGGCAGGATTCTGACGGTGGAAGCCGTTCTCATGGCGCCGTCGGCGGCGATGGCCGCGGTCTATGGGGAGGGCGACCTGTTCGCTTTTTTGATCACGATGGCGCTGCTGGTGGCGGTGGGGCTCCCGTTTTCGCTGCGCAAGCCGGCCGACAGCGCGATCTATGCGCGCGAAGGCATGGTGACGGTGGCGCTCGCGTGGGTGTTCATGAGCGCGTTCGGCGCGCTGCCGCTGGTCATCTCCGGGGCAATCCCGTCGTATGTGGACGCGCTGTTTGAAATCGCCTCCGGGTTTACGACCACCGGGGCGTCGATTCTGGCGGAGGTGGAATCGCTGCCGAGCGGCGTGCTGTTCTGGCGCAGCTTTTCGCACTGGGTGGGCGGCATGGGCGTGCTCGTGTTCGTCATGGCGGTGCTGCCCATGTCGGAAGACCGGTCGATGGTGCTCATGCGCGCCGAGGTGCCGGGGCCGACGGCGAGCAAACTCGTGCCCCGCATGCGCACGACCGCCAAGATTCTTTACGGGACGTATTCGGCCATGACGGTCGTGCTGATCGTGCTGCTGCTGCTGGGCGGCATGCCCGCGTTTGACGCGGTTTGCACCGCCATGGGCACGGCCGGCACGGGCGGTTTCTGCGTGCGCAATATCGGCATTGCGTATTACGACAGCGCGTACATCGATGTGGTGCTGTCCGTGTTCATGCTGCTGTTTTCCATCAACTTCAACCTGTACTACCTCATCCTGATCCGCCGCGTGCGGGAAGCGGTGCGCAGCGAGGAATTGCGCTGGTTCCTCGGCGTGGTGGCCTGTGCTACCGTGGTGATCACGCTGTGCATCCTGCCGCAGTACGGGCAGGTGGGGCAGTCGCTCCGGTACGCGTTTTTCCAGGTCAGCTCCATCATCTCGACCACCGGCTTTGCTACGGCCGACTTTGCGCTCTGGCCCGTGCTGGCGCAGGAGGTGCTGCTCGTGCTCATGTTCATCGGCGCGTGCGCGGGCTCGACCGGCGGCGGCATCAAGGCGTCGCGGTTTGCCATCGCATGCAAATCGTTCGGCGCGGAGATCCACCACGTGCTGCATCCGCGCGCGGTCACGGTCGTCCGGCTTGACGGCAAGGCGGTGGAGAAGGAGACGATCACCGGCACGCGCAACTACATCATCGGCAGCCTGCTCATCCTGACGCTGGTGACGCTGCTCATCGCGGTGGACGGGTTCGATTTCACCACCAATTTTTCCGCTACGCTGGCGTGCTTTAGCAACATCGGACCGGGCCTTGCCCAGGTGGGTCCGATGAGCAATTTCGGCGCATATTCGCCTTTTTCCAAGATACTGCTCACCATAACCATGCTGACCGGCCGTCTCGAGGTGTTCCCCATCGTGCTGATGCTCTCACCGCGCACATGGCGGCGCAGCGGCAACTGATGGCACCAGGCAGGAAAACCACAACGGCAAGGAGGAAGAACCGACATGAACAAGACCATCGTCAGCACCGACCGTGCGCCCGCAGCGATCGGCCCGTATTCGCAGGGCGTGCGCGTGGGCAACCTGTACTTCTTTTCCGGCATGATCCCGATCGACCCGGCGACGGGCGTGCTCGTGGGCGCCGATGCGCCGGCGCAGGCGGCGCAGGTGTGCCGCAACATTCGCGCGCTGCTTGCCTCGCAGGGACTTGCGCCGGAAAACATCGTCAAGACCACGGTGTTTTTGACGGATCTTTCCGCCTTTGCCGCAGTCAACGCCGTGTATGCGGAGCTGTTTGAGAGCGAGCCGCCGGCGCGCTCGTGCGTCGAGGTCTCGGCGCTGCCCAAGGGCGCGCTCGTGGAGATCGAGTGTATCGCCGCCGTCTGAAGGCTTTTTTGACGGGCGAACGGGCGACGGCAAGCCCCCCGCCGTCAACTTTTCCCGGTTAGCGGCCGTTGCGCCGCTTTGTGGCAAAAACGGGCGCCCCGCGCACAAAAATGTCGCGGAAATGACGAACTGATGTAATGTTTCTTTAACAATTTCGGGGTAAGATAAAAACAACCGGAGCGGGCGCCGTATCAGCGGCGTGCAAAACGCCGCAAATCTTGCGGCCCCCCGCAGACACCACCCCCTTTAATCCCCTTCGTATGGCGGCCCGTTCCGGGGATCGAAAGATCGGCCCACATGCCGGTCTCCCGTCCTTACCGGCGCGTTTGCCGGCCACCGGATCTTTCCCGGCAACCCTGCCGGCAGTATATAAAAGAGGTGCAGCAATATGAAACGGATGTTCATCATCACCGGCGTTGGCGGGCACGTCGGCAACAACATTGCAAGGCTGCTGCTGGAACGCGGCGAGCAGGTGCGCGGCCTTGCGCGTGAAAACGAGGATGTCACCATGCTCTACGGCACGGATATCTCCATCGTTCGGGGTGACGTGCGGCGCCCCGAAACGCTGGAACCGCTGTTCTACGGCGTGGATGCGGACTGCGACGTGATCTTCATTCATACGGCGGGGCTCATCAACATCGGCTCGCACAATCTCAAGCAGGTGGAGGAGGTCAACGTGGGCGGCACGCGGAACGTCATCGACCTTTGCCGCAGGCATCGGGTCAAAAAGCTGGTGTACATCAGCTCCGTACACGCCATCCCGGAACAGCCCAAGGGCGTGACCATGACGGAGGTCAGCTCCTTCTCGCCGGACAGCGTGGAGGGCGCCTACGCCAAATCCAAGGCGGCGGCCACGCAGCTCGTGCTCGACGCGGCGAAGGAGGGGCTGGATGTGACGGTCGTGCATCCGTCGGGCATCATCGGCCCGGACGATTACGGCAAGGGGCATATGACGCAGATGATCGAGAGCTATCTCAACGGGAGCCTGACCGCCTGCGTGGAGGGCGGCTATGACTTTGTGGACGTGCGCGATGTGGCCGAGGGTACGATCGAGGCGGCGGAACACGGCCGCAGCGGCGAATGCTATATCCTTTCCGGCCAGTATGTACGCGTATCCGACCTGCTCAACCGCCTGCACGAGATCACCGGTCGCCGGGCGGTTTCCACCGTGCTGCCGATGTGGTTTGCGCGGCTGACCGCGCCGCTTGCGGAACTGTTTTACCGCATCCGGGGCGAAGCGCCGCTGTATACGCGCTATTCGCTCTTCACGCTTACCTCCAACGCCGCGTTCTCCTGCGCCAAGGCGAGGCGCGATCTGGGGTATCACGTGCGCGACCTCAACGCCACGCTGCGCGACACCGTGCTGTCGCTCGCGCGGCAAGGCCGCGTCAAGCGCAAGAAGATCCCGGCCATGATGCTGGTAAAATAGGCGACCCCGCCGGGGATGTGCCGCCGCTTCCCGGCGGACGTTTCCCGAAGGGGAAGCGGAGGGGAAGGAGCGCCCTCACGAAAAAATGGCATGCAAAAAATGGGGACGAGCGCCTGCTCGTTCCCGTTTTTTATGCGACGCCCCGTGCAGGGCCGCTCCCCTTGCCGGGAAGCGGCCGGACGGATTTGTGCAGACGAGAGGCGCGGGGAATGACAGACGGCGCGCGCTGTGCTATACTGAGAAAAATGACGGTAAGGAGAGGGGCAGGCATGGCGGATCTGACGGCGGTCATCCTCACGCGCAACGAGCAGGACAACATCGCCCTCTGCATCGACTCGCTCCGGGGGTTCGCCGCGCGCATCGTGGTCGTGGATTCCGGCAGTGTGGATGGTACGGCGGCTATCGCCCGCGCCCGTGGCGCGGAGGGGCGGCGATGAGCGGGCGGCTGCTGGCCGTGGTCACGGTGCGGCTGTCCGGCGGCGGCATTGCCGGCTATGTGCTGCGCAACTGCGAGGCGCTGGGCCTGCCCGTGGACGTGGCGACCATCGAGGAGCCGGGCGATGCCGTTCGCGCGCGCGTGGCGGCCTTTGGCGGCCGCCTGTACGTGCTGGCGCGCAACCGCGATCCGCTCCGCTATGCGCTGGCGCTGGCGCGCCTTGTGCGATCCGGCGGATACGGGACCGTCTGGTGCCACGGCAACAGCGCGACGCTGGCGGCGGATCTGTTTGGCGCATGGCGCGGCGGCGCTCGCGTGCGCATTGCGCATGCGCACAGCACGGCCTGCAGCCATATGGCGCTGCACCGCGCGCTGCGACCGTTGCTGCTGGCCCTTTCCACGGACCGTTTTGCCTGCGGCGAGGCGGCCGGCCGTTTTTTGTACGGGGACAGGCCGTTCGTGGTCTGCAAAAATGGCGTCGATACGGAGCGATTTGCGTTTTCGGAGGCCGAACGGCGCGCGGCGCGCGCGGCGCTCGGCTTTGCGGACGGGGCGTATGTGATCGGCACGGTGGGGCGGCTGGCCGAGGAAAAGGACCCGCTGTTCCTTGCCGAGGCGTTTGCACGCTGCCGGCGGTCAAGGCCCGAGGCGCGGCTGCTCGTCGTGGGAGAAGGGCCGTTGCACGGCGCGCTGGAGAAAAAGCTTTCGGCGCTCGGGGTGGCGGCGGACGCGGTGTTGACCGGCGCTCGACGGGATGTACCTGCGTTGCTGGCCGCAATGGACGTGTTCGCCCTGCCGTCGCGGCACGAGGGGTTTCCGCTCGCGCTGGTCGAGGCGCTTTGCGCCGGATTGCCGTGCGTGGCGGCGGACACGGTCGAACGGAAGGCGGATGTGACGGGCCAAACCGCGTTTTTGGCGCGCGAAGAGGACCGCTGGGCGGAGGCTCTGTCCCGCGCGCGCCCGGCGGACAGCGCGGCCCGCGAGGCGGCGCACGTTGCCGTGCGCGCGGCCGGCTTTGACCTGCAGGAGACCGCGGCGACGCTCAGGGGCCTGCTGTGTGCGGCGGAGGGACGCGCATGAAAGATCTGTTCATCATGACGCACAACATGGCGGGGGGCGGGTGCGAACGCGTGATCGCCCAGCTCGCCAACCGGTTTGTCGACTGGGGGATCGCCTGTACGATCGTCACCGAATACGCCTGCCAATCGTTCTATCCGCTCGACGGGCGGGTGCGCCTTGTGCCGCTGCTCCCAGGCGACGCATGCCCGAGCCGCTGCATTCCGCGCGCCTATCTCGCGCTACGGCGGCTCGTGCGCCGCGAACGGCCGGACGTGGTGCTGGCCATGCCGGAAAAGGTGAACGTGTGGACGGTGCTGTTCCTGCTCGGCAGCGGCGTGCCCGTGGTCGTGTCCGAGCGCAACGACCCGCGGCGGCATCCGGAAAGCCGCGTCAAGCGGCTGCTGCGGAGGCTGCTGTATCCGTTTGCGCGCGGCTTCGTCTTTCAGACGGCGGGTGCGGCCGCCTGTTTTCCGCGCGGCATCCGCGCGCGCGCGGCGATCCTGCCAAATCCGTTGGATACGGCCCGGCTCGGTCCGCCCTGGGAGGGGGAGCGGGAGAAGCGCGTCGTATTCGTGGGGCGGCTGGAGGCGCAGAAGAACGTGCCGCTGCTGCTGCGGGCGTTCGCCCGCTTCCGCGCGGCGCATCCGGACTGGACGCTCTCCCTGTACGGCGACGGCTCGCAGCGGGCCTCGCTCGAGGCGCTGGCGCGCTCGTTGCTGCCCGATGGAGGCGCCGTCTTTGCCGGCGCCCGGCAGGATGTGGCGGCATGCATTCGCCGCGCAGGCATCTTTGCGCTCAGTTCCGACTTTGAAGGCATGCCCAACGCGCTGATCGAGGCGATGGCGCTGGGCCTGCCGTGCGTGGCGACCGACTGCCCGTCCGGCGGTTGCGCGGCGCTGATTGACGACGGAAAGAACGGCCTGCTCGTACCGGCCGGGAACGAGGGGGCGTTGAGCCGTGCGATGGCCCGCCTTGCGGACGATCCCGCGCTTGCCGCAGAGCTCGGCCGGGCGGCGCGCCGCATGGCGGATACGCTCGACGACCGGCGCGTGGCCGGAGAATGGAGGGATTACCTTGCAGGCTGTTGCCGATAGACCGAAGCTGAACCGGGCGCTGGACGTCGTGAGCGACGCCGCGCTCGCCGTCTGCCTGTTTACGACGTTTTCTTTTCAGCACACGCTGCTCTCCACGGCGGGGATGGGCCTTGCGCTTCTTGTGGCGCTCGCCCGCTTTCTTGTGCGGCCGCGCATATACGGCTCGATCTGGTACATCGGCTATGCGCTGCTGATCCTCTGGGGCGCCGTGGGCGCGCTGGCCGGCTGGGCAATCGACCGGGCGACCGCGCTTGCCATGTGCAGGACGATGTGCGTCGGACTTGGCTTTGTGTTCGTGCTGCATCAGCTTGTCGTACAGCGGCGCAACACGGAGGCGAACCTGCTCATGTGCCTGCTCGCCTGCCTTGCGACGATGGCGTACGTGCTCGTTTGCGAGGGGGAAGCGATGTTCCAAGTGCGCATCGGCAGCGCGGCGAACATCAACGCCAACGACCTTGCCATGATCCTGTCCCTCGGCTATATCGTTTCCATCCATCGCGCGTGCGAACGCAGACGCTGGTACGAGGTCCTGCCGGCCCTGCTGTTGGCGATGGGGATTCTGATGACCGGTTCGCGTAAGGGGCTGATCGTCCTGGCCTTTTTGCCCGCCTGCTATCTGCTCTGGCGCGACCGGCGCCATGTCAAGCGCAATCTGCTCCTGCTCGCTCTGCTCGCGGCGGCGCTTGTGGCGGCGGTGATGCTCGTCCCGCCGCTGTACCGCGTGCTCGGCTCCCGGTTTTTGAAGTTGTACGATCAGATTTCCGCCGGTACGATTTTTGAAACGGACGCCCGCATCGGCTTTGTGCGGCAGGGCTGGGCGATGTTCCTGGAGCGCCCGCTCACGGGCTGGGGGCTGGACTGCTTCCGTTTCAACGGGGTGACGAGGGAGACCTATTCGCATAACAACCATATCGAACTGCTCGTCTCCGGCGGCATCCCCGCGCTGCTGCTGTACTATACGCCGCTGCTGATCATGCTCGTGCGGACGGTGCGGCGCGCCGGGCGGCAGAACGTCGTGCGGCTCGTGGCGACGGTCATGCTCGGAAGGCTGCTCGTAGAACCCCTGACGGTGAGCTACTATCTGCGCCAGGAACTCCTGCCGATCGCACTGTTGCTGGGGGTTTCGCGGCTTGCCTTGCGCGGCGCGGAGGAGGACGACGGATTGGCGCTGCTGCGTTGCCTGAAGGAGCCGCGAAGGCTGTTTCGACGCGGCGCGGACGATGGACGGAAAGGGGAACCGGCGCCGTCCGCTCCAGCGGGGGGCGGCGAAGGACCTTCCGCCAGGCCGCTCCTGCCAGAGGAGGCGGCGGACAACGCGAAAGGAAACGGGCGATAGCGCCATGGAGGGGAATCTGCAACGCCGCGTCGCGGGAGCGGCCCGGTGGTCCGTTGCGGCCGAGGTCGCCGCAAAGCTCGTCAGCCTGGGCGTCAACATGCTGTTGGCGCGCCTTGTCGCGCCTGCGGCATACGGCGTGCTGGCGACGGCCATGATGGTCACGAGCTTTGCCGACCTGTTTACGGATGCGGGGTTTCAGAAATATCTCATCCAGCACGAGTTCGCCGACGATGCGTCGCGCGCCGATGCGGCGAGCGTCGCGTTCTGGACGAACCTGCTGTTTTCGTTCGCACTGTGGGGCGTGATCTGCCTGTTGCGCGATCCCATCGCAGCCTTTGCGGGAAGCCCGGGCTATGGCGCCGTGGTGGCGGTGGCCTGCGCGCAGCTCCCGTTTACGGCGTTTACGTCGATCGGCATGGCGCTTTTGCGGCGGGCGCTGGACTTCCGGCGGCTGTTCTTTTTGCGGATGGCGCAAAGCGCCGTCCCCCTGTTCGTCACGGTGCCGCTTGCCCTGCTCGGCCTGTCGCACTGGGCGCTGGTGCTGGGCACGCTTGCGGGGCACGTGGTCAATGCGGCCGTGCTGCTGTTGAGCGCCCCGTGGCGGCCGCGGCTGTTCTTCCGGTTGGGCGTGCTGCGGGACATGCTGTCGTTTTCGTTCTGGACGATGCTGGAGGCCGTTTCGATCTGGGCGTGCAGCTGGTTTGATATCTTTCTGATTGGGAACGCGTTTTCGGAGTATTATCTCGGCCTGTACCGCAATTCCGTCAACAATGCGGGGGCGCTTATCGCGCTGGTGACGACGCCGATCTATACGGTGCTGTTCTCGGGTCTGTCGCGCCTGCAGGAGGATGCCGGCGCTTTTGCGCGGCTGTTCTATACCACGCTGCAGTCGCTCGCATTCATCGTCTTTCCGATGGGCGTGGGCCTGTTCCTGTATCGGGGGCTGGCGACGGACGTGCTGCTCGGCAGCCAGTGGACGGAGGCGGTGCCGATCGTGGGCCTCTGGGCGCTTTCCTCCGCGATCATGTCCGTCGTCTCCTCCCCGTGCAGCGAGGTGCTGCGTGCGCGGGGCTTGCCGCGCGTATCCCTGTTCTGCCAGATGATAAAGCTCGTCCTGTCGGTCGCCGCCTGCCTGTGGGCCATTCCGCACGGCTTCTTTGCGGCGGTCTGCGCGTGCGTCGTCATGCGCTTCTCGTTGCCGGTGGTGCTCTGGGCGGCGATGCGCCTGCGGTGCGGGTTCCGCATCGCCGATCTGTTCCGGACGCTCTGGAAGCCCACGATCTGTACGGCGATGATGGCGGGGCTGGTGTTGCTGTTGCAGCGGCTTGGCGGCGGGACGCTTTGGAGCTGGTGCTCCATCGGGCTGTGCGCGCTGTTCTATGCGCTGCTGCTGCTGTTGTTTGCGCGCAGGGAGGTGCGGGAGCTTGCGGCCTGGCTGCTGCCGGGACGGGCAGGGAGGGATACGGACGCATCCCCCAAAAACGCGGACGCCGCGCACAATCGGGAAGGGGGGGCTTCCGATTGAGGCGGCATCGCAGTCCGCGCTCTGCGATATATATGGGGGATGTATATCGCATAACCGTATCCGCAACGCGCCCGGCTCCGGGCCGCTTCCCGGCGGGAAGCGGCTGCCCGGGCGCGCGGATTTCCTGTGTGGGGGCGGAGGCTCCGCCCGTCTGATCAGACCGGGACGATCCAGCCGTGCGGGTCCTTCCGGCGGCCGTACTGGATGTCGGTCAACTCGTCATAGAGGCGCTGGGCCAGCGGGCCGATTTTTCCGTCGCTGAGCGTCAGGCACACGTCGCCATAACGCAGCTCGCCGATGGGCGAGATGACCGCCGCCGTGCCGCAACCGAACGCCTCGTCCAGTTTTCCGGCATGCGCCGCGTCCATCAGCTCATCGACCGGCAGCAGCCGCTCCTCAACGGGCACGCCCCAATCGCGGAGCAGCTCGATGCAACTGCGGCGCGTGATGCCCGGCAGCACCGATCCGGTGAGCGCCGGCGTGACGACCGTGCCGTCGATGCAGAACATGACGTTCATGCTGCCCACCTCTTCGATATAGCGGCGCTCCACGCCGTCGAGCCAGAGCACCTGGGAATAGCCGAGCTGCTCGGCGCGCGCGCCGGCACGATTTGCCGCGGCATAATTGCCGCCGCATTTGGCATATCCTGTGCCGCCGCGAACGGCGCGCACGTCCGACGTCTCGATCATGATGCGGACGGGATTGACGCCTTCCTTATAGTAACTGCCCGAGGGCGAAGCGATGATGCAGAACAGGGCGTGCTCGATCGTATGGATGCCGAGGCACGGATCCACGGCGATGAGGAACGGGCGCAGATAGAGCGACGTGCCGTTGGCCGCAGGCACCCAGTCGCGTTCGAGATCGACCAGCGTGAGCAGCGCGCGCAGCGCGTCGTTCGCGTCGAACTGCGGCAGGCCGAGCCGTTCGGCGGAATCCTGCATGCGGCGGATGTTGTCGGCCGGGCGGAAGAGCTGCACCCGCCCGTCTTCGGTACGGTATGCCTTGAGCCCCTCGAACACCTCGGCGCCGTAGTGAAAGACGGCGGCGGCGGGCGGCAACGCAAGCGGCGCGTAGGGCACGATGCGCGCATCGTGCCAGCCCTGCGGCGCGTCATATTCCATCAAAAACATATGGTCGGTGAATACCTGACCAAACCCGAGTGCTTCGGCGGACGGCTTGGGCGCCGGTGCGACGTTCTTCGTGATGCGGATCTCCATACGGCAGTTCGTTCCCTTCCCGGCGGCGCTACGCCGCCATTTTCATATATGATATATTAGCAGGGTATGGCCGTTCCTGCAAGCGGTTTTTTTGTTTTTGCACTTTCGGCGCCCGGTTTCCGTACGAAGATTCCGGCGAGCGTTGCGGCCTTTCGTGGTTGTCCGGGCGACGTTGCAGGGCCGCTCCTGCTCTGCTGCCCCTGCCTGCGGCGTGGCGGCTTCGGCCTGTCGAAATGCAGGAACAACCGACGTCCCCTGCGGGTCGTGCCGCCGCGCCCGCCGACCGACAGGCCTTGTCCGCCCGGCCGGTGGCAAGGGCCATGCTGCCCGGCAGGGGCCGGACGTGGAAGTGCGGCGATCGAGAAAAAATCGGATGACGGGTTGACAAGATTACATATATCATATATAATCCTGCCATACATCGAAGGAAGGGGCGCTGCGTATGTGTCGGACAGGGAACAATCGGCTGACCGGTCCCGCTGTGCATGCGGCGCGCAATGCCCGTTCTTTCGTTCTACCCGTCTGCGCTTTTGACGTGCTGATGTTTATGGCGTATCATTCTGTCTACCGCTTTCTCCGCTATGGCCGGCTCGCCGGGGTTGCGTAGCCGGGCCGGTCGGGAGTGCTGAACGGTTGTATCGTTGTTCAGCGGCCCTGCCGGACCCGGCGGGGCCGTTTCTGGTTCGGCGGAATTGCCCGCCGTGTTCAATGCCCGGCGAGCCGGGCGGAAAAAATCGATCCCCCGCGGATCATAAGGAGGAACTTGATTATGAAGAAATGGATTGCATTGCTGCTGATTGCGGCGCTCGCTTTCTGTTGTGCCTGCACGCAGACGCAGCCGGAGCAGGATGCTGTGGACGCGACCAGCGAGCCCGTCGCCGACGCGACCGACGCGCCCGAGACGACCGACGAGCCGGAGGCGGATGCCGACGGCGAAGCGGCATACCGCGTGGGCATCATCCAGCTCACCGAGCATGCGGCGCTTGACGCGGCGCGCGAGGGCTTTGTGGACGCGCTGAACGAATCCGGGCTGAACATCAAGATCGAGACGCAGAACGCCCAGGGCGAGCAGACGGTGTGCGCCACCATCGCCACGAAGTTCGTCAACGACGAGGTGGATCTGATCCTTGCCATCGCCACGCCGGCGGCGCAGGCCGCGGCGCAGGCCACCAAGGATATCCCGATCCTCGTGACCGCCGTAACCGACCCGGCTTCGTCCGGCCTGGTGGCGAGCAATGACGCGCCGGGGTGCAACGTCTCCGGTACGAGCGACATGAACCCGGTTGAAGATCAGGCGAACCTGCTGGCGAAGCTGGTGCCGGAGGCCAAGACCGTCGGCATCATGTACCATTCCTCCGAGGACAACTCCATCCTGCAGGCCGAGATGGCGCAGCAGGCGCTGGAGGCGCTGGGACTCACGGTGGAGATCTTCACCTGCGCGGATGCGACCGAGGTGCAGGCCGTGGCGCAGAGCGCGGCCGGCAAGGTGGACGCGCTGTACCTGCCCACCGATAACCTGATGGCGGATACGATCGCCACCATCTCCATGGTATGCACGCCGGCGGGCGTTCCGATCATCTGCGGCGAGTCGAACATGGTGAACGGCGGCGGCACGGCGACGTACGGCATCGATTACTATAAGCTCGGCGAGCAGACGGCCGCGCAGGCGATCCGCATCCTGAGCGAGGGCGCGGACATTTCGACCATGCCCATCGAGTATTACGACGCGGAGCTTGAGCTGGTCGTCAACGAGGACGTCATGGCCCAGCTCGGCCTGACCGTGCCGGACGATCTGCAATAACAACGATCAAAGCGTCCCGTCCGGGCGGTGTCGCCGCCCGGGCGGGCATTTTATCACAGCAAAGGAACCCGATCACGTATGGATAGTATTCTGTCGTTCCTCAACGCCTGTCCGGGTGCGGTGTCCCAGGGCATCATCTGGGGGATCATGGGCGTCGGCGTGTTCATCACGTTCAAGGTCCTCGACTATGCGGACCTGACCGTGGACAGCAGCCTGTGCACCGGCGGCGCGGTCAGCGCCATGCTCATCGGGCTCGGCATGCACCCGGTGCTTACGCTCCTGTTTGCCATGATTGCCGGCATGCTTGCCGGCGCGGTGACGGGCCTGCTGCATACCAAGCTGGAAATCCCGGCCATCCTGTCGGGCATCCTGACGCAGCTGGCGCTCTATTCGGTCAATCTGCGCATCATGGGCCGCGCCAACGTCAGCCTGCTCGGCCAGCCGACGATGATCACGCTGCTGGACATCCCGCACGCCATTCTCATCGGGGCGCTGGTTGCGGTGGTGGTAATCGCCGCGCTGTACTGGTTTTTCGGCACGGAGATCGGCTGCGCAGTGCGCGCCACGGGCGACAACGAGAACATGGCGCGTGCAATGGGCGTGAACACGGACACGATGAAGGTGCTGGGCCTGACCATCTCCAACGGCATGGTCGGCCTGGCGGGCGCGCTGCTTGCGCAATACCAGGGCTATTCGGACGTGCAGTCCGGCCGTGGCGCGATCGTCATCGGCCTTGCAAGCGTCATCATCGGCGAGGTGCTCATCGGCAAGCGCGCCAACTTTGCCGTGCGCATGGCCTCCATCATCGTCGGGTCGATCGTGTATTATGTCATCATTTCGTTCGTGCTGCAGCTGGGGCTGAGCACGACGGATCTCAAACTGTTCAGCGCGCTCGTCGTCGCCATCGCGCTGGCCATCCCGTCGCTGCGGCAGAAGCTGGCGCTGCGGCGGAAGCTGGGGCTGCGCGGCGGCGCGGCCGGGAAGGGCAGGTGAGCGGCCATGTTAACGATCCGCAACGTGGGCAAGACGTTCCACAAGGGGACGGTCAACGAGAAGGTCGCCCTGCGCGACATCAATATCACGTTTGAGACGGGCGATTACGTCACCGTCATCGGCGGCAACGGCGCGGGCAAGAGCACGCTGCTCAACCTCATCGCCGGCACCTATCCGGCGGATTCCGGCTCGATCGAGCTTGACGGCGTGGAGCTGACGCGTCTGCCGGAGCACCGGCGGGCGAGCATGCTCGGCCGCGTGTTCCAGGACCCGATGATGGGCACGGCTGCGGGTATGGGCATCGAGGAGAACCTCGCCATGGCCTACCGCCGCGGCAGCCGCCGCGGGCTCAGGTGGGGCATCAGCGCGGCGGAGCGCGCGCGCTACCGCGAGGCGCTTGGCACGCTCGACCTCGGCCTCGAGGGGCGGCTCAATACGAAGGTCGGGCTGCTTTCGGGCGGGCAGCGGCAGGCGCTCACGCTCCTGATGGCCACGCTGCGCAAGCCGCAGCTGCTTTTGCTGGACGAGCATACCGCCGCGCTCGATCCGCGCACGGCGGAGAAGGTGCTCGCCCTGTCCGACCAGCTCATCGAGGAGAACGGGCTCACCGCGATGATGGTCACGCACAACATGCGCGACGCCATTGCCCACGGCAACCGCCTCATCATGATGCACGAGGGGACGATCATCCTCGACATCAGCGGCGAGCAGAAGCGCAACCTCACCGTCGAGGCGCTGCTCGAGCGCTTCGCCGAAGCTGCGGGCGACGAGTTTACGAGCGATCGCGCGCTGCTCACCTGAGCGCCGCGGAGACAAAAGGGCCCGCGGGGTTCGCCCCGGGGCCTGTTCCCCAAAGCGCAGGGGAAGAGAACGGAAACGCAGGAAAGGGAAAAGCGGGCGCGGGCGCCCGCTCCTTTTTTATTCTTTGGGTTTGGCCAGGCCCTTTCCCCGGACAGGAGGAAAGAGCGCCGGCATCTCGCGGCCTCTGCCTGCCGGCCCCGTTTTTCATCCGCCCCGCCTGCGCCGTTATCGGCTGCGCTGCTTCCACACGTTGGCAAGGATGTCCTTGAGCACGAGGCAGGCGTCCAGCCGGTTGTAGCCGTAGTCGGCTTCGAGCCGGTCGAGCAGCGCCGCGATGGCGGGCGCGTAGTCCTCCACGCGCACCCGCTGCCGGTAGGAGGCCAGCACGGGGTATTTCTTGCTCCAGACGCGGTTCCAGTCGATCTTCTCCTGCGTCTGCTCGCTCGTGCGCTCGATCAGGCGCTCGATCTGCTCCTGCTCCGCGTCAAAATCGATCAGCTCGTCGAGCGTCATGCCGTAAAGCGTGGCGAGCCGTTTGGACTGCCGGATGTCCGGCAGCGTCTCGTCCAGCTCCCATTTGGAGACGGTCTGGCGACTGATCCCCAGCTTTTCGGCCACGGCCTCCTGCGAGAGGCCGCTCTTTCTGCGCGCCTCATGCAGGCTGTTTCCAAGGCTCATCACAAACGCTCCCTTCCCCCGCCGGACGGGCGGGCTCCGCGGTGCGCATCCTGCGCGCCGTTTTCACCAGTATAGCGCGGCGTGGCGCGGCCGTCCACCGCCCGACGGCGACGGTTTCGCCCGTTTTCCCGTCAGGCGGCGGCTTACCCGCCGCTATTCCGTCAGCAGCAGCGCGCGGCAGGGTGCGGCCTCGCCCCCGGCGATCTTGAGCGGCGCGGCAAAGAGCCGGTAGCGCCCGTCCGGCGCGTGGGACAGGTCGAGGTTTTCGAGCACCGCGATGCCGTAGGAGAGCAGCGCGCGGTGGGCGGTGCGCTCGTCCTCCGGCCGGCCGACGGAGGGCTGGTCGGTGCCGACGAGCCTGACGCCGCGGGTATAGAGGTAGCCGATGGCGCTTTTGAGCAGGTAGCCGGGCCCGCGCAGCAGCAGGCGCTCCCCGTGCGGCGCGGGTGCGGCGGCGCCGAACGCGCTGCGCAGGAAGAACGCCGCGTCGAGCGCCCCGGCGGGCGCGGTCAGCACGGTGCAGGGGCCGACGAACGCGTCGAGCGGGAGCGCCGCTACGTCGCTGCCGCCGGGAAGGAAGTGCAGCGGCGCGTCGGCGTGGGTGGCCGCGTGCAGGCTCATGACCACGGCCTGCAACTGGTAGCCGTCCTGCTCATGCGTGGCAAGCGCATGCATGCGCGGCGGCGGATCGCCCGCGTATGGCGCGGTGGCGGTCAGCTCCCGCGAGATGTCGATGATGGGCATAGGCGCTTCTTTGTGTCGAACGTTGTCGTACCCATAGAGTATACGCCCTCCGGCGGCGGCGGTCAACCGCTTCCGGCGCACAGCTCCCCGCGCCCGGCGCAAAAACGCCTTGAAAAAAGGGGCGCGTTTCGATATACTGGATACGGCAAAATTTCAGCATACACGAAAGGAGAGCCCATGTACGAAATCGTCAAAAAGCGTGCGCTGCACGAGACCGTGACGCTCATGGAGGTGCACGCCCCCGCCGTTGCGCGCAAGGCGCGCCCGGGTCAGTTCATCATCCTGCGCATCGACGAGGCGGGCGAGCGCATCCCGCTGACCATCGCGGGGAGCGACCGTGTGCGCGGCACCATCACCATCATTTTCCAGAAGGTCGGCTATACGACCAGGCGCCTCGACCTGCTCTGCGAGGGCGACGCGCTGCTCGACTTCGTGGGCCCGCTCGGCACGGCCAGCGAACTGGAGGGCATGCATCGCGTGGCGGTCGTCGGCGGCGGGTTGGGCGTGGCCATCGCGTATCCGCAGGCCAGGGCGCTGCACGAGATGGGCGCGGAGGTGGATGTGATCGTGGGCTTTCGCAACACCGGGCTCATGATCCTGCAGGACGAGCTGCGGGCCGCCTGCACAAACCTGTATGTCATGACCGACGACGGGTCGAACGGGCACAAGGGCTTTGTGACCGACGCGCTGAAGGAGCGGCTGGACGCGGGCGTCGCCTATGACCATGTGATTGCGATCGGCCCGCTCGTGATGATGCGCGCCGTGTGCGGCCTGACAAAGCCGCTGAACATCCCCACCGTCGTGTCCATGAACCCGATCATGATCGACGGCACGGGCATGTGCGGCTGCTGCCGCGTGACCGTAGGGGGGCAGATGAAGTTTGCCTGCGTGGACGGGCCGGACTTTGACGGCCAGCTTGTCGACTGGGACGAGGCCATCGCCCGCAGCCGCATGTATAAAAAGGAGGAGCAGGAGAGCATGGAGCATGGCGCTCATGCCTGCAACCTGCACAATATTGAGCTGCAAAAACAGCGGGGAGGTGCCGACTGATGCCCAACATGAACCCGAAAAAGCTGCCGGCGCGTGAGCAGGCGCCGGACGTCCGCAATAAAAATTTTGACGAGGTTTCCCAGGGGTATGACGAGGCGATGGCCGTCGAGGAGGCGCAGCGGTGCCTGAACTGCAAGCACCGCCCCTGCGTGTCCGGCTGCCCGGTCAATGTGCGCATTCCGGAGTTTCTGGCGCTCGTGAAGGAGGGCAGGTTCCTTGAAGCGTATGAGGTCGTGCGCTCCACCAACGCGCTGCCCGCCATCTGTGGCCGCGTCTGCCCGCAGGAAACGCAGTGCGAGTCCAAATGCGTGCGCGGCATCAAGGGCGAGCCGGTCGGCATCGGCCGTCTCGAGCGGTTCGTGGCGGACTATGCCATGGCGCATGGCGTCGCGCCTGCGGCGCAGGCGGCGCCGAACGGCAAGCGCGTCGCCGTCATCGGCAGCGGCCCTGCCGGACTGACCTGCGCCGGCGACCTCAGGAAACTTGGATACGATGTGACGGTGTTCGAGGCGCTGCACACGCCCGGCGGCGTGCTCGTGTACGGCATACCGGAGTTCCGTCTGCCCAAGAGCCTCGTGCGGCGCGAGATCCGCACGCTTGAGGATATGGGCGTCAAAATTGAGACGAACATGGTCATCGGCCGGTGCATTTCGCTCGACGAGCTGCTCAGCGACGAGGGGTACGACGCCATATTTGTCGGCACCGGCGCGGGGCTGCCGCGCTTCCAGGGCATTCCGGGCGAGAACCTCAACGGCGTGTATTCGGCCAACGAGTTCCTCACGCGCATCAACCTCATGAAGGCGTACAGCTTTCCAAAGGCGGACACGCCCGTGCAGGTGGGGCGGGCGGTCGCGGTTGTCGGCGGCGGCAACGTGGCGATGGATGCGGCGCGCTGCGCCAAGCGCCTCGGGGCGGAGACGGTGTACATCGTCTACCGCCGCAGCGAGGCGGAGATGCCCGCCCGCGTCGAGGAGGTGCATCACGCCAGGGAGGAGGGCATCGTGTTCAAGATGCTCACCAACCCGACCGAGATCCTGGGCGATGAGAACGGGCACGTATGCGGCATGACGTGCGTGGAGATGGAACTGGGCGAGCCGGACGCTTCCGGCCGCCGCCGTCCGGTGGTCAAGCCGGGCAGCGAGCACCTGGTGGAGGTGCAGACGGTCGTCATCGCCATCGGCAACAGCCCGAACCCGCTCATCAAGAACACGACCCCCGGTCTCGATACCGAGAAGTGGGGCGGCATCATCGCCGACGAGCAGACCGGCAAAACGTCCAAACCGTTCGTGTACGCGGGCGGCGACGCGGTCACCGGCGCGGCCACCGTCATATTGGCGATGGGCGCAGGCAAGAAGGCGGCGGCCGCCATCCACGCCGAGCTGTCCGCCCGGTAAACCGATCCAATCTGCGCTGCGGGCGCGGGGGAATCCCCGCGCCCGCTTTTTGCCCGCCGGGCAAATGCACCGCCGCGGCTTATACGACGAGCTGGCCCTCGTCGCCGTTGATGATCTCGAAGACCTCCTCTTCATCGCCGGTCACGGCGTTGATGTATACGATGAAATCCGCATCGTTGCACGTGCCCTTAAACTCGTAACACAGCGTTTCGGTGACGGCGGTTTTCGGGATCAGCGCGAGCCGCACGGAGGCGACCGACAGCGCGTCGCTCACGCATGCGCGCGCTTCTTCCTCCGTGACGGCGGGGACGGGCAGCTCCCGCTCGGCGTGGTTGAACAGATAGTTGTAGGCGTCCACGCCCACGATCTTGCCGCTCTGCCGCTCCACGTAGACCTTGACCAGGTCGGCGTAGAGGATGACGTCGCCCTGTACGGACGCAAAATTGTACACCGCCACGCCCGCATAGAATTGCGCATAGGTGGCCTCCATCCCCTCGTAACCGCGCGCATCGAGGTAGGCCTTGGCCGCGTCGCGCATGCGCGCGCTTTCGGCCGCCTCCGGCACGCCCTCTGCGCCGCCCTGCGATTCGGCCATCATCCAGAGGACCTGCGCGCCCTGCCGCGTGACGGCCAGCTCCACGCTGCGCCCGTCCGCGTCCGTGCCGGCGATTTCAAAAGCCGGGATGCGCCCGGCCGTTTCGCCGGTCACCTGCAACGACCCGCCCACGTACGAGGCCGCCGCCGCGAGCGCCTGCGCCGCGTCCGCCTCGCCCTCCGGCAGGCCCCGCGGTTCCGCCTTCTCCGTGCTTTCGGAGAACGGCCCGTCGTAGATCAGCGTCGGATAGTTGGCGATGCCCTCCTCTTCCGCCTCTTCTCCGCCATCGCCGCCTGCGCCCTCGCCGCCGTCCGTGCCGCCGGCCGGCGGGGATGGCGACGCTTCGGCGCCGCCGGCGCCGTCCACGCCCGCCGCCGGGGCATAAAACCCGTCGCCGGTCAGGCTTTCAAGCGGATAGTCCTCCTCCTGCAGGCGGCGCTCCAGTTCGGCCGCGGTCTGCACGCTTGCCTCGTACAGGGCGGCGAGCTGTTCCCGGTCCTCCTGTTGCAGGATCTCGCCGGAGAGGATGCGCGTGGCGAGCGTGCGCGCGTAGTCCCCCGCCTGCACCACAAACCGGTTGAACGCCTCCGCGTCCGGGTGCGACACGGGCAGACAGGCGAGGTTTTCCGCCGCAGCGCCCGAAAGTCGCCATACGTCGTCGAGCAGCAGCACGTGCTGCTTGGGACTCGATACCACCATCAGCTTTTTCAGCGATACCTGCATGTCGTGCACGTTGTCGTTCATCTGTAAAAACGCCTGCCGGTAGACGGCGCGCATGCCCTCCTCCAGCGTGTCGGCCCGCGCGCCCTGCTCCGCTCCCCAGATGCACACGCCCACGAGTGCCGCCGCGAGCACGGCCATCGCCGCCGCAGAGGCGATGCGTCCGATTCGCCGGGCGCGCCGCCGCTTCTCCAGTTCCTTTTCCATCAGCCTTTGCTCCTTTCCCCGGTGCGTCAGCGGCAGAACACGTGGTCGCCGATGCGCAGCGCGATCGGGCGCGACAGCATCCATGCATTGCTCGTCTTGGCCGGGTTGTAGTAGTACAGGCAGCCGCCGGTCGGGTCCCAGCCGTTCATCGCGTCGCGCGCCGCGCGAAGCGCCGTCTCATCCGGGCTCAGGTTGATCTGCCCGTCCGCCACGACCGAGAATGCGCCCGGCTGATAGATCACGCCCGCGATGGAGTTCGGAAAGCCGCTGTTCTTTGTGCGGTTCAGGATGACCGCGGCGACGGCCACCTGCCCCTTGTACGGCTCGCCGCGCGCCTCGCCGTACACGCAGCGCGCCAGCAGATAGATGTCCCCGCTCGAGCTGCTCGTGCCGGACGAGCTGCCGGAGGAGGAAGTGCTGCCGCCCGTGAGCGACATGCCGAGCGCGCGCGCCGTATCCGGGCCGACGACGCCATCCACCGCAAGTCCGTTTTTGCGCTGGAAGTAGCGGACCGCCTCCTCGGTCTGGCTGCCAAAGATGCCGTCCACGCTGCCGAAGTAATAGCCCCAGTTCTTCAGCTTTTTCTGCAGCGTGATCACCAGGTCGCCCTCGCTGCCGCGGCGGAGGGAATCGGCATGGGCCGCCGGTACGAGCGCGCACAGCAGCACCGTCGCCGCAAGCAGCAGCGTCAGGAAGTGGCGCAGCGGACGCTTCATGCGATCACCCCCCATTCCCGCAGCCAGTCGAGCAGGCTGCTGTGGAACGAGATTTCCTCCAGCGCCGGAAGCTCCTGCGCGTCTCCGGTTACAATACACAGCGGCGGGAACAGCACGCACCACCAGTTCTGCCCCGCCCCTTCGCCGAGCACGACGCGCAGCGCACGGTAGGTGCCGGCCGGGTACAGCGTATCGCCGTATATGCGGTCGGGGAAGGCATAGTCGCCGAGCATGAGCTGCGCCGAATAGGAAAAGCCGCTTTCGCGCAGCACGTCCTCGGCGGCCTGCAGCAGCTCGGCGCCGTGGTCGCGCACGAACGCCTCCGCCTCCTCGGCGCTGTCGCCGGGCTCCATGCAGGCAAGGATCGCATCGCGCACCAGCAGCTTTACAGCCTGATCCGCCTCGGAGTCGCTGTTGGCGATGACGTGCAGGCGCAGAATGCCGTCGGGGGTCTCGATGACGTCCATCGTACCCGCCGCGTCCGTTGCGGCAGACTGCGCCGCCGGCGCGCAGGAAAGCGCCCCCACCAGCACAAGCGACGCCAGCAACAGCGGGAAAAACCTTTTGGGAAGGGTCTGTAACATATCCATCACCTCGCGGTGAGTATGGACAACCGTTTGCAGCGCTATACCTGCGCGGGGATGCGCCCGCCCCGGCGGCCCCGTCTGCTCGGCCTGCCCGCGTTGTAAGGCCGGAACCCCCGCGCCCGTGCGGCCGTGCCGGGACGCGCCCGGTTCATCCGCTCTCCCCGGCCGGGCTATTCCGTCTGCCCGTCTGCCCGGCCGGCCCGCCCCGGTGGCCCCGCTGCCGCCTGCCCGCGTTGTAAGACCGGAACCCCCGCGCCCGTGGGCCGTGCCGGAGCAGTCCCGCCGTCTGCGGACGCCTGTACAACCGCGTGCAGCAGGATTGTAAACAAATGTGAACATCCTTGACAATGCGGGGCGCAGGACCTACAATATGTAGCGTGCTACATAACGAAAGGGGGGGAGGAGACCCATGCCCGACAGGGACATCGGCTATCTGCTCAAGAACATCAACGACCGGATGAAAGCGCGGGCGGACGCGCAGCTCAGGCGCTACCGGCTTACGCTGGCGCAGGGGCGGGTGCTCGCCTATCTGGCCGAGCGCGGCGGACAGGCCACGCAGAAGGAGATCGAGCGGTTTTTGCAGGTGGCGCATCCCACGGTGGTCGGCATCGTGTCGCGGCTTGAGCAGAACGGCTATGTCGCCACCTGGACCGACGGGACGGACCGCCGCAACAAGATCGTGGCGACGACTGCACGGGCCGATGCGGTGGGAGCGGACATGGGGCGCAACATCCGAAGCAACGAGGCGCGCATGCTGCGCTCTCTCTCGGCCGAGGATGTGGAGCGGCTCTGGCAGATGCTGACGGTCATCAACCGGAATCTCGAATAGCCGGACATTTGGGGACGGGCCGGGCCAGCCCGGCTCGCCCTTTGGGTCAATAGTGTAGCATGCTACATATTGGAGGTGATACGAATTGGTGAAGACGCTGCTTTCGAGCCTGCGGGAGTATCGACGCGGTTCGCTGTTTACGGTTTTGCTGTCGATCCTCGAAGCGGGGTTTGAAATTCTGATCCCGCTGTGCATGGCGCGGGTGATCGACGAGGGGATCGATCTGGGCGATCGGAGCGCCGTATGGCGTTACGGCCTTTTGCTGTTGCTGCTGGCGTGCTTTCAGCTCGCCACCGGCATACTGGGCGCGCATACGGCGGCGCGGGTGTCCGCCGGATTCTGCCGGAACCTGCGACAGGACATGTTCGACCATGTACAGACGTTCGCCTTTTCCAACATCGACCGGTTTTCGACCGCATCCATCGTCACCCGGCTCACCACGGATGTGACGAACATCCAGAACGCCTACCAGATGCTCCTGCGCATGGCGGTGCGGGGGCCGGTGATGCTGGTCGTCTCCATGGCCGTGTCGTTCCGCATCCACCGGGGGATTGCCTGGATGTTCCTTGCGGTGATCCCGGTCATGGCGCTGCTGCTCGGGCTGATCGTGCGGGCGGTGAACCCGGTGTTTGAACGCGTGTTTCACACGTACGACGCGCTCAACAACGTGGTGCAGGAGAACGTGCGGGGCGTCCGGGTGGTGAAGTCCTTCTGCCGGGAGACGCACGAGATCGACAAATTCCGCACGATCTCCGGGCGGATCTACCAGGACTTTGCAAAGGGCGAGCGCCTGTTGGCCTTCAACGCGCCGATCATGCAGTTTTTCATGTACGCCTGCATGCTGTTCATCTCCTGGTTCGGGGCGCGCGCAATCGTGGCCTCCGGGAACAACGCGGCGCTCGGCCTGACGACGGGCGATCTTACGGCGCTGTTTTCCTACGCGATGCAGATCCTCGTCAGCCTCATGATGCTCTCGATGGTGTTTGCGATGATCACCATTTCCGTCGCCTCGGCCCGGCGCATTGCGGAACTGCTCGATGAGCGGGCGGCCATTACGTCGCCGGCGGAGCCGGTCATGGAGGTAGCGGACGGTTCCGTGCGCTTTTCCCATGTGGACTTTGCCTATGCCGCGGGAACCGGGGAAAAGGTGCTGCGCGATATCGATCTGTGCGTCCGCTCCGGCGAGACCATCGGGATCGTCGGCGGCACGGGCTCGTCCAAGTCGAGCCTTGTGCAGCTCATCCCGCGGCTCTACGATGTGACCGCCGGCTCGCTCACCCTCGGCGGCGTGGACGTGCGGCGCTACGATCTCGGCGTGTTGCGCGACGCGGTGGCCATGGTGTTGCAGAAGAACGAGCTGTTCTCCGGCACGATCCGGGAGAACCTGCGCTGGGGCAATGCGCAAGCGAGCGACGAGGCGCTTGCGCAGGCGTGCCGCCTCGCCTGTGCGGACGAGTTCATCCGTTCGTTGCCGGACGGGTACGACACCCATGTTGAACAGGGCGGCGCCAACTTCTCGGGCGGGCAGAAGCAGCGCCTGTGCATCGCGCGCGCCCTGCTGAAAAACCCGAAGGTGCTGATCCTCGACGATTCCACCAGCGCCGTCGATACCGCGACCGACGCCGCCATCCGGGCGTCGCTGGCCGAATATCTGCCCGAAACGACGAAGTTCATCATCGCCCAGCGCGTTGCGTCGGTGCAGCATGCCGACCGGATCGTCGTCATGGACGGCGGGCGAATCGTGGCGGTAGGGCGGCACGAGGAGCTGCTCCAGACCTGCGCCATCTATCGGGAGGTCTATGAATCGCAGCAGAAAGGGGGAAGCGAAGATGCGGAAAACGAGGCGTAACACGTCGTCCGGCGGCCCGGCCTATGATCGCAAGACCATCGCCCGCTTGTTCTCCTATATGAAGGCGTACCGCGGGCGCTTGTTGCTGGTGGTCGTGTGCATCCTGATCAGCGCGGTGGCGGGGGCGGCGGGCTCGCTGTTTTTGCAGGTTCTGATCGACGACCATATTGCGGCGCTGCTCGTCTCGCCGGACCCCGTGTTCACGGGGCTGCTGCGGGCGCTTGCGGGCATGGCGGTCATATATCTGGCCGGCGTGGCGGCGACCCTGCTGTACAACCGGCTGATGGTCACCGTCGCGCAGGGGACGCTCAAGGCCATCCGGGACGATATGTTTGAGAGGATGCAGCGCCTTCCGATCCGTGCGTTCGACACCCGCACGCACGGCGATATCATGAGCCTGTACACCAACGATACCGACACCCTGCGGCAGCTGATCGCACAGTCGATGGCGCAGTTGGTCGCCTCGGTGTTTACGATCGCCGCCGTGTTTTTCGGGATGCTGTATGTGAGCGTCTATCTGACGCTGGTGGCCGTCGTCTCGATCTGCCTCATCCTGCGGGTCGTGCGGGCCGTCACCGGCCGGGTTGGGACCTATTTCATGGAACAGCAGCGGACGCTGGCCGAGCTCAACGGCTATGTGGAGGAAATGGTGAACGGGCAGAAGGTGGTCAAGGTGTTCTGCCACGAAGAGCAGGCGAAGGCGACGCTGCGCGAGCGGAACGGGGCGTGGGCGGCCGCTGCGACGAACGCCAACGGGCGGGCCAACGCCGTGATGCCGATGATGAACGCGCTGGGCTATGCGCAGTACGTGATCATCGCCATCCTGGGCGCATATATGGCGCTTGCGGGCGTGCCCAACCTCGGCCTGATGGGCGGCGGTACGCTGACGCTCGGCATGATCGCTTCGTTCCTGACCCTCTCGCGCAGCTTTACCAACCCGGTGGCGCAGATCTCCAACCAGCTCAACGCCATCGTAACGGCGCTGGCCGGCGCCTCGCGCATCTTCGCGTTCATGGACGAACCGGCGGAGACGGACGACGGCTATGTGACCCTCGTCAACGTTACGGATGCGGACGGCGAACTGCGCGAGACGGACAGGCGCACCGGCGTGTGGGCGTGGAAACATCCGAACCACGACGGCACAACCACCTATACCCGCCTCGAGGGCCGCGTCGTATTCGACCGGGTGGACTTTGCCTACGAGCCCGACAAGCCCGTGCTGCACGACATCTCGCTGTATGCTGAGCCGGGGCAGAAGATCGCCCTTGTCGGCGCGACCGGCGCCGGCAAGACAACCATCACCAACCTGCTCAACCGGTTTTATGACATTGCGGACGGGAAGATCCGATACGATGGCATCAACATCAACAAGATCAAAAAGGCGGATCTGCGCCGGTCGCTGGGCGTGGTGCTGCAGGATGTGCACCTGTTCACCGGTACCGTGATGGAAAATCTGCGCTACGGCGACCTCGATGCGAGCGACGAGGCGTGCATCGCCGCCGCCCGGCTCGCCAACGCCGACGGCTTTATCCGGATGCTGCCGCAGGGGTATCAGACGGTCCTGCGGGGCGACGGCAGCGGGCTCTCGCAGGGGCAGCGGCAGCTGCTGTCGATCGCCCGCGCCGCCGTGTCCAATCCGCCGGTCATGATCCTGGATGAGGCGACTTCGTCCATCGATACGCGCACCGAGACGCTCGTGCAGGACGGCATGGATAAGCTGATGCAGGGCAGGACGGTGTTCGTCATCGCGCACCGCCTCTCCACCGTGAAAAATGCCGACGTCATCCTGGTCATGGATCATGGCCGGATCGTGGAGCGGGGCAGCCACGACAGCCTGATCGCGCAACACGGCATGTACTACCGGCTCTATACCGGCGCGTTTGAGCTGGAGTGATGCACCCGGCGCCCCGGCTGTGCCGCCGGGGATGTTGCCGGGCGCAGAAAACGGCGCCGGGCGGAAGAGCGGCCGCGCCCCATGCGCCTGCGGGCTTTTCGGGGCTGGCAGCTCCGTTAGGTCGGACAGAACCAAACAGGCACGCCACCCGATTGGGTGGCGTGCCTGTTTGGTAGCGGCGATCCGACTCGAACGGATGACAGGCCGGGTATGAACCGACTACTCTAGCCAGCTGAGTTACGCCGCCGGATTCTGCGCTAAACGTCTACGCGCTCGTCTATTATAGAGGACTTCCGCGCCCGTGTCAAGAAAAAACCGATCGGATCGTTGCAATTTGCGCCGGCCGTGCCGCGCGCCGCCCCTGCCGCCGCGCGCACCGGGAACGGGCGGGCGCGCTATTTGGTTGCAATCCCGGGGAAAAAACGATATAATACAGCAGCAAAGGCTATCCATGAAGGAGCGGAAGGAGCGGAAGCAGAGAGTGCTGGACATTGCGATCATCGGCGGCGGGCCGGCCGGGCTGACGGCGGGGCTGTATGCCATGCGCGGCGGCGCGGACGCCGTGCTCTTCGAAGCCCTGTTTGCGGGCGGGCAGGCGACCCGGACGCATCAGATCGACAACTATCCCGGCTTTCCCAACGGCATCGAGGGCTACCAGCTCGGCGTGGAGCTGGAGCAGCAGGCGGCGCGGTTCGGCCTGCGCACGGAGTATGCCTCCGTGGAGGCGGCGGAGCTGGCCGGACCGGTCAAACGGTTGACCGTGGACGGCCGCACGGTGGAGGCGCGCACGGTCATCCTCGCCATGGGCGCCAGGCCGCGACCGCTCGGCCTGCCGCGGGAGGAGGCGCTCACCGGCAGCGGCGTGTCCTACTGCGCCACGTGCGACGGCGCGTTTTTCAAGGGGCGCCCCGTGGCGGTGGTTGGCGGCGGCGATACGGCGATTGCCGACGCGCTGTACCTGGCCCGCTTTGCCGAAAAGGTATATGTCGTGCACCGGCGCGATCGGTTGCGCGCAGCGCGGACCTTGCAGGAGGCGGCTTTTGCCGAGGGGAAGATCGCCTTTGTCTGGAACGCGGTGGCGGAGGCGTTCGTCGGCGAGACGAGCGTCGAGGGCCTGACCGTGCGGGATGTGCGCACCGGCGCGCTGACAACGCTGGAGGTGGCCGGCGTATTCGCGGCGGTGGGCATCCTGCCGCAGTCGGAGCTGGCGCGCGGGCAGGTGGCGTGCGCGGAGGACGGCCGCATCATCACCAACGAATTTATGGAGACGGACGTACCGGGCGTGTTCGCCGCCGGCGACGTGCGCACCACGCCGCTCAGGCAGATCGTCACGGCCTGCGCCGACGGCGCGCTGGCGGCGACGCGCGCGCTCGAATATTGCGCGGCCAACGGCAAACCCGGACCAACCAATCAAACCGAACGAACAGGGGGATAATGATTACATGGCAAGACTGTTTGGAACCGACGGCGTACGCGGCGTTGCAAACCGCGACCTTGACTGCGAGCTGGCGTTCAAGATCGGCGCGGCGGGCGCATATGTGCTGGCCAACGAGGTCCATTCGCCCCGCATCCTGATCGGCAGGGATACGCGGCTATCCGGCCCGATGCTGGCGGCCGCGCTGATGGCGGGCATCTGCTCGGTCGGCGGCAACGTGCTGGATGTGGGCGTGCTGCCAACCCCGGCGATGGCGTATCTGGCGCGCCTGTACGAGGCGGATGCGGCGGTGATGATCTCCGCGTCGCACAATCCGATGGAGTACAACGGCATCAAATGGTTTGACGGCAACGGCTTCAAACTTTCCGACGCGCTGGAGGACCGCATCGAGGCGCTCATCCGCGACGGCGGCGAACTGCCGCACCCGGAGGGGCGCGACGTGGGGACCGTGATCGAGGCGCCGCGGGCCCGGCAGGATTACTGTGACTATCTGGTCAGCAAATCCGCCTGCCGGTTCGAGGGCGTCAAGGTCGTGCTGGACTGCGCCAACGGGGCGACTTCCGCGCTGGGCCGCGAGGTGTTCGAGCGGCTCGGGGCCACGGTGATCGCCTCGTTCTGCTGGCCGGACGGCATGAACATCAACGACGACTGCGGCGCGCTGCATCCGGCGCGGCTGCAACAGCTTGTGGTCGCCAACGGGGCGGACATCGGCTTTGCCTTCGATGGCGACGCGGACCGGTTGATCTCCTGCGACGAGCACGGCAACATCGTCGACGGCGATCAGGCCATGGGCATACTGGCGCTGTCCATGCAGAAGAAGGGCACGCTGAAGAAGGATACGCTTGTGATCACGGTCATGTCGAACCTCGGCCTCAAAAAGCGGATGCAGCAGGCGGGCATCCACGTGGCCGAAACGAAGGTGGGCGACCGGTATGTGCTGGAACATATGCTTGCCAACGGGTATTCGATCGGCGGCGAGCAGTCCGGCCACATCATCCTGCTGGAGCAGAACACCACGGGCGACGGCATGATGAGCGCCATTGCGCTGCTCAATGCCGTGGCGGAGAGCGGCAGGCGCCTCTCGGAGCTGGCCGGCGACATCCCGCAGTTCCCGCAGGTGCTGGTCAACGTGGCCGTGCGCAACGACGGCAAGGCGGCCGCCATGGAGGACGAGACGCTCCTCAGGCGCAAGGCGGAGGTGGAGAAACAGCTCGGCGAAAACGGCCGCGTACTCGTGCGCGCATCCGGTACGGAGCCGCTCATCCGCATCATGCTCGAGGGGAAGGACGAGAAGGAGATTCTCGACCTTGCGCTTTCGCTGGCGCACATCCTCGTTGAGAAATACGACGGAAAGATCAGGACCTGAAGCGCCGCAGGGCGCACGGAGGAGAAGGGGACATGTTGCTGCCGCAGGAATCCTATGCGCTGGCGCTCGAACGGCTGGCGGCCGCGTATCCGGACGCAAAGCCCGCGCTTGAATACCGCACGCCGTTTGAGCTGCTCGTTTCGACCATGCTGGCGGCGCAGTGCACCGACCGCCAGGTCAACAAGTGCACGCGCGTGCTGTACGCCAGGTACAACACGCCCGAGCAGTTCGCGGCGCTCACGGAGGCGGAGCTGGAGCCGTACATCAAGAGCTGTGGATTCTTCCACACCAAGGGGAAGAACATCCTTGCCATGTCGCGCCTGCTTGTGGAGCGATACGGCGGGCAGGTCCCGCGCGAGCGGGACGTGCTGACCGGGCTGCCGGGCGTGGGCCGCAAGACGGCCAACGTCGTGGTGTCCAATGCGTTCGGCACGCCGGCCATCGCCGTGGATACGCATGTGTTCCGCGTCAGCAACCGGATCGGCCTTGCGGATGCCAAGACGGTCGAAAAAACCGAGGAGCAGCTCATGGCGCACATCCCCGAGAAGGACTGGTCCGCCGCACACCACTGGCTGATCTATCACGGCCGGCAGGTGTGCGGCGCGAAGAAACCCCGCTGCGAGGGCTGCTGCGTGGCCGCCGTGTGCGACGCGCTGCACCGCGGCTGACGAAAGGACGTTTCCCATGCAGTTTATCGACCGCACGCGCATCGTCATCAAAGCCGGCGACGGCGGCGACGGCTGCGCCGCTTTCCACCGAGAGAAGTACGTGCCGCGCGGCGGCCCGTCCGGCGGCGACGGCGGGCGCGGCGGCGACGTGGTGTTCCAGGCGGATGCGCAGCTCTCCACGCTGCTGGAATTCCGCTTTCAGCGGTTTTACCGGGCGGAGAACGGCGGCAACGGCCAGCCGGAACGCAGGACCGGGCGCGACGGCGCGCCGCTGTACGTACGCGTGCCGGTGGGCACGCTCGTGCGCGATGTGGAGACCGGCGCGGTGCTGGCGGACATGAACGAGGACGGCAAGACGCGCGTCGTGCTGCGCGGCGGGCGCGGCGGCAAGGGCAATCCGCATTTTGCCACGCCCACGCGGCAATCGCCGCGCTTTGCGCAAAACGGCGTCCGCACGGCCGAACGCGAGGTGGAGCTGGAGCTCAAGACCATTGCGGATGTGGGGCTGGTCGGGCTGCCGTCGGTGGGGAAGTCCACCATCCTGTCCGTCCTGACGTCCGCACGGCCGAAGATCGCCGCTTACCACTTCACCACGCTCACGCCGAACCTGGGCGTCGCGTCGCGGCATGGACGTTCGTTCGTGCTGGCGGACATCCCCGGGCTGATCGAGGGCGCAGCGGAGGGCGCAGGGCTCGGCCATGACTTTCTGCGCCACATCGAGCGCACGCGCATGCTTGTGCATGTGATCGATGCGGCGGGCAGCGAGGGACGCGACCCACTGGACGATTTTGAAAAGATCAACGCGGAGCTGGCGCGTTTTAGCGAACAGCTTGCGGCGCTGCCGCAGGTGGTGGCGGCCAACAAGATGGATCTGCCGGATGCGCAGGACGGGGCGAAGCGCCTCGCCGAGGCGCTGGAGAAGCGCGGTGTGCGCGTGTTTCCGGTGTCGGCGGCCACGGCGCAGGGATTCGACGCCTTGCTCGATCATGTGCTGCGCGTGCTGGATACGCTTCCGCCCGTGCGCACGTATGCCGAGCAGGAGCTTGAGCCCGTCCCGCAGTACGAGCGCGGCTTTCATATCGAACGGGACGAGGCGGGCGTGTTCGTCGTCAGCGGCGGCGATGTGGACCGCCTGCTCGACACCACCGACCCGGACGACGAGACCTCCATGCGCCGCTTCCAGCAGCACCTCATCAAAAACGGCGTTATTGCCGCGCTGCGCGAGATGGGGGCGGCCGAGGGCGATACCGTCCGCATGGGCGGGTGGGAGTTTGACTTCATCGACTGATCCAAGGGAATAGAATCCGTCAGGAGGCGTAGTTCATCCATGTACGAACCCAAGTTTTTCCGTTGCTCGCGTTGTGGCAACCTCGTGGGACTGATCGAGGATCACGGCGGACCCCTATTCTGCTGCGGGGAGCCGATGCAGCGGCTCGTGCCGAACGCCGTGGAGGCCGCGGGCAACCGGCATCTCCCCTTTGTGGAGATGGATGGGGACGCGGTCACGGTACACGTGGGCATTGAACCGCACGAGATGGTGGAGGAGCACCACATCGCCTGGGTGTATCTGCAGACCGTCGGCGGCGGCCAGCGCAAGCGGCTCGACCCGGGCAAGGATGCGGCGGCGGAGGCGGAATTCAAGGTGACGGACGCGCCCGTGGCCGTCTATGCGTATTGCAACCGGCACGGGCTCTGGAAGACCAAGATCTGAACGGAGGTGGACGCATGACGGGCAGGGAACGCGCGGCATTTCGCAAGCAGGCAAATACGCTCGAGCCGATCTTCCAAATCGGCAAGGGCGACATCGGCGACGCGATGATCGACGCCATCGACGCGGCGCTGCAAAAGCGCGAGCTCATCAAGCTTGCGGTACTGGAGACCTCCGGCCTCACCGCGCGCGACGCGGCCGAGGCGCTCAGCGTCGCAACCGGCGCCGAGGTCATCCAGTGTATCGGAAGGCGTTTTGTGCTGTATCGCAAACGCGAAGAACGGTGAATGTGCGGGGCGCGCCGCGGGCGGCCCCTTTTCTTTTGCGCGGCGCGCCGGAGGCGGACGGCGGCCGGCAGGACGCTGGTGCGGAAAGGAGATTGCCATGCGGGTCACGGTCTATTGGCGGGCGCTGCCCGCGGATGCCGGGCGTGCGGCGCGCGATGCGTTTCTCGCCGATGCGCTGGGCAGGGCGCGCTTTGCGCGGCTGACAAGCGGCCCGGGCGGCAAACCGTTCGTGGCGCCGGCGCAGGCGGACCCCCATCCGCCGCACATGAGCCTTTCGCACACGCGCGGGCTGATCGTATGCGCGGTGGCGGACGCGCCGGTCGGCGTGGACGTGGAGGCGCGCCAACGGGCCGTACCACCGGCGCTGGCGCGTCGCATCCTTTCGGCGGCGGAAGCCGGGCGGTTTTCGGCGTTGCCGCCGGCGCGGCAGGGCGCGTTTCTGCTGGAACGCTGGGTGGCCAAGGAGGCGCACCTGAAGCGCACGGGCGAGGGAATTGCCGGCGGCATGGCGTCACTCACGGTCGCGGACGATGGCGGCGTGGAAACCGACGGCGGCATCTGCGGCGCGGTGCGGGTATTCTCGCTTGCCGAAGCGTTCGTTGCGGTTGCGGCGGAGACGGCGGCGATCGAGGCGGCATTTCGGGAAATTTGATGACGGCGCGCAACCAAACGCCCGCCTGCGCGGTGTTATGGATAGAAGTGCCCAACAAAACATTTAAGGAGGACGGGGAATGAAACGCAGTTTGCAGATCATCGCGCTGGCGCTGGCGCTCGCCCTGCTGGCCGCCGGTTGCGCCGCAAAGGGGCAGGACAGCGGGGACAGCGGATATGGCGTGTCGTATAACGGAACGAACCGGGATCAGTCGTCCGCCGCAGACGGGATTCTGGACTATGTCACCACGCCGGAAGAGGCGCCTGCCGCGCCGGCGCCCGACGCGGATAAAGCCGAGACGGCGGAAGGCGACGTGCTCGCTTCGCGCAAGATCATCCGCGATGCGAGCCTGGATATCCAAACGTTGGCGTTTGACGACTTTCTGACCGCGCTTGAAGCCGCGATTGCGCAGGTCGGCGGCTATGTTTCCAGCTCCTATACCAGCGGCAACGGCTATTACGGCTCGAGCCTGCGCTGGGCGGAGGTTGAGGCGCGCGTTCCGGCCGAGCGGCTCGATGATTTTCTCGCCGGCGTGGGCGACCTCGGGAACGTGGTCGACCGGCGGATCTCCCTGCGCGACGTGACGGCGCCCTATGCCGATACCGAGGCCCACCTGACGGCGCTGCGCACCGAGCGCGACGCGCTGCTCGAGATTCTGGCTGCGGCGGAGACCGTCGAGGATCTGATCAGCGTGCAAAGCCGGCTGAGCGACGTGCAGTATGAGATCGAATCCTATGAGGCCACGTTGCGCACCTATGACGATCAGATCGCCCTCAGCACCGTGACCATGAACATCCGCGAGGTGGAGCGCGAAACGCCCGTGGCGGAGGAGACGTTCTGGCAGGAGGTCGGCCGCCGGTTTTCCGAGAGCCTTTCGGATGTCGGCGACGGCTTCCGGTCGTTTGGCGCCTGGTTCCTGGGGAACCTGCCGGCCATCGTCGTGTGGGTGGCCATCCTCGGCGGCGCGACGGTGGTGATTGTGTTGCTCGTGCGCCGCGGCGGGAAGCGCAACGGGACGCGTGCGGCACGCCGCGCACAGCGGCGGGCGGCGCGGCAGGCGCCGGCCGTGCCCGCAGCGACGGAAGCGGAATCCGGCAAGGAGGACGAATCCCCGAAGGCATAACCGGTCTCGCCCGATGGACCGGGCATGAACCGAACGCAACGGGCCTGCGGCGAAGCGCATTTCGCCGCAGGCCCGAATGGGTTGGAGACGGATGGAAGACGACGGCCATCCCGGCCGGACGCGCGCAGGCGGAGGGAGATGCCCTGCCTTTGCGGATACAGGCCCCCTCTGCGGGGCGCGTTACAGCGCGCCGGCGACCTCCGTGAGCCGGTGGATGAGGCGGTCTGCGGCGGAAAGGTCCTCGCGGCCGGAATCGGGGTTGACATATCCAAAGCAGAAAAGGCCGGCAGCCCTGGCCGCCAGCGTGCCGGCACGGCTGTCCTCGATGGCGGCGGCGTCGCCCGCCGGCACGCCGCAGCGCGCGAGCGCCGTCAGATACGTGTCGGGCGCCGGCTTGAGATGCGCCACCTGATCGCCGGTAACGACCGCCCGGAACCGCTCTTCCAGCCCATAGAGCCGCAGGATGGGATCTACGAAATACGCCGGCGACGAGGTGGCGACGGCGGCCGGTATGCCGCGCGCGTCGAGCGCGTCCAGCAGCGCGAGCAGATCCGGCTCCGGCGCGGGGAGGAGGCGTTCTATGCGCGCAAGCGTCAGCGCGAAGTGCCGCCGCGTAAGCGCCGCCGCATCGCCCGCGACGCCGCAGGTCTCAAGCGCGCGTCGGTACAGCGACTCCGTGGAGCCGCCTACGCTGTGCACGGCGGCGGCGCCGTATCGTCCGCCGGAGAGGTCGCGCACGATCTCTTCACAGGCGGCGATGTGGTGCGGCTCGCTGTTGACGATCACCCCGTCGAAATCAAAGGCAACCAGCCGTTTCATGCGTTTTCCCCGTGGCAGGTCTGGCGGCCGGAACAGAGGGAGAACGACCAGCGCGCGTCCTCGCGCGAGAGCTCTGTGAACGCGCCGACCAGCGGCAGCAGCAGCTCGTTTGGCATACGCCGCGCAAACTCCAGCAGGATCAACCCGCCGTCGTCGCGCCCGGTAAGCTGGGCGGCGAGCGCCGCCTGCCAGTCGCCGTCCGGCAGGGGGGACAGCGCAAGCCGTTCGCACAACTGCGCGCGCAGGTCTTTTTCCGTTTGCATGAGCAGACCGTTGAGCGGATAAATACGGATCATGGGAGCCTCCTTGACGCCGATTGCGGCGGCACGGAGAAACCGGCCGCCGGTTGCGCTCCCATTATAGCACGTGACGGACCGGCGGGCAATCCGCGCCTGCCGCCAGCTCAGGCGAGCGGCATGGCTGGCAGACGGTGGGTGACGCGGCCGCTGCCGGTAAGCGGGATGGCGGTGCCCAGATACGTCGGCTCCGGACGGCACAGGGCAAACAGGTAATCCTTGCAGCGCGCCATGATCTCGCGCGCGGTGTACAGCGGCTGGCGTGCATAGGCGCGCGCGTCCGAGGCCACGCCATAGGCGGTCAACCCAAGCTGCCCGGCCAGATACAGCGCGCGATACAGGTGGTAGCTCTGCGTGACGATGACGACGGTTTCCGCGCCGAAGATTTGCCCGGCGCGGTAGATGCTTTCATAGGTGGAAAACCCGGCGTGATCGAGAAACACGTGATCCGCGTCCACGCCGCGTTCGACGACATAATCTCGCATGGCGCCCACTTCGTCGTAATCCGCGCTGCTGTGGTCGCCGCTCATGAGCAACCGGTCGGAGACGCCGCCCTCATACAGCGCGATCGCATAGTCCAGGCGGTCGGCGAGAATCGTGCTCGGGCTGCCGTCGCCCCTGAGGCCGGCGCCCAGCACGAGGATGCAGTCCACGTCGAGCGCGGCCGCCTGCTCCGACGTGAGGATGCGGTCGCGCACGGAGGCGATCATGTGCAGATTGATGGCGGCCATCGCGCCGGCGCCAAGCAGCAGCAGCGCCGCGAACACGAACAGCAGGCTGCGCAAAGGCCGTTTTCTTGTCGTGACCCGTCGTTCCATGCCTCCATCGTAGCCCGGCGACCGGGGCCGGTCAACGGTGCGGCGGAGATGTTTACGCTATGATCATAACTTGTTTCATGCGCGCAACAACAAGTTTGCATCCGCTCCACATTTTCGATCAAAGGCCCGCAGCGCGTCCGATGCGCGGGCGCGCGTGCGCGGCCGCCGTCACGAGACGGGACTGTCCGGCGCGGACCGGCCGCCGCCCGCAGCGCGTTCGATGCGCAGGCGCGCGGCAAGCGCCAGGAGGAACGCGCGGTTCCCCGGCGCCTCCTCGCCGGTGTGCCACGGCAGCAGGCCGCGCAGCGCGGCTCTGCCGCCGGGCGAATCGGACAGGCCCAGGATGAGCGCGCGCACGTTGCGCTCCACCTGTACGGCGCGCACGCCGAAGCGCGCGCCGGTCTGGCGGTAGGCGTCCGCGAGGCTGGGCGCGCCCCACAGCGGCAGCAACCGTTCCAGCAGGTCGGCGAGCTGCTCGCAGGCGCGCCGCTCCGGGTTCAGCCCGAGCGCCGCAAGCATCCGTTTTACATCTTCCTTCATGCGATCCCCCCTCCCGCCCGCACCGGTGCGGGCCATGCCACAGGCCGCAGCCCGGCGCGCGCAGAGCGTTGCTCCCCACCGCGCCGGCGGGCGACCCGTACCGGCAGCATACCATCCCGGCGCCGCAAAGGCAAGCCGGAATGCCGGCCGCCGCAGCCCGGCGCGCGCAGAGCGTTGCTCCCGCCCGCACCGGCAGGCAACCCGCACCGGCAGCATACCATCCCGGCGCCGCAAGGGCAAGCCCGAACGCAGCCGGCGATCTGCCAAACAACCCATCTTTGGGAAACGCTCCCGTACGGGACGGCGGTTGCCAAGATGCCCGGCACGTGTTACAATAAAAATCGAATTTTGCTGTAATGCGATCGCCCGGCGCGGCGTTCTGTCCGCGCGGGCCGGGGGGAGCGGAATTGGAGCACTGGTCGATCCGAAAATTCAAGCACGGCGTGATCTTTCTGGTCAAGGCGGCGATCACGGCCATCCTGCTCGCGTCGTTCCTGTATACGACGGTGCGGTACTACCCGCAAACGGATTTCCACTTTTGGGGATTTGTGGTGTTCGGCGTGCTGTACCTGGCGGTGTTCTTGCTGCTCGCTTCGCTGTACCGCTGTTTTCTGATCGGCATCGTGCGCCTGCGGGAAAACGTCGCCTCGTTTTTCATCGCCACCTTTTTGACCAACTGCATCATCTATCTGGTGCTCTCGCTCACGGCAAAGGCCATGCTGCCCCCGCTGCCGCTGCTGCTGATGCAGCTGGTGCAGTGGTGTTTGGGGACGGGGCTGCTGTTGCTGGGCAACCGGCTGTATTTTCGACTGCGCACGGTGCGCGATGCGGCGCTCGTCATCGGCGGCGAGAGCGATGGCGAGCAGGAACTCCGCCGGTTCGAGGCGGTGCGCGAGCGATACCGCATTTCCACGGTGCTGCATACCGACGGGGATGCGGAGGCGCTGCTCGGCCGGCTTGAACCGTTTACGACGGTCATCGTCGGCGGCGTCGGGCAGGAGCTGCGGCTGCGGCTGATGGGGTATTGCTTTGAACACAACAAGCGGCTGTTCGTGATCCCCACGGTGCAGGACATCCTGTTCCACAGCGCGCAAGAAACGTTCGTGGGCGATTCGCTCGTATACCTCTGCCGCAACCGCTCCATGAGCGTCGAGCAGATGGCGGTCAAGCGGCTCATGGATATCTTCCTGTCGGCGCTGGGCATCGTCGTCACAAGCCCGCTCATGCTGGCGGCGGCCATCGCCATCAAGGCGCACGACGGCGGGCCGGTGCTCTTCCGGCAGGTGCGATATACGCGCAACTGCGAGCGGTTTACGCTCATCAAGTTCCGTTCCATGATCGTGGATGCGGAGCCGGACGGCGCGCAGCTCACCGTGGAGAACGACCCTCGGATCACGCCGGTGGGGCGCGTGCTCCGGCGCACCCGGATCGATGAGCTGCCGCAGTTTTTCAACGTCCTGCGCGGCGAAATGTCCCTCGTGGGCCCGCGGGCGGAGCGCACGGAGAACGTCGATTACTATTGCAGCTGCCTGCCGGAGTTTCGCTACCGCATGAAGGTCAAGGCGGGGCTGACCGGCTATGCGCAGATCTTCGGGCAGTATAACACCTCCTATGAGGACAAGCTCAAGATGGACCTGCTGTATATCGAAAACTGCTCCATCCTGCTTGACCTACAGCTCATGCTGCTCACTGCGCGGGCGTTGCTGCTGCCGTCGAGCACGCAGGGCTTTGAGCGTTCACGCCTGTTTGCACACCGGGAAAACGCCGCCGACAAGCCGAAACCGGACGAACCGGACGGGAAGAACGGGGCGTAGCGCGCCCTCCGGCGGCCTTCCCGCGCCGGCGCCTCCCCTGCATAGGAAAGGGAAGTCGCTTTTCGACCGCGCGGCAGGGCCTGCTGGCTATTCGCGCTTTCTCCGCGCATGGCGGGGGAGGGGGCTGGCGCGCCCGAAGGAAGCGGCGAGGCGTCCATCGGTCAATGGGGAACGATCAGAATCGGCATGGCGGGCAGGAGCTGCCTGGCGCCGTGCTCCCGCCCGCATGGCGTACGGACGTCGCGCAAGACGGCCTGCACGGCCTGAAGACGATCTGAAAAAGCAGAGGGCGGCGCGCCCAGGGGCGCGCCGCCCTATCGTTTTGAAGCGGCCGCGTCAGATGCAGATGTCCTGCGAGACGCGGTACATGTAGCCGTCCAGTTCCTTCTTCATCTGCAACGCCTCTTCGATCGGCGTGCTGACGAGCTTGGAATCCCGATAGCAGACGATCCGGTTGACGGCGCCCGCCACGAACTGTTCGATGGCAAAATGTCCCATGCGGGAGGCCATCACGCGGTCGCGGGCGGTCGGGCTGCCGCCGCGCTGGATGTGGCCGATGATGGTCACGCGCGTGTCGAGCCCCAGCTCCTTCTCGATCCGGCGCGCGATGCCGAGCGTGTCCCCCACGCCCTCCGCCACGATGATGAGGTGGTGGTGCTTGCCCCGGTACTTGCCCTCGCGGATGTGCTCGGCCACGTCGCGGTCAAAGTCAAACGGCTTTTCGGGCAGGAGGATGGCGGTCGCGCCGACGGACAGACCGACGTAGACGGCCAGATGCCCCGCATGCCGCCCCATGACCTCCACCACGCTCGTGCGCTCGTGGGACTGCATGGTGTCGGAGAGTTTGTCGATGGCTTCAATGGCGGTGTTGGCCGCGGTGTCGAAGCCGATGGAATAGTGCGTGCAGCCGATATCATTGTCGATGGTCCCGGGGATGCCGACGGTGTTGATCCCTGCCCGGGACAGCTCCAGCGCGCCGCGGAACGTGCCGTCGCCGCCGATGGCGACGATGCCGTCCAGCCCGAGATACCGGCAGGCGTTTGCCGCCGTCTGTACGCCTTCCGGCGTTTTGAACTCCTCGCAGCGCGCGGTGTACAGGATGGTACCGCCGCGGGCGGTCAGGCCGTTGACCGCGCGGGCGTCGAGCTCGACCACGTCCGAATGGATGAGGCCGTTGTAGCCGCGGTGGATGCCGATGGGGGTGATGTCGTGGACGACGCACGTGCGCGCCGCAGCGCGGATGGCCGCGTTCATGCCGGGCGCATCGCCGCCGCTGGTGAGGATGCCGATTCGTTTGAGCTTGCGTTCCATGTTGCGAAGCCTCCCTCCCTGAATTCTGCTGAGCGACGGGAACCGTATCCCGATCCCCTTACGCCTGCATTATACTATGGATACGGCTAAAGCGCAAATCCGGCCTGCCGGCATACCGCCTTTTGGCGGCGGCAGATTCCGCCCCCGGACCGCCCGCCGCCTGGTTTTCTGCGCGCAATCGCCGATGGCGGAAGCGTCCCATGCCGCCTCCTCGTACAAACCGGGGTGCAGCTTGGGCTGCAATTTTGACGTGTCGCCTGTAAAAACACGCATTAAAATGCAGGAAACAAATATATTTATTGCAAAAAATTTTTTAGAAAAAGGGAAAAACCAGGAAAAAATGACCAGGCTTTTATCGGAGGTTGTGGACGGCGCCTGCCGGCAGGAGGTTCCGGGAAAATATATTATTTTCAGACAAACCGCGGGAAAACCGCGTGTTTTTTGTGCGGAGCGCCCCAAAAACGCGGCAAAGCCGGGAAGAGTTGTACCAAATGGGGCATGATTGTGAACACAGAAAAATTTATTGGAAAAGATCATTTTTTTGCAAGAAGACTATGGACAACGATTCATTTTCGCGTTACAATAGTATCGAAGCCGCAATCTGGGCGGTCTCATCTAAAACAGCATTTCTTTGAAGGAGGCACACACATGGGTAAGTACGACATCATTGTTGACGAAATGGAGGCCAAACTCCGTCCACCGACGATCGGCCTGAAGCCCTATGAACCGAAAGTCATCCCGCTGACCACCGGCGAGGACATGCTTGTGCGCGAAGCGACCGACGAAGAGATCGAGATGATCATTGAGGGCATCCGCCCGCTGCTCGACCACCCGAAAGACTTCTATGATATCGTGTCCGCCCGCATCATTGCAGAAGGTCTCGGCATGCTCCGCAAGCGCGTGCAGGACGAGTACTTCTTTGTGGGAGCGGTGGACGGCGAGATCGCCGGCATCGTCAACGGCCGTCTGGTCAACGAAAAGGTCGGCATGTCCTACCACACCATGACGCTCAAGCGCGGCGCACGCGTCGGCGCGCAGCTGTTTGCGGCGAAGATGGAGTATCACTTCGACTTCATGAATCAGGACGAGGTCTGGATCGTGGCGGAGTCGCCCAACGGCTTCAAGCGCTGGATGATCGAGTACGAGCTCGAAGACCGCTTCGAGTGCCCGCATGAGCTGGGCGGCGTGCCCACCTTTGTTCTGACCCGCGCGCTCTGGGAGAAGCATAAGGCCAACAAGAACGTCGGCATCCGTCCGGCAGCCGAGCTCTTCCCCGAGGTCATCGAGGCGAACAAGGTTCTCCACATGCCGGCCAAGCTGAACGTCTGACCGCCGGCTACACGACCGTTCCGATTACGGACAGAAAGGACGTAAATCATGCGCGAAGTAGGTATCATTGGCGTTGGCCATACCAAGTTCGGCAAGTCGCCCGTTCCGTTCATCGACATGGCCTGCGAAGCGGCGCTGCAGGCGATGGATGACGCGGGCGCAAAGACCGGCAGGAAGAACGTGATCGACCAGGTGTTCATCGGCACGATGGCCGCAGGCATGGTGCAGCGCATCAGCGGCCTCGCCTCCGCCGTTGTCGATACGCTCAACCTCCGTCCCGCGATGGCGGAGACCATTGAGAACGGCCCGGCCTCCGGCGCTTCCGCCGTCAAGCTCGGCTTTATGGCGATTGCCTCCGGCGTGTGCGACTGCGTGCTCGTGGTCGGCGCCGAGGGCATGCGCGCCGTGACCGGCTGGGAGGGCACGGACTTTGTCGCCACGATGCTCCATCCCGAGGCCGAGTACAAGTACGGCATCACGCTGCCGTCGTTTGCGGGTCTGTTCACGCGGCTGTGCATGGATAAGTACGGCGTTACGAGCCGCGACCTGTCCATCGTGTCGGTGAAGAACCATGCGAATGCGTGCCTGAATCCGAACGCCCACATCAAGGCGGTCGTCAAGCTGGAGCGCATCACGGACGAGCGCATCATCAACGCGACCAACCCGCTCGTGGCCGATCCGCTGCGCCAGTACGACATGTGCCCGGTTTCCGACGGCGCGGCAGCCGTGCTGCTCGTTGCGAAGGATAAGCAGGAAGAGCTGGGCTTTGGCGGCAAGAAGTTCGTCAAGATCGCCGGTGTCGGCTCCGCGACCGATACGCACGTGGTCGCCAACCGCGAGGTCCCGACGGATCTGCTGGCCGTCCGCCTGAGCGCCCAGATGGCGTACAAGATGGCGGGCGTCGGGCCCGAGGACATCGACGTGGCCGAGCTGCACGACGCGTTCCAGATTCTGGAGATTGCGGAATCCGAGGAAGTCGGCCTGTTCCCGCGCGGAACCGGGCATCTTGCGGCGCGCGAGGGCAAGACCGAGATCCACGGCGAAATGCCGATCAACACCTCCGGCGGTCTGAAGGCCAAGGGCCATCCGCTCGGCGCAACGGGCGTATCCCAGATCGTCGAGCTGGTCAAGCAGCTCCGCGGCGAGGCCGGGGAACGGCAGGTCGAGGGCGCCAAGACCGCGCTGGCGATCAACTTCGGCGGTTTCGGCAACAACGTCGTGGCCACCATCCTGACCACGAAATAAGGAGGGTACGAGAATGGAACAGATGTATGCATACAAGTGCACCAAGTGCGGCAAGCTCCATCATCCCCGTTACATCGTGTGTCAGAACCCCGATTGCGACGGCCGTGAGTTTGAGAAGATCCCGCTCGAGGGCAAGTGCAAACTGTTGACCTGGACCCGCGTGTACAACCTTCCCGAGGGCTATATGTGCCCGTGGCTCAACTTCGGCATCGTGGAGTTTGAGAACGGCGTGCGCGCGACCGGCCAGATCGGCTTTGACGACGGCATTGAAACCGGCATGGAGCTGGTGTCCACCGTCGGGGTCGTGAAGGAAAAGGTCATCAAGTACAAGGAGACCGTCGTCGAACCGCAGTACGGCTTCATCTTCCAGAAGGCGTAACGAGGCGGTCCGACGGCCATGCAGGCGAGGGCGATCTGCTCGCGGCTGCTGCGGCAGCTCCGCGGCGGCGCGCTGGAGGGTACCGTGCTGTCCGCGTTTGACCATGCGGTCAACGTGGATACGCCGGTCGGACTGGTGAGCCTGCTCACCGAGGCGCGCTGCCTTCAGCCCTATTCCGCCGTAATCGGCGGCGTGCCGGCGTTTGCCGGCATCGCGCCCGGCGACCGGGCGCATCTGACGGAGCGGGCCGTCGCCGTGGGCGGCGCCGGGATTGCGCTTGACGGCGCGGCGGAGACGGATCTTTCCGTCGCGCATGCGTTCGCGCGCGGGCCTGCCGTCACGGTCACCACCACAGGACATCGCCCAATCCCCGATCCGGCGCCGCTGCTTCTGGCGCTGGCGCCGGGCGGGGACGAGTGCGGGCTTTCCACACTCGTGACGGGGGGCGAACCCAATGTATACGCCGCGTTTCTGGAGCCGCGGCTGCCGCGTCTGTTTGATGCGGTGGAGGCGGGCGACGCGGCGCAGGCGGGCGAGGCGGCGGCGCGGATCGCCGGTTGCGGCGTCGGGCTGACGCCGTCTTCGGACGATCTGTTGACGGGCTACATGGCCATGCTGCACGCGCTGTCCGCCGTTGGCGTTTTGGGGGACGTTGCCCCTGTTACGCAGGCGATCGCGGCAAGCGCGGCGCAATGCACCAACCGCATCAGCGGCGCATTTCTGTTGCAGAGCGGAGCGGGGTACGTCTCCGCGGACGTGCTCGATCTGTTACAGCTCCTGTGTTCCGGCGCGGACGAACGGCTGGTCTACGGCGCCGCATCGCGCGTCGCATCCTTCGGCTCCACCTCCGGGAGCGACATACTCACCGGTATCGTATTGGCAATCATTCATCACGATGGAGGGAAAAACAGTGGTCAAACTGGAAATCAGAAAGAATGCTTACTTTGATTCCGTTACCCTCATGCTCATCTCCAAGGATCTGAAAAAGCTCGACGGCGTGAAGGAAGCGCTCGTGGGCATGGGCACCGATTTGAACATCGAGATCGCCCACAACATCGGCCTTGCAACCCCGGAATTTGACGCAAACGTCACCGCAAACGACTTTTTCGTGGCGGTGGAATGCGACAGCGACGAGGTCTTTGAGACGGCGCAGAAGAAGGTAGAGGAACTGCTCAACAAGAAGACGGAGGCCAAGGAGGCCACCTACTATCCGCCGACGCTCGAGGGCGCGCTCAAGGTGGACCCCGACCTGAACATGGCCGTGATCTCGGTGCCCGGCAAATTCGCCGCGGATGTGGCGCAGAGCTGTCTGGACCATGATATCAACGTCATGCTCTTCTCCGACAACGTGACCATCGAAGAGGAGAAGGCGCTCAAGGAGTGTGCATATGAGAAGGGGCTGCTCGTCATGGGCCCCGATTGCGGCACCGCAATCATCAACAACGTGCCGCTGGCGTTCGCCAACGTCGTTCCGAAGGGAAAGATCGGCATGGTCTGCGCGTCCGGTACGGGCACGCAGGAGGTCAGCTCGATCATCGCGCAGCTGGGCTGCGGCGTGTCGCAGGTCATCGGCACGGGCGGGCGCGACCTGAAGAAGGAGATCGGCGGGTTGATGATGAAGCTCGGGCTTGACGCGCTCATCCACGATCCGAACACCGAGGTCATCACGCTCGTTTCAAAGCCGCCGGCCAAGGAAATCGCCTCCGAGATCCTCGACATCGCCAGGAACGCGGGCAAGCCCGTCGTCGTTTGCTTCATCGGCGGCGACCCGAAAGAGATCGAGGCGAAGGGACTCGTCGCCGCGGTTTCGCTCGAGGATGCGGCGCACAAGGCGGTGGCCTTGCTCAAGGGCGAGCCGGTCAGGGACTTTGTGGAGTTCACCATGGGCGCCGAGAAGGCGGAGGCGCTGGCCCGGGAGATCGCCGGGAAGATGGCCCCTTCGCAGAAGTATGTGCGCGGCTTCTACACCGGCGGCACGCTGTGCGACGAGGCCATGAAGCTGATGATCGGCAACCTTGGCCACATCTACAGCAACATCCCGCTGCATCCGGAGGATAAGCTGGAGGATGCGCGCGGCGGCAAGAGCCGGGAGCACACCTTCCTCGACTTTGGCGACGACGAGTTCACCGTCGGCCGTCCGCACCCGATGATCGACCCGAGCCTGCGCGCCGAGCGCGTCGTCGTGGACGGCCGCGACCCGGAGACCGCGGTCATCATGTGCGACTGCGTCATCGGCTACGGCTCGCATCCCAATCCGGCGGAGGACCTTTCGGAGGCCATCCGCACCGCCAAGGCGGAGGCCGAGGCGGCCGGGCGTTACCTGTGCTGCGTGTGCGCGGTGTGCGGCACCGAGGGCGACCCGCAGTGCCTGTCCAAGACGCAGAAGCAGCTGTCGGACGCCGGCGCGGTCGTGCTGCCGTCCAATGCGCAGGCGACGCGCTTTGTGGAGCGCATCCTCGCCAACCTGAAGTAAGGAGGAAGCGACAATGAGCAAGCTGAACGAGTTATTTGCCAAGGAGCTGCACGTGGTCAACTTCGGCATCGAGTCCTTCTATCAGGATCTCGTGAGCCAGAAGCAGCCCGCCGTGCATGTGGACTGGAAGCCCGTCGCGGGCGGCGACAAGGTCGCTGCCGCAAATCTGCGCAAGCTGAAAAAGCCCGAACTGCTGGAAAAGATCAACGCGGCCAACCAGGAGGCGCTGCGCCGCATCCTCGCCGCGCAGCCGACGCTCGTGGGCGTGGGCATCGCGGGCGAGGTCATTCCGGGCATGGACAAGAAGACCGTGCTGCATGCCGGCCCGCCGGTGACGTGGGAGCGCATGTCCGGCCCGCAGAAGGGCGCCGTCATGGGCGGCCTCATCTACGAAGGACTTGCCAGGGATCTGAAGGAGGCAGAAGCGCTGGCCGCCTCCGGCGAGATCAAGTTCGACCCGTGTCACATGCACAACGCCGTCGGCCCGATGGCCGGCGTGGTGACCGCTTCCATGCCGGTGTGGATCATGGAGAACAAGACCTTTGGCAACCGTGCCTACTGTACGTTTAACGAGGGCCTTGGCAAGGTGCTGCGCTTTGGCGCCTGCGACGACGAGGTGCTCACGCGCCTGCGCTGGCTGGAGAAGGAGCTCTATCCCGTGCTGCGCGACGCGATGAAGCTCAAGGGCGAGATCGACATCAAGGTCATGATCGCCAAGCTGTTGCAGATGGGCGATGAGGCGCACAACCGCAACGAGGCCGGCACGTCGCTGCTGATCCGGGAGCTGGTGGCGCCCATCATGGCGCTGGACATCCCGGAGGAGAAGAAGATCGCGGCCTACAACTTCCTCAACGGCAACAACCATACGTTCCTGAACATCTCCATGCCGGCCTGCAAGTGCACGATGGACCCGATTTTCGGGATTCCGTACTGCACGGTCGTGGCCACGATGTGCCGCAACGGCACGGACTTCGGCATCCGCATCGCGGGGCTGGGCCCGGACAAGTGGTTCACCGGCCCGGCGGAGATGGTCAAGGGCCTGTACTTCCCCGGCTTCGACGAGAGCGACGCGGCGCCGGACCTTGGCGACTCCTGCATCACGGAGACGACCGGCATCGGCGGCTTCTGCATGGCGGCGGCGCCGGCCATCGTGCAGTTTGTCGGCGGCCAGGTATCCGACGCGATCAACTACTCGACCCAGATGTACGAGATCACCGTGGGCGAAGGCCAGGCGTACAAAATCCCGGCGCTCAACTTCCGCGGCAGCGCGACCGGCATCGACCTGCTCAAGGTCGTGGAGACCGGCATCCGCCCGATCATCAATACGGGCATCGCGCACAAGGACCCGGGCGTCGGCCAGGTCGGCGCCGGCCTCGTGCATCCGCCGGAGGAGTGCTTCAAGAAGGCGCTTGCCGCCTGTGCGGAGGCCTGGGCATAGAAAAACGGCACGTCGGTGCGCGGGCACGCCGCTTTTGCGGCGCGCCCGCCCCGGACTTTACGGCATCGGTAAAAAGTGGTATACTGTCCGCACGGACCGGTATATCGCCTCTTACATAACACCACTCTCTACACATCAATGAAGGAGGTTACTTTCATGAGCAAATGGTCTGACATCAAGATGTATGATCTGTCCATCCCGATCGGCATCAACACGCCGCCGTGGCCGACATACGAGCCGCTTCAGATGAAGTTCTTCAAGCGCCTCGCCCCCAACGGCGCAAACGGCCAGCTGATAACGCACTCCAACCATGTCGGCACCCATCTGGACGGCCCGCTGCATTTTGATACCGCCGGCCGAGACATGGCTTCCCTCGAGCTGACCAAGCTCTGCCATCCCGGCGTCGTCGTCGACCTGTCCGACGAATTTGGCGAGGACGACTGGGGCATCTATACCGCCGCCGACATTGAGAAGCGTGTCGAGGTGAAGAAGGGCGATATCCTCATCATCAACACCGGTTACCACAAGTACGGCTGGGATGTGAAGGGCACCGCGGACGAGCGCCGCTACATGCTGCGCCACCCCGGCCCGTCGCTCGACTTTGTGCAGTGGGTCCGCGAGAAGGAAATCCGCTGGATCGGCGTCGACTGCGGCAGCGCCGACCACCCGATGAACACGAAGATCCGCGACTGGGAGCCGATGGAGGCCGCCAAGTGCGACGAAAAGTTCCAGAAGAAGTACGGCAAGACGCTCAACGAGATCTATCCGTGGCCGGATCACTATCAGGCCATGCACATCGAGCTGTTCTGCCAGCCGTATGAGGCGATCCATGCCGAGTGCCTGGGCGGACAGATCGACGAGCTGTCCAACAAGCGCGTCGTGATCGGCTGCTTCCCGTGGAAGCTGGTCGAGGGCGAGAGCTGCATCTCCCGCATCGTGGCGTTCGACGGGTTCGACGACGTATGACAAACGGCGCGCGGCCATACGGCCGCGCGCTTTCGTTTCTGCCCGGACCGCCGCATCTGCGGCGGTCCGGGCCAAATGGAAGGAGGGGAAGGGATGGGAGAAAGCTGGATTGGGATTCTGCTCGTGCTGGCGGTGGCCGGTTCGTTCATCGGTGTTTCCTATCTGCAAAAGTACCGTGCGCAATCATATCTGGATGGCTTTGCCGAGGCATACTGGCGGGCCGTGACGCTCGTGCTGGGCGATCCGAACGCCTATCGGGACGCGGTTCTGGCCACGGTGCCGTCGCCGGACGGCGGGCTTCGCGTGGCGCCGCTCGAGCAGCAGCCGGTGGTGTTGCGCGCACTTTTGGAAAAGGGCGTGGGACAGGATGCGGTCGCCGAACTGCAAAAGATGTTTGAGGACCGCGCCGAAGTCGGCCGGCGGCTCTCCGGGCTGAACCTCGTGGGCAAGCGGATCTTCCCCGTGCTCAACAACATGTTCGACCTGCTCAACGAATCCTTTGCGCTGATTTGTAACTATCAGGAGGTCGAGTTCGATCCCAAAACGCTGGAGCGGTTTCACTTCTTCCTGCATCGCCAGCAGCACGTGCGGACCGTAACGCTGCCGTCCGTGACCTCGCTGGCGTGCAAAAAAAGGCTCAACGCAGACTGAGCCGCCCGCCGACGCGGGCTTCCGCCGGCCCGTCCGGCGGTTGGCGGCAGAGCGCGGGAGGGCGGCAACCGCCGGCTGCATCGGCTCTGCGGCAGCCGGCAGGCGGGCGGCATGACCGGCGCCGCCGGGCGCTGTAACGGGGGGAGCGCCGGGGCGTTTGCCCGGGATGGGCGCATTTTCGGAAGAAATTTTTCAAAAAGTGCTGACAACTGTGAAGAAGTTGTGTATAATATGTTAAGTAGCTGAAAAATGCAACGAGGAAAAACCACTCAACCGTCATTATTCCATGGGGATCATCCCCGACAACCGGGCAACATCTCGCGCCCGGGAAACAACCGACCGTTCCAATCCAACAGGGAGTTGCCTGCCGCGGGCAGGCGGAAAAGCAAAGAGGTCATCGCGTTCGTGTCCTTAGGAGAAATGGAGTACCCCAAAAACAGATAGGAGGTAAGTCAATGGAAAAGAAAGTTGACGGCATTTACGACGGCTTTAAGGAGCTAGGCACCGGTAAAATGGTGGTGCTCGGCATCCAGCACGTGTTCGCCATGTTCGGTGCGACCGTGCTGGTTCCGCTGCTCACGGGCCTGAACGTATCGGTCACGCTGTGTGCCGCCGGTATTGCGACGATCTGGTTCTTCTTCATCACCAAGCGCAAGGTACCGGTCTTCCTCGGCTCTTCGTTCGCGTTCCTGGGCGCGTTCGGCGTGGTTGCGCCGCTGCTGCCGGACGCCACCGGAGCCCTGACCGTGGCCAATACGGAGATGCTCCCCTACGCCACCGGCGGCGTCGTGTGCGCCGGCCTTGTGTACGTGGTGCTGGCCGCGCTGTTCCAGATCTTCGGCGCAAAGAAGATCATGAAACTCTTCCCGCCGGTCGTCACCGGCCCGATCATCATCCTCATCGGCCTCATCCTCTCCAGTTCGGCGATCACCAATGCGCAGAACAACTGGATCCTTGCGGTCATCACCATTGCAATTGTCATCTCGGTCAACCTGTTCGGCAAGGGCATGATCAAGATCGTCCCGATCCTGATCTCCCTGTTTGCGACCTATATCATCGGCTGCATCGTCACGGCTATCGCGCCCAACCTGTTCGGCCTGCCGTGGGTCAGCTTCGAGAAACTCACCGACCTGTTTGCGGACGGCGTGCAGTTCAAGGACTTCATCGCCATCCCGCCGTTCACGCTGCCGAAGTTTGAAATCAGCGCAATCGTCGCCTTCGTCGTCGTCGCCATCGCGGCCATCGTCGAGCACATCGGCGACGTGTGCGCCATCGGCGCGACCTGCGGCAAGAACTTCATCGCAGACCCCGGCCTCACCCGTACGCTCCTCGGCGACGGCATCGGCACCTCGCTGGCCGGCCTCATCGGCGGCCCGGCCAACACGACGTACTCCGAGAACACCGGCGTTGTCGCGCTGACCAAGGTCTACGATCCGAAGGTCATGTTCATCGCGGCCATCTTCGCCATCCTGCTGTCGCTGTTGAACATCTTTGATGTGTTCATCAACACCATCCCGACGGCGATCATCGGCGGCATGTCCATCGTGCTCTACGGCATGATCTCCGCAACCGGCGTCCGCACGATCATGGAGAACAAGGTGGACTACACCAAGATGCGCAACATCCTGATCTCCGCGCTGATCCTTGTGTGCGGCATTGGCTTCAACTCGTCGCCGATCGTCATCCCCGTTGGCGATACGGCCATCTCGTTCGGCGGCCTGGCCTCGGCGGCCATCATCGGCATCGTCGTCAACGCGATCCTCCCCGGCAAGGACTATGAGTTCAACGAGGAAGCGATCGAAGCGGACGAGCGGAGCATCGAAAACTAACGTCGCCAATGGGCCGGGCGGCATTGCCGCCCGGCCTGACCGAGCCAACTTCCTCCATTTCTCTCATGTAGCCGGCCAGGGCGCTTACCAGCCCGGGCCGGTTTTTTTTCTTTGCGCCGCATCCGGGCGCGGGCAAAAAAAGGCTCCCCGACGCACAGGGCGCGGGGAGCAAAAACCGCGTGGAAGAGGGGCGGGCGGATAAAACGTCGGAAACGGGGCGCGGAAAGCCGGCATGGCAGCGCGAGGGGGAAGCCGGTCTGGCTTCATCAAAGCCGCCGCGAGGGGGCGGGCGGATAAAACGTCGGAAACGGGGCGCGGCCCCGCCCGTCAGACGGGCGTGCCGTATGCGAGCGGTCCCTCCGCCGCGTCGATGCGCACGCGCACCGGCTCTCCCGCCGGGCAGGCGGCGGGCACGCGCGTGCGGACATAGTTTTCGGTGTAGCCCTCGCCGTCGCATTCGACGAGCACCTCCGCCTCGCGGCCGACCATGCCGGCGACGAACGCCGCTTCGAGGCGGTTGCCCAGCGCGAGCAACTCGGCGGCGCGCGCTTCGCGCACGGCGCGCGGCAGGTGCCCCGGCATTGCGTCGGCCGCCGTGCCCCTGCGGCGGCTGTAGGGGAACACATGGATGCGCGCAAACGCCATGCGCTCCAAAAATGCGCGCGATGCGGCGTGTTCCGCCTCCGTTTCGCCCACAAAGCCCGCGATGACGTCCGTGGTAATCGCGCAACCGGGGCGGGCCTGCCGCAGCAGCCCGACCGCGCGGGCATAGCCGGCCGTGTCGTACCGGCGGCGCATGCGGCGCAGCACCATGTCCGAACCGCTCTGCAGGGAGAGGTGGAACTGCGGGCAGACCGCCGGCAGCGCGGCGACCGTTTCGGCAAAGCGCTCGTTGCAAAACCCCGGTTCAAGCGAACCAAGCCGGATGCGGCCGATGCCGGACGCCGCAGCCGCGCGCAGGACGTCGCACAGGTCGCCTTCCCCGCTGTCGAGCCCCCAGCTTGCCAGATGGATGCCGGTGAGCACCACCTCGCGGTAGCCCTCCTCCGCAAGGCGCGCCAGTTCGCTTTGAATCTCCGCAAGCGGGCGGGAACGGATGGGGCCGCGGGCAAGGGGAATGGCGCAATAGGCGCAGAAATTGCGGCAGCCGTCCTGGATCTTGAGCGTGGCGCGCGTGCGGTCGTCCGCCACGGCGGAGAGGGATTCGAACGCGCAGACGGCGCCGTAGGGCCGCACGGTGTTCTTTGGGATGTCCTGCCCGGCCAGCGCCGCCTCGACAAGGCCGACGACACCGCGCCGGCCGTCCGTGCCGACCACGAGCGAAACGCCCTCAAGCGCGGCGACGGCTTCCGGCGCAACCTGCGCATAGCATCCGACGGCCACGATGGGGGCAGCCGGGTTCAACCGGTGCGCCCGGGCCAGCATGGCGCGCGATTTGCGGTCGCTCATCTGCGTGACCGTGCAGGTGTTGACGATGTAGGCGTCCGCGGGCGCGTCAAAGGGGACGCACGTATGCCCCGCCGCTTCGAACAGCTCGCGCATGGCCTGCGTCTCGTAATGATTGACCTTACAGCCCAGGGTATAAAACGCGACCCTCATGGTTCCGCCTGCTCCAGTTCGTACAGCGCCTGCGCGAGCATCGCCATGCCGGCCGTTTCGGTGCGCAGGATGCGGGGGCCGAGGGACACGGCCACCGCCCCGCGGGAGCGGAGCAGCGCCGCCTCCTCCGGGGCAAAGCCGCCCTCCGGGCCGACGATGAGCGCCACGCGCCGCAGCGCGCCGGCAGCCCGCGCGCGCAGCGCCGCCTTGAGCGTGGTCCGGCGTTCCGCCTCATAGGCCAGCAGCGCCGCGTCAAACCCGGCCAACGCGAGGGACGAAAGCGGCTGCACGGGCTCCACCTGCGGGATGACGCCGCGGTGCGACTGCTTGGCCGCTTCCTCCGCCACGCGCCGCAGGCGCGCCAGCCTTGCCGCAAAATCGCGCGCGGGCACCGCCACGCAGCGCGCGGTAAGCACCGGCACGACCGTATCCACGCCGAGCTCCACGCACTTTTGAACGATGGTTTCGAGCTTGCCCGCTTTCGGCAGCGCCTGAAACAGCGTCACGCGACATCGCGGCTCCGCCGGGCAGGGGCGCGCGCCGGAGACCGTGCAGCGCACCTCCTCCGGCAGAATCCGTTCGATCACGCCGTCATACTCCGTACCGGCGCCGTCGCACAGCTCCAACCGGTCGCCGGCGCGCAGCCGCAGCACGCGCGTGATGTGCCGGACGTCCTCGCCGGTAATACGAGCGACGCCGTCCTGAATGGCATCCGTAAAGAACCGGTTCATATTCGCCTCCGCGCGCGCAGCGCGACCCAGCCACCCGCCCGGCGCGCGTCCTCCAGGACAAATCCTGCCGCCCGGATCGCATCCGCGACTTCGGCCTCGCGTTCGTCGATGATGCCGGAGGCGATGAACGGCGCGCCGGGCCGGCAGCAGGAAAACGCGAACGGCGCCAGGCGGATGATCACGTCCGCCACGATGTTGGCGACCGCGACGTCGTACGCACCGGCGATGCGCCGCCGCAGCGCCGCGTCGGTCAGCACGTCCCCGATCTCGATCGCGTAGCCGGCGTCGTCCACGCCGTTGAGCGCCGCGTTTTCATGCGCAATGCGCTCCGCCACCGGGTCGATATCGACGGCCACGGCGCGCGCCGCCCCGAGCAGCCTCCCCGCGATGGACAGGATACCGCTGCCGCATCCGAGGTCGAGCAGCGCGTCGCCCGGCCGCACGGTGCGCTCCAGCAGTTCGAGGCACATGCGCGTGGTGTGGTGCGCGCCGGTGCCGAAGGCCAGGCCGGGATCGAGCCGCAGCACGGTGCGCCGCGTTTCGGGGCACGGCTCCCAGGAGGGGAGCACGAGCAGGCGCTCGCCAATCTCGATGGGCTTGTAATACCGCTTCCAGTTGTTGGCCCAGTCCTCGTCGTCGCGCACGGTCACGCGCACGGCCAGCGGCCCGAGGTCGACGCCCAGATCGGCCTGCTGCAGGCCCGCGACGGCCGCCCGCACCGCATCGAGCTTTGCGGCGTTTTCCGGCAGTACGGCAAGGTACGCCTTGACGCAGGGGGTATCCGTGCCGATGCGGGCCATATCGGCAAAATCCCAGTAGAGCGCGCTCTCACGCAGAAAAGCGGCGGCCGCTTCCCGGCTCTCCTCAATGGAAAACCCCTCCAGCCCCGCGCCCGTGAGCGCGCCGCAAACCGGTTCGATGCCGGCGTCGGTGGTGTATACTGCGATTTCATACCATTTCATGGTGCCAGTATACCCGCTTTTTCCCGCGCCGGCAAGGGCGGCTTACAAATCCGGGCGTGCGGGCGGCGTGCGCCGCCCGTTTGGGGCGACGGCGGGGCAACGGAGGCGCGTCCGCTCGCCATCTCCTGCGAAAGGAAGCCGCTCCTGCAAAAGGAAACCGCTCCTGAAAAGGAAGCCGCTCCTGCAAAAGGAAGCCGGCGCGCCTCTCCCGCACGGCGGACGGTTTCCAGTATAAGCGGACGGCTGCGGCATGGCCGCAAAGCGGCGGCGCATACATTGCGCGGCGGGGCGGTTTCCTGTATAATGGGAACATGGAAGAAATGCGGTTTTTCGAGGCCATCCGGCGGTCGGCGGCGGGAGAAGCGTGCCTTTCGGGGGCGTATCTGCTGCACGGCGAGGAGGAATACAGCAAGGAGCAGGCGGTGCGCCAGACGGCGGCGCTCGTCGGCGAGGCGATGCGCGCGCTGAACGTGCAGCGGCTGGACCGGCCGGCGGCGGCCGACGTGCAGGCCGCCTGTGAAACGCTTCCGTTTTTCGACCGCTGTCGCGTCGTCATCGTGCGGGAACTGCCCGCCGAGGCGGAGGCCGCGCTGGCAGCCTATGCGCCCACCGTGCCGGAGACGACCATCCTGCTGCTCGTGCAGCGCGGTACGGCCGGCAAAGCGTCGCCGCTGTGCAAGGCGCTTGCACCGGAACGGGCGGTGGAGTTTCTCCGCTGCGACGAAGCGCGCGGCACGGCGTTCCTCAAAAAGCGGGCGGCGGCGCGCGGCGTCACGCTTTCCCCCATCGTCGCGCATCGGCTTTTTGACATGGCCGGACCGGACATGGCGGCGCTGGAGAGCGCGCTCTTTCGTGTGGCGGATTATGTGGGCCCCGGCAATGCGATTACGGAGGAGGCGCTGGCCGCCTGTATCACGCCGAGCGTGGAATACCGCGTGTTTGATCTGCTGACGCTGCTGCTGGCAGGCAACCGGCGCAGGGGAATCGCCATGCTGCAGGCCATGTTGCAGAGCGGCGAGAATGCGCTGGGGCTGGCGAGCTTCCTGGAGGGGCGCGTCAAGCAGATGCTGTCGGCGAAGCTGATGCTTGCCGCCGGCATGGCGGAACCGGCGGCCATCAAGGCGCTCGGCGGCAACGCCTATGCGGCAAAAAAGACCGTACAGGCGGCGCGCAGATGCGAGGAGGCCTGGTTGCGCCGGGCCGTCCGCGCGTTCGCCGGCGTGGACGCGCAGGTCAAACAGGGCCTGCTGCGCGATACCGACGCGCTTTTGCTGGCCGTGCTGGAGGTCTTTTAGGGCAGGACGGGCGCATGCGCCGGGGGCCGGCCGTTCATCATAGACACCAAATACGAAAGAGGAGAACACCATGCTCAAGTACATCGTCCTGTTCAAGTTCCGCGACCCGGAGGCGTGTGTGCCGACCGTCATCCAAAAGCTGCACAGCATGGAGGGCGTGATCCCCGAGATCCTGTCCATGGAGACCGGCGCCGATATCTGGCACAACGGCGCGCGCAGCTATGACCTTGCGCTCACCTGCACCTTCCGCGATATGGACGCCGTGGCCGTCTACGACAAGCATCCCTACCATGAGAAGATGCGGGAATACATCTACGCGCATCGCGTGGATGGGAAGACCGTCATCTACGAGATACCGGACGAGGCGTAGGGCGACGCGTGATGCGTGACGCGTGACGCGCGATGCGCGTGCGCATCGCGTGGACGGCAAAACGGTCATCTACGAGATACCGGACGAGGCGTAGGGCGATGGGCGATGCGCGTGCGCATCGCGTGGACGGCAAGGCCGTCCTCTACGGGATACCGGACGAGGCATGGAGCGGTCCGCGCCGGCGGGCCGGCAGGAGAACGGATGCAGGCATGAACGAATTTAAAGTCGTATCCCCCTTTGAACCGCAGGGCGACCAGCCGGAGGCGATCGACGCGCTGGCGAAGGGCGTGGCCGCGGGCGACGCCATGCAGGTGCTGCTGGGCGTGACCGGCAGCGGCAAGACCTTCACGATGGCGAAGGTCATCGAGCGCGTGCAAAAGCCCACCCTTGTCATTGCGCACAACAAGACGCTTGCGGCCCAGCTCTGCTCGGAATTCCGGGAGTTTTTCCCGGATTCGGCGGTGGAATACTTCGTGTCCTATTACGACTATTACCAGCCGGAGGCCTATATTCCCGCCTCGGATACGTACATCGAGAAGACCGTCGCCATCAACGATGAGATCGACAAGCTTCGCCACAGCGCGACCTGCGCGCTCAACGAGCGGCGGGACGTGATCATCGTCGCCTCGGTATCGTGCATCTATGCGCTGGGCGACCCGGAGGAATACCTCAAGCTGTCCATCTCGCTGCGCCGGGGCATGGAGATCCCGCGCGAAGAGGTCGTGCGGCGGCTCGTGGACATTCAGTTCCAGCGCAACGATTTCGATTTTGCGCGCGGGACATTTCGCGTGCGCGGCGACGTGCTCGACGTGTTCCCGGCCAACTGGTCGGACAAGGCGCTGCGCGTGGAGTTCTTCGGCGACGAGATCGACCGCATCAGCGAGGTCAATGCGCTCACCGGCGAGATCCTGTGCGACCGGGCGCATGTGGCGATCTTTCCCGCCTCGCACTATGCGACCGGGCGCGAAAAGCTGCTGGCCGCCATGGAGCAGATCGAGGCGGACTGCGAGCGCCGCGCCAAGGAGCTGGAGGACGCCGACCGGCTGGTGGAGGCATACCGCCTGCGCCAGCGCACGCAGTACGACCTGGAGATGATGCGGGAGATCGGCTACTGCAGCGGCATCGAGAATTACAGCCGCTATTTCGACGGGCGGAAGCCGGGCGAGCCGCCGTTTACGCTGATCGACTATTTCCCGAAGGATTTTCTGCTCATCGTGGATGAATCGCATGTGACGCTGCCGCAGATCGGCGCGATGTACCGCGGCGACCGTGCGCGCAAGGACGCGCTGATCGAATACGGCTTCCGCCTGCCCTCCGCTGCGGACAACCGGCCACTCCAGTTCGATGAGTTTACGGCCCGCATCCCGCAGATGATCTGCGTGTCCGCCACGCCGGGCGAATACGAGCTGCAGCGCGCGGCGCGCGTGGCCGAGCAGATCATCCGCCCGACCGGGCTGGTCGATCCCGAGATCGACGTGCGCCCCGTGACCGGCCAGATCGACGACCTGCTGGGCGAGGTGCGCCTGCAGGCCGAAAAAGGCTGCCGCACGCTCGTGACCACCCTGACCAAGCGCATGGCCGAAAACCTGACCGAATATCTCGACGGGATGCGCGTGCGCGTGCGCTATATGCATTCGGACATCGACACGATGGAGCGCATGGAGATCATCCGCGACCTCAGGCTGGGCGAGTTCGACGTGCTCGTGGGCATCAATCTGCTGCGCGAGGGGCTGGATTTGCCGGAGGTGGGCCTTGTGGCCATTCTCGATGCGGACAAGGAGGGTTTTTTGCGCTCGACGACCAGTCTCGTCCAGACCATCGGCCGCGCTGCGCGCAACGTGGAGGGGCGTGTCATCATGTATGCCGATACGGTTACGCCGTCCATGCAGCGCGCCATCGACGAGACGAACCGCCGCCGCGATAAGCAGCTTGCGTTCAACCGTGCGCACGGCATCGTGCCAAGGAGCATCCGGAAGGCCGTCCATGACACGCTCGGCATCACCACCCGGGCTGACACAGCGGCGGACGCGCTCACCGGCGATGCGCTTGCCGCGCGGCTTGCCGTGCTGACCGAGCAGATGCAGCAGGCGGCGCGGGAGCTGGAATTCGAGCAGGCGGCCAAGCTGCGCGACGAGATCCGGCGGCTCACCGGCGAGGACGGCGCCAAGCCGGCCGGCGGGCTGCGCCCGGGCATGATCGGAGCGCATAAGCGCGCCCGCGGCCGCACGCGCAAGTAAGGCGCCGAAAATTGAACTTTATGGAAAAGGCGGGCGCCGCCGCTTGACTCGTCGGAACGGTTGGAGTACCATCAAGCGGGCGGCGGCGGGCGCCGCCGGGTTTCTTTTGATCCCTTTCTTTTGCAAAGAAAAGGACAGTTTTTGCAGCCTGAAGGGAACGCATGAAGGACATTGTCATCAAGGGTGCGCGGGAGCACAACCTGAAAAACATCGATCTCGTGGTGCCGCGGGACAAGCTGGTGGTGTTCACCGGCCTGTCCGGCAGCGGCAAGTCAAGCCTCGCGTTTGATACCATCTATGCGGAGGGCCAGCGGCGGTATGTGGAGAGCCTGTCCTCTTACGCGCGCATGTTCCTCGGGCAGATGGAAAAGCCGGACCTCGACAGCATTGACGGCCTTTCGCCCGCCATTTCCATCGATCAGAAGAGCACGAGCCACAACCCGCGTTCGACCGTGGGGACGGTCACGGAGATCCATGACTATCTGCGCCTGCTGTATGCGCGTTGCGGCACGCCGCACTGCCCCAAATGCGGGCGCGAGATCGCCCGCCAGACCATCGATCAGGTGGTGGACCAGGTGCGCGCCCTGCCGGAAGGCACGCGCATCCAGATCATCGCACCCTGCGTGCGCGGCCGCAAGGGCGAGCACCAGAAGCTGCTCGACGAGTTGCGGCGCGAGGGCTATGTGCGCGCGCGCATCGACGGCACGGTGTACGACCTTGCCGAAGCGCCCGCCCTGGACAAGAAGTTCAAGCACACCATCGAGGCGGTGATCGACCGCCTGGTCGTCAAGCCGGGCGTGGAGGGACGGCTGACCGATTCGCTTGAGACCGCGTTTCGCCTCGGCAAGAATCTCGCCGTCGTGCAGGTGGTGGACGGGGAGGAGCTGCTGTTTTCCCAGAATTATGCCTGCCCCGATTGCGGCGTGAGCATGGAGGAGCTGACGCCGCGCATGTTCTCGTTCAACGCGCCCTACGGCGCGTGTCCGACCTGCTCGGGCCTTGGCACGCTGCTCAAGATCGACCCGGCGCTCGTCGTGCCGGACCCGAAGCTGTCGCTTTCGCGCGGGGCGATCAACATTCCCGGCTGGAACAGCGGCAACCCCGGCACCATCGCGTCCATGTACTTTTCGGCGCTGTGCGATCGCTACGGCGCGTCGATGGACACGCCGTTTGGGGAGCTGCCCAAGCCGCTGCAACATGCGGCGCTGTATGGCACCGGGGAGGAAAAGCTCCATATCCAGTATCAAAAGGAGTTCGGCAGCGGCACGTTTGACACCGCGTTTGAGGGCATCATCCCGAACATGGAGCGCCGCTACCGCGAAACGCAGTCCGATTACAGCAAGCAGGAGATGGAGGCGTTCATGTCGGAAACGCCCTGCCCTGCCTGCCACGGCAAGCGGTTTAAGAAAGAGGTCCTGGCCGTGACGGTCGGGGGGAAGAACATCGCGCAGCTTTCGGATATGTCCGTGCGCGATGCGCGCGCGTTTTTGCAGGGGCTGGAGCTTTCGCCCATGCACCGCATGATCGCCGGGCAGGTTCTCAAGGAGATCGACGCCCGGCTGGGCTTTCTTGTCAACGTGGGGCTCGATTACCTGACGCTTTCGCGCGCCGCCTCCACCCTTTCCGGCGGCGAGGCGCAGCGCATCCGGCTGGCCACGCAGATCGGCAGCGGGCTCATGGGCGTGCTGTACATCCTCGACGAGCCGAGCATCGGCCTGCACCAGCGGGACAATGCGCGCCTGCTCAGCACGCTCAAGCAGATGCGTGACCTCGGCAATACGCTCATCGTCGTCGAGCACGACGAGGAGACCATCCGCGAGGCGGATTACGTCGTGGACATCGGCCCGGGCGCCGGCGCGCACGGCGGCCATGTGGTCGCCGAGGGCACGCCGGAACAGATCGCCGCCGCCCCGGACTCCATCACCGGCGCGTACCTTTCCGGCCGCAAGCGCATCGATACGCCGGCACAGCGGCGGCCGGGCAACGGGCGCACGCTCGTGGTGCGCGGCGCGCGCGCCAACAATCTGAAAAACATCGACGTGACCATTCCGCTCGGCATGTTCGTGTGCGTCACGGGCGTATCCGGCAGCGGCAAGTCCAGCCTGGTCAACGAACTGGTCAAAAAGACGCTGCTGCGCGACCTCAATCGGGCGCGCACGCGGCCGGGCGATTGCGACGGGATCGAGGGCATCGACGCGCTCGACAAGATCATCGACATCGATCAGAGCCCCATCGGCAGGACGCCGCGCAGCAATCCGGCGACGTATACCGGCCTGTTCGACCTCATCCGCGAGGTGTTCGCCGCCACGCCGGATGCGAAGATGCGCGGCTATGGCAACGGCCGCTTCTCCTTCAACGTCAAGGGCGGGCGTTGCGAGGCGTGCCGCGGCGACGGCATTTTGAAGATCGAAATGCATTTTCTGCCGGATATCTATGTCCCCTGCGAGGTGTGCGGCGGCAAACGCTACAACCGCGAAACGCTGGAGGTGCGCTACAAGGGGAAGACGATCCACGACGTGCTGGAGATGACCGTGGAGGAGGCGCTCGCCTTCTTCTCGCCGTTGCCGCGGCTCAAGCGCAAGCTTCAGACGCTCTACGACGTGGGGCTCGGCTATGTCAAGCTCGGCCAGCCGTCCACCCAGCTCTCCGGCGGCGAGGCGCAGCGCGTCAAGCTCGCCACGGAGCTGTCGCGGCGCGACACGGGCCGTACGCTGTACGTGCTCGACGAGCCGACGACCGGCCTGCACGTGGACGACGTCAAGCGCCTGCTCGAGATCCTGCAGCGCCTGTGCGACGGCGGCAGCAGCGTGCTCGTGATCGAGCACAACCTGGATGTGATCAAGTGCGCCGATTATGTGATCGACCTTGGGCCTGAGGGCGGCGACCAGGGCGGTACGCTCGTGGCCTGCGGCACGCCGGAGCAGGTGGCCGCCTGCGAGCGGAGCTATACGGGACAGTTTCTGAGAAAGGTATTGAAAGACGTATGACGAAATTCCGCATCCTCATGCTCTGCCTTGCGGTGGGGTGCCTCGTCGCCGTGATGGTCGGCGTGCATCTGCTGGAGCGCAACGGACGGTTGCGCATGAGCCTGCTGCAAAAGGGCTTGCTGGCGCTGGGCGTGCTGCTCACGCTCGATACGGTGGTCGTTTCCTTCCTGTCCAACTTTAACCTCGGCGTGATCCTGCCGGCGTTTTTCGGCCTGCCGCTCATTGCGCTGGCGTTCCTGCTGCCGCAGATGCAGCATGGGTTTTTGCTCTTTCTCAAGTGGTTCACCGTCGCTTGCTATGGCGTGGCGATCGTCATCTTCCTCGTGTGCGGCGTCCTGATGACGAATGCGGCGCACCGGGGCGACCGGCAGCAGGCGGACGCGGTGATCGTGCTCGGCGCGGCGGTACACGGCGACCGCGTGACCTGGGTGCTTTCGAACCGGCTGGATGCGGCGATTGCCTATCTGGAAGCGCATCCGGACGCGATTGCGGTCGTTTCCGGCGGGCAGGGAGCCGGGGAGACCGTGACCGAGGGTTCCGCCATGCGGAAATATCTGCTCGAACACGGCATTGCGGAGGACCGTGTGATCGCGGAGGAGCGCGCCACGAATACGACCGAGAACTTCCTCTTTTCCAAGGCGCTCATCGACGAGGCGCTGGGCGGCAACGCGCGCATTGCGTTCGTGACGACCGGTTTTCACGTATACCGGGCCGGCGCCGTTGCGGCGGCGCAGGGCATTGAGGCGTTCGGCATCCCGGCCGAGGACGTGTGGTACCTTGCGGTGAACAATTTCATGCGCGAATGCGTGGGCATCTGCGTGTACGCGCTGCGCGGCACGATCTGACCGCACAGGCTTCAGCGCACAGACAACGGCGGCTCCTCCTCGGGGGCCGCCGTTTTGTCGAAGGGAGAACCCCTTTGCACCCCGCAGAGGAGCGCAATCAACACACGGGAGAAATCCGCAGCACAGGCGAACGTCCCGCGCAGGATCGGCCCGGCCGGCGCGCGCGGCGGCTCCGGCCGCACGGCGGACGGGCGCTGCCGCCATTTTTGTTGCATTCCGGCCGGCAGATGAGCGGCCTTTGCCACGATTATGTCAAAATGGGCGGCTATCCTCTTGGATGAAAAGAATATCCCGAAGGAGGGCCTCCATGGAAACCAACCCAAATACATTTGCGGCTGTGCGGCAAAAGAAGCAGCAACGGCGGCGCGTGCGCACCATCTGCGTGGCAATCGCGGTGGTTCTCGTCGTAGTGATCGCCGCCGTATGGCTGCTTCCCATCCTTACGGCGGACGAAGCGTCCTCAAGCGTGCTGACCTATCAGGTGAGCGCGGTGTCGGAGGGCGAGATCCATACCGGCGTGAGCGGCAGCGGGACGCTGGCGGCACGCAACGCCGCCACCTACACGGCGCCGGCGGACGCCGTTGTGGCGGAGATATACGCCCGGACGGGCGACCGCGTGAGCGCGGGCGATACGATCCTGACGTTGACCTCGGACGCGCTGGACGAGGAGCTGGAGACGCTGGAGACGGAGCTGGAGGAAGTGAACAATTCGCTGGCCGGCGCGTCGCAGGAGGCGTCGAGCCTGTATCTCACGGCGGCGCGCGCGGGCGTGGTCAAACAGCTCTCCGCCACGGCGGGCACCGTCGTGGAGGACGCCGGCACGCTATGCCTGATCTCGACCGACGGGCGGATGCGGCTTGTGCTGGAAGTGCCGGAAACGGTCAAAAAATATGACGTCGTGTCCGTCTCCGTCGGCGAGGATACCGTCGAAGGGCTCGTGACAGGGCTTTCGGACGGCACGGCGACCATCGTCATCGAGGACAACAGCTTTGCCGTCGGCACGGCGGCCGCCGCCTATGATGCGGACGGCGGGCTGCTCGGCACCGGGACGCTGGCGCTCGACGAGTACATTGCCGTCACCGGCACGGCCGGCAGGATCGAGGACGTGCTCGTGGAGGAAAACCAGTCCGTATCCCGCGGCGCCAGACTGTTCCTGCTGGAGGAGGGCGCGCCGAACGCCGCCTATCTCTCGCTCAAGGAACAGCAGGCGGACCTGCAGGACCAGATTGCCGAATGCAGGGCCGGGTACAGCGTCGTGGCGGAAGCGGACGCCCTCGTGACGAGCCTGCCGGTCGCCGTGGGCGACGAGCTGGCCGCCGGGGAGACGCTTTGCTCGCTGGCCGGTACGGACGGCTATACCATGAGCGTGTCCGTGGACGAACTCGATATCGGCGCCGTCGAGATCGGTCAGGAGGCCACGATCACGCTGGACGCGATCGTGGGCACGTTTGCCGGGCGCGTGGCGAACCTCTCCTATGAGGGCAGCGGCAGCTATGTGACCAGCTACACCGCCACCATCGAGATCGACCCCATTGACGGCGCGCTGCCGGGCATGAGCGCCTCGGCGGAGATCATCACCGCCACGACCGGCCAGACGTCGATTGTACCGGTGGATGCGGTGCAGTATGCGGACGGCGAGCCGTTCGTTTACCTTGCGCCGGCGGATGCGTCGGTTGGTGAGGCCTATGCCGAGGATGCGGTGGATCTGTCGTCGCTTTCGCGCGTGGCGGTGGAAACCGGCATGTCGGACGGCAGCTATATTGCCGTGACGGGCGAGCTTGCGGCAGGCGACCTGATCCTCGTGCCCGTGCGCACGACCACGGCTACCTATGAGAGCGACGATACGCTGATGATGGGCGGCTTCAGCATGGGCGGCATGGGCGGCATGGAGATGCCGGCCGACTTTGGCGGGGGTGGTCGCGGCGGCATGGCCGGCGGCGACCGCGGCGGCGAACGTCCGGGCGCATGAGGAGGTCGGCCATGCTGGTGCTGCAACACATCAACAAGACGTATCTGGTCGGCGAGGAGCCGGTATATGCACTCGTGGACGTGTCGCTCACCGTTCGGGAGGGAGAGTTCGTGGCGATCTGTGGGCCCTCCGGCTCCGGCAAGACGACGCTGATGAACGTCATGGGCTGCCTTGACCTGCCGGATTCCGGCAGCTATCAGCTCGACGGCGTGGATGTGGCTGCCTGCTCGGATCGGGAACTCTCCGCCATCCGAAGCGAAAAGATCGGCTTCGTCTTTCAACAGTTCAATCTGCTCGAGCGAATGAGCGCGCTTGAAAACGTGGAGCTGCCGCTGATCTATCGCAAACTGCCGCAGCGGGAGCGGATCGAACGGGCGCGGGCCGCCCTGTGCCGCGTCGGACTGGAGACGCATATGCGCCACCACCCGAATCAGCTATCCGGCGGGCAGCAGCAGCGCGTGGCGATTGCGCGGGCGCTGGCCTCGCAGTCGCCCGTGATTCTCGCCGACGAACCGACCGGAAACCTCGACTCCCGCTCCGGCGACGACGTGATGCGCCTGATCTGCGACCTGTCCGGGCAGGGGCGCACGATCGTGCTCATCACGCACAACCGGCGCGTGGCCGCGCTGGCGCACCGCACCGTGTTCGTGCGCGACGGCCGCCTGTACGGCACCTGGGAGGAGGCGTTTGGCGCATGACCATGCTGTGCAATACCCTGCGGCTCGCTTTGCGTGCCATCCTTGCCAACAAGATGCGTTCGTTCCTGACAATGCTCGGCATCATCATCGGCGTGACGAGCATGGTCATGCTGGTCTCCATCGGCCAGGGCGCCACCGGCTCGGTTACGAACGCCATCACCTCGATGGGCTCCAACCTGCTGACCGTTTCCGTGACGGATGAGGACGTGTCGCTCTCCCGCGAGGACTATGAGGCGCTCGAGGCGTACGATGCCATCGAGGGCGTCGCGCCATACATCACCACGTCGGGCGTCATGCGTGCCGGCTCCAACTATACGAATGTTTCCGTCTACGGCGTAACGGAGTCGTTTCTCGAGGTGGCGGGACTTGCCGTGCAGGCCGGGCGGGGGATCGCGCCCTCGGATCTCACCTGGCGCACGGGCGTCGCCGTGATCGGCGTGGATGTGGCCGGCGAGCTGTTTGAAAGCTACGACGTGATCGGCAAAACCGTCACGATGGACGGGCGCACGTTTACCATCGTCGGCCTGCTGGAGGAGAGCGGTTCCGATCTGACCGGCTCGCTCGATACGCGGGTGCTCATCCCGCTCACGACCGGGCAGCGTCTTGCCGACAGCAGCGCGATCAACGCCTGTTATGTGGAGGCGGCCTCCGGTACGGAAGTGGCGCTGGCGCAGACGCTGACCGAGCTGCACCTGCTGGAGCTGACGCACGACGAGGACGCCTATGACGTGTACGACATGTCCTCGCTGCTCGACACGCTCGACGATGTCATGAGCACGCTTTCGCTCATGCTCGGCGGCATCGCCGCGATCGCGCTGCTGGTGGGCGGCATCGGGATCATGAATATCATGCTCGTCTCCGTTGCGGAGCGCACGCGCGAGATCGGCGTGCGAAAGGCCATCGGCGCAAGGCGCATACACATCCTGTTGCAGTTTTTGATCGAGTCGTGCGCGCTTTCGCTGCTGGGGTGCCTGTTCGGGCTTGCGCTCTCCGCGCTCGGCCTGGCGGTGTTTTCCGCCGTGGCGGATATGACCATCCGGATCGAGTGGCGCGCCGCCGTCGCCGCCGTCGCGTTCAGCGCGCTCATCGGCGTGGTGTTCGGCAGCTACCCGGCGGCCAAGGCCAGCCGCATGACGCCCATCGATGCGCTGCAGCGCCGCTGAGCGAACGCAGCATCGCGGCGCCCCGTCGAAGAGGACGAGGCGCCGTTTGCATCCGGCGGCCGGTCCGGCATGCCGAATTGTTTTGACATCCCTCCCCGCATCGTGTAAAATAATAATATCCTTTCATTTAGGGGGATTCCCTCATGCAGTATCAGGGCAAGTTCACCATCGGTCGCAAGGAGAATATCCGCTACAATCTGTTTGTGACGGGCAGCCGTTTCCTCTTCATGACCGTGCTTGTGTTCGTCGTCATCGCGTTGATGCTCGGCGTGACGACCTATGGGCAGACGAAATCGATCCAGCAGGCGCTGATCCGCGCGTTGCCGATGGCGCTGGGCGGGGCTGCGCTCTTCGTCGTGCTCAACACCGTCATGATGATTTTCCGCATCAACAAGGCCTACAAGAGCAAGACGGCGTATGAGTTTACGCAGGATATTACCATCGACGGACAGGGCGTGCACGCCACCTCCGAACGCGGCAGCGCGCTGCTGGCCTGGGAGAAGATCGCCAAGGCCGCCGAATCCGGCAAGACGTTCTATCTGTTCCTCTCCAAATCGCAGGCCTACGTGCTGCCCAAGTATCAGATGAAGAACCCCGAGGCCGAAGCCGCGCAGGTGCGGGAGCTGCTGCGCAGTCACCTCGACGCCAAAATACTGAAGCTCAAAAAGTAGCGCGCGGGAGGAAACAGAACCATGGGCGCTTCCAGAGTGGTCGTCGCGTTTGGCCAGTTGCTCAACCAGATTTTCACGGCCGTTCAGTTCGCCTTTTACGTGCTGGGCATCGTGTGCTTTATCAAATACCTGCGGGAGAAGCGGTAGCCGCGGCGAGCCGCCGACCGGCGTGCCGCGCGGGAAGAACGGACCATGCAGAAACAAAGGCCGGGCCGTCCATTTGGACGGCCCGGCCTCGTTTCCGGGCGACCCGGTTCATTCCTTCCCGCCGCCGAACAGACGGACGAAGAAATCGCCAATGGAGGCGAAGAAATCCTTCACGCTTTCATATACGCGCGAAATCGTGTCCGACACGGTGTTGACGGACTGCGCCGTCTTGGCCAGCCCGGCCAGCCGCTGCTGCAGCTCGCCGGTGTCAAGCCCCTCGAGCTTGCGCACAAGGTTCAGGAGCTGCTCCACCTGCGCGTCCGTCACGCTGACGCTGTACATCTCCGCGATGCGGCGGATCTCGTCACGCACTTCGGCGTCGCTCATGGCCTGCGTCTGGTCGAGGATGTTCTTGAGCTGGGAGACGATTTCCGCAGCTTCCGCGCTGCCGATGTATTCGGCCAGCTCGCCCGTGACGACCAGCTCCTCCGCGCCCACGAGCTTGGCAAGATCGTTGAGCGCCACGCCGGTGATGTCCTCATACGCCTTGTATACGCCCGTCAGCGCACCCGTGCCTGAAACCGGGAAGGGCGCCGATACGATTACCTTTGCGTCCGTGATTCCGGCGGTGGTGAGCGCGTTCACATACATCTGCTCGGTGCAGTAGTTGATGTTGTAGATGGTGATGTCGAGCCCCGCGCCGGGATCGAGCGTCGTGATGTAGATGCACGAGAGCGCCACGCTGCCGATCTTGCGGTCGGGCACCAGTCCCTCAAGATAGGCGCGCTCCTCCGCGTTGGTGACCGTCAGCTCCCGCACGCTGCCCTCTTCAATGCCGAAATCGCGGTAGACGGCGGCGCGCTGTACCTCGGTCAGGTCCGCGCCCATGGTCACGCGCTGGTTGGCGGGCTGACCCGCAGGCGACGGTTCCACGCTCGGTTCCGGGGTGGCCGGCTCAGGCGTTTCGGTCGGGGTGGCGGTCGTGACCGGGGTCGGGGTTTCCTGCGCCGGTTCCGATGTGGAAGCCGTTCCGCCCGGCGTGTTCTGCGCCGGCTCCGTCGTGTCGGCGACGGGCGTGTTCTCCGCCTCCTCCGTGTTCGGCGTGGCGGATGCGGCCTGCGTGTTTTCTTCCGACGCGATGCCAGTACCCGTCTCGCCGTCCTCGGCCAGCGCGGTTGTGGGCAGGGCGGCAAGCAGCAGGATGGCAAGCAACAAAGCGCCGATCCGTTTTTTCATGCAAATCCCTCCTTAAATGGTTCTCCGGGCGGTTGCCCGGACGGTCGCGGCGCAACGCGCGCCCGGCGGCCGGTTATGCGTCGGCGAAACGCGCCGCGCACATAGAAACGCATGGAAGCCCATGCATGAACGTTAGTATAGCATACTTTCGTGAAAACATTCGGGCCTATCGTGTAAACTTTGTGTGACACGCACCCGTTCGATTCTGACCGTGCGGGGGCGTCAGCGCCCGGCTGTGCGGCGCTTTTGCGGCGGCGCAGGGGAATGCTTGCGCCTGTGCGTGCGGGCAACGGCAGGAGGCGGACGGCGAAAATCCGACATGCCGCGCAGCCGGCGCACGCCGCAAGGGCAAGGGGACTGGCGCATCGCTGCACTGGCCGCCGCCCGACACGGCGCGCAGTCGGCGCACGCCGCAAGGGCAAGAGGACTGGCGCATCGCAGCACTGGTCAGCCGCCCGACACGGCGCGCAGTCGGCGCACGCCGCAAGGGCCGTGCCTCGAGGGGAACGACTATGCCGCAGCGGGCCTTTCCGCGCAGGGGATGCGGGGACGCAGGGAAAAGGATATGCCGCAGGGTCGGTCCCTTTGCCCGTGCGCGCCGGACGCTCCCATCTGCTTGCCGCCCGTTCGGCCCGTGCGCCTTCCTGCACGCAATTTTCGCCCGTGCGCTGGACGCTCCCATCTGCTTGCCGCCCGTTCGGCCCGCGCGCCTTCCTGCACGAAATTTTGCCCGTGCGCGCCGGGCGCTTTCGCCTGCTTGCCACCCGCCCGGCCGCGCCTCCTTGCGCGCAATTTTCGCCCGTGCGCGCCGGACGCTCCCATCTGCTTGCCGCCCGTTCGGCCCGCGTGCCTTCCTGCACGCAATTTTTGCCCGTGCGCCGGACGCTCCATCTGCTTGCCGCCCGTCCGGCCGCGCCTCCCTGCACGCAATTTTTGCCCGTGCGCCGGACGCTCCATCTGCTTGCCGCCCGCCCGGCCCGCGCGCCTCCCTGCACGCAATTTTCGCCCGTGCGCCGGACGCTCCATCTGCTTGCCGTCCGCCCGGCCCGCGCGCCTTCCTGCACGCAATTTTCGCCCGTGCGCCGGACGCATTTCGCGCCCGCCCGGTTCGAGCCGCACGGAAACGGCGGCGCCCCCGCGCGCAGGGCGCAGCGCCGGGAGAAAGACGCGTGGCATGGCGGAAGGATTGGAAGCCCGGTTGAAGCGGTTACACACCCCTCTCGAAAATTGAATAAGAAATACTCAGCACACCCTTTTATTTGGGGGTATCGCTTAGCTGGGAGCCCGGTTGAAGCGGTTACACACTCCTCAACAAAACTGAATAAAAGTTCTTTCCCACATCTGGGGGTATAGCTCAGCTGGAAGCCCGATGCAATCGTGTACCAGCACCCCACACAAAACTGAATAAGAAATACCCAGCGCATCCTCTTATCTGGGGGTATAGCTCAGCTGGGAGCCCGATACAATCGTGTACCAGCGCCCCACACAAAACTGAATAAGAAATGTCCAGCGCGCCTTCTTCTTTGGGGGTGCAGCTCAGCCGGGAATGTGAGCGAGGTGGAAACGAAGGGAAAACGGGGAAGGGTCCGGCGGCAAAATTGGCAAAATAAGGGCTTGCGCTTTAGTATAGTAACGTGATACAATAGCAGCATCGCAAAACAAAGGAGTGTTTTCGGTTATGAAATCCAAGAAGAACCTGTTTGCCCTGTTGCTCGCGTGCCTGCTGCTGGCGGTTACGCTGGCTGGTTGTACGACGCAGCCGGCCGAAACGACCGACCCGGACGAGCCGTCCGGCGAAGCGACGGAGCCTACGGTCGCGCCGGCGGATACGGACAGCGATTTGGCCTACATCATGGACAAGGGAACGCTGGTGATCGGCATTACGGCATACGCGCCCATGAATTATTATGATGAAAACGGCAAGCTGATCGGCTTTGATACGGAGTTCGCCGAGGCGCTGTGCGCCGAACTCGGCCTGACGCCGGAGTTCATCATCATCGACTGGGATTCCAAGGAGCTGGAGCTCAAGAGCAAGAAGATCGACTGCATCTGGAACGGTCTTACCATCAAGGAGGATCGCCGGGAGAATATGGATTTTACCACCGCCTATCTGATGAATGAGCAGGTGGTTGTCATCCGTGCGGAAGATGCGGCGCTGTACACCGATCTCTCCTCGTTCAGCGGGGTCTCGGTCGTCGCGGAGGTCGGCAGCGCCGGCGAGGACACGGTCTATACCGATATGCCGGACGCCGTGTTTACCGGCGTTACCGCGCAGAGCGACGCGCTGCTCGAGGTGAAGGCCGGTACGGCGGACGCGGCGGTGATCGATTATACGATGGCCACGGCCATGACCGGCGAAGGCACGGACTACAGCGAGCTGATGATCGTGGAGGGCATCGACCTGATGGACGAGGAGTACGCGATCGGCTTCCGCCTCGGCAGCGATATGACGGCCAAGGCCAATGAGATCATCGAGAAGTTCCTCGCCGACGGCACGCTCAGCGAGCTGGCGGAAAAGTACGAGATGTCCGACCTGCTCATTACGGACTGACGGCGAAGCCGCATGATTCCGGGCAGGGGGACGCCCCTGCCCATTCCGTCTTTTGAAAGGGATCGATCTCCATGCAAACCTTCCTCACCGTAACCGGCCGGCTGATCCAGGGCGCCGGGCAGGCGGCGATCATCTTTGCCGCAACGCTTGCGGCGGCGCTGCCGCTCGGGCTTTTGGTCGCGTTCTGCTCGATGAGCCGGTTCAAGCCGCTGCGCGCGGTTTCGCGCACGCTGGTATGGATCATCCGCGGCACGCCGCTGATGTTGCAAATCATCATCGTGTTCTACGGCCCCGGCCTTCTCTGGGAGACGCAGGGGCTGGACCGGATGCCGGCCGTGCTCGTGGCGTTCATCATCAACTATGCGGCCTATTTCTCGGAGATCTACCGCGGCGGCATCGAGAGCGTCCCGCAGGGGCAGCACGAGGCGGCCCAGGTGCTGGGCATGACGCGCGGGCAGACGTTTTCGCGCGTGGTGCTGTTGCAGGTGGTCAAGCGCATTCTGCCGCCGATGAGCAACGAGATCATCACGCTGGTCAAGGATACGTCGCTGGCGCGCGTCATCGCCATCAGCGAGATCATCATGGAGGCGCAGGTGTTCATCCGGACGCAGTCGCTCCTCTGGCCGCTGTTCTATGCGGGCGTGTTCTACCTCGTGTTCTGCGGGCTTTTGACGCTCCTGTTCGGCTATCTGGAGCGCAAGCTTTCCTATTTCCGGGTATGACCGGCAAAAGGCGGTGAATTCTATGGCAATTCTTCAGGTACAGGGTTTGAGCAAGCGCTTCGGTACGGCGGAGGTGCTCACGGGCATCGACTTCTCCCTCGAAAAGGGAGAGGTGCTTGCGATCATCGGCTCTTCCGGCAGCGGCAAAACAACGCTGCTGCGCTGCCTGAACTTTCTCGAAACGCCGACGGAGGGCCGGATTCTTGTAGGCGGCGAGGTGCTCTTCGACGCGGCCGACCCGTCCACGCAGCGCGAGCGCGATATTCGCAGGAAGCGGCTGCACTTTGGGCTGGTGTTCCAGTCGTTCAACCTGTTTCCGCAGTATACGGCGCTGCAGAACGTCATGCTTGCCGCCCGCCTGCGCGCAAAGGAAGCGCCGGATTTCCGGGCAAAGCGCGCCGAGATGCTGGCCGCCATCGAGCGGCACGCGTTGGCGCTGCTCGACGAGATGGGCCTTTCGGACAAGGCGGCCCTGTACCCGCACCAGCTCTCCGGCGGGCAGCAGCAGCGCGTGGCCATCGCGCGGGCGCTGGCCCTCGACCCGGACGTGCTGTGCTTTGACGAGCCGACCAGCGCGCTTGATCCGGAGATCTCCGGCGAGGTGCTCGCCTCCATCCGCCGCCTGCATGAGCGGCACATGACCATGATCATCGTCACGCACGAGATGGGCTTTGCGCGCGAGGTTTCCACGCGCGTCATGTTCATGGCCGACGGCAGCGTGCTCGAGGAGGGTACGCCGGAGCGGTTGTTCGGCGATCCGCAGACGCCCCGGCTCAAAAGCTTCCTTGCTGCGGTGCGGTAGCCGAGACCGCCTGCGGCGATGCGGCTGCGCACGGTACGGATTCTTGGACGGCCGCCCGGGATTTTCCCGGGCGGCCGTCCCCTTTGGTTGCGGTTGGGCGCGCTTGACGGCGGCTGCCGGCGCGCCCTATAATGGAAGCGAAATCAGACGGATACAAGGCCCTTTTCAAAAGATTTCCCGGAGGAGGATTGCCATGGCGACGCACGCCCGAACGACGTCCCTGCCGGAATCCGCGATGCTCGTGCTGGCGGCCTTTCGGACGCGGGCGCTGTGCGCCACAGCTATCGCAAACCGGGTGGAACGCGCGACGGGCGGCGCCGTGCGGCTTGGCCCCGCCACGGTCGATACGATCCTGACGGAACTGCTGCGGCGCAGGTTTCTCCGCGCGGCCGGCGCGGCCGGCCGGCTGACCTGTTATGCGATCACCGGCAGGGGGCGCGACGCGCTCCAGGCTGCGGGCCGGGCGGCAGCCCTTGTCGACGCGCCGGACGAATGCGGCGACGCGCCGGACGAACGCAACGACGCGCCGGACGAATGCGGCGCCGACCGTCCGGCGCGCCGGCGGCTGTGCTATCGCCTGCGCCCGTGCGCGCCCACCGACATGGACGGCCTAGCGGCATGGTTTTCCGCCATGGCGGAGAAGGGGCTGTTTTTCCAAAGGGACTGGGGGCTGGCGGCTGGCTTTGCGCGCGGCGTGCCGCGGGCCGTGCGCTATCGCCTCACGCCCATGCGGAACCGGCCGCACGAGACATGGTCGTTTACGCCGGACCCGGATGCCGAGCAGCTTTCGCTTTTCCGGTCATGCGGCTGGCAGCCGGCCGGCAGCTACGGCTGGTTTCATGTGTACCGGACGGACGACCCGGCGGCACGGGAACTGCATACCGATCCGGCCGTGCTGGCGCTGGCGTTGCCGCCGGTGATGCGCCGCGTGGCGATCAACCACCTGCTCCTCCCGCTGCTGCTGCTGTGCTTCCTGCTTTTGCGGCTGCTGGACGGCGATCGCGGGTGTCTTCTGGCCGCCGTGGAGATTGGGCCGGTCCCGTTGTTGCTGGTTTTTGCCAGCCTGCTCTTTGCGGTTTTGCGCGGCCTGCTGGACCTGTGCAGCCTGCGGCTGCGGCAGTCGCGGCTGCGCAGGGGTACGCCGGATGCGGGGAGGCGGCGGGGCCGCCTTGCGGCATTGCTGGGCAGGGGCGTCGTCCTGTATGGGCTGACGCTGGCGTGTGTCGTGCTGCGGATGTGCCTGCCCGGGCGGGAGACGCCGCTGGCGCGCTATGCGGACGCGCTGCCGTTTGCATCCCTGCGGACGCTGATGGGGGAGGACGCCGTCTGCCTTCCGCCGGAACCATACGACGCCGGACCCGTCGGAGAGCTGCGGGAATGGGGGAACCTGCTTGCCCCGCGCTGCATCGAATATGCGGAGCAGGCGGACGTGATTCTGCCCGACGGGGCGGCGGGGAACGGCGCGCTGTATCTCCGTTATTACCGGCTTGCCGATCCATGGCTGGCGGAGCGCCTGTTCGGGGAACTCTATCGCTTTGACCGGAAGCGATACGAAGGGTTCGCCACGCTGGAAGCGCCTCCGGTCACGGGGGTAGACGAGGTCGCGGCGTACGTGCGGATAGCCGGCGCCCCGGCGCTGTTGCTGCGGCAGGGCAGCGTTGTCCTGCAGGCGGAGCTCGTGTTTTCCGGCGGAGGGGAAACGCCGCCGCTCGAGCGGTGGGCGCCCCTGTTGGCGCAGAGTCTTGCGGAATGACCGGCGGGCGGCGCCGGACGGCCGCACGGGCGATCCGCCCGTGCGGCCGTGCTTTATCCGCAGCGCATCCGCCCGTGCGGCCGTGCTTTATCCGCAGCGCATCCGCCCGTGCGGCCGGGACTGTCCTTCTGTCCATTTTGCTCTGCGCCCGCCGCATATCTTCCGCACGGGCGTGTTTTGCCGCCCACGCGCAGATGGGCCCCCGCGCGCAGATGGGCCGCAGCGCGTTTTGATGCGTAGCATCGGACTACGCAAAAATTGCCCCCGCGCGCGACCCGCTTCTGAGAAGGCCGGTCTTGGGCCTGAATGTGCGGGCCGCCTCCCGCGCGCCTCGCTTTCCGGTTTCGGCGGGCCTTTGCAACGCCGGTAACGACCGTTTGAGCGCCGCCGATCGGATACCGGAAGCCTCTGCCGCTGGTCGGGGCGGGATTTGCAAAAAAAATGTCATTGACAAGAGCGGCATTTTGTGGTTTAATTGCGCTGCCTGAGTTTAGTGAATCTAAACTCATTGTTTAGAAAGGATTGACTTCGATGGAGATCGGCGACAAGGTCAAACGCCTGCGCCTGCAGCGCGGGCTGACGCAGGAAGAGCTGGCCGCGCGCACGGAGCTGACCAAGGGGTTCATCTCCCAGCTTGAGCGCGATATCGCTTCCCCCTCCATTGCGACGCTGATGGACATTCTCGAGGCGCTGGGCACCGATATCGCGGCGTTTTTCAACGAAACGCAGAACGAAAAGGTCGTCTACCGTGCGGAGGACATGTTCGTCAAGGAAGCCGACGACGGCGGGGCCGTGCGCTGGCTGGTGACCAATGCGCAGCGCAACGCGCTTGAGCCCATTCTCGTCACGCTGCCGTCGGGCGCCGGCACCGAGCCGGACGATCCGCACGAGGGCGAGGAGTTCGGTTACGTCCTGCAGGGCACGGTATGGTTGCTGCTGGGCGAGCAGCGCTTTCGCGTCCGGCGGGGCGACAGCTTCTATTTCCGCCCCGTAGCGCCGCACTGCCTGCGCAACGCGGGTCGCGCCGAGGCGCGCGTGCTCTGGGTTTCGACACCGCCGTCGTTCTGACGGTCGGGTATTACGGTCAAGGGGAGGGCGTTTGGGATGAAGGACAGGCATCTGATCGAGCTCATCGACGTATCCAAGGATTATGCGGGCGACGTGGCGCTCGAACACGTCACCCTCTACGTCAAGGACGGGGAGTTTTTGACGCTGCTCGGCCCCTCCGGCTGCGGCAAGACGACCATGCTGCGCCTGATCGCCGGGTTCATCATGCCCACGTCCGGCCGCATCGAGATGGACGGCGTGGACATCGCTTCCGTGCCGCCCTACAAGCGCCGCATCAACACGGTGTTCCAGAAGTACGCCCTGTTCCCGCATTTGAACGTATTCGACAACATCGCCTTCGGCCTCAAGATCAAAAAGCTCGACAAGCGCGTGATCGAGGAGAAGGTCAACGCCATGCTGGAACTGGTGAACCTGAAGGGCTACGGCAAGCGATACGTCGATCAGCTTTCCGGCGGGCAACAGCAGCGGGTGGCCATCGCGCGCGCGCTGGTCAACGAACCGCAGGTGCTCCTGCTCGACGAGCCGCTCGGTGCGCTCGACCTCAAGCTGCGCAAGGAGATGCAGGTGGAGCTCAAGCGGATGCAGCAGCGCCTCGGCATCACGTTCATCTATGTGACGCACGACCAGGAGGAGGCGCTCACCATGAGCGATACGATCGTCGTGCTCAAGGACGGCGTCATCCAGCAGATCGGCACGCCGGCGGACATCTACAACGAGCCGAAGAACCCGTTTGTAGCGGATTTCATCGGCGAGAGCAACATTCTGCCGGGCATCATGCTGCAGGATTACCGCGTGCAGATCCGCGGCATGGCATACCCGTGCGTGGATGCAGGTTTTGGGAAAAACGTGGAGGTGGACGTGGTCGTCCGCCCGGAGGATATCGATATCGTCCCGCCCGAGCAGGCCCGGCTGCGCGGGGTGGTGCAGTCGGTCGTGTTCATGGGCGTACACTACGAGGTGGACGTGGACTGCGGCGGTTACGAGTGGATCGTCCATACGACGGACTATGTGGCCGTGGGCGACGAGGTGGGGCTTTCCCTGCCGCCGGATGCTTTCCACGTGATGAAGAAGACCCGTTCGATGAACATTTTCGACGCGGTGGCCTATCCCGACGAGGACCTCGTCACATTCAGCGGGCACGACTTTGCCTGCCGGCTCGGCGAAGGCTTCGCCCACAAGGAGGAGGTGCTCGTGCAGATCCGCCCGGCGGACGTGGAGCTCATCGCCCCGCAGGATGCGGAGCTGACGGGCTTTGTAAAGGCGTGCATGTTCCTGGGCACGCACTACGAGGTGACCGTGACCTGTGGCGAGGACGACTGGATCGCCCGCGCGGACGAGATCATGGAGACCGGCGAGGAGACGGGCATCCGCGTTTCGCCCGAGCATATCGCCGTGTCGCACAGCGCGTGAGCGCAGGGGCAGAGGGGAGGTGAGCGCGTGAAGCGGACCATGTTTGCCGGCCCATACCTGGTATGGATGCTGATCTTTATCCTTTCGCCGATGCTGCTGATCCTGTACTATGCGTTTACCGCCAACGGCAGTTTCACGATGGCGAACCTGATCGCGGCGGTCGATCTGGCCAACATCCGCGTGTTGCTCGATTCCATCCGGCTTGCGCTGTACACGACCATCCTGTGCCTGCTCATCGGCTATCCGGTCGCGTATCTGCTCTCGCGCATGAAAAAGGCGACCGCCACGCTGCTGTCGGTGTTCTTCATCGTGCCGATGTGGATGAACTTCCTGCTGCGCACCTATGCGTGGAAGGTGCTGCTCGGCGCGTTTTCCAACATCCTGTATACCGAGGGGGCGGTGCTGCTCGGCATGGTGTACAATTTTCTGCCGTTCATGATCCTGCCCATCTACACGGTGCTCATGAAGCTCGACAGCAGCTATGTCGAGGCGGCCAACGACCTCGGCGCCAACGGCGTCAAGACGTTTTTCCGCGTGGTGCTGCCGCTTTCGGTGTCCGGCATCGTGTCGGGCGTGACGATGGTGTTCATTCCGTCGACGACGACGTTCGCCATTTCGCAGTTGCTTGGCGGCGGCAAGACCATGCTTTACGGCGACCTCATCTACATGCGCTTCATCACCGAGCAGGCGTGGAGCGCCGGCAGCGCGCTGGCGATCATCCTGCTGGTGTTCGTCACGCTGAGCATGGCCGTCATGCGCCGGGCGGAGCGTGCCGGCGGCAGGGAAGCGGAAGGGGGCGGCCGCATATGGTAAAGCGTCTGCGCGGGTTTTTCAAGGGTACGTATCTCGGGCTGATCCTGCTGTTCCTGTACGCGCCGATTCTGATCCTGATCGTGTTCTCGTTTAACGAGAGCAAGACGCTCGGCAACTGGACGGGGTTCACGTTCGACTGGTACGAGCGGCTGCTGCGCACCTCGGAGATCACCGACGCCATCGTGGTGACGGTCACGCTCGCGGTGCTCTCCTCGCTTGCGGCCACGGTGCTCGGCACGGCCGCCGCCATCGGCCTGCACGCGATGAAAAAGCGCCGCCGCCTCATCATCGAGAACATCTCGCAGCTGCCGATGGTCAATCCCGATCTGGTGACCGGCATTTCGCTGATGCTGCTGTTTCTCGTGATCGGCCTGCGCAACGGGTATGTGCGCCTGCTCATCGCGCACATCACGTTCAATCTGCCGTATGTGATCTTTTCCGTACTGCCCAAGCTGCGCCAAAGCTCCGACATGCTGTACGAGGCGGCGCTGGACCTGGGCTGCACGCCGCTGATGGCGCTTTGGCGCGTTGTCATACCGGATATCCTGCCCGGCATCGTGTCCGGCGCAATCCTGGCGTTTACGCTCTCGATTGACGATTTTGTGGTCAGCTTCTTTGCGGGCAACGGCGTGGACAATCTTTCGATGTATATCTATGCAAGCGCGCGCCGCGGTGTGAACCCGGCCCTGTCCACGATCATCTTCGTGCCGGTGGTGACGTTGCTGCTCATCGTGAACATCCGCAGCATCCGAGAGGAGCGGCGGCGCGAAATCCAGGACCGCAAGGTCGGCCTGAAGCGATAGGCCGCGCGGGGCGAAGACCCCGTCGGCCCGGTAATACACAAGGACAACAGGAGGAAACCATCGATGAAACTGGCAAAAAGACTGCTCGTAGCGGTGCTGGCCCTGGCCCTCGCCCTGCCCCTGGCGGCATGCGGCGGGAAGGATCAGGTCACGATCAACGTGCTCAACTGGGGCGACTATATTGACCCGGAGCTCATCGACCAGTTTGAGGAGGAAACCGGCATCCAGGTCAAGTATTCGACCATGACCAGCAACGAGGAGATGCTCGTCAAGCTGTCGGCGGCCGACTGCATCTATGATATCTGCGTCCCCTCGGATTATCTGATCGAGCGCCTCATCGAGCAGGATCTGCTGCATGAGATCAACAAGGACAACATCCCGAACCTCGCCAATATTGACGAGCGTTTCCTCGACCTGTCCTTCGATCCCGGCAACCGGTACTCCGTGCCGTACTTCTGGGGCACGGTGGGCATCCTGTACAACACCACGATGGTCGACGAGCCCGTTGATTCATGGGATATCCTCTGGGATGAGCAGTACGCTGACCAGATCATCATGTACGACAGCGTGCGCGATACCATCGGCATCACGCTCATCCGCCTCGGCTACGACATCAACACCCGCGACGAGGCGGAGGTACTCGCCGCCCAGGAGGCGCTCATCGCGCAGAAGCCGCTTGTGCGCGCCTACCTGACCGATGACGCCAAGATGGAGCTGGTCAACGGGACGGCCGCCATGTGCGTGACCTATTCCGGCGACGCGCTGATGGCCATTGCGGAGAACGACGATCTCGCCTATGTGGTGCCCAAAGAGGGCAGCAACATCTGGTTCGACAACATCATCATCCCCAAGACTTCGCAGCACACCGAGGAGGCGGAGGCGTTCATCAACTTCCTCTGCGATGCGGAGGTCGCCAAGCAGAACGCCGAATATATCTATTACTGCTCGCCCAACCGGGCGGCGCTTGACCTGCTCGACGAGGCGTTCCTGGCCGACGAAACGTTCAACCCGCCGCAGGATGTGATCGATCGCTGCACCGTATTCCACGATCTGGGGGACTTTGTGTCCGTCTATTCGGATGCGTGGACGAAGATCAAGGCTGCATAACCCGTTGCGGGGCTGAGGGAAAACCCTGAAACGAAAGTTGAAGACCCCGCCCCTGCGGCCGCATGGCCGCGGGGGCGGGGTCTTGCCTGCGGACGGGCCGCCAGGCTTTCCCAGGCCGCCGTTGCCGGCGGCCGCCCGGCGGCGCGCCCGCCCGGGTGTCCTGTCGGGCCGGCCTGCGCGGCCCCCTTCGCCCGTAAAAGAAAAGGTATTGCGGCCGCCTGGCGGGCGATGCCGTCAGGCGTCGGCGCCCTGCTGTCCGGCGGTACGCTGCCGTGCCAGATAGCCGATCACGGCGCGGCGGGTCAGAATGCCGCACAACGCTCCGCGATCGTCCACGATGGGGACAAAGTTTTGGTTCATGATCGCTTCGATCACCGTCTCGTCCTCGGCCCCGATGCTCAGCGGCGGACAGAAATCCCGCCGCACCAGCGCGGCGATACGATACTGTTCGTGGGCGCGCAGGTCGGTGGAGCCGACCACGAGGACATGGCGCAGGAAATCCCCCTCCGATACGCTGCCCACATATCCCCCCGCCTCGTCGAGCACGGGAATGGCGGAATACCCGTGCCGCGTCATCACCTCCAGCCCCTGCCGGACGGTATTGTGTTCATGCAGAAACACGGTGCAGACCTTTGGAATCATGATCTGTGCGATGTTCATAGCGTTCCTCCGATTGCGCGGTGGTTTGCGGGGCAACCGCACGCGCGCGGTCGTTTGCGGGGGGCGCCTGTACGCGATATCCGCCGCGGTTGCCCATGCGCGGCGTCTGCCGGCATTGCCGGTTGACGGACGGTTGCCGTCGTTTGGCGGGTGCAGGGCCTGCGGCCCCGTCTGGTTGCGCAACCGGCCGCAGCCGCCCGGTTGCGGGTGGCGACGCTGAGCGGCAGCCGTCCCGCCGGCCGAAACGCCTTCCGGCGCCGTTCCCGGATCTGCCGTGCAGACAGGCCGCCTAACACCCCTTATATCATTGCACGGTTGCGTCGCGCCGTCAAGGGGTCTTTTTCCGCCGCTCTGCCGCGGCATGGGACCGTGGCGGCGGCGGACAGGGCGCCCCGCCGGCCGCCGCCGGGCAGAGCGCCCTGCCGGGAACGCGGCATCCGCCGCGGTATGACAACGGAAGGACAGATGGATAATGCTTTGGGAAACAGCTTTGCCACAGGGTTGGGTACGATGGGGATGGGCGGACGGATTGCGCCCGCATGAAGAGGGGAGAGGAGGCGCCGCCGTTGGGAAGGGCCGCTGCGCCGCGGCGGGCGCTCGCCGGGCATGGCTTTACAGGGGTACGCTCGCAACAGCAGCCCGAGCGGGCGCGGCGGCGCGCGGAGCGCCGGCGGCGGGTCAAGCGCGCTCGTGCCGTTCGCCATCGCCATGGCAATCGTCGTTGCGGGCCGCTTTGCCCGCCTGATGCGGCGACCTATCCTTCGCCGCCGGGACGCAGCGTCCGGCAAAACGAGATGGCGTCCGGGCCGTAGCGCGACCGGATATCGTCCATCACGCCGTCGAGCGCCTCGTCGCGCAGGCGCGCCTGCGTGCCGTCGTCGATGAGGCGCATCTGCGTGGCGCAGCGGTCCGTCAGACCGGAAGCGGTCACGGTCAACATCCGGATCGGCGCGTCCGCGCCCCGGCAGCGCAGCACGATGCCCACGGCGGTCTCGTACAGTTCCCGCGTTACGTTTGTGGCGGGGGGAAACCCCCGCCGGGGGGGGGATCTGGACCTA
>OGQA01000017.1_pt1 | contig 95191 bp, 71 predicted proteins | sample 1553011 | NCBI WGS metagenome assembly OGQA01 (sample SAMEA2580256, study PRJEB22360) | human gut metagenome | biome: human gut; feature: human-associated habitat; material: faeces | place: Denmark | collected 2008/2010 | reverse complement strand
CGAAGTTGAGGCTGCGAATTCAACCCATTTGACCGCCGTGGGTAACTTAAAAATTGATAAGTTAATGATCGATTTTGGATTGGCAGACACTCCTGATGGGAATTTCTTGAAAAGCAAAAAAATAGAAGAAGAAATGGGCAAGAAGGGAATAGCTGGTGGCTTGTTATTCACCGCAGAGGAGATATCCAAAATTGAACCGAGCGAACTGAAGCGTCAACTACGAGAAGGAAGTCCTGAACTTGTCTATCGTATAGCCCACGCCGCAGAAAGATACGTCAATGATGAGGCAGAAAGATATACCAAAAAGGATAAAGACACTCATGAAACGTTCAGTGAGGAGAAGTGGGCGAGGATAGAGAGATATAGGAAAGTTAAGAAGAACAATTTCTCTTTTGCTACGAAATTCTGTCATTGGGCATGTGTATACATCGATGACATGGAAGACAATTTTTGCATCTACGATAATGTGGTTGGGGGTGTTCTGCCCTACTACGTCAGTCTCTATGCGCCTAATGAGCTAAATAAATGCTATGAATTTAAGAGGGGTACCAGTAAAGTCGAAGAATATAAAGAAGGCGTAGAAGGATATAGGCGATATAGGGAATTGTATGATTCTCTCAAAGTCGGCATAAACAAATGGCGAAGAGACAATAACCAAAAGGGCGATATCGGTTATGGTGAAATCGACCAGCTAATTTGGTATCACTTCAAAGGAAAGAAGGGAAGGCGACGCACGGAAGAAGCGCTGAAGAGAGTTACAGATAGATATCTTGGAAGTATGTCATCTAGCGCATAGCCAATTATCGAGCTGACTCATCAATCAATACATGGTATCAACTTGCTGTTGTACGGGATCTTAGTGCTGCACGTTTCTATTCCGAAGGAGGCTGCAGTCACAACGACCGAGAGACGTGGCTCATATGCCGCCCTTGCGATGACATGCATGTCTATGGCAGTAATAGCAATGCAATAGCTCAGAAGCTCCATCTTTTCAGTATCGCTATTAGGAGCAAGCTAATCAGGTAGTGGTTGTTTTGTTGATTCTTATCCTTGTATGCAGGCTTTACTCTATGGGTGACTAGCGATCGTCGCGCAGATGAACAACCGTGCCGTCTTGCGTCTTCTTTTGTGCTATCAATGAAAGATAAATCTTCGCGTGTGTCGGGCAGTAATCTCGACATATACCGAATATGCGCGTTTGCGCGCTTTGCGATTGCCAAGCTCTAGTGCATGCCTCCCATATCCGATAAGCTATTGGGAACCGTATTTTGCGCTAACCGTTTGAGAGGACCTCCGCGATGAGCAAGTTTCTGGACAAGATTATCGAGCGAGCCAAGACCGACAAGCAGAAGATTGTCTTGCCCGAGGGAAGCGACATCCGCACCGTACAGGCCGCTCGCGCCATTCTGGATGCCGGCATTGCCGACGTCATCATCCTCGGCTCTGAAAGCGAGATTTCCGCTCATGGCATCGACGTGAGCGACGCCACCATCATCGATCCGAGGTCCAGCGACCTTCTCGAGCCCTATGCCCAGAAATTCGCCGAGCTGCGCAAGAAGAAGGGCGTCACCATCAACGAGGCGCGCGAGCAGATGAAGGACGAGAGCTACTTCGGCGTCATGATGGTCTACATGGACGACGCCGACGGCATGGTCTCCGGTGCCTGCCACTCCACGGCCGACACCTTGCGCCCCGCCCTCCAGATTCTCAAGACCGCGCCGGGTACCGAACTCGTGAGCTCGTTCTTCGTCGAGGACGTACCCGATTGCCCCTATGGCGACGACGGGCTCTTCGTCTTCGCCGACTGCGCCCTCAACATCTATCCCACGGCCGAGGAGCTCGCCGAGATCGCTATTGCGTCCGCCAACAGCTTCGAGCAGCTGTGTGGCGGCGAACCGCGCGTCGCGATGCTCTCGTACTCGAGTTACGGTTCGGGCAAGGGCGAGAGCGTCGAGAAGATGGCCGAGGCCACGCGCATCGCCAAGGAGCGCGCGCCGCAGCTCCAGCTCGATGGCGAGCTGCAGGTCGACGCGGCCATCGTCGATACGGTCGCGGCGCTCAAGGCTCCCGATTCACCCGTTGCCGGCAAGGCAAACGTGCTCATCTTCCCCAACATCGATGCGGGCAACATCGCCTACAAGCTCGTACAGCGCCTGGCCAAGGCTGATGCCTTCGGTCCCATCCTGCAGGGTGTGGCAAAGCCGGTCAATGACCTGTCGCGCGGGTGCTCGGCAGACGACATCGTCGGCACGGTCGCGGTAACCTGCGTGCAATCCCAGGCGCGCAAGGCGCAAGCCTAGGGGCGTTCGCTGGTATACAATAGGCGGCTATGGATACGAAGCTCATCACATACGCGATTCCCTGCTACAACTCGGCAGAGTACATGGATGCCTGCATCGAGTCGATTCTCGCGTGCAATCGTCCGGACGATATCGAGATCATCATCGTCGATGATGGGTCGACCAAGGACAACACGCTCGAAAAAGCCCAGGTATGGGAGTCCACCAATCCGGGCGTCGTGCGTGCCATCCACCAGGAAAACGGCGGCCATGGCGCTGCGGTTATGACGGGACTCGAGAATGCGCGCGGCCTCTACTTCAAGGTCGTGGACAGCGACGACTGGCTCGACAACGACGCCAACGTCGCGATGCTCGACAAGCTTGCGTCGTTTGATGAGCCGATTGACCTGATGCTCGTCAACTACGTGTACGAGCATACGGTCGACAACACGCAGGAGGCCATGAAGTACACGCGCATGCTGCCGGTCGACCAGCTCTTCACCTGGGATGATTGCGGTCATTTTGGTCTGACCAAGTACATTCTCATGCACTCGGTCATCTACCGCACGCAGATGCTGCGCGATTGCGGCCTCACCTTGCCGCGCCACACTTTCTACGTGGACAACATCTTCGTGTACGTGCCGCTTCCCGAGTGCAAGCGCATCTACTACATGGACATCGACCTGTACCGCTACTTCATCGGGCGCGAGGACCAGAGCGTCAACGAGACTGTGATGATCGGACGCATCGACCAGCAGCTGCGCGTCACGCGCATCATGATCGACTCGTTCCTGCTCGAGCGTGACGTCAAGAGCTCGCGCCTGCGCTCCTACATGCGCAACTACCTCACGATGATGATGGTCATCTGCACGGTGTTCTCGATGATGAGCGACCGTCCCGACAAGGAGCAGATGAGGGCCGACATCTGGAAGTACCTGCGCGAGCATGACCATGAGACCTATGTCAAGATCAGGCGCTCGGTGATGGGCGTCGGCACGCACCTGCCTGGCAAGGCCGGCGACAGGGTCCTGTTCAGCGCCTATCATATTGCCCAGAAGGTATTCAAGTTCAACTGACGCGGAGATAAAGAGATGTACGACAAGCTTACGAAGATAATCGCTGCCTACGAGGACCTCGAGACCAAGCTCGGCGATCCAGCCGTGCTCGCCGACCAGAAGGAGTACACGCGTCTGGCCAAGGAGCACGCGCGTCAGGGTGAGCTCGCGACCGCCGCGCGCGAGTACATCTCGCTTTCCGACCAGCTCGCCTCGGCAAAAGAGGAGCTCAAGAACGAGAGCGATCCCGAGCTCAAAGAGCTCGCGCAGGAGGAAATCTCCGACATTGAAGGCAAGCTGCCTCAGCTCGAGGAGGACATCAAGTTCATGCTCCTGCCGGCCGACCCCAACGACGAGAAGGACATCATCGTCGAGATTCGCGGTGGTGCCGGTGGCGACGAGGCTAACATCTTTGCGGGTGATCTCTTCCGCATGTACGAGCGTTTCGCCGAGGGCAAGAAGTGGAAGGTCGAGGTCATCGACGCGTCGCCGTCCGACATGGGCGGTTTCAAGGAGATCTCGTTCAAGATGCTGGGCGATCGCGTCTACAGCTCCATGAAGTTCGAGAGCGGCGTGCATCGCGTACAGCGCGTGCCCAAGACCGAGAGCCAGGGCCGCATCCATACCTCGACAGCGACCGTTGCTGTGCTGCCTGAGGCAGACGAGGTCGAGGTCGACATCAAGCCCGAGGACCTGCGCATCGACGTGTATCGCGCTGGCGGCCCCGGTGGCCAGTGCGTCAACACGACCGACTCCGCCGTGCGCATCACGCATCTTCCCACGGGGCTCGTCGTGCAGTCGCAGGATCAGAAGTCGCAGATCCAGAACCGCGAGGCGGCGCTGCAGGTCTTGCGCGCACGTCTCTATGACAAGATGCTCCAGGAACAGCAGGAGGCCCTTGGCGCTGAGCGTCGCGGCCAGATTGGGCACGGCGATCGTGCCGAGAAGATTCGCACCTACAATGGTCCGCAGGATCGTGTGACCGACCATCGCATCGGGTATAACGGCAGCTATGCCAGCATTCTAGAAGGTGATGGCCTCTCCTCGCTCATCGAGAACCTCGCCGCGGCCGATCGTGCCGAGCGTCTCGAGCAGGCGACGGCTTCGGCGGCCGAGTAACCCATGACCCAACAAGTCTGGACCATCGGCGATACGCTCGCGTGGTGTCGCGAGTACCTCGTGCATCACGATGACGAGAATCCCAAGCTCTCGGCTGAGTGGTTGCTTGCTGGTGCGACGGGTCTTTCGCGCATCGAGCTCTACATGCACTTTGACCGCCCGCTCTCGATGGAGGAGCGCGACGTCCTGCGCGAAACCCTCAAGCGGCGCGGCGCGGGCGAGCCACTCCAGTACATTTCCGGCGAGGCGGCCTTCAGGCACATCGTCGTGAAGACGAGCCGCGGCGTGCTCATCCCGCGCCCCGAGACCGAGGTACTCGTAGACGTCGTTCTCGAAGGACTCGCGGATGTCGAGGCCCCGCGCGTGCTCGAGGTGGGATGCGGTACGGGTTGCATCGCGTGTTCGCTTACCAGGGAGGCAGGCACGCAGGTGGTGGCGACGGACGTCTCGCCCGAGGCCGTGGCTTGCGCCCGGGCAAACGTCGAGATGCTCGGACTCGAGGAGCTCGTCGAGGTCATCGAGTGCGATTGCGTCGATGGGGTGAGGGGAAGCTTCGATTGCCTCGTGAGCAATCCGCCCTACATCCCCACAGCCGAGCTTGCCGAGCTTCCGCATGAGGTCACGGGATTCGAGCCCTCGCTCGCACTTGACGGCGGAGCCGATGGACTCGTGTTCTTCGATCGGCTAGTTGCCGAGGCACTGCCCCTCGTGAAGGACGGCGGCTTGTTTGCCTGCGAGTTGCACGAGACCTGTCTGGACGAGGCGGCACGTCGTCTTCGCGAGGCGGGCTGCATTGACGTCAAGGTGACGAAGGATCTTGTGGGCCGCGATCGCATCGTGAGCGGCATTTGTCGCGATTTGCAATAATATGTTCGAAAGGGAATAATGGAACCGTCCTGAGGTAATCGACCAAGGAGGTTCGCCATGAATTCGTTTCGCGGTATGGGCCTGGGTTCGGGCATCATTCTTGCCATCATCGGCATCATTCTCTTCGCGTTTCCAACGCTGTCCACGATGGTCTTTGCCATGCTCGTTGGCTTCGGCATCCTCGTCGTGGGCATCAACGCGACATACACTTGGTTTAGCACCCTGCGCGGTACCGGCATGGGTGCCGGCGTCTTGGCTACGGGCATACTGAGCATCATCTTCGGCTTGCTCTGCCTGCTGTTTCCCCTCGCCTTCGCCGAGGCCGTCATCTGGTTCGTCGCCATTGCGGTCATTGTCTTTGGCATCGCCCAGATCATCAGCCTCATCACGACCCGTGACATCAATGGTCGCTTCGTGGGTATTCTCGGTAGCCTGATCGTGGTGATCTGCGGCATCCTGGCCTTGATCTGGCCGCCGTTCGTCATGCAGTTCATCGGGGCCTCGCTGCTCATCGAGGGCATCACCGTCATCGTCATGTCGCTCATCGCCCCCAAGGCGTAGGGATGGGCGCATGTGTCAGGGGGTCAGACCCCTTGACACTTGCGGGATGAGACAGTTGCTCAGGGACGTTGTCTCATTTGCAAATGAGACAACGTCCCTGAGCAACTGTCTCATCCCGCTCGCACATGCGCGCGCGTTACCGTTTCGAAACCGCGCCGTACCATATCGTTACCTTTGTCATCAAGACGCAACGTGCGTGAAACCCCGTTGCCATGCACGCTCTGTAATATGGAGAGCGTCAAGGACATCCCATCCTTCTCCTCTCCCTCCCCTTGTAGCGAAGGGCCGGTTGCCAAGAGCACCGGCCTTTCGCGTTTTATGATGTCGGCTACAATACGGGACATGGATACGAGAAAAAACGCACTCTTGCTGTTTAGCAAGGTTCCCGAAGCGGGAAAGGTCAAGACGCGGCTCACGCCGATAAAAGACGGGTTCTTCGACCCGGAAGTCGCCAGCACGCTCTACCACTGCATGCTCTTTGACGTCACCGAGTGCTGCTGCGATGCGCTGCGCGACCTCGAGCGCGCCGATGCCGAGCGCTACGCGCTCGAGAGCACCTGCGATTACCAGCCATTGCGCGACACCTACACGCTGTTCATCTCCTCGCCTGGCATCGAGCAGGAGGAGCGGATGCGCGCGCTTTTCGAGGAAAGCGGTGCCTGGCCGCGTAACATCGTCTTCATTCACGATGACGGCGATAGCTTCGACGCGCATTACAACGACGCGTTCGACCAGGTCTGGGCGCTTGGCTATGACACCATCCTGTCGATGGGCTGCGACATGCCCGCGCTGCGTCGGAGCATCATCGTCGAGGGCTTCGAGCGCCTGCACGGACTATGCGATCGTCCCGGTGGAGGCATCGTGCTCGCCCCCGACCAGGAGATGGGCGTATCCGTGGTGGGATGGACGCGTGACACGGACTTCGACCATACGGGCGTCTTCTACAACGCCGATGGCCTGACCGTGTTGCCCGCCTACATCCAGAAAGCCGACCGTCTGGGACTTCCCGCGCTCTACCTTCCCGACGTTCCCGATGTCGACACGATCGCCGACCTCAACCACAACGTGACGCTCGTGCAGGCGCTCGAGTACTGCGCACGATTCCAAGATGACGTCACGGCACCGTATCGCACGGCCACTGCGCTGCGCGAGATGGGCTACACCGACATCCGCGTCATGCCCAACGAGCTGCGCGACGACCGCAGCGAGATCGACGGATAGACTTCTTCCCGCCCAAAAAAGGACGGCAGCTGCGCCCGAGACGAACGGGGCACAGCTGCCGCTGTCATGGGAGACGCATGCGGTCTACAGCGTCCACTGCTCCTGGTCGGTGTGGAGCAGCTCGTGGGCCTTGTGGGAAAGCGGCTCGCCCAGGAACTCCTCGTAGCAGGTCGTCACGTTGGGGTTCTCGTGGCTAAAGCGCGTCGGGCGCTTGCGGTCAAGTGCGTAGAGCGTCTGGCCGCGGTCGCCTGCCATCTCGCGCGCTTCGTGGATGGGCTGGCCACCGCCGCCGGCGCAGCCGCCCGGGCATGCCATGACCTCGACGAAGTCGTACTCGACCTCGCCTGCATCGATGGCAGCGAGCAGCTTTTCGGCGTTTGCCAGGCCGCTGGCTACGGCAACGCGCACCTCGCGACCACCCAGGTCGAAGGACTTCTCCTTCCAGCCATCCAAGCCGCGCACCTCGACGAAGGCATCGGGATCAGGGTTGGTTCCGTTGACGAGGAAGTACTCCCAGCGCAGCGCGGCCTCCATGACACCTCCGGTCGCGCCAAATATGACGGCGGCGCCGGAACCCTCGTTCATCGGGTCGTCGAAGGGCGTCTCGTCGAGCGCGGCGACGTTGACGTGCATGAGCCGTATGAGTCTGCCGAGCTCGCGTACGGTGAGCACCGCATCGACATCGGGTTCGGTTTCGCGCACCATCTCTTCGACGGCGGCCTCGTACTTCTTGGCCACGCATGGCATGCAGGACACGTTGAAGATGCGCTTGTCCATCGGACCCGACGCGACGGCGCCCGTCTCGCCGGCTGCTGCCACGGATGCGTCGTCATTGGCGCCGGTGCCGACGGGGTTGGTGCTCACGCCGATGCCCAGTCCCGCACCCTCGCGCACGTCTGCAAGCTCGTGGCCGCCTTGCCTGGGCGGCACCATGCCGAGCTTGGGACCGACGTATTCCTTGAGCAGCGCGCCGAACATCTGCTGCGGCGACTTGGCGCTCGAGAGATGGGCGAGCTTGTCGGGATGATTGATCTTGAGGTAGCGCACCCAGCCTGGGCAGCATGACGTGAACATGGGCATGGTGCCCTGTCCGCCTAAGCGTTCGAGCAGCTCGCTGCCCTCTTCCATGATCGTCATGTCGGCGCCGAAGTTGGTGTCGAAGACGTAGTCGAAGCCGAGCGCGCGGAAGGTCGCGGCCAAGCGGCCTTCGGTTGCCAGCTCCGCCGGCAGGTCGAGCGTCTCGCCCCATGATGTACGCACCGCCGGGGCGACCTGTACCGTGCACACCACGTTCGGGTCGGCGAGCGCCTCGAGCACCTCATCGATGTCGTCGCGGGCACGCAGCGCGCCGGTGGGGCAGTGGGTGATGCACTGACCGCACAGCGTGCAGCCGGCTTGTTCGATGGGCAGTCCGTCGCGTACGCCCACGTCCAGGCGTGTCGCGCGGTTCTTGATGTCCCACACGTCGCAGCCCTGCACCTTGTGGCACACCTGCACGCAGCGCAGGCAGCGCACGCACTTCGAGCTATCGCGGATGAGCGGGAAGCTCTCGTCCCAGGGCGCGAAGGTCGGCTCCTTTTCGTAGGGCACGTCGAGGATGTTGAGCTCTTGGGCGAGATCCTGCAGCACGCAGTTGCCGTTGCGCACGCAGGTCGCGCACTGCACGTCATGCTGGGAGAGCAGCAACGACACGTTGACGCGGCGTGACTCGAGCACGCGCGGGGTGTCGGTATGGATGACCATGCCGTCTTCGAGCGGGGTATTGCAGGCGGGTACGAGTCGCTCGATGCCCTCGACCTCGACGACGCACACGCGGCACGCGCCGATGTCGCTTATGCCCTCAAGGCCGCACAACGTGGGCACGTAGTTGTCTGAGGCAAAGACCGCCTCGATGACCTTGGAACCTTCCGGGAGCGCGATGGGCGTTCCGTTGACCGTTGCGTTTACCATGAGAACTCCCTCCCTCCGCAAAATGCGCCTAGGCCGAACTTGTCGCAGCGCAGGCACCTGTCGGATTCCTGCGAAGCCTCCTGGTCGGAAAGGCCGCATTCCATCATCGCGAAGTCACGGCGGCGTACCTCCGCACTGCGCTCGGTTGTGTTGGAGCGGCCGCAGGGCATGCGGTCAGCAGCGCGGGGAGCCGGAATCTCGACATCCTGCTCGATGACATGGTTGAAGCCGAGGAATTCGTCAATGTTGCGTGCGGCGGCTTTGCCGGCAGCGATTGCCCTGATTACCGTCGCGGGACCACTCTCGCAATCACCTCCGCAGAACACGCCGTCCATACCCTCGACCTGGCCGAACGGGCCGGTCACGACCTGGCCCCATTCGACCGGCAGCTCGTCTGCGCCGAGCTCGGACGCGCCGACTGCCTGGCCGACGGCCATGAGCACGCGGTCGCATTCGATCGCCTGGGGCGGCTTGTCGGCCTTGACGGGCTTGGGACGCCCGCGATCGAACTTGCCGATGACCTGGGGTTGGACCTCGAGACCTGTCACACAGCCGCTTTCCTCAAGCACACGCAGGGGAGCGGCGAGCTCCATGATCTCGCAGCCCTCCGCGATGGCGCCCTCGATCTCCTCGCGCTGCGCGGTCATGTCCTCGATGCGTCGGCGGTAGGCCACGGTGACCGACGCGGCGCCCAGGCGCAGCGAGGTGCGGGCCACGTCCATGGCCACGTTGCCGCCGCCTACGACGACGATGCGCTGGCCGGCAAAGTCGTGCATGAAGCCATCGCCGATGGCGCGTAGCATCTCGACGGCCGAGAGCACGCCTTCGGCGTTTTCGCCCTCGATGCCGAGCGTCTTCTCGTTATGCGCTCCGATGGCGATGTAGACGGCGTCGAAGTCGCGACGCAGATCGCCCAGGGTCACGTCGTTGGGAACGGTCGTGCCCATGCGCAGCTCGATGCCCTGCGAGACGATCCAGTCGACCTCGCGCTCGAGCTCGGCGCGCGGAAAGCGGTAGGCGGGGATGCCGTAGCGCATCATGCCGCCCAGGTGCTCGCGCTGCTCGAAGATGACGGGGGAGTGGCCCATGAGCGCGAGATAGTATGCGGCGGTGAGACCGGCCGGACCGCCACCGATGACGGCGACGCGCTTGCCGGTGGCGGGGTAGTGGAAGGGCGCCGAAGGCGCGATGGGGCCGCCATCGGCATCGAGTTCGAACATCTCGGGCGCGTTGTCCACCGCATAGCGCTTGAGCGCGCGGATGTTGATGGCGTCGTCCACTACGCCTCGCCGGCACGCGAGCTCGCAGGGATGCTCGCAGATGAGGCCGCAGGCAAGCGGGAAGGGGTTGTCCTTGCGGATGAGGCGCACGGCGTCGTCGTAGCGGCCCGCGTGGACCAGGGCGACGTAGCCGGGAATGTCGACGTGAGCGGGGCACGCCGCGCGGCAGGGCACGGCATTGCGCGGACCGGCCGTGCAGCGTCCTTGCGTGGCGTGGGAGACGAAGTCGTCGCGGAAGCCCTTCACGGCCCGCAGCACCATGGCTCCGGCCTCGTAGCCGATGGCGCAGTCGGCGCTCAGGTAGGCGTTGCGCGCCGTGCGCTCGAGCACGTTGACGTCGTGCTCGCTGGCGCGGCCATCGAGGATGGCCTCCACGAGGTTGCGCATCTGGGCAAGTCCCACGCGGCAGGGGACGCACTTTCCGCATGATTGCGAGGCGGACAGGCTGACGAACGCGTCCGTGAGCTCGACGGGGCAGGTGCCCACCGATCCGGACTGCGCCCTGCGTGCGATCGTGTCGCACACGTCTTCCATGACGGCATGCGCTGCCGTCGGGCGTTCGATTTCGATTAGTGCCATGAGGTTCCTCTCCCGAATTCATGGACAAGTGCGTAAATTCTATCGCTCGGATGAAAAGACATTGTTAACAGCATGTTTCGTCCCGCGTAAGGCAGGTTGTATATGCGTACCTACAACCTCACGATGTCGCAACCGAGCGCGGCGGCGTCGTCTTCGTCGTGGCTCGCGATGATGAGGGTGCGTCCGCTCAGCTCCCGGTTGACGAGGTCGATGCAACGCGCCTTCGTATGCGCGTCGAGCCCGGAGAAGGGCTCGTCGAGGATGACGATGGAGGAGGGATGGGCCAGTGCACGGCAGAGCTCGGCCCGTCGGCCCATGCCGCCCGAAAGCGCCCGTGCCGGCTTTGCCAGGTCCTCCTCGTCCAGGATCGCGCGGCCCATGCGCATCCCATGGCGCAGCTCGCTTTCGTCGTTTGCGACGAGCGCGATGTTCTCGAGCGTCGAGGACCAGGGCACGAGCGTGCGATCCTGCAGGACCACGCTCATGGGTGGATTGCGCGTGCCGTCATGGACAACCGTGCCCGTATCAGGGCGTTCGATGCCCGCGATCATGCGCAGCAAGGTGGTCTTGCCCGCTCCCGACGGCGCCATCACGCACAGGCGCGCGCCTGCCGGAACATGCAGGTCGGCGTAGCGCAGGAGCGGGCCCGCGGCATCTGTGCCGTGGTCGCGGGCGAGTCCCTCGATGACGAGACCGCAGGCGGGTGGCATGCCCTCTGACGGACCCTGCGGTTCGCATGAGGCCTCTGTTGCCCGGTGCACGCGCGCGGCAAGCCAGCGCTTCGGCATCCCCATGCCCGCGTCGACGAGGGCGAGCAACAACCTTTCGGACAGCCAACTCAGCAGGATGACCGTCGCCGTCCAGGCGATGATCGTCGCGCTGTCGAGCGAGATCTTGGCGAGGTAGACGCTTTCGCCGATCGAGAGTCCCGGCAATCCGATGATTTCGGCCGCGACACCGGACTTCCAGGCCAAGCCAGCCGCGACGGCGGTGGCCGACCGGATGGAGGCGCCAAAGGCGACGAGCTCGACGCAGAGCGCCCTGCGTACGCGTGACACGCCGAAGACGGCGAGCACCTCGTCGATATCGGTATCGCGGGAGAGTGCCGCCTCTATAACCGCGTGGTAGAACTGGGGAAACACGACGAGCCCAACCACGATGGACGTGGTCGCACTCGAGCCGGCGGCCACGAGCAACAACGCGATGATGCAGACGACCGGCGCGCTTTTGACGGCGAGCACCGCAGGCTTGAGGAAGGACCGCATCCCCGGCAGCCTCGCGGCGAGATAGCCCAGCGCGCAGCCGGCGGCGAACGCGATGACGAAGCCGAGCGCGATGCGCATGAGTGAGTGGGCGACGGCGGCCCAGAAGCGTCCGGTCAAGATCAGGTTCGCCCAGACACCCAAGGTGTCGATCGGGCTGGAGAGTAGCCAGGGATTGGCGAGCGCAAGCGATGCGACCTGCCAGATTGCGAGCCATGCGACGACGGCGAGCGCGCCTTTGACGGCACCTGACGCGAGGCGTCCCGGTCGCGTGCGGCGGGTGTCTCTCGACGTGTGCTTCACGAGCCTATGTAGTAGAAGCCGTCGTCGGGTAGCGCGCCGCCGATGGAGGAGGCCTCCGCGGCATGGAGCGTCTCGAGGTACCCGGACAGGTCGTCCTTCATCTCCTCGGAGCGGATGCAGACAACGTTGCAATTGGGGACGGCCTTGTCGGCGAGTGCGGTGCTGCCCAGTATCCCCAAATCAACCAGGGTCTGGGCGATGGAGGAGGGGTTGGCGAGCGCCGAGCGCATCGAGGCGTCCCACGCATCCACGAAGCCGGCGACGGCCTCGGGGTCATCGTCGATGAGCTCGCTTCGGGCCACGGTCACGCCCGTGACGAAGCGACCTGCCTGCGTGCCGGTGGATTCGTCCCACAGTGCCGTGAGGTCGAGCACGCGAACGAGCTCGGCGTCCTTGGCAAGCGATGCGGTCGCGAAGGGCTCGGGCACGATGGCGACGGCCGAGGGGTCGACGCTCATGCGCGCCAGGGCCTCGGAGGGCTCCGAGGCGTATTCGAGCGTAACGCTATCCGCGACGCCAGCCTTCGCCAACAGGTATTCGACGGTGTAACCCGGCACCGATCCCTTGCCCGTCAGGTAGACCGTCCGTCCGGCCAGGTCGCCGATGTCGCGTACGTCGCCGTCATGCGAGACGCCGTAGAGCACGCCGAGCGTGTTGATGCCGATGACGCGGATTGCGCCGCCGGTCTGCTCGTAGAGCTTGACGGCGAGGTTGGCCGGTACGCAGGCAATGTCGAAATCGCCGGTAGCCACGCGCGGCACGAGCTCGTCTGCCGTCGCGGCGACCGTGAACTCGTAGGCTGGTTTCTTGCCCTCGTCGGCAAGCGCGCCCTGCTCCTGCATCAGGCTCGCGAGCCCGATGGCGGTCGGTCCCTTCATGGCGGCCACCTTGAGCGGCGTGGTATCGGCACCGTTGCCCGCAGGGCTCGCCGCGCATCCCACGATACCGGCTAGGCAGGCAACCGACGTGAGCGCCGCCAGCAGCACGGTGATGATTCGTCCGATCCTCATTGCTCTTCGCGTCCTCTCGCATCCTGTTGTGTCAAGGCCGTGATTCTAGCATGTCGACGCAAGAACTCCGTAAACGGCATGTGACAAACGCGCACCGATTTGACGCTTCGTTCTATGCGTGCTGCACTTTGCCGGCTATCTCTTGAGGCGGCGGACAAGACGTCGGACGATGCTCGTGACCTCGCTGACTCCCAGGATGCGGCATAGCGCGAAGATGATGGCGAGGCCGATTGCGCCGGTGATGACGAGGGCTACGAAACTGCCCAGGATGTTCGAGATGTCGACGATGCTCGCAACGCCCCAGGACGCGAGCTCGGCGACGGCACCTCCGATGACGCTCGCGACGATGACCTTGATGCACGCGATGCCCAGCTGCCCGAAGTCGAACGCGCCCATGCGCTTTCGCATGATATACAGGAGCACGACGAGCATGAGGCCGTAGAAGACGATGTCGCCGCATGCGATGCCCACGAGTCCCAGGGAACTAAAACCGGGAATGGCGATAACGCCGGTGAAGACCATGTAGAGCATGACCTGCACGAAGGTGAGCACGAGATTGCAGATGGCGACGGTCTTGAGGTCCTTGAGCGACGAGTAGGCACGGTAGACGAACATGTAGCAGGCATAGAGCGGCAAGGCGAAGGCCCATCCGCGCAGGAGCTCGGCGATGGGCTGGATGTCGGCGGCGGTGAACTTGCCGGCGGTGTACAGGCCGATGAGCTCGTCGGAGCATACGAAGAGCATGGACGCCATGGGGATGATGAGCAGGCAGGTGGTGCGCAGCCCCAGGTTGAGGTGGCGTTTGAAGCCCGTCGTGTCACCGTGCGACATGCAGTCACTCATCTCGGTGAACAGCGCCGTGGAAAGCGCGACGCCCAGGACGCCGTAGGGGAACTGGTACCACATCCACGCATAGCTCACGGACGCGGGACCGTTAGCCGCCACGTGCAGGGCACACGAGTTCATGAATGAGAGCGAGACGAGGTTGATGGCCGTGCAGAGGATGGCGGGAAGTGCGAGCCTCAGCGTCTCGTGCAGGCCCTCGTCGTGCAAGTCGATATGGAAGCGGAACCGGAATCCCGCCTTGACGAGCGCGGGTATCTGCACGCATGCCATCACGGCGATGGAAAGCGTCGTGCCGACGGCGAGCAGCAACAGGCCGGCCTGCCCGCTTGCGGCGTTCACGAAGGGGTAGGCGAAGAAGGTCGCAATGATGATGAGATTCATGAACACCGAGCTGATTGCCGGCCAGAAGTACTCGCGCTCGGCGTTGAGCAGTCCGCCGAAGATTGCGCTCACGCCATAGAAGATGATCTGGAAGGCGAAGAAGCGGAAGAGCCAAACGGCGTTTTCGACCGTCTCGCTCGAACTCGAGCTGAACAGCGTCTGCGTGAGCATGACCTGCGGCGAGAAGATCGAGGCGAGCAGCGCGATGACGCCGAGGAAGATGATTGCAAGCGAGAGCAGGTTCGAGGCGTAGCGATTGCCCTCCTCGCGCGAGCGCATGTTGCGTTGCTGCAGGTAGATGGGTAGGAACGCCGTGGACAAGACGCCGCCGGCGACGAGCTCGTAGATCATGTTGGGCAGGTTGTTTGCAAGTGAGAAGGACGCGGCGAGCACGGTGTTTCCCAGCGCGAAGGCCATGGCCCACGTGCGTATGAATCCGGTCACGCGTGATACGAGCGTGAGCCCCGACATCATGGCCGTCGAGCGCGCAATCGACTTTGTGGTGTCCGCGTTTTTCATGGTGGTCATGGTAGCGCAAAACGGGGTATCGAGACACGATGAGACACATTGGACAGGTACATCTGTCTCATCGTGTCCGCTCTGTCGCTGCCACATTTCGAGTCCGTTAAATCACGGAGATTACGGGAACCTGTGTCGCAGAGCTGCCGTACAATGAATCGCGTCTGGGGTTCGATTTGCAAGGAGGCAGCATCAGATGGCAAAGTTCGTCTTCGTAACTGGTGGAGTCGTCTCGTCTCTGGGCAAGGGCATCACGGCGGCCTCGCTCGGTACTTTGCTCAAGGCCCGTGGCTACAAGGTCACCATGCAGAAGATGGACCCCTATCTCAACGTCGACCCCGGTACCATGAGCCCCTTCCAGCATGGCGAGGTCTTCGTCACCGACGATGGCCTCGAGAGCGACCTCGACCTGGGGCACTACGAGCGCTTCATCGACGAGAACCTCACGCATGATTCCAACGTCACTCAGGGCTCCATCTACCAGAGCCTCATCGCCAGGGAGCGCAGGGGCGACTTTCTGGGCGGCACGGTGCAAGTCATCCCGCATGTCACCAACGCCATCAAGGATCGCATCCGCAGCCTGGCAGACAGCACGCAGGCCGACATCGTCATCACCGAGATCGGCGGCACGGTGGGCGATATCGAGTCCCAGCCCTTCATCGAGGCCGTGCGCCAATGGCGTGGCGAGCAAGGCGCCAAGAACGCGTGCTTCGTTCACGTGACCCTCGTGCCCTACATCGCCGCAGCGCATGAGCTCAAGACCAAGCCCACGCAGCACTCGGTCAAGGAGCTCCAGTCGCTCGGCATCCAACCGGACTTCCTCGTGCTCAGAAGCGACCACGAGATCAGCGCCAAGCTGCGCGAGAAGATCGCGATGTTCTGCGATGTCGAATTCGACCACGTCTTCGCGTGCGAGGACGCCCCGAGCATCTACGAGATTCCGCGCTCGCTCTTCGACCAGGGCTTTGACGTCGAAGTGCTCGATCGCCTCGGGCTCAAGCAATGCAATGCCGACATGAGCAGTTGGAACGAGTACCTCGCCAAGAAGGATGCCGCGCACGGGGAGTGCGACATCGCAATCGTCGGCAAGTACACCGACCTGCCCGATGCGTACCTTTCCGTCATCGAGGCGCTGCACCATGCGGGCGTGGCGCTTGATCGCAACGTAAACGTGCACCTCATCGACGGCGAGGAGCTGGACGACGCCGTTGCCGAAGACGTGCTTGGCTCGATGGACGGCATCCTCGTACCGGGCGGCTTTGGCGTTCGCGCGTTCGAGGGCAAGATCGCCGCCGCCCGTTACGCTCGCACCCATGGCGTGCCCTACCTGGGCATCTGCCTGGGCCTGCAGGCGGCCGTGTGCGAGTTCGCCCGCGACGTGGCAGGCATGCCCAAGGCATCCTCGGCGGAATTCGATGCCGAGCTCGAGTACCCGGTCATCGATCTCATGCCCGACCAGGCGGATGTCGACGCCAAGGGTGGCACGCAGCGCCTGGGCTCGTACCCCTGTAAGATCGAGCCGGGAACCCTAGCCCATCGCGTCTACGGCGAGGACCTCATCAGCGAGCGCCATCGCCATCGCTACGAGGTGAACAACGCGTTTCGCCAGCAGCTCGTCGACGCGGGCCTCACGGTGAGCGGAACCTCGCCGGACGGCCGGCTCGTCGAGATGATAGAGATCGAAGACCATCCCTACTTCATCGCGAGTCAGGGCCATCCCGAGTTCAAGTCGCGTCCCACGCGCCCGCATCCGCTGTTCTTTGGCCTTGTGCGCGCCGCCATAGAGCGCGCGGACGCATAGCCGGATTCCACGATACGCAAGGAGCCCCCACGTGAACGAACAGCGTCTGCTCGACACCTTTCTCGACCTCGTCAAGCTTCCGTGCCCGTCGGGCCGCGAGGGCCAGGCGGCGACATACTGCAAGGTCGTCCTCGAGGAATGCGGCTGCACGGTGACGATAGACGGCGCGGGTCCCAAGATCGGTTCGGATACGGGAAACCTCTACGCCGAGCTCACGGGCACCGCACCGGGATCAATCATCCTCACCGCGCATCTCGACTGCGTGCAGCCCTGCGAGGACGTGAAACCCCGCATCGTCGATGGGGTCATCTACAGCGATGGCACCACCGTCTTGGGCGGTGATGACAAGGTGGGCGTCGCGGCGATCATCGAGACGGTGCGCACGCTCGTCGAGGAGGGTGGAGAGTATCCTACCGTCAAGGTCATCTTCAGCGTCCAGGAGGAGACCGGCTGCCGTGGCGCTGCCAACTTCGACGCTGCAAACTTTGAGCCGGGCGAGCCTTGCTTCGTCTTCGATGATGCTGGCGACGTGGGCGGTGCCTGCCTGGCAGCTCCGTATCACTGCACCTTTACGGCGTGCTTCATCGGCAAGGCGAGCCATGCCGGCGTCGCCCCCGAGCAGGGCATCAGCGCCATCGAGGCCGCATGCTGTGCCGTCGAGCACATGCGCCAGGCGGGTGTGCTTGGTGCCGTGGGCGCGTACTGTGCGTCCAACATCGGTCGCATATCCGGTGGCAGCGCAAACAACGTCGTCGCCCCGGAATGCGAGATGACAGGCGAGTGCCGTGCGGTCGAGCAGGCAGATGTCGAGCGGGTGCGCAGTGCCATGGACGATGCCATGCGCGAAGCCGCCGAGCTGATCGGTGCGCAGGTAGAGGTCGACTGGAACCTCGAGTATCCCGGGTTCAGGATCGCCGAGGACGCGCCCATCGTCCGGATGTTCTGCCATGCCGCGAAACGGGCCGGCTTCACGCCGCGCGCCTTCATGTCGACGGGCGGCACGGATGCTAACCAATACGTCAAGCTCGGTGTCGACCCGCTCGTCGTGTCGACGGGCATGACCAAATTCCACTCGGTCGACGAATGCCTCAAGGTCGCCGACCTCGAGAACACAGCTCGTCTGGCCATTGCGCTCGTGCGCGAGGGCGCGCGGTAATCATGGCGGCTCGCGTCATAAAGTCGGATGCGCACGCGAGCGTCGGTGCCTTCGAGGACCCGCTTGACGAGTATCTCACGTTCCTGTCCGTCGAGCGTGGCCTGTCGCAGGCCAGCGTCGAGGCATACGGGCGCGACTTGCGTGACTACCTCGCTTTCATGCACAAAGCCGGCATCGATGACCTCGATGCCATCGAGCGCGACAACATCACCGATTACATCGAGGATTTGCGTCGCCGCGCCTATGCGTCGAGCAGTACCGAGCGTCATGTTGCCGCACTCAAGGGCTTCCACCGCTTCTGCGTGCGCGAGGGAATCGCCACGGCCGATCTGGCGGCATCGGTTCCCCTCCCCAAGAAGGCCGACCGCTTGCCCCAGGCTATTACCATCGAGCAGGTTGCCGCCCTGCTCGACCAGCCCTTTGCCGATACGCCCGCGGGTCTGCGCGACCGCGCGATTCTCGAGATGCTCTACGGGTGCGGCTTGCGCGTGAGCGAGCTCACCTCGCTGGGCTTTGGCAACTTGCTCCTCGACGACGAGCTCGTGCGCGTACGCGGTAAGGGCGGCAAGGAGCGGCTCGTCCCGCTTCTGGGCTCGGCGCGTCGCGCGCTCGACGAGTATCTGCGTGACGGACGCCCCCATCTGCACGCCAAGGGCAAGGCGGCTGCGCAGGACCCGGATGCCATCTTCGTCAACGCGCGAGGTGGGCGTTTGACGCGTCGCAGCGTCTGCAAGCTCGTCGAGAAGTACGGGCGCAACGTCCATATCGAGGGGCTGCATCCGCACACGCTGCGTCACAGTTTCGCGACGCATCTGCTCGAAGGAGGTGCCGACCTGCGCATCCTGCAGGAGATGCTCGGTCACAGCGATATATCGACCACGCAGATCTACACGCACGTCGATCGGAGCCACATTCGCGAGGAGTACCTCTCGACGCATCCGCGGGCAAGGCTGCGATAGGAACGTGGACCAGAGGAATGAGACAGTTGCTCAGAGACGTTGTCTCATTTGCAGCAAATGAGACAACGTCTCTGAGCAACTGTCTCATTCCCCAACGTACGGAAATCACAAAATGCCGCATCCGAAACATGCGCGTAACGTACTCCGATTATCCTGCTCTGTAGTTATGGGAACCAATCACCATGAAGAAGAGGTATGGGTATGCAAGGCGAGATGACTGACCGAACCGGGAGCCGCCCGTACGCCGAGCCATCGATGTATCGAAGCGAGTTCGAACACGATGCCTGCGGCATCGGGGCCTTGGCCAACCTCAAGGGCGTGCGTTCGCACCAGATTATTGACGATGCCCTGTCCGTGCTCGTCAATCTCGAGCACCGCGGCGGCGTGGGCCTCGAGCCCAACACCGGTGACGGCGCGGGCATTCTCATCCAGGTACCGCACCGCTTCTTTCGCAAGGAGGCGCAGAAATGCGGAAGCCTCCTTCCCGACGAGGGGGAATATGGTGTCGCCATGCTCTTTCTGCCCACGGATGCCGAAGGGCTCGCCGAGGGCATGCGCGTCTTCGAGGACGGTTGCGCGGCCGAGGGCATCCCGCTGCTGTTCTGGCGCGACGTTCCCGTCGACAGCCGTGACCTGGGCACGACGGCGCTCGAGTGCATGCCCGTCATCAAGCAGGCGTTCGTGGGGCGCCCTTCGGGTGTCGAACCTGGCGACGATTTCGAGCGCAAGCTCTACGTTTGCCGTCGCACTATCGAGAAGCGCGCACGTGACACGTCGTCGCTCGACGGCAAGATCTTCTACGTCTGCTCGATGAGTGCGCGTACGATCGTCTACAAGGGCATGCTCGTCTCCACGCAGATGCGCCGCTTCTTCCGCGACCTCGATGACGCGATGACCGATTCGGCCATCGCGCTCGTCCACTCGCGCTACTCCACGAACACGACGCCGTCGTGGGAGCGCGCCCATCCCCAGCGCTACATGGTCCATAACGGCGAGATCAACACGTTGCGTTGCAACGTCAACTGGGCACGGGCCCGCGAGCCGCATCTGTACTCGCCGGTCATGGGGGCAGATCTCGAGAAGGTCCTGCCCGTCTTCAACGGCGAGGGTTCCGACTCGGCCATGCTCGACAACATGCTCGAGTTCATTTCCATGAACGGCCGCTCGCTCATACGTGCCGTGTCGATGCTGCTTCCCGAGCCGTGGGACAAGAACGAGGTGCTCACCACCAAGCGCAGCGCCTGGGATCAGTACCAGTCGATGCTCACCGAGGCGTGGGAGGGCCCTGCCGCAATCGCGTTTTCTGACGGAACGATGCTGGGCGCGGTCATCGACCGTAATGGTCTGCGTCCCGCCCGCTATTGTGTGACCTCCGACGATCGCCTCATCCTGTCGAGCGAGGCGGGCGTGCTCGACATCGACCCGGCAAAGATCCTCGTTTCGGGTAGCCTCGGACCGGGACAGATGCTCATGGTCGACCCGGAACAGGGTCGCGTGCTCTATGACGACGAAATCAAGGACAGGCTCGCCAACGAGAAGCCCTACCGTGAGTGGATCAAGGCCGAGACGCTCGCCCTGGCATCGCTCATCAAGGGTGCCGAAGAGGATGCGGCTCATGCCGACGATGCGGACATCTCCCTTTCGGAGCGCCAGGCCATACACGGCTTCTGCTTCGAGGACATCGAGGAGGCCATCATTCCCATGGCCGATGCCGGGGCCATTCCGCTGGCGTCCATGGGCGAGGACACGCCGCTCGCATGTCTCTCGGAGCGTCCGCGACGCTTCTACCACTACTTCAACCAGCTGTTCTCGCAGGTGACTAACCCGCCCATTGACGCGCTGCGCGAGTCCTACATCACCTCGACGCTGCTGTACCTGGGAAACCACGGCAACCTTCTCGAGGACGCGCGCTCCAATTGCCGTCTCGTCAGGCTCGACACGCCGCTTCTGAACGAGGGGCAGTTCGCCGCGCTCGCCTCTATCGGGCAAAAGGGCTTCAAGGCCGCCAAGCTCGTGGCCGCTTACGCGCCCGATGACGGACCGCACGCCCTGGCTCGGGCGGTCGAGGAACTCGGCAGGCAAGCGGAGGAACTCGTGCGCGGCGGCGTGAACATCCTGGCGCTTTCCGACCGCGCGGGACGCGGGCTCGTGCCCGTGTCATCGCTGCTGAGCGTCGCGAGCGTGCACAACCACCTGTTGCGTTGCGGGATTCGCACCCAGGTCGACATCATCGTCGAATGCGGCGATGCAATCACGCCGCATGACTTCGCGACCCTCGTGGGCTACTCGGCATCGGGAGTCTATCCGTATCTCGCCCATGACACCATCCGCGCGCTGTGTGGCAGCGGCGTGCTTGACAGTGACGTCGACGCTGCCATCGTCCGCTACAACAAGGCGGTCGTTTCGGGCATCGTGTCGATCATGTCCAAGATGGGCATCTCGACCATGCAGGGCTACCATGCTGCCCAGGTGTTCGAGGCGGTGGGCCTGTCCGACGAGCTCGTCAATCGGCACTTCACGGGAACGGTAAGCCGCATTGGCGGTCTCACGCTCGATGACCTGCAACGCGAATGCGACGAGCGCTACGAGCTGGCGCTTGCCCAGGCGCACTCGCCCTCTCCCGAGCAGCTTCCCAGCGCGGGCATCACCTCCTGGCGTCCGCAAGGCGAGGAGCATCTCATCACGCCACGCGTCATCCACTTGCTGCAGCGCGCGGTGCGCGAGGATAGCCCCGAGCTCTTCGAGCAGTACAGCCAGGCCGTGCACCAGGAAGGGCGCGCCGTCGTCCTGCGCGACCTGCTCGACTTCGATGCGCAGCGGCCGGCAATCCCGCTGTGTGACGTCGAGCCGGCAAGCGAGATCGTCAAGCGCTTCAACACGGGTGCCATGAGCTACGGCTCCATCTCGCAGGAAGCACACGAATGCCTTGCCATCGCCATGAATCGTCTGGGCGGGCGCTCGAACTCCGGCGAGGGCGGCGAGGACCCGGCTCGCGAGGCGACGTTGCCCAACGGTGATAGCAAGCGCTCCGCGATCAAGCAGATCGCGTCGGGCCGCTTTGGCGTGACGAGTCGCTATCTCATGAGCGCGAGTGAGCTGCAGATCAAGATGGCCCAGGGGGCCAAGCCCGGCGAGGGCGGACATCTGCCGGGCGGGAAGGTGTGGCCGTGGATCGCCCGCACACGTCGCTCCACGCCGGGCATCAGCCTCATCTCCCCACCGCCGCACCATGACATCTACTCCATCGAGGATCTGGCCGAGCTCATCTTCGACCTCAAGAACGCCAACCCTCACGCGCGCGTCTCCGTCAAGCTCGTATCGGAGGCCGGCGTGGGCACCATCGCGACGGGCGTGGCCAAGGGCGGCGCGCACAAGATCCTCGTCTCGGGAGCCAACGGCGGAACGGGCGCCGCGCCGCGCGACTCCATCCATCACGCGGGCCTGCCCCTCGAGATGGGGCTGGCCGAGACGCAGCAGACGCTCATGCAAAACGGCCTGCGTTCGCGCGTCGTCCTCGAGTCCGACGGCAAGCTCATGGACGGGCGCGACGTCGCCATCGCCTGCTTGCTCGGTGCCGAGGAGTTCGGTTTTGCCACCATGCCGCTCATCGCGATGGGCTGCCTCATGCAGCGCGATTGCCAGAAGGATACCTGCCCGGTGGGCATCGCCACGCAGGATTGCCGTCTGCGCAATCGCTTCACCGGCAAGCCCGAGTACGTGGTCAACTACATGATGTTCGTGGCCGAGCAACTGCGCCAGATCATGGCTGAGCTGGGGTTTGCCACCGTCGACGAGATGGTGGGGCACGTCGAATGCCTACGGCAGACCCGCGCCGTGCGCTCATGGAAGGCACGCCTGCTCGACCTCTCGTCGCTACTCGCCAAGCCGCAGGTCGATTTCGGCCGCGCGATTCCCGACGCGCATTGTCCCCATTTCCTCGTCAGCGCCCAGGCTCCCAATACGTTGCCCGAGACACTCGATGCGACGCTGCTCATCCCCTACACGCAGTTCGCGCGCGAGCGTCTCGAACCCATCAACTTCCACGTGGACATCACGAACGTGAACCGTTGCGTGGGCACCATGCTCGGTTCCGACGTGACGGCGCATCATCCCGAGGGGCTGCCCTACGACTTCATCAGGATCGACTGCAGCGGGTCGGGCGGCATGAGCTTTGGCGCGTTTTTGCCCAAGGGCATCATGCTCACGATTTCGGGCGAGGCAAACGATTACTTCGGCAAGGGGCTTTCGGGTGGAACGGTCGCGGTCGCCCCATCGAGCAGGGCGACGTTCAGGCCCGAGGAAAACGTCATCGTGGGCAACGTCGCCTTCTACGGCGCGACGTCGGGCAGGGGCTTCGTGAACGGCCTCGCCGGGCAGCGCTTCGCCGCGCGCAACTCGGGTGCGGACCTGGTCGTCGAGGGAATCGGCGACAACGGCTGCGAGTACATGACGGGTGGGTGCGTGCTCGTCCTGGGCGAGGTGGGCATCAACTTCGCGGCGGGCATGAACGGTGGCGTGGCCTACGTCTACGATGCGGCGCATTCGCTCGAGGCCCATTGCAACCGGGAGTTCGTCGACATCCTCGAGCCCGATCGAGACGAAATCGCGCTCATCCGCGAGCTCATCGAGGCACATGTGCAGATCACGACCAGTCCGCTTGGCGTCATGCTGCTCTACCGCTTCGACGACATAGCGCATCATTTCAAGAAGGTCATTCCGGACGAGTATCGCAAGATGCTCGCTATGACGGCGCAGCTCGAGGCGGACGGCTGCACGCACGAGGAGGCACAGGAACGTGCCTTCGAGTTACTGAGAGCGGAGGCGTGACATGGGGCGCACGGGAGCATATCTCCAGGTTGAACGTAGGGAGCACGGCGTGCGTCCCGCGCGCGAGGCCGTGGCGGATTACGGGGAGTTCGCGCTACCGCTTTCCGCCGACGAGCAACGCGAGCAGGCGAGCCGCTGCATGAACTGCGGCGTGGCGTTTTGCCAGAGCGGCGGCATCCTCGACGACATCGTCGCCGCGACGGGCTGTCCGCTCCATAACCTCATTCCCGAGGTCAATGACCTGCTCTACCGTGGACGACTCGACGATGCGTACGCACGCCTGCTGTTGACCAATCCCTTCCCGGAATTCACCGGCCGCGTGTGTCCGGCGCCGTGCGAGGTCGCATGCAACCTCGGCTTGCATGACGATGCGGTCACCATCCACGACAACGAGCGTCTACTCTCCGACTACGGGTGGAGCCGGGGCATGCGTCCGCTTGTCCCCGCGCCTGACGCCGCCCCGCTCGTGAGCGTCGTGGGGTCCGGTCCCGCCGGCTTGGCGCTTGCCTGGGAGCTCGCACGACGTGGCGTGCGCGTGCGCGTGTACGAGAGGGACGAGCGCCCCGGTGGCCTGCTCACCTACGGTATTCCCAACATGAAGCTTCCCAAGGAGGTCGTGCAGCGTCGCATCGACCTCATGCGCGATTCTGGTGTGGAGTTCGCCTGCGGGACGGACGCTGTCCAGATGGCGGGAAAGATCCTCTCGGCTTCCGATGCCGTCGTCCTTGCCGTCGGCTCCAGCGTCGCCCGCGACATGCCCATAGAGGGACGCGAGCTCGATGGCATCCGCCTCGCGCTCGACTACCTGGGCGAGGTGACGCGTGCGCTACTCGAGGGGCGCGATGCGACGATCGACGCGGCGGGCAAGGACGTCGTAGTCATCGGTGGCGGCGATACCGGCGTCGATTGCGTTGCCTGCGCCTTGCGCCAGGGCGCGAAGAGCGTGCGCCAGGTCATTCGCGCGCAGCGGCCCTCGGACGAGGGTAGCGCCTCGTGGCCCGGTCCGAGAGCGGCCTACACGCAAGGGTACGGGCAGCGCGAGGCCGAGGAGCTGCTCGGCAGCGACCCGCGCATCTGGTCGACGGACACGATTGCCTTCGTGGGCGATGGCGCTGTCGAGGCCGTGTGCATCCAGGACCTCGCCTATGACGGGGGCAGGCACCTCGTCGAGGGGACGCAGCGGGAGATTCCCGCCCAGCTCGTCCTCATCGCCAAGGGCTTTCTCGGGGCAGACGACGCACTGTTCGAGGCGTTTGGCGTCACGGGTGCATCGGATGCGGATGAATTGCATGGGTTGCGGGCAGTTGGCGACGCGATAGTGCCGGTCTACGTGGCCGGCGATGCGCGCATGGGCTCGACGCTCGTGGCGACGGCGATTGCCGATGGGCTTGCCTGTGCCGACGAGGTGTGCGCCGCCCTTCGACTCTAGACCTCGAGCTCCTTTAGGCAGACCGGTTGCTCGGGGACGGGGATGTCGAGGGCGTCGCATGCGAGCGTGCGCAGATCCTGGATGCTGGCCGCATAGCAAGCCAACGCGTCTATCCAGCGGCGCAGGCAAGCCCGTCCGTCATCGGTCAGGTTGTAGCAGCGCTTGGCGGGGCCGGATTCCGACGTGTCCCACTCGCTCGTGACCAGTCCGTTGTTCTCCATCTGCTTGAGGATGCGATAGATGCCTGTGGGGTCGGGGGCATTGCCGTTGAACATGGGACCGCTCGTCATCTCCTGGATGATGAGGTATCCGTGCACGGGCTTATCGGAACGCGCGAGCACGGCGAGAATCGAAGGTTGCGTTAGGCGGCTCAGGCTCTTGCCGAGCTGTCCGCATTCACTGAGTTGCTCTTCGGACTTTGGGTGGCAGGCAGACCACATGTATTAGCTCCCTTACGTGAATCGAATAGGGCTTCATCATACGCCAAATCTTGCTCGAAAAGAAAGAAAGCCGCGTATGCGGCAAAAAGGGTGCTTACGAGATGCTTGGGACGTGCCGGCCTAGAAGCATGTCCCAAGCATCTGCCCGCAACGAAGCGAATCATGCGCTGCATATGCGTAAGCGAGTTGACACTAACCAGTATAGGATATAATCTGCTACTGGCGCAAGTGTAAATATCAAATACGAGAATATACGCGGAGAAACTCGCCAAAAGCCCCGCGCAAGCGCAGAGAAAGCCCCGTTTTCGTCGAAGGAGAAAGGAACCGACATGGATTATCAGGGTTATCACGATTGGTACACGTTGGACGTCGATCCCGCGAAATACTATGCGGAGATAGCCGCCGTGCAGGATCCCGATCCGCAGGCGACGGCCCGCACGCGCGACACGGATGAGACGATTCTGCCCTCCGCTCGCGAGCGGCTCTTCAACATCTCCGCCGAGATAAAGAACCACTTCCACGAGTTTGGTGCTCCCATGCCGCCGCTCATGGAGGGATGCACGGTGGTCGACCTGTGCTGCGGGTCAGGGCGCGACACGTACCTCGCCGCACAGCTCGTGGGCGAGCAGGGCAAGGTCATCGGCGTGGAACCCGATGCGAGCCGCCTTGCCGGGGCCGAGAAGTACCTTGACCAGGAAATCGCCCAGTTTGGCTATGACGCTCCCAACGTCGAGCTCATTCACGGCGTGCCCGAGGACCTTTCGATGATTCCGGACGAGTCCGTCGACATCGTTATCTCGAACTGCACCTTCAACCTCTCTCCCGACAAGGAGGCGTACGTCAGGGAGGTGCACCGCATCCTCAAGGAAGACGGTGAATGGTACTTCACTGACGTATTCACCGATCGTCGCATCCCGCTCGAGAAGGCCCATGACATCAAGCTACGTGCCCTGCGTCTGGCCGGTGCCATGTACATCAACGACTTCCGCCGTCTCGTGCAGCATTTCGGTTTTCTCGACCCGCGCTATCCCATGACCTTCAAGACGCCGCTTTCGGCAAGCGAGCAGGCGCTGTTCCCCGATATCGCGTTCGCGACCATAACCGCGCGCGTGATGAAGTCGAGCTGGGCCGAGGACGTGTGCGAGTCCTATGGCGAGACGGTGACCTACAAGGGCAACCTTCCCGACTACCCGGACATGTTCCTCTTCGACTTCAACATCAAGTTCCCCACGGGCAAGACCTGCCCCGTTTGCGGCAACGTCTCCGCAATAGCGGCTCACTCGCGCTATAGTGCGGCTTTTGAGTACACGGGCAGTCGCGACCAGCACATCGGCGATACCCATGGCGACCCCATCATCAAGACGGCTCCCGACTACGAGGGCGTGTATGACGAGGACGACCAGCCGATCAACGCGAGCTGCTGCTAGCAAGATGGAGCGTTAGATGCCATACGATACGTTCAACACATACGGCGGGGCCTCCGCCATGCACGAGGATACGGCGACGACCAAGGCAGCCAAGAAGGATGCCGACGTCACGTCCGACAAGATTCGCTTCATGGTCATGAGCGGGTTTCTGGGCGCGGGCAAGACCACGACGATGATCGCCCTGGGCGAGCACATGAACAAGACCTACGGCAAGGTCGGCATCATCGCCAACGACCTGGGCGCGAATCTCGTCGACACCAACCTCACGCAGACGAGCGGGTGCACGGTCGAGGAGATCGCGAGCGGGTGCATCTGCTACCAGATGGACAACACCATCGACAAGATTCGCCGCCTGCGTGACCGCGATGGCGCCATCTTCGTCATGAGCGACATCCCCGGTTTGGGCGTCGGCGCGCTCGATCACGTCTACCATCGTCTCGTGGACGACTGCGCGGATTGGATTACGCTGTCGCCGTTCACGGTGCTCGTCGATCCCGAGCGCATCAAGCTGCTGCTGCCCGAGGGCGAGGACATCAACCTGCCCGAGGAGATCAAGTACCTCATGCAGCTTCAGCTCGAGGAAGCCGACCTCATCGTGCTCAACAAGATCGACGTCATGACGCCCGAGGAGGTCGAGCGCGACGTCGCCTTCCTGCGCGAGGCGTGTCCGGACATTCCGGTCATGACCATCTCGGCACTGCGTGGCGATGGCATTCCCGAGCTCGCGGAGTACCTCGAGACGCACGAGAGTATGCTCAAGAACTTCTCGGTGCGCGACAACGAGAAGTTCCAGGAGGCCGAAAAGACCCTCACCTGGTACAACCGCCGTCTCTTCTTCAAGCAGCTCGACGACGAGAAGATCGACTGCAACGCCGTCATCGACGATCTCATCGAGGAGATTCGCATGGGGCTCATCGAAAAGAAGCGCAACGTCCCACACCTCAAGACCTTCGCGACGGCTGGTGCCGGTGACTTCAACAAGTGCTCGCTTCTGGGCATCGACTACGACATCGAGCACACGCAGCCCTTCCTGCGCAAGCACAAGAAGATGTCCATGATCATCAACGCGCGTGCCGTGTGCGAGTCGCGGCCCTTCGCGCGTATCGTCGACGATGCCGTGGATTTCGTCTGCGACAAGTACAACCTGGACGCGCAGGTGTTCTTCACCGAGTGCTTCAACATGGGCGACGAGGGAAGGTAGCCGTGGCAGGGGTCGACATCCGCGCCATGGTGCGCGAGTATTATGGCGAGACACTTGCGGATAGCGAGGACCTGCGCACCAATGCGTGCACCTGCGCCACCACGGCTCCCCCCAAGTACGTGCTCGACATCTTCCCGGAGCTCGACCCGGAAATCGTCTCGCACTTCTACGGGTGCGGGAGCCCCCTGCCGCCGGCGCTCGAAGGTGCCACGGTGCTCGATTTGGGCTGCGGCACGGGTCGCGACGTCTTCATCGCTGCCAAGCTCGTTGGGCCGGAAGGCCACGTCATCGGCGTCGACATGACACCGAGCCAGCTCGAGTTCGCGCGCAGTCACGAGGCCGCACAGATCGAGCGGCTGGGTTTGCCCCAGAGCAACGTCGAGTTCATCGAGAGCTACATCGAGGACATGTCCGCGATTCCCAGCGAGAACGTCGACGTCGTCATCTCCAACTGCGTGATCAACCTCTCGCCCTTCAAGCAGGAGCTTTTCGAGGAGATATTCCGCGTGCTCAAGCCCGGGGGAGAGCTGTACTTCTCGGACATATTTTCCGACCGACGCGTGCCGGAGGGGTTCTACGACGATCCCATCCTGCGCGGCGAGTGCCTGTCCGGCGCCATGTACGTCGAGGACTTCCGGCGCATGCTGGCGCGTTGCGGCACGCAGGTCTGCTATGACGTCGCCCACGAGCCGCTCGAAGTCGGGGACTTCCAGATCGCGACCAAGCTCGGCAGCATCGGCTTCGCGTCGCGCACTATGCGCGCCATCAAGTGCGACAAGTTCGAGGACCGCGAGGAGGACTACCAGCAGACGGCGACCTATCTGGGCACCATGCCCGAGAACAAGCGCTATTTCGACCTCGATGGCGAGATGCGCTTCATCAAGGACCGTCCCGTTGCCGTCAGCGGCAACATGGCGACCTTCCTCGAGAACAGCCGCTACGGCGAGCACTTCAGGATAACGCCGCGGCGCGAGCACGTCGGCCCCTTCGACTTTGCGGCGGCCAATGCCGCATTGCAGGTCACGCGGGGCAAGCGCGGCATCGACCTCGAGTGGATCGAGGACTCCTGCGCCAAGCTCGGCATCGAGCCTTTCGACGAGCGCATTCACGACAAGGCCCTACTCGAGAGCGCGAGTCTCGACACCATGCAGGTCAACGTCACCTATCGCTGCAATCTCGCCTGCAACCACTGCTATCTGTCCTGCTCGCCCAAGAACGAGGAGTGCATGACGCGCGAGACCATGGAGGCGGTGCTTGCCGCCTTCGAGACCGGCGGGTTCAAGGTCATGGACATAACTGGCGGCTCGCCTGAGATGAACCCGGAGCTCGAATGGTTCATCGGGGAGGCGTCCAGGATCGCCGAGCAGGTGATCGTGCGCTCGAACCTCGTCATCCTGGACGATCCCGAATACGCGCATTTCAAGGACGTCTACGTCAAGCACAAGGTCAAGCTCGTCACCTCGATGCCCTACTTCGATGCCGCCGGCGTGGACGAGCAGCGCGGAGCCGGTAGCTTCGCGAGCATCATGAAGGTGCTGCGCGACATGAACGCACTTGGCTACGGTGTCGACCCCGAGTTGCAGATCGACCTGGCCTATAACGTCGACGGGCCCTTCCTGCCGCCCGACCAGGCCGATCTGGAGGATTTCTACCGCTACGAGCTCGAACATGCCGAGGGCGTGAAGTTCAACGGGTTGTACGCGATGAACAACTGGAACATGGGGCGCTTTGCCGGCAAGCTGCTCGCTGCGCGCACCTACGACGCGTACAACAGGCTGCTCGCGGACAACTACAACGGCGCCACCGTCGCCCATATCATGTGCCGCACGCAGCTCAACGTCGATTACGATGGCGGCCTCTATGACTGCGAGGTCAACCACGTCCTGGGCCTGCCATTGGACGGTCCGGCCAACGTGCGTGACATCGTCGATGAGCCGCTGTTCAAGCGGCACATCAAGACGAGCCCTATCTGCTATTCGTGCGCCGCGGGCTGCGGTTCCAGCTGCGGAGGCAGCCTGCTCGAGAAGTACGCGAAGTGAGATGGGTGAGACACATTGGACAGGTACATCTGTCTCATTTGTTCCATAATGAGACAGATGTACCTGTCCAATGTGTCTCACCCTGAAACCTGAAAGGATTAGCTCATGCTTTTTGCCAACATCGACATCCTCGACGAGAACCTCGACCACAAGCGCGGCATGTTCGTGGGCATTGAGGGCAGTCATGTCACTTACGTGGGCGCCGAGGAGCCCGCCGACACCGCACGCTTTGGCGAGCGCTACGACGGCACGGGCAAGCTACTCATGAGCGCGTTCTACAACACGCACGCGCACACGCCCATGACGCTGCTGCGTGGCTACGCCGAAAACCAGCCCCTTCAGCAGTGGCTCAACGACACGGTCTGGCCCTTCGAGGGCAAGATGGACATGGAGAAGAAGCACCACTACTGGGGCTGCATGCTCAGCCAGGCCGAGATGCTGCGTTATGGCGTGGTGGGCTACACCGACATGTACTTCGCCACCATCGACCGCTGCGAGGCGACCCTCGAGGCGGGCATGAAGGCCAACCACTGCGATGGTGGCACGATGTGCTTCGTCGAGACCGACTACGACACGCTGCCCGTGGCGGCGGTGAACGAGCAACTCTTTGCCGAGTACCAGAACGCCGGCGACGGCCGCGTGAAGATCGACATGTGCGTGCACGGCGAGTACACCACGCCTCAGGGCATGATCGAGCGTTGCGTGGCCGAGGCCAAGGCGCACGATACGGGCCTGCATATCCACCTGGCCGAGACCAAGCTCGAGTGCGACGAGTGCAAGGAGCGACACGACGGCATGACCCCGGCGGCCTGGTTCGATTACCTAGGTGCCTTCGATATTCCCGTCACCGCAGCGCACTGCGTGTGGGTCGAGCCCTCCGACATCGAGCTCATGGCGGCAAAGGGCGTGAACGTGAGCCTGAACCCTGCGAGCAACATGAAGCTCGCGAGTGGTTTTGCGCCGGTGCAGGCCATGATTGACGCCGGTGTGCATTGCTCGATTGGCACGGACGGCATGGCATCGAACAACACCCACAACATCCTGCAGAGCGCGTACCTGCTCGCCTGCGCCCAGAAAGGCAACGCGCTCGATCCCGCCATCATCACGCCCAAGGAGATCCTGCGCATGCTCACGGTCAACGGCGCGCGTTCCCAGCGTCGCCATGATTGCGGCGTGCTGGCGCAGGGCAAGCGCGCCGACCTCATCGTCATGGACATCGACACGCCGTGGATGACGCCCGTGCACGACATCGCGACCAACCTCGTCTACAGCGCTAACGGCGCGGACGTGGTGCTCACCATGTGCGACGGCCAGGTGCTCTACAGGGACGGGGAGTACGAGACCATCGACGTCGAGAAGGCCAAGGCCGAGGTCAAACGCAGCGTCGACGAGGTGCTCGTGGCGCTGTAGGGCTGCAAATTCCACTATGGAATAGATGACTCCTGTTCGAGTAAGGTGCATGCTATACTATGAATATAGCATGCACTTTGCATGAAGGAGGAAATGATGCCATCCTTGCAGGTAAGAGACCTTCCGGAGTCTTTGTATGAGGAGCTGCGTCGTTGTGCGGTTGAGCAGGATCGCAGCATCTCCCAGCAGACTGTGCACCTGTTGCGTGCAAGTCTTGAGGCATATCGTTTGCGTCAGGAGAACCTAGGGCAAATGCTGGCGCATGATGAAGGCGTTGCTCAGATTATCCAGTTTCTGACCATGCGTTCGCCGCATGAAGATGACCAGGTTGCTGCTCGCATCAAGCGCCGCAAGGAGACTTTTGCGCGTATCGACAAAGCTCCGCTGCCATCTGTTGGCGAATTCGCCGATCCGGCGGCGGTTATTCGTGCCATGCGCGACGAGCGTGATGCTGCGTATCCCGAGTTGCTAACGGGCGCAAAACAAGGAGAAGACGCATGATAGTCCTCGATTGCTCTGCGGCCATTGGCATCTGTCAAAATATCGAACCCGGCCTAGGTTTTCGCGCCCTCATGCTTGAGGGTGATGAGATTCTTGCGCCGGATTTGTTCAAAATAGAGATTCGCAACGTCATGTGGAAGTACGTTCGAGCAGGATTGCTTGACGAGAAAGCGGCAAGGCGCGGGGTTGAGGACGCGCTGTCTCTCGTTGATCGCTTCATCGCAACAGACGAGAACATTGACGAAGCTTATGCCGAATCGGTGCTTCGAGGACATGCCGTGTATGACATGCTCTATGCCACTCTCGCCCGGCGTCATGCATGTTGTTTGTTTACTGTAGATAATAAATTAAAAAAGGTATGCAGAAGCATGGGCGTTGATGTGGTCGAAGAGATTGAGTTTTCCTGAGGCCCTTGTGCCGACTGCTATCTGGACCAACATTGGCTTTCCCTGGCTCTTCTTTTCCTGCTTCCTTTTTACGAACAGCAGTTGACCCTGACACTGTGTCGGGGTTTAGACTTGTCGTAACGGAAATCCGCATGGAAAGATGAGTCATCTGACGGTCAGTGACCGGGAATCCTTGGCAGAGAGGCACGGGCTGCGGCCGGCAATTCACAGTTTTGCAGGAAGACCAAGGATGACGGGCGCCGTCTACTTTCGCGAAGTAAACGCCATCGTAGTGCTCAGTGACGTGCTTTGGTGGCTACATCGTCGAAGAGTGCCCAATGGTGTGCACGGGTGGCTGTGTACTGCCCAATTGTGTGGACAGACGGGAGCATAATTTGGCAAATAGACGTCGAAAAAGGTCATAGACGCGCATTACCGGGCAGACGGCCCGAAAATGCCGTCACAGGTGCGCATCACCGGGCAGCATATCGACCTCAATTACATCGATGAACCCTTGGCCAAAAACGGGGCGGCTGCATGTGCAACCGCCCCGTACGTTTTACGAATATGCGACAGCGAGAAAACCTCTACCCAATCTCCTTGGCGGCCCAAGTATCCTCAGTGCCCTCGAGCTGCGCCTCGTCGAGCTTGTCCTCCTCGATCTCCTCGACGGGCAGCGGGGCGTCCTTGCCGGGGAAGAACTCGATGCCCTTCTTGCGACGCGCCATGTACTCGGCGGATGCCGTGAACAGCACGTCAGAGGAGGAGTTGAGCGCCGTCTCGCAGGAGTCCTGGATGACGCCGATGATGAGGCCGACGGCGACGACCTGCATGGCGATGTCCTGGCCGATGCCGAACAGCGAGCAGGCGAGCGGGATGAGCAGCAGTGAGCCACCGGCCACACCCGATGCGCCGCAGGCGCCAACGGCAGACAGGATGCTCAGTACGACCGCCGTGGGGAAGTCGACCTGGATGCCGAGCAGATGCACGGTCGCCATCGTCATGATCGAGATGGTGACGGCCGCGCCCGCCATATTGATGGTTGCGCCGAGCGGGATGGAGACTGAGTAGTTGTCCTTGTTCAGGCCAAGGTTCTGGCACAGCTCCATGTTGACGGGGATGTTCGCCGCCGAGCTACGGGTGAAGAACGCCGTGATACCCGAGTCCTTGAGGCAGCGCAGGACGAGCGGGTAGGGGTTCTTGCGGATGCAGACGAAGACGATGATGGGATTGACCACGAGGGCGATGAGCAGCATGCAGCCGACGAGCAGCAGGATGATCGCGCCATAGGAGGTGAAGATCTCGAGGCCGCTCGTGGACACGGAGGTGTAGACGAGGCCGAGGATGCCGAACGGTGCGAGGTTGATGATCCAGCGCACGACGCGCGTGATCGCCTCGGAGATGTTCTCGAAGACGGTCTTGGTGGACTGCCTGGCACTGCGCAGCGCGATGCCGAGAACGATCGCCCACGCCAGGATGCCGATGAAGTTGCCCTTCATGAGCGCGTCGACGGGGTTGGAGAAGATGTTGGTCACGAGCGTGAGGAGCACGGCGCCGATGCCCTCGGGGGAGGCGGCGACGTCTTCGGGCGGATTCGCGAGCTGGATGTCGACGGGGAAGGCGAAGCTCACGAGCACGGCGATGAACGCCGAGAGGATCGTCGACACGATGTAGAGCAGGATGACGGTCTTCATGGAGCCGGCGGTCTTGGCGTTGGCAAGCGCGCTCAGGACCAGGAAGAAGACGAGGATGGGGGCGACAGCCTTCAGCGCGCTGACGAACAGCGTGCCCAGCAGGTCGATGATCATGATCTGGTCCCATGCGAATGCCTGGGAGCACACGCCCAGGACGGCACCGATGACCAGACCCATGACGATGCGCCAGATGAGGCTAATCGAATTCCACTTTCTCAAGAGCTCCATGGTTTCTCCCAACATAATTCACACATAACTTTTCGCATGATACCGCAAATCAAGGGACGCCGCCGAATGCCCGCGCATGGCAATCGCGTCTGCGGTATGTGCGACATGCGCATTTCTTCTTCAAAACGAATACAATGGGAGAGATACCGCCCGAGAGAATTCCTGGAGGGAGTGCGAATCGCATGAAAGTTGCGTTTTTCCCCGGTTGCATGGTCGACATGTTCTATCCCGAAATCGGCATCGCCGCGGTCAACGTGCTCGAGCGCCTCGGTTGTGAGGTCGAGATGCCCGAAGAGCAGGTTTGCTGCGGACAGGGGCTTCTCAACTCGGGATACGCCAAGGAGACGGTACCCGTCGCCAAGAACATACTCGATGCCTACGATCTCGACGAGTACGAAACGATTGTCTCGCTCACTGGTTCGTGCATGAACGCCATCATCAACGATTACCCCACGGTGCTCGAGGATGTGGAGTACCTGCACAAGGTCGAGCGCATCCGTCCACGCATGTTCGAGTTCACCGATTTCATCGTCAACCAGCTGCACGTGACCGATGTGGGCGCGAGCTTCCATCACAAGGTCACCTACCACAAGAGCTGCCACGTCACGCGCATGCTCGGCATCAAGGAGCCGCCCCTCAAGCTGCTCGAGGCGGTCGACGGGCTCGAGTACATCGAGATGGTGCACGCCGAGCGTTGCTGCGGCTTTGGCGGCACCTTCTCGTTCAAGGAGCCCGAGATTTCGGCCGAGATCGTCAAGGAGAAGTGCGCGACTATCATCGAGACGGGCGCCGACGTCGTGTGCGGAGCCGACGTGCCCTGCCTCATGAACATCAAGGGCGCGCTTGCGCGCCTGCATGCGCAGGGTGCGTTCGACCGTGACATCCGCGTCATGCACATCGCCCAGATCCTGGATGCGAGGGAGTAGCCATGGCCATCTTGTACAACACCGAGGAGTCCCTGCGCGAGCGCGCCGCAAAGTGCATCGAGGACGACTTCAAGCATCAGGCGATCGAGACGGCGCAGGAGACCTTCTACCAGAAGCGTCAGGCGCTTGTTGACGAGGAGCCCGATTGGCAGGGCCTGCGCACGACGGCGGCACGTATCCGCGATCATGTTGCCAAGAACCTCGACTACTACGTGAAGCAGTTCGCGCAGAATGCGAGTGACCATGGCGTGCACGTGCACTTCGCGACCACGGGCAATCAGGCGCTTTGGGAGGCACTCGACATCTTCGAGAACCATGGAGCGTTCAAGGCGGTCAAGTCAAAGAGCATGATGACCGAGGAAATCGGCCTCAATCACGTGCTCGAGGAGGCCGGTGTCCAGGTCATCGAGACCGATTGCGCCGAGAACATTCTGCAGACAGCTGGCGATATGCCCTCGCATATCGTCGTGCCCGCGCTACATCATACGCGTGACGACATCGCCGAGCTCTATCGCAAGAAGTGCGGCTACGACGGCGATAATGTTCCCGAGAACATTACGCATTTCCTGCGCAAGATGCTGCGCCCGGAGTTCCTCGACGCCCAGGTGGGCATACGCGGCTGCAACATGGCCGTGGCCGAAACCGGGTCGGTGACGCTCGTCACCAACGAGGGCAACGGACGCATGGTCGATACCTTCCCGCCGGTGCAGATCGTCTTCGTCGGCATCGACCGCATCGTCCCCACGCTCGAGTCCCTCGACATCTTCATGGCGCTGCTTCCCAAGAGCGCAGTCGGCTCCAAGATGACGGCGTACTTCAGCGTGGATACCGGCGCGCGTCGCGATGGCGAGCTGGATGGTCCGGCCGAGGTCCACTACATCATCATGGACAACGGTCGACACGACCTCCTCGACACGGAGTTCGAGCTCATGATGCGCTGCGTACGCTGCGGCGCGTGTCTCAACATCTGCCCCGTGTACCGTCACATAAGCGGGCACGGCTACGGCTCCATCTATCCCGGCCCCATGGGCATCGTGCTCACGCCCCAGCTCGTGGGCTATGGCGACGCCAACGCCAAGGCGATGACCTTTGCCTGCACGTTGTGCGGGGCGTGCAGCGAGCATTGCCCGGTGCGCATCCCGATTCACGACCTCGTACGCGACCATCGCATAGAGATCGTCGACGAGGGAAAGAACAACAAGGTCGAGGTCCCCATCTTCAAGGCCATGCAGGTCATGTGGTCGAGCAGCCCGTTGTACATGGCGCTCATGCGCCTGGGCCGCCCCGTCATGAACATTCTCACGCGCGGCGGATCGTCGCTTGACGAGCGCAGCGCCTGGATACCGGTGCTCGGTAGCTGGACCTCGTCGCGTGACTTCGACGTCATCGCACCGTATCGCTTCCGCACCTGGCTAGCCGAGCATAACGCGGCCCGTGCCGAGGAGCGTGCGCAGGCGCGCGAGGACAAGGACCAGAAGGGCGGTGCATGATGGAGCGTGCGACACTCGAGAGCTTTTTGGCTCCCATCTCAAGGCAACTGGGGCATGAGGATGTCCCGCAGCACGTCGAGCCCCTCGACTACGCGAAGAACCCGCCTGCGCGTCGTACCGACGGGCTTTCGCACGCGCGCCTCGTGGACATGTTCGCCGACGAGTCCGAGAAGATTCGCGTGGGCGTGCACCGTTGCAAGTCCGCCGAGGTCGCCAAGGTCATCAAGGACATCATCAAGGCCGATGGCGAGCCTGGTTCGGTCGTGTTCGCCGACGACCACCGCATCGAGAGGCTCGAGGTGCCCCAGGCGCTCGAGAAGTGCAAGAAGGTGACCTCCGCCACGCGTTGGGATGCGTCCGCGGGGCGCGACGCCATGGTCGACGCATGCAACGCGGCGCGCTACGGCATCACGTTCGCCAAGGGCGGCATCGCCGAGACCGGTACCATCGTCCAGCTATGCGACGAGAGCTGCGGGCGTGCCATCAGCCTGCTGCCGCTCGTCCACATCGCGATCGTCAATGCGGCCGACGTGAAGGCGACCATGGGTGATTGGCTTGCCGAGCTCGACGAGGAGGGCGCGCCCGCAGGCGATAACCTTCCCTCGCAGATCTGCTTCATCAGCGGACCGTCGGCGACGGCCGACATCGAGCTCGTACGCGTCGAGGGTGTTCACGGCCCGATGTTCGTCCACTACGTCATCGTCGAAGGACGTGGCCTGCACAGCCTGGCTTAGCCGAACATCCCGCCGCCCTTGAAGTTCAGGTCGCCGTTGAGGCCGGACTCGTCGGGCAGGTCGGCTTCCTCGTCGAGGAACCCCACGATTTTGCGCACGGCGTACTTGAAGGCGCCGCCGGTAAAGCCGTGTCCGACTTCGCCGATGAGCTCGAGGTTCGCGTGCGGGTACAGGTTAACGGCTCGCACGGAATAGCCCGACGCGACGATGTCGTCGCTCATGCCGTGCAGGATGAGGACGGGGCCGGCGTAGTCGCCGATGACCTCGTAGAAGTCGAAATCGTAGATTTCCTCGATAAAGGCCCTGCCGACCTCTGCGTTGAAGATGCCGAACCTCTCGGGAAACTCGTCGGGATTGGGCCATGCGCGTCTGATGTCGCCGGGGATGCTAAAGGCGGGGTAGAGCAGGATGAGCCCCTTGATGAGATTGCTCTTTCGCGCGGCCGCGAGCGCGGCGACGGCACCGCCCATGCTCATGCCGAGGAGAAACACGTTGTTCAGGTCGACGTAGGGGAGTTCGGCGAGCTCGTCGTAGACGTCTTCCATGTCCTGTCGTTCGGCGAAGATCGTCATCTCGTGCGTATCATCGCCTGACTTCGAGTTGGTCGCTCCGCAGAAGTCGAAGGTGTAGGCCGCGTAGCCGCGCCTGGCCAGCTCGCGCGCGTAGGCCGCACATGACTCGTGGTTTCCTCCGAAGCCGTGCGCGCAAATGACCAGGGGCACTCGCTTGCCGGCACCAGCCGCGTCGGGGAGGAACATGCGGCCGAATATTGTCTTGCCATCATGTTCGAGAATCAGGTCCTCTTCGCGAAAGTCACTCATGGTCGTCTTCCTTTCCCACGGTCGGGTACTCCATGTCTTTGAATCGGTCCGGCTCTCCCTGCTCGCCCACTTCGGTGGGGTCGCCGTGCTCGGTGAACTCGTCGTAGTCGATGGGGTCGCTCGGTGCCTCGAGGTCGGCCTCGTCGATGGCGCCGAAGTCCCTGTTGCGGTACACGTCCTTGTCGAGCAACCCGACGAAGTTCGCCATGACGGTCGTCACCACGGCGTCTCCGGTGATGTTGATGGCGGTGCGTCCCATGTCGAGCAGGCGGTCGATGCCCATGATCATCGCGACGCCCTCGGCGGGAAGCCCGATGGAGTCGAAGACCATGGCGAGCATGATGGTGCCCACGCCGGGAACGCCCGCCGTGCCGATGGAGGCCGTCACGGCCGTGAGCACGACAGTGACGAGTGCCGCGATGGACAGGTCGATGCCGAAGGCCTGGGCGATGAAGACCACGGCGGCACCTTGCATGATGGCGGTGCCGTCCATGTTGATGGTCGCGCCCAGCGGGATGGTGAACGACGCGACACGGTTGTCCACGCCCATCTTCTTCTCGAGCGTCTCCATGTTGAGCGGGATGGTCGCGTTACTCGAGCTCGTGGAAAATGCGAATGCCATGACCGGCCAGAACTTGCGCAGGAAGTGGAAGGGGTTGAGGCGCGTGCCGATGAACAGGATGAGCATGTAGACGACGAGGAGCTGGACGGCCAGCCCCAGGTACACGGTGCCGATGAACTCGACCATGGGCAGCACGCCCGAGACGCCGAGGTTGCAGAAGGTGCGCGTGATGAGGCAGAAGATGCCGATGGGCGCAACGCGCAGGATGACGCCGATCATCTTCATCATGATCGCGTTGAACTGCGTGAAGAAGCGGTTTACCGTGGCGACCTTCTTGCCGAGACGCCCCAAGATGAAGCCGAGCATGAGCGCGAAGAAGATGATGGGCAGCATGTCGCCGTTGTTCATCGAGGCGACGATGTTCTTGGGGATGATGTTGATGAGCATGTCCGCGAAGGTCTGCTCAGTCGTCGTGGTCGTTGGCTCGACGGCGACGACGGCTGCCATGTCGAGACCCATGCCCGGCTTGCACACCTCTGCCAGCATGATGGCGATGATGACGGCCAAAGCGGTGGTGAGCAAGTAGATCGCGATGGTGCCGATGCCGACCTTGCCGAGCATCTTAGGGTCGCTCATGGACGCGGCGCCGCAGACGATCGAGCAGAAGACGAGCGGTACGACGAGCATCTGCATGAGGCGCACGAACCATTGACCGCAGACGTAGCAGATACCCTCGATGAAGACGTCATCGGCGGGTGAGCCGGCCGGTATGAGGTAGCTGCATGCGAGTCCCACGACGATGCCCGCGACAAGCGATATGAGTATCCACGTGGTCAGGTTGAAACGGCGGGCCTTCTTATCGGTCATCTCTCATCCCTCTCTGCAAAATGAGACAGTTGCTCTGAGCAAGTGTCTCATTTCCCCGCTCGGGCGCAGTCCTCGCGTATGCGCATGGTGAGCATGGCACCCAGGTCGTAGGCGTCCCCGCCCGGCTCGTCGACATCGCAGGTGATGTTGAAGCCGACGAGGCGGCTCGCGTCACCGTCATCCTCGAAGATGCGCACGACGGTCATCGTGTCACCGACTTCCGTCTCGACGCGGCTGCTGTCGGTGAGCTGTATGGTTCCCGCAGAGATAAAGAGCGTGTCGCGCACGGTGATGGTGTTCATGGCGAGCGAGGCGGCAAAGGCGCTGGTGGGCGTCTTGTCAGCGAGCTCGGCGGCAATCGCCTTGCCGGCGCAGGCTCCCTGCAGGGCGGCGTTCTTCCAGATGCCGACGATGCGCTTGTCGCCGCTGATGAGCTCGGTTGCCTGCACGACGTCGCCAGCCGCGTACACGTCCGGGTCGCTCGATCGCATGAACTCGTCGACGAGGACGCCGCGGTCCAGGGCAAGCGAGCCCTCCTCGACGAACTCGAGGTTGTTGCGCATGCCGTGGGCGACGAAGATCTCGTCGAAGCTCTCGACATCGCCATTGGCGAAGGTGACCTCGAGGCGCCGGCCGAGCGGATGGCCATCGTCTGCGATGACCTCGACGGCCTTGATGGGGTTCGCGAGCTTGAGCGTGACGCCCTGCGCTGCAAGGCCGCGCTCGAAGCGCTCGGCTGCCTGGGGCAGTGCGTTCATATCGAGGACATGGTCCATGATGCCGACGAGCGTGACCTCCACGCCCCGGTTGAGGCACGCCTCGACCGTCTTGAGCGAGACCATGGAGGTTCCGCTCACGAGCATGCGCCTGCACCCCGGGTTGGTGATGGCGTCCTTCAGACGCTCGGCATCGTCCATAGTCCTGAGCATGATGGGTTCGTATCCGCAGTCACGGGGAAAGCCGACGGGAGTGGGGACGGAGCCCGACGCAATGACGCATTTCGAGTACGGATAGTCGCCCTGTGCCGTGTGAACGCGGTGCCCTTTGGTGTCGAGCTTGGTCACGGGACCTTCGTGCACGATGTCGAGGTCGAGTTCGTCGATCTCTGCCTGGCTCCACGGAAAGCACTCCTCGTAATCAAGCTCGCCTGCGGCGTAGTAGGAGGTGAGGATGGGGCTATAGGGAAGCGTGTCGATATCGGAGAACATGCGAATGGGGCCGGTGTAGCCGCTCGTGCGCAGCGCGATGGCGGTGTTGAAGCCGGCGGCACCAAATCCGATGATGGAGACGGGTGCCTCGGTTGTCGTTTCGTTCGTGCTCATGTCCATCCCCTTTCCCTACGCGAAGACCTGCGCGAGCCATGGCCCGTATTCGCCCGTCCACATGCCCTGGAGCTGTGCGAAGACGAGATCCCAGTCGATTTGCGTGTCGAAGAGCAGCTCGGCGTAGTGCTTGTTGCCCAGCTCGCGCGGATGTCCCATGAGGTAGAAGGCGTACGTGTAGGTGCAAGTGGGGCACATGGTCACGACGGTCGAGCCTTCCGGGGCAAACGAGAGCTTCACTTCGGTCTGACCGTCCACGCGGTCGGGCTCGAACGAGTTGACCGCTCCGCCGGCGCCGCAGCAGCCGTGGAAGATCTCGACGGTGTCTCCGTCGAGGCCAAGCACCTCCAAGGTGGCGTCAAGACAGCTGCCGTCGCGATCCTGACATGCCTTGGACATGCAATAGCTCCCCTCGGGAAGCGGGTGCTTGGATGTGAAGCCGTGCTCCAGAAGGAACGCTGAGAGGCTCACGGCACGCACGTCCATGCCGTTGCGGTCGAGGGCGGCCTGCATGGCGTTTTTGCAGCCGGGGCAGACGCAGACGAGCGTGTGAGCTCCCGAAGAGGCGATCTCGGCGCAGCTGCGGTCGCAGAGCGCCTCGGCGCGGTCGAAGAAGCCAGCGCTCTTGAGGGGCGATCCGCAGCAATGGTCGATCATCGTCGCCTTGCCGCCCAACTCGTCGAGCGTCTCGAAGATCTCACGGGTGAGATCGGGTGCGTAGGCTGCAAGGGAGCAGCCGGGAAAGAACGCGACCTCGCAGTCCGTCGCGGCATCATGGGTCTCGGTCTTGATATGGCGCGTCAGGTCGGTGAGGTCGATACCGTAGATGGCGCGGTAGGCGGTGAAGATGTCCCATTCCTTGTCGACTTCGACACTTGCATAGGTGTCGCGGGGAATGAGGCCGAGCTTCTGGTAGTCGTCGCGTGCGTGATATATGAGCGTGGAGACGTCGTTATGCGCGAAGCAGGTGTTCTTGCAGGTGGTGCAGAAGAAGCAGCCGCGCACCGCCTGCGTGAGCTGTTCGTTGGCCGCGAGCTTGATAGCGAGCTCGTCGCTCGAGCCGGCATCGCGTTGGGCGTCCAGCAGGCTTTTGGCGATGTCGCCGAGCGTCATGTTCGCGGTGGTAAGCGATTCGCACGCCTGGGTGCAATGACCGCATTGCGTGCACTGGCCTAGAAATTCCCAGTACTCGTTGGAAGATTCGAGCAGACTCATGGTTCCTCCCAAAAAACGATATGTGCTGCTACTTTACCACGGCAGATGATGCTCGGGGACTGGGACAAGGGGACAGGCCATTTGTCCCAGTTCCCAGCCCTCTGGTCTCGCCACTGGCTTCATGCATATGTGACAGGGGTCAGACCTCCTGGCACACATTCCCCGGCACGGATGGCCCAAATGTTTCGATTTCATTAATTCGACGACGTTATGGGAACTTCGCCACCTATAATGCACGCGTCCCGTCATAGACAAGGAGAAAACCGTGAGTTACGTACAGCGCATCATCGAGCAGGTCAAGGCAAAGGATGCCGACCAGCCGGAGTTCATCCAGGCCGTGACCGAGGTCCTGGAATCCCTCGAGCCCGTCATCGAGGCTCATCCCGAATACGAGGAGGCAGGCCTTCTCGAGCGCATCGTCGAGCCCGAGCGCATCATCACCTTCCGCGTGCCGTGGGTTGACGATGCTGGCAAGGTCCAGGTCAATCGCGCGTTTCGCGTGCAGTTCAACAGCGCCATCGGTCCCTACAAGGGCGGTCTGCGCCTGCATCCGAGCGTGAACCTCTCCATCCTGAAGTTCCTCGGTTTCGAGCAGGTCTTCAAGAACAGCCTCACCACGCTGCCCATGGGCGGCGGCAAGGGTGGCTGCGACTTCGACCCCAAGGGTCGCAGCGACGGCGAGGTCATGCGCTTCTGCCAGTCCTTCATGACCGAGCTGCAGCGCCACATCGGCGCCGACACTGACGTGCCCGCTGGCGATATCGGCACGGGTGCGCGCGAAATCGGCTTCATGTTTGGCCAGTACAAGCGCATCCGCAACGAGTGGACCGGCGTGCTCACGGGCAAGGGCCTCTCGTACGGTGGCTCGCTGGCCCGCACCGAGGCAACGGGTTACGGCGCTGTGTACTTCACCGAGGAGTACCTCAACTGCAACGATGATTCCTACAAGGGCAAGACGGTGTGCCTGTCCGGTTCCGGCAACGTCGCCATCTACGCCTGCGAGAAGGCCACCCAGCTTGGCGCCACCGTCGTCACCATGTCCGATTCCACGGGTTGGATCTACGATCCGTCCGGCATCGACCTCGACCTCGTCAAGCAGATCAAGGAAGTCGAGCGTGGCCGCCTGAGCGAGTACGCCAAGCGTTGCGACCATCCGACCGTCGAGTATCACGAGGGTCGCGGCGTGTGGGTCACCCCCTGCGATATCGCCATGCCCTGCGCGACGCAGAACGAGGTCTTCATCGAGGACGCCAAGAACCTCGTCGCCAATGGCTGCAAGATTCTCACCGAGGGCGCGAACATGCCGACCACGCTCGAGGCGACGCAGTACCTGCAGCAAAACGGCGTCGCGTTCTTCCCGGGCAAGGCCGCCAATGCCGGTGGCGTTGCTACGAGCGGCCTGGAGATGAGCCAGAACTCCGAGCGCCTCTCCTGGAGCTTCGAGGAGGTCGACGATCGCCTGCGCAAGATCATGCAGGGCATCTTCCATGCTGCCGATGACGCCGCACGCGAGTACGGTCACGAGGGCAATTACGTCATGGGCGCCAACATCGCCGGCTTCCTCAAGGTCGCCGACGCGATGATGGCCCAGGGCATCGTCTAATCACGAAGGCATAGAGACGCCCGAGGAGAGGTACGCTTGTGTGCCTCTCCTTCTTTTTTTCGTGAGACAAGGGCCTGTCAATTTGTCTCATGTCTATCTCATTGTCTGAGAAAATTGGTCATTTGGCCAAGATGCTTTTGAGCGCCGTTCAGACGGGTACTCGCCCGACCTGCCTTGTTCCCGATTCCGTCTATCCACGACAGATAACAAGATTCTCCAGAACCCAAAATATCCTAGTCATTCGGGGATGTTATTTCTTCGTCTCGAAGTGACCAAGATATTTGGCGAACCGTTGATGGAATTCCTCGGAATTATTTTCGGGGTATCGTGGTTGCCTATCTGATTTCCCGATACGTTTTACCGGTGAAAATACCAAATCTTGTGATGTCAATAACTTTTATCCACAAGATATTGTGGATTTCCAGCCGCAAAAAACACAAGATATGGTCTATTCTGATTCGAGCAATCGCAACTGCATACGCATAAACGTTGCATACAAATACTCGAACACGAGGGACATGAGGGAAGCATGAAGATCATCAAGCGAAATGGCTCCGAGGCGATTTTTGACCTCTCGAAAATCGCAAACGCAATCGAGGCGGCGAACAAGGAAGTTCCCGAAGACGAGCGTCTCACGGCGCGCCAGATCGAGTACGCGGCCCTCAACGTCGAGGATGCCTGCAAGGCGGCCGGCCACACGGTCTCGGTCGAGGAAATCCAGGACATGGTCGAGGACGAGATCATGGCGCTCGACAAGTTCGAGGTTGCGCGCAAGTACATCATCTATCGCTACCTCCAGAACCTCAAGCGCCAGAGCAACACGACCGATGACAAGATCCTCACTCTTATCGAGTGCAACAACGAGGAAGTGAAGCAGGAGAACTCCAATAAGAACCCTGCCGTCAATTCCGTCCAGCGCGACTACATGGCGGGCGAGGTCTCCAAGGATCTCACCATGCGCATGCTCCTGCCGCGCGAGGTCGTCGAGGCCCACAACAGCGGTATCATCCACTTCCACGACTCCGACTACTTCGCCCAGCACATGCACAACTGCGACCTCGTCAATCTCGAGGACATGCTGCAGAACGGCACGGTCATCTCGGGCACTCTCATCGAGCGTCCGCACATGTTCTCCACCGCGTGCAACATCGCCACGCAGATCATCGCCCAGGTGGCGAGCTGCCAGTACGGCGGCCAGTCCATCTCGCTCACGCACCTCGCGCCCTTCGTCGACGTCTCCCGCAAGAAGATTCGCCGCGAGACCTATGCCGAGTTCGAGATGCTGGGCATCGAGGCCGACAAGGACCAGATCGAGCAGGTCGTCGAGCGTCGTCTGCGCGAGGAAATCAAGCGCGGCGTCCAGACCATCCAGTATCAGGTCGTCACGCTCATGACCACCAACGGCCAGGCTCCCTTCATCACCGTCTTCATGTACCTCAACGAGGCCCGTGACGAGCAGGAGAAGCATGACCTCGCCATGATCATCGAGGAGACGCTGCGCCAGCGCTACCAGGGCGTCAAGAACGAGGAAGGCGTCTGGATCACCCCGGCGTTCCCCAAGCTCATCTACGTGCTCGAGGAAGACAACATCTCCGAGGATTCGCCCTACTTCTATCTCACGCAGCTCGCCGCCAAGTGCACGGCCAAGCGCATGGTGCCCGACTACATCTCCGAGAAGAAGATGAAGGAGTACAAGCTTTCCTCCGGTCAGGCAGAAGGAGAGGGTAACTGCTACACGTGCATGGGTTGTCGCAGCTTCCTCACGCCGGACCGTTCGGGCAATGGCTATGACAACGTGGCCAATGCCGGCAACTACGATCCGACGCAACCCAAGTTCTACGGTCGCTTCAACCAGGGCGTCGTGACCATCAACCTGGTCGATGTCGCGCTGTCCAGCGGCGGCGACGAGGAGAAGTTCTGGAACATCTTCGAGGAGCGCCTCGAGCTGTGCCATCGCGCCCTGCGCTGCCGTCACGACCGTCTCAAGGGCACGCTCTCGGATGCCGCGCCCATCCTGTGGCAGTACGGTGCGCTCGCGCGTCTCAAGAAGGGCGAAACCATCGACAAGCTGCTCTACGGTGGTTATTCCACCATCTCGCTTGGCTATGCCGGCCTCTACGAGTGCGTCAAGTACATGACGGGCCACAGTCATACCGATGACGAGGCAACGCCGTTCGCACTCAGCGTCATGCAGCGCATGAACGATAAGTGCGCCGAGTGGAAGGCCGCCGAGAACATCGACTACTCGCTGTACGGTACGCCGCTCGAGTCCACCACCTACAAGTTCGCCAAGGCCCTGCAAAAGCGCTTCGGTATCATCAAGGGCATCACGGACAAGGGCTACATCACCAACAGCTATCATGTGCATGTCTCCGAGGAAATCGATGCCTACACCAAGCTCAAGTTCGAGAGCGAGTTCCAGCGCCTCTCCCCGGGCGGAGCCATCAGCTACGTCGAGGTCCCCAACATGCAGGATAACCTCGAGGCCGTCATCGACGTCATGCGCTACATCTACGACAACATCATGTACGCCGAGCTCAACACCAAGAGCGACTTCTGCCAGATTTGCGGCTATGACGGAGAGATTCAGATCGTCGAGGAGGACGGCAAGCTCGAGTGGGAGTGCCCCAACTGCGGCAACCGTGACCAGGCCACGATGAACGTCGCGCGTCGCACCTGCGGCTACATCGGCACGCAATACTGGAACCAGGGGAGAACGGAAGAAATTCGAGATCGCGTCATGCATCTTTAGGAAACGAGCCTGGCGCACTTCGCTCGCCAGTCGATTTCACCCGAGCTGCGAAATCGCTCGGCTGCTGCGGAACTCGAAGGGCAACCACAGTGTGGTTGCCCTTCTCAAACAGTCCTCGCAAGACCGCCTCGCGATTTATCACAGCTCTGAAATCGGGGCTGAGCTCGGTGCGCCAAGCACGAACCGCTGCGACTATAGGTGTACATCACGCAATTTCATAGGAAAAAGTGATCATGAACTACGCCGAGATCAAATACTGCGACATTGCCAATGGGTCGGGCACGCGTACGACGTTGTTCGTGAGCGGATGCACACATCACTGTGCGGAGTGCTTCCAGCCCCAGACCTGGAACTTCGACTTCGGCGAGCCGTTCACGCGCGAGGTGGAAGATGAGCTCATCGAAAGCATGCGCCCCTCGCACATACGCGGACTGACGCTTTTGGGCGGCGAGCCCATGGAACCGAGCAACCAGCGCGGCCTCATGGGCTTCCTGGAGCGCGTGAAAGCCGAGCTTCCCGGCAAGACCATCTGGTGTTTCACGGGCGATTTGCTCGAAGATTTGCTCGACGAGGCGAATCCCCGCCGCACCGAGGTTACCGATCGCATGCTCGCCTGCATCGACGTGCTCGTGGATGGTCCCTATATCAAGGAGCTCCACGACATCTCGCTGCGTTTTCGTGGTTCGTCCAACCAGCGCATCATCGACATGCCGGCGACGCGCGCCGCCTGCGAGGTGGTCCCGTGGGTCGACGACCCGGTTTACGCAACGCATACCATGTGATGTGACAGGGGCCAGGTCCCGTCACGCTGGCGCTATATCCCCAGGAACTCCCTGATCGCGGGCAGTTCATGCATCGCCTGCGCGTATCCGGTGTCATAACTTGCCTGGAGTTTGGCGATGTCGGTCTCGCCACTGTTGACGGCCATGTCGCGTGCGTAGAAGACGTAGGCGTCTCCGGTGGCTTCGAGACGTTCGATTTCGTCGCACATGTTGTTGTACTTCCACCAGCGGTTCTCGAGCGCGTTCACCACATGGGGCCGTCCCCACAGCATCGCATTGGTGATCTTGTCGCCCAGACCCAGGGGCGGGGTCTTGCGGTACTCGCGTGGACGGGTACGTACGATGAGGAAGCGCGTGAAGCCGTCGCGTTGCGCGCGGGGAAGCAGGAAGCCGGCCCCCTCGCCCAGACCGCCGTCGTAGTAGTGACTGGCACCAATCTTGGGGGAGGGCATGACGAGCGGAAGCGTCGAGGAGGCGCGCACGCGCACCATCAGGTCTTCGATGGTCTGCATGTCGTCCTTGGTCCAGTACACGCTCTTGCCCGTGTCGCGGTCGAATGACTCGATGGTGACCCTTGCGGGGTTGGCCGCGAAGGTTGCGAAATCGAAGGGGAGGAATCCACCGGAGAGCCCCGCTTCTTCGTAGATGTGCTTGGCGGAGAAGAAACCCTTGTGCTGCAGGAAGGTGCCGACACCACCGAATTCGGGATCTTCGACCAGGTCGACAAAGGAGCGCTTCGTACGGTTGATGTCACGCGAGACATAGTTGACCGCGTTGCTCGCCCCGGCGGAGAGCCCGTAGACGTTGTCGAAGAAGATGCCGTTTTCGAGCAGGACGTTTGCCAGAGCGCAGGTGTAGCTCGCACGCATGCCGCCACCCTCGAAGATAAGGGCGGTATCGAACACGTTGCTTGTCAGGTCCGCTTGCATGGGGCTATTGTAGCGCTGCAATTGGCGAGTGAGACAAAACTCGCCGGGGCACTTTTGTCTTATCATGGACGCATGGACGAGAGAATCACGGAACTTGCCGGATATCGGGTGCGCGTGGTACGCCGCAAGGGCATGCACAACATTCGCCTGCGCGTGGAAGGCGATGGCTTGATCGTCATATCCGCGCCACCGTCGGCAACCATCGGGGAGATGCGCGACGCCGTCGAGCGCAACGGCGCCTGGATCGGGCGGCAGCGTGACCGGCTTGCCGAGTCTCCCATGGCCCAGGCCGCCTACGCGAGCGATGAGGACAAGCGCGCCTGGCGCGTGATCGTCGAGGGCGCGGTCGCGCCTCTGCTCGAGATATGGGAGCCCATCATCGGCGTGCGCGTCAAGAAGCTCGCCTTTCGCAACATGAAGAGCCGCTGGGGCTCATGCCAACCGGCGACGGGTCGCGTGTGCATCAACACGCGTCTGGCGCTCTATCCGCCGCGTTGCCTGGAGTACGTGGTGGTGCACGAGCTCGTCCATATGCTCGAGCCGAGCCATAACGCCCGCTTCCACGAGCTTATGGACGGCTTTCTGCCCGACTGGCGCGAGCGCCGCAAGTTGCTGCGATAGGGGCACGAAGCGTGCCGCGATGCGAAAGCTGGCATCTGGCACGCATCACTTCTCGTGGTCCATTGCTTGCCTTCAGCTGCTATCATGAAATTGATACCTCGGAGAGATAAACGTGACGGACGAACAGACCTCATATTCGATGATTGACCCAACCGGGTGTGACGTACCACGCACGCTCGACGAGCTGCCCATGGGCGCATCCGCCGTCATCACGAGCGTCGACTGTGATTCTAACCAGCTGCGTCAGCACATCTTCGACATGGGCCTCACGCCGGGTGTGCGCGTCACGGTGCAGAAAGAGGCACCGCTCGGCGACCCGATTCAGCTGTGCCTACGTGGCTACGAGCTCACGATCCGCAAGGCGGACGCGGCGCAGATCTCGATTGGCGACGTCGACGAGAACCCAGGCGACCGCGAGGAGCCCGTCGCCAAGATGAACACCTCGGATCCGGTGCTGGCTTCCGAGACGCTACACCCCTCCTTTGGCGAGGAAGACGTCAACGGCGCCTTGAGAGATGGTGCCGACGAGCGTTACCGTCCTCGACCGGGCGAACATGCCATTCCGGCTAACAGGCCGATCAACTTCGCGCTCGTCGGCAACCAGAACGCGGGCAAGACGACGCTCTTCAACGCGCTGACCGGGTCGAACCAGCACGTTGGGAACTTTCCGGGCGTGACGGTTGACCGCAAGGACGGCACCATACGCAACCATCCCGAGGCAACGGTGACCGACCTTCCGGGCATCTACTCGCTATCGCCCTACACGAGCGAGGAAATCGTCTCGCGGCAGTTCGTGCTCGACGAGAAGCCCGACGCCATCATCGATATCGTCGACGGTACGAACATCGAGCGCAACCTCTACCTGAGCCTGCAGCTCATGGAACTCGACGTGCCGCTCGTCATCGCCCTCAACATGATGGATGAGGTCGTGGCAAACGGCGGCAGCATCGACGTCAACGTGCTCGAGGCAGAGCTCGGCGTTCCCGTCGTGCCCATCTCGGCCGCAAACGACCAGGGCATCGACGAGCTCGTCGAGCACGCGCTCGTCACCGCGCGCAAGCAGCTACGTCCCGGTCGCGTCGACTTCTGCGAGCCCGACGGTCCCGATGGGGGCGCGGTGCACCGTTGCATCCACGGCGTCATGCACCTCATCGAGGATCACGCGCTTCGTGCCGACCTGCCGCTGCGCTTCGCGGCGACCAAGCTCATCGAAGGCGATCCGCTCGTGACCGAGGCGCTCGCCCTCGATGCCAACGAGCTCGATGCCGTCGAGCACATCGTCGCGCAGATGGAGAGCGAGACCGGCGTCGACCGCATGGCCGCCATCAGCGACATGCGCTTCACCTTCATCGAGAGGACGTGCGCCAAGTGTGTGTGGCGTCCCCGCATGTCGCGCGAACACGAGCGTTCCCTCAAGGCCGATCGCATCCTGACGGGCAAGTACACGGCCATCCCCATGTTCATCCTCATCATGGCCGTCGTCTTCTGGCTGACCTTCAACGTGGTCGGCCAGCCGCTCTCGGATTTGTTGGGCGAGGGCATCGAATGGCTCACGCAGGCCGTACGCGACGGACTCGATTCGCTCGAGGTCAATCCGCTCGTCATCTCGCTCGTCTGCGACGGCGTGTTTCCCGGCGTGGGCACCGTTCTCTCGTTCCTGCCCATCATCGTCGTGCTGTTCCTCCTGCTCTCCGCTCTCGAGGACACGGGTTACATGGCCCGTGTGGCCTTCTTCATGGACAAGCTCCTGCGCAAGCTCGGCTTGTCGGGACGCAGCTTCGTGCCGCTCATCATGGGGTTCGGTTGCAGTGTGCCGGCCATCATGGCGACACGTACCCTTCCTTCCGAGCATGACCGGCGCATGACCATCATGCTCGTTCCGTTCATGAGCTGCTCGGCCAAGCTGCCCGTCTACGCGTTGCTCTGCGGCTTCTTCTTCGCCCAGTACGCCGCGCTCGCCATGCTGTCGCTATACCTGCTCGGCATCGTCGTCGGCATCCTGGCCGCCGTCGTGCTCAGTCGTACGGTGTTTCGCGGCGATCCCGTCCCCTTCGTGATGGAGCTTCCCAACTACCGTCTGCCGAGCGTGGGCACCGTGTGCCGTCTGGCCTGGGACAAGGCGAAGGAGTTCGCGAAGAAGACGTTCACGGTCGTGTTCGTCGCTACGATCATCATCTGGTTCTTGCAGACCTTCGACGTGCGCTTCAACGTCGTCGCCGACCAGACCCAGAGCATGCTCGCGGGTATCGGTACGGTCTTCGCGCCCATCTTCGCGCCGCTTGGATTTGGCGACTGGCGTGCCGCGACGGCGGTGCTCACGGGATTCATGGCCAAGGAAAACGTCATCTCGACCATCACGCAGCTCGTCGGCGGCAACCTCGCCTTGCTCACGACGATCTTCACGCCGCTCGCGGCCTACAGCTTCCTCGTGTTCGTGCTGCTCTACACGCCCTGCATCATGTCGATCATCACGGTGAAAGGAGAGCTCGGCGGCAGGTACGCGGCGGCCATCGTGGTCGTGCAATGCGTCATCGCCTGGCTCGTTGCCTTCGTCGTGCACGGTATTGGGTTGCTGCTGGGGCTATGAGACAGGCTGGTCTGACCAACTGTCTCATCTGATTACTCCCACGTGCGCTTTTCGATGATGTAGCGCGGGCGCTCCTTGACCTCGAGGTAAATCTTGCCGATGTATTCCCCGATTACGCCAAGCGCTAGAAGCTGGACGCCGCCAAGCAGGCTGATCATGCAAACGAGACTCACCCAGCCCGTGACATTCGACCCGATGATGAGCGACACCAGGGCCCAGATTATGCCGGCAAAGCCTATGAGCGAAAAGGCGATGCCCAACCCCGAGATAATGCGGATTGGCTTGATGGACAAGCTGGTGATTCCGTTGATGGCCAACGCGCACATCTTCTTGAAGGGGTAGTGGGTGTCTCCCGCTTGGCGCGCGGTACGGTCATATTCGACGGTGTCCGACTTGAATCCAAGCTGCGGCACGATGCCTCGCAAGAACAAGTTGACTTCCTTATATTCGGATAGCGCGTCGAGTGCCGCAGACCCCATCAACCGGTAATCGGCGTGATTGAAGACCGTCTCGACATCCATCTTGTCAAGCAGCTTGTAGAATGCTTCGGCGCTCATTCGCTTGAATGTGGTGTCCGAATCCCGACTGGAACGTACGCCGTAGACGATTTCCGCACCTGCCCTGTGCTTGTCAAGCATCTCGTCGATGGCGCTGATATCGTCCTGACCGTCGCAGTCCATGGAGATGACGGCGTCTGCGTGCAATCGCGCCTCCATCAATCCCGCCAGAAGGGCGTTTTGATGCCCTCGGTTGCGCGACAGGGACAGACCCTCGCAGCATTTCTGCGTGGCGGCAAGGTTTTGGATGATTTCCCAGGTGTCATCCTTCGAGCCGTCGTCGACAAAGCAGACCGTGCTTTTCTCCGAGACCTTGCCTTCGTCGATGAGCTCGTTCATTTTCTGAAGGAACATGGGGGCCGTTATCGGCAGGACTTCCTGTTCGTTGAAACAGGGCACGACAATCCATAGCGTTGGCGATGAGTTTCTTGCGCTGTCTTGGTTCGAGTCGTGCATCATGTGTCATCCTGTTTCGATGTCGTTTCTGCCCATGCCATTCTATCCCGAAAACGATCAAGTATCTCGCAAAGCCGCGATTCCTGTTGTTCCGAGGATGGCGAGCAGGGGTATGAAATGGAGCAGGTATCTCGCCTTGACTTCCCATAGTACGCATAGGAAGATGCCCAGGCCAAAGATTGCGACGATGCACCAAAGCGCGAGCAGCTGCGCGGCAGGAAGGCGGGCATTCCCCACTTTTTGAAACGCACTCACGTCTTTTCGCCGGATCGCATCCCGTGCCTTTCTCGAAGGGCGCTGAAGATTGAAGGCGAATCGCAGGCAGCCGAGACAGATCATGAGCAGAAGCAGGATATGATAGGCCTGCGCGTAATTCGAGTAGGCACCGAACACGGTCATGAGGACCTTCGTTTGCGTATCCCAGCCTTCGGTTCCTTCCATCACGCTATTGTTGATAAACGTGGTTTCCTCAAGCAGGGCGCCAACGGCCCATTGGTTCGTCGCCTTGGAGAATGCGATGTGGGCGATAACGGCCGGGGCTCCTCCGAGTTCGTCGATGCGCTCGATTAGCAGTTCTTTATCGGCTTGCCCCTTCGAGTCGATGTCTCCGTAACTCGACGTGTACAGGTAGTCATCCTCGGTGTATTTTCCACCACTTTCCGGATTCATGCCCATCATGATCCAATGTATGTAGGGAAACTGCTGCTCATAGCGTTCGGTTTCTCCGTAAGCGAGCTCTGTTGGCGTTGCGCGATCGACAAAGAGCGAACAGAGCGACACGCTCAGCGCAAAGGAGACAATCATGGAGAGCGCGAGCTTCAACGCCGTTGACGGGCGTATGCACAAGAAGGCGACGATGATGAAGGCTACGAGCAGGATGGCGACCGTGGCCTTGAGTTCGAAGCCGACACCGCATGTCGCGCCGAATGCAAGGGAGAAAACGATGGGCGCAAACCGATGTCGCCCGTCGTCTCCACGCTCTTTCGCGGTCTCTGGGCATGCCGTATCGGCGCATCGCATATACAGCTTTCCCGCGAAGAAGGCCGCGATGGCCACAAAGAACATGGCTGCCGTATCGGTATAGGGATTAGCGCAATTTGCCCAGATCGGCGCATAGGCCAATAGCATGAAACCGCACAGGGCGCCTCGTGCATACCCCCATACCATGCGACAAGTATAGGAGACGAGGAATATCGCGCAGAGAATGAGGAGCACGTTCAGTGTCGTATGGAAGCCCATGAGCAGCTCGCTGCTTGCGTTGGGCATGAAGGTTTGGATCAGGTCGAAGAAGTGGATCATGAATACGAGCAGGAAATGGTTATTGGGATAGGCGCCGTATCTGTCCAGATAGGGGATGTCGGTGTCATGGACATACGCGCTTGCAATGCTGAATAGGTGGTTGTAGTCTTCGCCGATTCTTCCAAGGAGTACCTGCGATACGAGGAGCATGAGGGGAAGGGCGAGGACGAGAAGCACGAGGAAAACGCGCCAACAGGTTCGCCCGCTGATTCCGTGCCGTCTTGCCGGTTGGCTGGAATCGTGACCCCTCGACGCATGCTTTCCGTGAAGGCGAAGGCCAATGTAGAGCAGGCAGGATCCCGTGACAAGGGCGAGCGAGACCCAGAGCCCGTGTTCGATTGCGTAGCCGACGGAGAGCGCACATCCGTATGCGACCAAGAGGGCAAAGACGACGACGAATGCTTCTATGGTCAAGGCAAGCGCTTTTGGCATACGAAACGGCCAGCCCCTTAATCCAGATGCGCGTACTTGCGTTTGCCGCCGGTGACGTGGATGCCCTTGATGCTGTCGACGAACTTGTAGAACTGCGAGTATCCCGTGTCCTTGACGTTGAAGTGCGGGAACGTGTCATGCACCTTCGAGGCGAGCGACGTGATGCTCATCGACTTGTTCTTGTGGCGGCCAATTTCGAGGACCATGAACTGCTCGACCTGCTTGATGTCATCGCGCGTGTCCGCGATGCGCACGTCGTAGCCTACGTTGGTCTTCACGAGCTCGAAGCGGTCGAAATCCTCGATGAGTTTGGAGAGCTGGCTGTAGCCAAAGTTGCGGACGTCGAAGTCGGGGAACTTGTTGTTGAGCGCCGCTCCCACCTCGGCAAGCGACGTGGTCCTGCCTCGGTTGTCGTTCGTGTGGATGATGCCGCCCATGACCGCACCAACGTCGCGCAACGAGACCGTGGTCTCGATGTTCTCCTCGTCGATGGGGGACTGCTCCTCGATCTCCTCAATGTCATCGGTCTCGACGTCCGCGTCATCGCCGTTCTTGCTGCGTTGCAGTTTGTAAAGGTACTCGATGTTCACGAACTTGGTGCAGGCATGTCTGAACGAGATGGCGGTCTGGTTGCGCCCCATGCCGACCACGATCATGTTGCTCTCGCGCAGACGTGCGGCTAGGCGCGTGAAGTCGCTGTCGGAGGAGACGATGACGAACCCGTCGACCTTGCCGGCGTACAGAATGTCCATCGCGTCGATGATGAGCGTGGAGTCGGTCGCGTTCTTGCCCGCCTTCTCGCCGGGCTTGTGGCTCTTGACGTTACTGAACTGCTGGACGGGCGTGATGGAGTTGTCGAGCAGCTTGGGGCGCCACTTGGCCGCCTGCGGGTCGGTGAAGTCGCCGTAGATGCGGCGGTACGTCGCCACGCCGTAGCGGGGAATCTCGTTGAGGATGACGGGGAGGTACTTGGCGGAGATGTTGTCCGCGTCGATGAGGAGCGCGAGGCGCGGCTCATCGTTTACTTCGTCGTGCATGTCGTGTCCGTTTCCGTATGCGAATACATAGTGATGTCAATAATCTCGCTCATGATAGCTCATGTAAAATCCTGTTCTGTAAACCGACAGGAAATGAGTACAACTCGTCAACTGCCTCGCGGGCGGGAACGCAAGACGATGTGGAAAGGGAACGTGATGGTGGAGCTACGGCCCGAGGATTTGAATGCGACCAAGCCGGACTGCCTTTCGGGCACGGCACTCGAGCAGAAGGCCGAGTCCGTCGGTCTCGCAAAGACCCAGATGGAGATTGGCCGCACCATCGTGCTCGCGCTCATGGCAGGCATGCTCATCGGCAGCGGTGCGCTGTTCATGACCTGCGTGAAGGCTGACCCGACGCTTGGCTTTGCCGCATCCAACATCCTCGGCGGCTTCTGCTTCTCGCTCGGCCTCATCTGCGTGATCGTCGCGGGTGCCGAGCTGTTCACGGGTAACTGCCTCATGGTCATGGGTGCTGCGAGCAAGCGCTTTGCCTGGGCCAAGGTCCTGAAGAACTGGGTCGTCGTCTGGCTTGGCAATTTTGCGGGCTCGCTCGTACTCGTCGGTATCGTCTTCGGTTGTTCCATCATGGCCATCAAGGCGGGGGACAATACCATCGGCGCTCAGATGGTCACGGTCGCATCGGGAAAGATCGGCCTCGATCCCGCTCAGATCATCTTCCGCGGCATCATGTGCAACTTCCTCGTCTGCCTCGCGGTGTGGATGGGCTTTGCTGGTCGCACGGTCATCGACAAGATCTTCACGACGATCTTTCCCGTCATGGCCTTCGTCGCCATGGGCTTCGAGCACTGCGTGGCCAACATGTTCCTGCTGCCCATGGGCGTCGTCGCCGCAGCATGCGGCTTTGGCACCGAGGCGCAGATGGCGCTTTGCAACTGGGGTGGCGTGTTCTACAACATCGGATTTGCCACCCTGGGCAACATTATCGGCGGCTGCATTTTCGTCGGTCTCGTCTACTGGTTTGGGTATCGCAAGAAGGCGTAGGGGAGATTACCGCTGGACGCGCGAATGAGACAGTTGCTCAGGGACGTTGTCTCATTTGCTATAAATGAGACAACGTCCCTGAGCAACTGTCTCATTTCTACCGGCTGACGAGGTAGATCTTCTCCTGGGGAAGGTGTATCCAGAGTTCCTCGCCCATCTCGGGCCAGTCCTCCGGCTTGTCCTTGAGCTTGTCCACGCGCCAGAACAGGTGCTGGTGCAGGAACTTCATCTCGTCGTCGCTTCGTTCGACGACGGTTGGGGCAAACGAGGCATCGCGGTCGAGGAAGCCGAGCAGTGCGCTTCGCTCGAAGCGCGAGTCGCTGATGCGATCGACGCGCACGCGGTAGTTATTGGTGCCAGGCCCGTCGGCACGCTCGAGGTAGAAGGCGCGCACGCCCAGACAGCGTACGCTATCCGGAACGCTCCGGTTGCACTCGACGCGCACGCCCCACTTGGGTGCCCATACGGAATGCTCGTCGGCCTTGATCACCGGGGTGGTGTTCTTGCATCCCGACAGCTTGAGCGCCGCTTCGGACTGCGGGGCGTTCACGAGCTCGTCACCCGTGTCGACCTCAAGGATGTGCCCATCGTCGACCACGGCGATGCGGTCGCAGAAGCGCAGTGCCTCGTCGATATCGTGGCTCACGTAGAGGATGGTGCCCTCGAACGCCTCGAAGAGATCGACGAGGTTCTGTTCGAGTACGCTCTTGAGGTGCGAATCGAGTGCGGAGAAGGGCTCGTCGAGCATGAGGATGTCGGGTCGTGCGGCGAGCATGCGCGCGAGTGCCACGCGCTGCTGCTGCCCGCCGGAGAGCTGGGCGGGATAGCGCTTGTTGAACCCCTCGAGCGAGAACCGCTTGAGTTCGGCCGCGACGATGGCGTCACGCTCGCCCTTGCTCACGCTCTTGGGGATGCCGGCGGCGACGTTTGCCTCGATGGTCATGTTGGGAAAGAGCATGTAGTTCTGGAAGAGCAGCGCCGTCTTGCGCTGCTGGGGGCTCAGGTTGACCTTGGCGGCGGAGTCGAAGAAGACGGTGTCGTTCACGACGATGCGTCCCTCGTCGGGCGTCTCGATACCCGCGACACAGCGCAGGGTGAGGCTCTTGCCACAGCCGGAGGCGCCGAGAAAACCGAGCGTCTCGGTTTGCGCGTCGACGTTCACGTCGAGCGAGAAGTCGCCGAGGGATTTGTGGATGTCGACATGTAGGCTCATGGGCGCTGCTCCTCGGGTAATCCGGCGTCTTCCGTCGCGATGGCGGATTCCAGGCCGCCCTCCAGGTGCGTGACGTGTCCGTCATCCTGCCCGTTGCGTTTTCTCTTGGCGGCCTGTCGGCGGCGGTACCTGGTGGTCCTGCTCGACCAGAGGTTGATGAACATGATGACGATGAAGCTGAAGATGATGATGACGATGGTCCAGAAGATGGCGATGTCGGTGTTGCCGTTCATCCACTCGAAGTAGATGGCGATGGGGATGGTGCGCGTGACACCCGCGTAATTGCCCGCGAGAAATAGCGTCGCGCCAAACTCGCCCAGGGCGCGCGCATAGGCGAGCACCGTTGCCGCCGCGATGGATGACCATGCCAGGGGCAGCATGAGCTTGAAGAAGATGCGGAAGTTCGACCATCCGAGCGTGCGGGCAGCATCGAGCATGTTGGGGTCGAGGTTCTCGAACGCGCCGCGCGAGCTACGGTACATGAGCGGAAACGCGACGATGACCGCGGCCAGGACGGTCGCCTGCCAGCTGAAGACGAGGGGAAAGCCTATGTCGATGAACCACTGGCCGAGCGCCGTGGAACGCCCGAAGGCGAGCAGCAGCAGAAAGCCGCACACCGTGGGCGGAAGCACCATGGGTATGGTGAAGATGGCATCGAAGACGGACTGGGCGCGTGGCGAGATGCGCATGGTGAAGTACGCGGCCCCGAGGCCCAGGATGAAGATGAAGATGATGGCGACGAGCGTGGTGCGCAGGGTGACCCACAGGGGACTGTAATCCATGGTCGCGAGGAAGTTGCCGAGCCACGCGAGCCCGGTGGCAGCTTGGACGATCTGCACGTCGGAAGGAGGAACCGCCCGCGCGAAGTCGGCGAAGTCGAGCCTGATCTGGGTGCCGCTTGCCCTGTTGGTCACGTCGCTGCCATCGGCGCCTATGACGTAGGCGTAGTAGCGACCATCGTCGAGTTCCTGGTCGAAGTTGAAGACGACGCCGTTCACCTCGAAGGACTGCTCCTCGGTGAAATACCACTTGGAGACGTCGGAGAGTCGCGAGGAGCCCTTGGCATTCGCGTCATCCAATGCGGTGAAGTAGCGTTTGATGTAATCCTGGTCGTTATGGTTGTCGTAGAGGAAGCCAAAGGCCTCCTGGGTTGCCTTGGGAATGTAGACCACGGCGTAGTCGCCGGTCGATATGACCGAGAGATTGTCGGGTTCGGTGCCGATGTAGTAGTTGTAGCCCCAGTACTTGTCGCCGACCGCCCTGTTGGAGCCGGCCTGCGCGCGGTAGAAGTCGTTGATGCCGAAGCTACAACCCTCGATGAGGGCGCTGTCGCCTTCGGATGAGACGGTGACGCCGTTGACGGTCTTCTGTTCACCGGCGTTGCCATCGGCGCTCTTGGCGGGCTCGTCGACGCTGCCGAGGCTGTCGTCTGCGGCAAATGCCAGGCATGGCATGGCGCATGCGAGCGCTATGGCAAGGAGCGCGGCCATGATGCCAAAGACAGGGCGTGTGAAGGTTTTCGAAAGCATGTACGTCGATCCCTCTCGCTTTTCGAGGTGGTGGTGACCCGTCTCCCCGTCGGTCATCGGCCTCGCATCTGCTAGGGTAGCAATATTAGGAGAATAATCTGAAACGAGCTTATACGCAAACGGCGCGGATGACCGGTAAGCCACCCGCGCCGTCTCGATGGTCACTTCTTCGCTAGGAGAGGTCGAAGCCCCATTTCTGGAAGATCTTCTGGGCATCGGGGTCGGTGATGCACCACTGCATGAAGTCGTTGGCAGCCTGCGCGTTCTTGGAGTCCTTGCACACGGCGCCGGGGTAGACGATGGCCTTATGGGTATCGTCGGGGATGATGCCGACGATCTCTACGCCGCCGAAGCGATACACGTCGGAGCTGTAGACGATGGCGACATCGACGTCACCGTTTTCTGCTTGCTTGCAGACGTTGCCCACGGAGGTCTGCAGGATGGGGGTGATGCCGACGTAGCTGCCCTCCTTGCCGGAGATGTCCTTGCCAGTCTTGCCGGACTCGGATGCGGGCGGTTGATAGGCTCCTACCGTGGAGAGGGCCTGGGCGGCGTAGTTACCGGCGGGAACGGAGTCATCGCCCACGCAGACGCTGTACTTGCCGGCCGCGATGTCGGCCAGCGTGACGTCCTTGAGGTTCGAGCCCTGCTTGGCGACGATGACGAGCTCGTTGGTGAACATGTCGGTGCGGGTGGACTCGTCCACGTAGCCCTTCTCGACCGCGGTATCCATGGTGCCCTTGGATGCGGTGATCTCGAGGTCGGCATAGGAGCCGGCTGCGAGCATCTCGTTGAGCTCGCCGGATGCCTTGTACTGGGTGTCGGCGAAGGTCACGCCCGTCTGCTGGGTGTAGAGCTCCTGTGCCTCGTCCATGGCCTTGGACAGCGAATTTGCCGCGAAGACCTGCAGCTCGACGTTCGAGCTTGCCGACGAGCTCGCGGGTGTTCCGCCGCAGGCCGTGAGACCTAAGGCGGCTATGAGACCAGCGGCGACTGCGCCGCATGTCAGCATCTTTACCAGACTCTTTTTCCTCATGAAATCCTCCTTGTCGTGCCTGTGCGAACAGATAACTGTTCTTGAACGAGATTATATTTACAGCAGGATATAAATTTGGCAATTATTATTTTTTCTGATGAATAAACTTTTCGGTGACGGGTTGATGTCCAATGTGTCTCATTCGCGTGGCTGGCTAGCCAGCCACGTTCCACGTTATGAAACGCGGCCCTGCTCCTTTGCGCGGCGGTTGCGCATGTTGAAGACGTAGCCCTCCATGCCGTAGGGCACGTAATCGAGTGAATCGAGGTCATCGGGTAGGTACTCGAAGAGCGAGAGCTCGGCCGTCTGCTCGTTGGTGAAGGGGCGTGCGGCTTTGACTGCGTGGCAGGCGTGCACCTTGGCGCCAAGGGCGCAGAGCCGCTCCTCGTATTCGGTCATGGGACTATCCTTGTCAAGCGCGTCGGTCGCGTGCAGGTCGGTCGTCTTCCAGGTGACGTCATAACCCGCCAGGTCGAACTGGACGAGCGAAAACTCGTAGAAGGGCGGGCTGTCCGTCTTCATGTCGATGCAGCCTCCTTCGGCGAGAAGCGGCCGGTAGGCGATGAGCTGGTCGACATGCGTGAGACGTTCGGATGCGTGCTTCTTGCGCGGATGCGGCGTCGAGAAGTTAAGGTATATGCGCGATAGCTCCCCCGGCGCGAAGTAGGCATCCAGGTCCTCGCCGTCGGCGAGCGCGAACACGCAGTTCTCGAGGCCGAGCTCGCATGCCTTCTGGGCGGCACGCGCGATGCAGATCCGGTCATAGTCAAGGCCCACGAACAGCACGTCGGGATGGCGTTGCGCTTGCGCAACGGCGAACTGGCCCTTGCCACAGCCCAAGTCGAGGTGAAGCTCACGGGCCTCGGGACAGAGCGTCTCGATCCATTTTCCCGCACGAGCAGGGGCATCGAGCTCGATGGCGTCCGCGTACCAGTCGTAGCGCTCTTCGAGATTCTTGAGCGGACGCGCGTGTGCCTTATGTCGTTTGCGAAGCTCCAAATTATCTCCCGAACATACCGGAAGGACGGATCGATGATGAGACAGTTGCTCAGGGACGTTGTCTCATTGTCCCCCTGTTCCACTGCAGAAAATGAGACAACGTCCCTGAGCAACTGTCTCATCGGTTCACGATAGAACGAAACGATAGAATACCCTTCGAGATGACGGGAAACCAGCTCAAAATACTCGCACTTGTCACGATGACGATAGACCACGTCGGCGTCGTGCTGCTGCCGCAGTACCTCGTGCTGCGGATTATCGGCCGCCTCACCTATCCCATCTTCGCGTACATGATCGCAGAGGGATGCTTCTACACGCACAGCAAGAGACGCTATCTCGGCGGCATCTTCGCGCTCGGCCTTGCCTGCCAGCTCGGCTTCTTCATCGCGATGGGGAGCCTCGAGCAGAGCATTCTGACGACCTTCGTCTTCGCCATCATCACGATCTACGCCCTGCAGCTCGCCGACGCGCGGCGTGATGCCGTGGGTGCACTGGCCGTTTTCGGCGCGCTCGCCCTCGACGCCTTCGTCTCCCTCGTGCTGCCCGTTTTTCTGGCGGGGACGGATTTCTCGGTCGATTACGGGTTTGCGGGAATCCTGCTCCCCGTGTTCTGCTACATGCCGCGCATTTTCTTCAAATACGCACTTGACAACACGCGCCTGAGGCTCATGCTCGCGTGTGCCGTGGTGGGAATGGTCTTCGTCTGCATTCAGATGAACGGCTGGATGGGTGGCATACAGTGGTTCTCCCTCTGCGCCGCCATTCCTCTGGCCTGCTATAACGGTAAACGGGGAACCTGGCACCTCAAGTACCTCTTCTACATCTACTATCCCGCGCACCTCGTGGCCATCTGGGGCATCGCCCTGCTGCTCAACTAGCCTTCTCGATGTAGTAATATCAAAAGGCTAGGCTGATGAGAGGGGAGTTGGCATGCAAGAGACCATGTCCGAAAACGCGTCCGAGAAAATCGAGGCAATCGACGAGGTTATCACCCCGGAGGAAGCGGTAATCGATACGGACGATCGGGTTGGCGAAATCCAAGACGACGGGAATCCGACCGACGTCATTCCCGAGGACGGGCATGCGGAGACTCCCAGGAAACCCAAGAAACTCGATTACTCGTACACGCAGAACCGCGAGCTTTCCTGGCTCCAGTTTGACCGGCGCGTCCTCGAGGAGGCCCTCGATCCGAGCGTCCCGTTGTTCGAGCGACTCAAGTTCATCAGCATCTTCTGCACGAACCTCGACGAGTTCTTCATGGTGCGCGTCGGCAGTCTGATGGACCTCTCCATCATCGCGCCCGACATCCGCGAGAACAAGACCAACATGACGCCACGCGAGCAGCTCGAGGCCGTCTTCGCGGCGGTCAGGCCGCTTGTCGAGGAGCGCGACGAGATCTACGCGAAGGTCGTCGCCGACCTCGAGGAGCATGGTTTCAAGGAGCTCGAGCTCGACAAGCTCTCCAAGAAGGAGCGCAAGTTCGCCCGCGATTACTATCGCGAGTGTATTCGTCCCGTCCTCTCCCCGCAGGTCGTCGACGAACGTCATCCCTTCCCGCACCTTCGCAACAAGGAACTCTACATCGCGACGCTTCTGAGCGAGGAGGACGGCAGTCAGCATCTCGGCATCGTTCCCGTCCCCGACAACATCGCGCCCATCATCTGCGATCCGGACGAGCCGCTGCATTTCGTGCGTGCCGAGAAGCTCATTGCCCATCACATCAAGAAGATCTTCGATATCTACGAGACTTCCGAACCGTGCATCGTCTCGGTCACGCGCAATGCCGACATCAGCTTCGACGAGGAGAAGTTCTCGGATGACGAGGGCGACTACCGTCTGCACGTCTCGCGGCTGCTCAAGAAGCGCAATCGTCTCAATCCCGTGCGCCTCGAGGTCGAGGGAAAGCCGGAGAAGCTCCTCATCGCCGGCCTGCTCAAGCGCCTTAAGCTCACCAAGGAGCAGATGTATAGCTACGATGCGCCCATCAACCTCGACTGGGCCTTCGGTCTGGAGCGCCGCGTGGGCGTCAAGGAGCGTGGTGCGCTCAGCTATGCCCCCTTCGTTCCGCGCGCATCCAAGGAGTTCGACCTCGGTCGCTCCATTATCGAGCAGGTCGAGGAACGAGACCGCCTGCTCTTCTTCCCCTACGATTCGATCGATCCCTTCCTGCGCATGCTGCAGGAGGCGGCGACCGATCCGGACGTGCTTTCCATCAAGATCACGGTGTACCGCCTGGCGAGCGAATCGCGCGTTGCGCAGCATCTGGCGGAGGCAGCCGAAAACGGCAAGGAGGTCACTGTCCTCATGGAGCTGCGCGCGCGTTTCGACGAGGCGAACAACATCGACTGGTCGGGCAGGCTCGAGGAGGCAGGTTGCAACATCATCTACGGCATGGAGAACTACAAGTGCCATTCCAAGGTATGCCTCATCACCAAGCGCTCCGGTGACGGCGTGACCTACATCACGCAGATCGGCACCGGCAACTACAACGAGAAGACGGCTCGCCTCTACACGGACCTGAGCCTGCTCACCGCGGATGCCGAAATCGGACGCGACGCCGTCACCTTCTTCCAGAACATGCTCATCGGCAACCTGAATGGCTACTATCGCAGGCTGCTCGTCGCTCCGGTGGCCATCAAGCGCACCATCCTCAAGCTCATCGACCGCGAGATCGCCAAGGGCCCTGCCGGACGCATCACGCTCAAGTGCAACTCGCTCACCGAACGCGACATCATCGATCGCCTTGCCAGGGCATCGCAGGCCGGCGTGCAGGTGCGCATGAACATCCGCGGCATCTGCTGCATGCTTCCTGGTGTCGAGGGCAAGACGGACAACATCCACGTGCGCAGCATCGTGGGCCAGTTCCTCGAGCACAGTCGCATCTTCGTCTTCGGCGAGGGTGACGACATGCGCATGTACGTCGGTTCGGCCGACCTCATGACGCGCAATCTCGTGCATCGCGTCGAGGTGGCGGTTCCCATCACCACGCGTCGCGCGCGCGAGGCGATCATGCTGTTCCTCGACAAGATCTTCGAGGACAACGTCAAGGCACGAACGCTCGAGCCTAGCGGCGAGTACGTGATGGTCGCCAAAAGCCGCGACAAGGGCATGTGCCCCTGCGACACGAGCTTCAGCATGCAGGAGTGGTGCATCGAGCACCCGCTGCAGGGCGTGAAGCGTGACGCGTCTGCCTCATGGGCGGTCAGGCCCGAGGCGGTTGCCGAGGTCGCGGATGAGTCCGAGGACATGTCCATGGCAGGACGGCCCGGTGCCGACGAGGCGATCGAGCAGCCCAAGGCCCTGATGGACGCTGACATCAAGCTGCTCGCCGAAGGTGACGACATCGCCGACGTTTCTGCCGCCGACACAGATGCCGAAATCGGGTCAGGGTCAGGGGCAAAGGCCGATGACATTCTCGTCGAGATCGAGCTCGCGGAAGAGGCGGACAAGACGTCGGGCAAGTCCAAGGACAAGAAGCCGGGCAAGAAGGGCAAGGAGAAGTCCGAGAAGAAGGACAAGTCCGATAAGAAGAAATCCGAGAAGAAGGCGGACGGGAAGGACGGAGAAGAGCCCCCGTCGGTTCCGGCGAAGCCGGCGCATAGCGCCCATCCCGATGTTGACATCACCTTGGACTCGGATGCGAGCCTGGACGACCAACCCGTCGGCAAGCATTTCAAGCCCTCGAAGAAGGCCGAGGAGGCGACGCCGGTTCCCGTCGACGTGCCCGTGAGCAGCGAGAGCACTGCGGAGCGCCTTGCGCGCGAGCGCTCGTACATGAGCGATTTCCCGCATACGACGCCCAGGGCCGACGCCGCCGCCGACGAGCGCAAATCCGGTGACGCGACTCGCGATTCCAAGACTTCCAAGCAGGAAAAGCCCAAGAAGAAGGGCTGGTTCAAGAGACTGTTCGGCTAGCCGGACGCCTCTACAGAACTGCATGACATGACTGCCAACGAGCCCATATACCTGGACTACGCGGCGGCCACGCCCGTCGACGAGCGCGTGCTCGAGGCGATGGCCCCGTATCACGCGCGATGCTTCGCCAATCCGTCGGCATCGTACGCACCCGCCCGCAAGGTTCGTGCGGATGTCGAGGACGCGCGTGCGCGCATCGCGCACCTCATGGGGGCCAAGCCTGCCAACGTCATCTTCACCGCGGGCGCGACCGAGGCCAACAATCTCGCGCTGACCGCGGCTGCGCCCGACGCGCACGTCATCGCCAGCGCAATCGAGCACGCGAGCGTTCGCGCCTGCGTGGAGGCGCGTGCTCTGGGCACGCTTTTGCCCGTGGACGGCGAGGGGCTTGTCGACCCCGAGGTGTTGCGCGCCTCGATTCGCTCCGACACCGAGTTGGTCAGCATCGCCTACGCCAACGGCGAGATCGGGACCATCCAACCGCTGCGCGAGATAGCGGGCGTCATCGTCGATGAGCGCGCCCGTCGTCTGACGGCGGGGGAGGGACGTCCCATCTTCCTGCACACGGACGCCTCGCAGGCGGCCGCGCTCAAGTCGCTCAACGTCTCCTCGCTCGGCGCCGACCTCGTCACCGTGTCCGCGGCCAAGCTGTACGGTCCCAAACAGGTCGGCATGCTCTGGGCGCGCAGCGGCATCGAGCTTCATCCGCTTGTGTGCGGTGGTGGCCAGGAGGGCGGGCTGCGAAGCGGCACGGAAAACGTACCGGGCATCATGGGGTTCGCGCGCGCGTTCGAGATTGCCTGCGAGCTGCGCGATGCCGAGGCGAGGCGTCTGCGCGAGTTGCGCGACTGGCTACAGGGACAGCTGGCGGCTGCCTTCGAGGACGTGGTCGTCGCGGGGACCGTGCGCGATGCCGCGCGTCTGGATAATCTGCTCCACGTCTCCTTTCCCGGTCTACTCGCCCGTCGTCTGGTCATCCTGCTCGACCAGCGCGGCGTCTACGTTGGTACGGGGTCGGCATGCGCCGCGAGCAAGATGACGGTGTCGCCCGTGCTCGAGGCCATTGGCGTCAGTCCGGAGGTCGCCGAGGGCAGCCTGCGCATCACGCTCGGACGTGACACGACGCGCGAACAGGTCGAGCACGCGGCGCGGGTCATCATCGAGGTCGTTCGTGCCGAGCGTCAGCGTGTGAGCATGGCGTAGCCTGACCGGGCAAACCAGACAAAAGTCGCTGGGGCGGTTTTGTCTCATTCGTTTCGCTCGAAATGGCATGCGTGGTATCTTCGTTCCCGTTGAAAGTGGCAAGCTGAGGAGGCGTGCATGGTAGCAAAGGTCATCGTCGGCATGAGCGGGGGAGTGGATTCCTCGCTTGCCGCGGCGTTGCTCGTCGAACGTGGCTTTGACGTCACGGGCGTCTACATGCGCAACTGGTCGGTCGATCTGCCGGGGTTCAAGTGCCCCTGGGCCGAGGACCTTGCTGATGCCGAGCGCGTGGCCGTGCAGCTGGGTATCGACCTCGAGGTCTGGGATTACGAGGAGGAGTACAAGCGTGACGTGGTCGATTACCTGGTCGATTGCTACGCGCGCGGTCTCACGCCCAATCCGGACGTCATGTGCAACGAGAAGGTGAAGTTCGGAGTCTTCGCGCGCGAGGCCTTCGAGCGAGGCGCCGATTACATCGCAACGGGGCACTATGCCCGCGTGCTCCTCGACGCTCCAGGTGCGAGGTGCGCCCATCTGCTGCGTGCGCTCGACGAACACAAGGACCAAACCTACTTCCTGTGGCGCGTGCCCGGGAGCGTGCTCGCACGCACGTTGTTTCCCATCGGCGAGATCGAGAGCAAGGCGGTCGTGCGCGAGATGGCCGCCGAGCGCGGGCTCGAGGTCGCGACCAAGCACGATTCCGATGGCATCTGCTTCATCGGGCCGGTCTCGATCCAGCAGTTCCTGCTCTCGCAGCTCGAGCGCAAGGCGGGTGACATCGTCGAATACGAAACGGGCACGGTGCTCGGCCGGCACGAGGGCGCCTTTCTCTACACGCTCGGTCAGCGCAAGGGTCTCGACTTGGGAGGCGGCCCTGCCCGCTACGTGGTCAAGACGGATACGGCCGACAACGTCGTCTACGTCTCCGCCGACAAGGAGTGCGAGGCGCTCTGGACGCGCGAGCTCGTACTCGACGACCTATGCTGGATTTCGGGTTGCATGCCCGCACCCGGGCGCTATCTGGTGCGCACGCGACATACCCGTCCGCTCGTCGAGGCGAGCGTCGCGACGCCAGACGATGCGGAACAGGCCGAGACGAGGGACGGCTTGGCGCGTATTGTCTTCGACGAGCGCGTGCCGGCCGTGGCTCCCGGCCAGTCGGTCACCATCTACCGCGACGAGGAGTGCCTCGGCGGCGGCATCGTCTGCGCCTGACCAGGCAAACCAGACAAAAGCGCCCCGGCGGCTTTCGTTTGGTTTCATGTACTGTTGCGACGTGCCATTTGATACGGTCCCAATTGCGCATCTTGCGTTGTGCTATATTCCTGGGCGGTTACTGAATATCACGTAAACGCGGGCACGTATTTGGGGACAATCAATAATGAGAAAAGAGTTTCTGACAAGGTTGCTTGTCTATGTTGCGAACTTCGCGTTTGCCATCGGGATATTGATTGTATCTTGTGCCTGGTCGGGAATCTATCCGTTTGGTGATAGATCATTTTTGACCGAAGATCTGATGTTTCAGTATGTCGACTTCTTCACCTGGTTTCAGAATGTCTTGCTGGGAGAAGGGTCACTTTTTTACTCGACGTCCCAAGCTCTCGGAAACAATACATGGGGACTGTACAGTTATTACCTGGGTTCGCCGCTTAACTTCCTCATCGTGTTTTTCGAACAGGGCGCGATTACGGAGTTCGTCTTCTTCGTGACTGCCTTGAAGATAGGCTTTGTTCAAGTTGCAACGGTCTTTTTCATCCGCAAGCGATTCGGACTCTCGTATTTCCTATGCTCCGTCCTCGCCCTTGGATTTACCTGGTCGAGCTGGACGGCAACCCAGCTTCGCAATCCGGAATGGCTCGACGTCCTCATCTTCCTTCCTTTGGCCGCATGGGGCGTGTACGGGCTTATCAGGAGCAAGCGGTGGGGCCTGCTCATCGCTTCCGTTGCCTTGGCGGTTATTTGCTGTTGGTATACGGCCTACATGTTGATTCTCTTCCTGTTCCTGTACTTCGTATTTGAACTCTGGATGTTCAGAAACGGCGTGGATATAGGATGCGATACGCTCTCATCAGACGGACGTGCGCCAGCAGTATCCTCGAAACGCCCAGTTGGAGTGCTCCGGAATCTAGTCACGTTCGTTGCAGTGATTCTGGGGGCATTGTTGCTGTCGGCATTCACGTTCTTGCCAACGGTCTTGGCCATGTCGGGAGGGACATCACCCTCGCTCGTTGTGGACGCTCCGGGTAGAGGCCTCGTTACCCGTGCGCTTGATCTTGCCGCATCGCATCCGATGGTCATGGTCGCGCTCCTTGCCTTCGTTGCAATAGCCATCGCGCTCGTCCTGTTTGTTATGCGAAGCAAGAAGATTGGGCATGCCGCACGACTTTGGATTCTGGTTGCCGTCATTGTCGTTTGCTCTCTCGGTATTGGTCTTGGTCTTTTTGCGCGACATCTCTCCACATGTGGAATCGTTGCATTTGCAAAGGGATTCATATGCGGTGGATGGGTTGTGAACGACGTGCCTCAGCTTTACGCGGGTACTTTGATTCTCGTGTTAGCGGTCGCCTTCTTCTTCGTTCGCAGAATCCCGTTCAATTTAAAGGTTGCATGCCTTGCTCTTCTGGCCGTTATGCTGCTCAGTGTCTTCTGCATGCCTTTGTATATGATTTGGTGTGGATTCAGGGCTCCCAATGGTTTCTATTGCCGTATCACGTTTCTGGCACTGTTTGTCATGCTCTGGATGGCGGCGAGCTTCGTTAGCTACGAACGAAACAGAGCAAGATCGCACAGTAACTGCACAAGAAGGATAGTCTGTGTGATTCTGGCTGTGGCGGTTGTATGCGATGTCATGATCTCCGTGCACTCCGAATGGGAGTATCTATACCAGGGGTATCCGCAGTCGGCGCATGAGGAATACGTCGCTAATTCCAAGGCCGAGATTTCTGACCTTCGCGAGAGTGATGGGAGTACGTATCGGATCGCGAAAAACTACTCGCGCTCCGCGCTGTTCGCCTTGAATGAAGGCATGGCCATGGGCTACGACGAGCTATCTTCCTATAGTAGCGTTCATGACAATAACGCTATAGCTTTGCTCAATGACCTCGGTTATTCCATGCGGGGAGAATTCTCGACTCGCTATGCCTATCCGATACTCGCAAGCGATGCGTTGCTTGGTGTCAAATACGCTTATTCCACCATTCCTCCCGAAGGCCTTGAGGCTATCTGGACCGAACCAAATCTCAAAGGCGCCCTCCTGTATGAAAATCCGTATGCTCTCTCTCTTGGATATGTTGCAGACGACGATATCGAAGAGCTCTCATTTGCAGGGACGTCTAATCCCTTCCAGCGCCAGAACGTGTTTGTGAATAGCCTGCTTGGCTATGAACTGAATCCCTATGTGTCATGTGAGGTAACCGAGGTCTCCTCCTCGCCTACAGGACGGGAGTACGAGGCGGTGATTCCGGCAGGGTGTGTGGGATATGCCTATGTTGTGGATGGCGGAGACAAGATCTGCAGCATCGAGATGGACAACCGGGCACCCTTTACTGAGAACTACTGCTTCCAGGACTCGATTTACGGTATCGCTGGCGTGTCTGGCGAAAGCCAGACGGTCAAGATGCGCCTAACCGCGATAGGCGAGGGAATCGTCATAACTCCGGATGCGTTGCTTGACGAGGACACGAGAATCATTGTCTGGGCGCTCGACATGTCCCGTTTCGAGGAGGCAATGAGCACCCTTGGCAAATTCCAGGCCAGCATAGACGTGTTCGATGGCAACAGAATCGAAGGCAATATTGATTATGCACCGGACGGAGAGGCCGATGAGCGCATAATGATGATTAGCGTGCCGGCAGCTCCTGGATGGAATGCGTGTGTGAATGGCGAGAAAGTCGATATCGTATCTCTTGCCGGCGGCGCGCTAACCGGCATACCGATTAGTTCTGGAGCAAATCATTTCGAGCTGACGTTCTTCCCGCCGGGCCTTGCTCTGGGAACCGCAGTTTCCCTAATAAGCTTCGTGGTCCTCATCGTCATCTGCATCGTGACGCGCCGCAAGAAAATGAGACAGTTGCTCTGAGCACTTGTCTCATTTCTCGTTTTCGCGCTCGGTGAGGATGCCGTTGAGGGTACGCCAGGCGAGCTCGGCGCACTTGACGCGCGCGGGCATGCGCGAGATCGATTGGAGCTCGGCGGCCTCGTCGAGGTCCTCGATGTCGTCTTCGGAAAGCTCGTTGCCCTGGATCATGCCGATGAAGAGGCCGAGCAGGCGCTTTGCCTCGTCGATGGACTCGCCCTCGATGAGGCCGGCCATCATGTCGGCGGATGCCTGGCTGATGGCGCAGCCGTGCCCCGTGAACGAGGCCTCCTCGATGATGTCGTTGGCATCGTCGATCTTCAGGTACAAGGTGAGCTCGTCACCGCAGCTCGCGTTGATGCCATCATGGCTGTGCGTCGCGTCCTCGAGTTCGTAGCGGTAATCGGGATGGGCGTTGTGATCCATCAACGCAGCGGAATAGATGCTGCTGGTAGAACCGTTAGACATTGAACATCCTTCCCACGAGCTCGAGCCCGTCGATGAGCCTGTCGATATCGTGCGCATCGTTGTAGAACGCCACACTCGCGCGGCAGCACGTGTGCATGCCCAGATACAGCAACAGGGGCTGGGCGCAGTGATGACCCGCGCGGATGGCGACGTTTTCGCCGCTCAGGATACCCGATACGTCGTGCGGATGCACGCCGGTGACGTTGAAGCTGAAGGCACCGCTGCGCGCGTCGGGATCCGTTGGGCCCACGACCTCGATGAACTTGAGCGCCTCCATGCGATCGGCAAGATAGTGCATGAGCGTGCGCTCACGGTCTTCCATGGCCGAAAGGCCGATGCGCTCGACGTATTCGAGCGCGATGCCGGTCGCGTAAATGCCCGCGGCGTCCTGCGTTCCCGCCTCGAACTTCTCGGGCGTGGGAGACCAGACGGCATCCTGCTCGCTCACGGCGTCGATCATCTCGCCGCCCGTGAGGAACGGGGGCATCATCTCGAGCAGCTCGTGCTTGCCCCACAGCACGCCCACGCCGAAGGGCCCGAAGACCTTGTGGCCCGAGAAGGCGAAGAAGTCGCAGCCGAGCTCGGTGACGTCGACGGGGATGTGCGGTACGGACTGCGCGCCGTCAACCACCAGGTATGCCCCGTTCTCGTGCGCGAGCTGCGCCATGCGGGCGATGGGATTGGTGACGCCCAGGACGTTGGAGACGTGGACGGCGGCGACGATCTTGGTCTTGGGACCGATCTTTGCCTGCATCTCCTCGTCGGAGATGAAGCCGCTCTTGTCGCAGTACATGTAGACGAGCTTGGCGCCAGCCTTCTTGCAGATCTGCTGCCAGGGGATGAGGTTGCTGTGATGCTCCATGATGGTGATGCAGACCTCGTCTCCTTCCTCGAGCACGCACGGCGCGAAGGACTGCGCCACGATGTTGAGGGCCTCGGAGGCGTTGCGGTTGAAGATCACGTCGCAGGCGTTTTCCTCGCCGGCGCCGATGAAGCGCGCGACGCGCTTGCGCGTGGCGTCGATGGCCTCAGTCGCCTCGATGGAGAGCTCGTACAGGCCACGCAGCGGGTTGGCGTTCATGGTCTCATAGAAGCGGTCCTGCGCCTCGATGACGCAGGCGGGACGCTGCGCGGTTGCCGCGCTGTCGAGAAACGCGAGGTCGGGCATGGACGTGAGCAGCGGGAAGTCCTTCTTGTACGGGTTTGCCACGATATCGATCGAACTCATAGGTAGACCTCCTCGAAGTCGTTCACGAGTGTGTTGCCCAAGCGCACCACTGCATGCTTGGTGACCTCGTCGGCGGCGTTGAGCCAGGCGTCCTCGAGCGATGCCGTGACGAACATCTGCTCGGCCTGCTCGGGCGACAGACCGCGGCTCTCGAGGTAGAAGAGCTGGTCGGCCTTGATGTGACCGATGGTCGCGCCGTGGTTGCCCATGACGTCGTCCTCGTTGCACAGGATGTTGGGAACCGTCTTGTTGCTTACGCCCTCGTCGACGAGCAAGACGTTGTCGACCTCGTGGCCCACGGCGCCCTTGCCGCCGCGGATGAGGTCGATGGTGCCGCGCAGCGTCTTCTTGCTCGCGCCGGCGAGCACGCCGTTGGCGTAGAGGTTGCAGGTCGACTTGGCGCCGTGGTGGCGCAGGATGTAGTTGAAGTCGAGTTCCTGGTTGCCGTGGCCCAGGTAATGGGTGTAGACGTTGATGGCCGAGTTGTAACCGCGCAGGTCGCCGGCAAGCCCCGTGTAGGTCTTTCCCGCGCCGAGCACGGTCTGGTGTACGTCGATGGTCGCGTTGTCCGCGGCGAAGAGCCCCATGTCGTCGAGGTCCGTCCAGCTGTCGTCGAGCGTCTGGACGCGACGCACCGTGACGTGCGCACCTTCGGCCGCGAAGATGCGGATGGAGCTGCCCGTGAGCCCGGTGCCCGCAACTGGTGAGTCGACGACGATGGCGACGTCGAGGGTGGCGCCCTCGTGGGCGACCAGGTCGAGCGCGACGACGTTCGCGCCCGCGTCGATTCCGGCGATTTGCACGGTCGCCGTGGACGTCGAGCGTGCGGGGGCGGTGATGGCTCGTGTGGTGCCCGCGCATTCGCGCAGCCAGTCGCTCACCTCCTCGCCCATGCCCTGCTCGAAGGCGGCGGCCAGGCTCTTTGCCTGCTCCATCGCGTCGGCCTTCTTCTGGTACGCGGACAGCGCCAGGCCGCCGAGCTCCTCGGCCTGCTCGTCGACGGCGTTGGTCAGCACGGGCTTGTCGCCGTATGCCGCATCCCAGGTGCTTTGCGCCGCCTGCATCGCCTCGACGAAGGCGGTGGCGTCCCCGAGCGTGGCGTCGGTTTCGACGACGACCTCGCGCGCAGGGGTCAGATCTCCCGCGACCTCGATGGTCGCGTCGTTCATGTGCAAGAAATACCAGGTCGGAGCTGGCATCGCACTTGCATGTTCGAAAACTCGCGCTTCCATTAGCCAATCGCCCCTTCCATCTCGAGCTTGATGAGGTTGTTCATCTCAACGGCGTACTCGAGCGGGAGCTCCTTGCTCACCGGCTCGGCAAAGCCGTTGACGATCATCGTGCGCGCCTCCTCCTCGGAAAGACCGCGGCTCATCAGGTAGAAGACCTTGTCGTCGCCGATGCGGCCGATGGTCGCCTCGTGACCGATGTCGACGTTCTTGCACTTGACGTCCATCGCCGGAATTGTGTCGCTGCGGCTGCGGTCGTCGAGCATGAGCGACTGGCAGCTCACCGTCGCGGCAGAATCCTCGGCGTTCTTGGTCGCCACCACGCTCGAGCGAAAGGTCGAGACGCCGCCGTCCTTGGAGATCGACTTGGTCTCGACGCTCGCCTTGGTCTGCGGCGCGTTGAGCACGACCTTGCAGCCCGTGTCGAGGTTCTGGCCCGCCCCCGCGAAGGTGATGCCGGTGAAACTCGACTTGGCGCCACGCCCGTTGAGGATGGACATGGGGTAGAGGTAGCCCACGTGGCTGCCGAACGAACCCGAGATCCACTCGATGTCGCCACCCTCCTTGCAGATGGCGCGCTTGGTGTTGAGGTTGTACATGTTCTTCGACCAGTTCTCGATGGTCGAGTAGCGCAGATGCGCACGCTCGCCCACGAAGAGCTCGACAGCGCCCGCGTGCAGGTTGGCGACGTTGTACTTGGGGGCCGAGCAGCCCTCGATGAAGTGCAGGCTCGCGTCATCCTCGACGATGATGAGCGTGTGCTCGAACTGGCCCGCGCCGCGCGCGTTGAGGCGGAAGTAGCTCTGCAGCGGATAGTCAAGCTGTACGCCGGCCGGCACGTAGACGAACGAGCCGCCCGACCACACGGCGCCGTGCAGGGCCGCGAACTTGTGGTCGGTGGGCGGGATGAGCTTCATGAAGTGGTCGCGGATGATGCCCTCCCACTTGGGATCTTGCAACGCCTCCTCGATGCCCGAGTAGACGATGCCCATCTTGGAGGCGGACTCCTGCATGGAGTGGTACACGAGCTCCGAGTCGTACTGCGCGCCCACGCCGGCGAGGTAGCTGCGCTCGGCCTCCGGGATGCCCAGACGGTCGAAGGTGTCCTTGATATCCTCGGGGACGTCGTCCCAGCTCGCCTGCTGGTCGGTCTCGGGCTTCACGTAGGTGACGATGTGGTCCATGTCGAGGCCGTCGATCGACGGGCCCCAGGTGGGGATGGGAAAGCCGTTGTAGATGTCGAGTGACTTGAGACGCAGCTCGAGCATCCAGTCGGGCTCGTCCTTCTTCTCGGAGATCTCGCGCACGATCTCGGGCGTGAGGCCGGCCTCCAGGTGCTCCTGGTTGCTCTCGTCCTTCACGAAGTCGTACATGCTGCGGTCGACGTCATCGACCTGCGTGCGCTTCTTTTCGCTTGGTCCGGTCATGGCGGCCCCTTATCGTGCCTGTGCGAGGGATTCGAACTGCTCGAATCCGTTGGTGTCGATGTTGGCGATCATGGACGCATCGCCTTCGGCGACCATGTTGCCACGTACCATGACGTGCACCTTGTCGACATCGAGGTGCTCGAGGATGCGCGTGTTGTGTGTGATGACGAGCAGGGTGCCGTTGCACTCGCGGCGATAGAGCTCCATGCCACGGCTGACGACGGAGAGCGCGTCGACGTCAAGGCCGGAGTCGGCCTCGTCGAGGATGGCCAGACGCGGCTTGAGCAGCAGTAGCTGCAGCATCTCGACCTTCTTCTTCTCGCCGCCCGAGAAGCCAACGCCGAGCTCGCGGTCGAGGTAGGCGCGGTCCATGTCGAGCTCGTCGGCGAGCTGGCGCACGCGCTTGCGGAACTCCTTGCGCTTCATGTCGAGTTCGGGGCGCGCGGAGCTGATGGCGCGCAGGAAGCTCGACAGCGGCACCCCGGGAATCTCGACGGGCGCCTGGAACGAGAGGAACATGCCGGCGAGGCTGCGCTTGTCGGGGGAGAGATCGGTGACGTCCTTGCCACCGAACATGATGGTGCCGCCCGTGACGTCGTAGGTCGGCTCGCCCATGATGACGTGACCCAGCGTGGACTTGCCCGCGCCGTTGGGGCCCATCAGGACGTGGACGCCGCCTTCTTCGACATCGAGGTCGACCGAATGGAGTATCTCCTTGCCATCGACACCGGCCGTGAGGCCGCGGACGGATAACAGTGCATCGCTCATAGGTGTTCCCATCTCTCCTGCGAGGTCCCTCTCGTGTTCCCTCGCCGTGGTTTCGCAAGGCAAAAGGTGGCCCGGAACTATTTCTTGCTCAATGTAAATGATGCGGGGGGAGTGTCAAGAAAAGCTGCCCCTTCGACATGCAAAGGTAACTTTTGGGACGCAGCGGGGATCGATGGGAGGCGTTCCGCTCCGACGGTTGCTCCCCGCGAGCCTGTAGTCTCGCTGGCTCGCTCCCTTAGACCTCCGCTGCGCGCCTCCCCACTAATCCCCGCTGCGTCTTCCGGGAAGGGTGGGTGGATGGAGGCCGGAGCGCCGCGCTGGTCATATACGGTACAATGCATGAAACGCTTCCATCGAAAGGAGCCCCCATGAGCGGACTTACCATCGCCCTCATCGTCATCGTCGTAATTGTCGTCATTCTCGCCATCGCCCTCATCGGCATGTACAACAACCTCGTGCGCATGCGCAATCGCGTCGACAATGCGTGGGCGCAGGTCAACGTGCAGCTGCAACGCAGGCTCGACCTCATCCCCAACCTCGTCGAGACCGTCAAGGGCTACGCATCGCACGAGAGCGGTACGCTCGAGGCGGTTACGCAGGCACGCACCGCCGCCATGGCCGCAACGACGCCCGAGGCGCGCGCCGAGGCCGAGAACATGCTCACCGGTGCCCTCAAGACGCTCTTCGCCGTGAGCGAGGCCTACCCCGACCTCAAGGCATCCACCAACTTCCTCGATCTGCAAGCGCAGCTGTCCGAGACCGAGGACAAGATCAGCTACATGCGCCAGAGCTACAACGACACGGTCATGAAGTACAACAACGGCATCCAGACCTTCCCGGCGGTCATCTTCGCGGGCATGTTCGGCTTCAAGGAGCGCGAGCTCTTCGAGGCTGACGCCGCGGCTTCGGTCGCGCCACAGGTCAGCTTCTCGTAATGCGAATTCCGGTATGTGACAAGACAAAACGCGCCGGGGCAGTTTTGTCTTGTTTCGTGACAGATGTTTTAAAACAAGACAAAACTGCCCCGGCGCGTTTTGTCTTGTCACTGATCGTCGCGTGCGTGCTCTGGCTCGCCATATGCGCGTGTATTGTGCCCGCGAGCGCACATGCCTCCAAGAGCCACGAGTGCACGAGCGACACCATCAACGCGACGGTCGTCACCGACGGCTCTCTGCGTGTCATCGACGCGCGCACGTACTCGTTCGAGGGCCGCTACACGCTCACCGCCGCGGTGCTCGACCCGCCACCCGGCGGTGCGGCCATCGTCAACGGCGTTTCGGTCATCGACGAGAACGGCGTCACCACGCAGCTCGTCGAAGTGCCCTTCCAGGGCTCCTGGCGCACGGCAGGTGGTCCTGCGAGCGGGCACTATTCCGTCGACGTGGCCGAGAACACGGTCTACGCGTTCTCGACGACCGAAGACGCGAAGAAGACCTTCGTCTTCGACTTCACCTACACGAACGCCGTGACGCAATACGATGACGTGAGCGTCCTGTACTGGCAATTCGTCGGCCCCAACTGGGATGTCGATACCGAGGACGTGAACGCCTACGTGCATCTTCCCGTGCCGCCCGGCCAGAGCGTCATCGGCGGCGAGAACGTCTACGCCTTCGGGCATGGCAACCTCAATGGCTCGGTAAGCTTCGACGCGGATGGCATCGTGGGCTTCGCCGTGCCGCGCGTGAGGGAGGGCAGCTTCGCCGAGATGCGCGTCGCCTTCCCGGCGAGCTGGACACCCGGTGTGGCAGCCAGCCAGAGGGAGTCGGGCGACGGTTTGCCGCAGGTGCTCGAGGAGGAGCAGGCCTGGGAGCGTCAGGCGCAGACGCAGCGCCTCATCGACGTGCTCATGCTCGTCATCCCGCTTCTCGTCTCGTTGGCGTGTCTCGTCATCGCCATCGTCTTGTTCCTTCGTTACGGACGCGAGCACAAGCCCAGCTTTGATGGCGAGTACTGGCGCGACGTGCCCGAGAAGGGAACGAACCCCGCCGTCATCGCCAGGCTCGTCCGCTGGAACAAGCCCGATGCGAACGACCTCACCGCCGTGCTCATGCACCTCTCCAACTTGGGCGTGGTAAGCATCTCGCGCGAGAGTGTCATCGAGGAGCGCAAAATTCTGGGCGACAGGGAGCGCACAGTCTATCGTCTGGGCATCAACCCCGAGAAGCGCGCGACGGTCGAACTCGACTCCATCGATGCCAAGGCGCTCGACCTCGTCTTCGACAAGATCGGCGTGCAGTACGGCAGCATCACGCTCGATGACATCGAGGCATACGCCAAGGACCATGCGCAGAGCTACGTGAACTCCATGGAGCTTTGGCAGGGGACCATCGGTGCTGAGATTGACAGGCGCGGGTTCTTCGAGAAGGCAGGGGAGAGTTGCAAGCGCGCGTTCCAGGTCGCCGCGGCCGCGCTGATCGTCATCGGTGCCGGCGTGGGTATCGTCGCGGAGAACTTTATGCCGCTCATCGGTCTGGTGCCCGGTGCGCTCATCCTGCTCGTCTTCGCGCATTTCATGCCGCGCCGTTCGGTCGAGGCGGTCGAGATCCAGGCACGCTGCGATGCGCTCAAGCGCTGGTTCAAGGACTTCACGGCGCTCGACGAGGCGGTGCCCACGGATGCGAAGGTGTGGGGCGAGTTGCTCGTGTACGCCTACATATTCGGCGTTGCCGACCAGGTCGTGGGCGACCTCAACCGCGTTGCGCCTGACATCTGGGACGACGACGTGTTCGTCGGCAGCATGCTGTGGTACTACAATCCGTACATGGCCATGCACGCCGGTGCGGCCAGCGCCGGCTTCTTTGGCGACGCGTTCGAGAACACGATGAATTCGGCGCAAAGCGTCATCTCGGCGGCCAAGGGCGGAGGCGGCAACGGGAGCTTCGGCGGCGGAGGCGGCTTCTCCATGGGCGGAGGCGGCGGCTTCGGTGGCATGGGCGGCGGTTTCTCGCGCTAGGCTTTTGGCTCCGCGTCGTCGACCTTGCTGTGCGCACCGCGGACGATGGGCTCCACGGGGGCATCGTCAGCTTCCCGCTCCTCGGCCTGCGCCTCGCCCGGGTGCTCAGTCTGCCACTTGATGGTGGCGCGGCTGCGCTCCTCGAGCTCGACCTCGAGTAGCTCGGCCTTGAAGGCGAAGTTGCACCAGAACGCGCCGGTGAGGTAGATGAGAATCGCACCGTCGAAGAGGAGCACGCGCGCGAAGTCGTTTGTGCCCACCTGGTAGGTGTTGATGGCGATGATGATGAGCGCCGCGAGTCCGATCATGCGCGCGATGCGCTGGTAGCGAATCGATTCCCACTTGTAGTCCGCCTCGGCCTGCATCTGCGCCTCGCCGTCGGTCTCGGGGTCTCCCGTCAGGCGCTGGGCGAGCAGCTTGCGAAAGCCGGGGAGCTCGGCGCGCTCGGCGCGGAGCTGGAGGACGCGTATGCCGCTCACGACGTACGCCAGCACGAGCACGATGACGAGGCCGTCGGCGTGCTTGAAGGAAATCGAGGTGTCGACGCGCATGAAGTAGGCGGCGGCTCCGACCAGGACTCCCATGAGCAACAGGCACATGAGCGCGAGGGCGACGGTGCCCATGCTCTTCGCCTTGGGTATGCCCCAGGTCTGGCGCAGGCCGGGAACGGACTTGATGTAGCTCTTGACCTGCTCGTCGGTGGGTGTGTTCATGTCGTACCTCGTCGCTTTGTCGGAAGGCGAAAGCCCGTGTTTTTGCGCTGTCTCAAAGTATCGCACACTTCGCCGATGCGCACAGGAGAGACAGCGATGGCTTTGGCGGTGCGGAGTGACAGCTCGCGCGGACTCGCTTCCGTGCGTGTCATGGCGTTTCGTTACGCCATATGCGCCGGTGGGCGGGGGAGATGGCGTGGAGAATTCGTGGTCACGCCCTCTTGCGGTATCATGACACAGTTTGTGTCACAGACTTGATGCGAATTCGAAGCATGCGCGCGTGTGCAGCAATGTGTAAACGCGCTTGGCCATAGGAGGAGCATGAATCGCTCTAATGATGATTATCGCTATAGCGATGACGTTCGTCACGGACACGGCGAGTATTCCGCCAACAGGAACCGTCCGGTGAGCACGTCGCGCGTTTCGCAGGCGGATTTGGCGGCGTACAGCAGCGCGAACTACATAGGCGGTGGCAAGCGCTCGGGTGGAAGGTCCCGTGACAAGAAGAGGCTCTACATCATCATCATCGGCGTTGTCGCCGTCCTGCTCGTCGCCCTCGTGGCAGCTGCCTTTGCCGCCGTCGGCTCGGCCAAGGAGATGAAGTCGCAGGCGACGCAGGTCCTCCAGGACGTGAAGAGCATCCAGACTGCCATCGGCGAGAACGACTATGCAGCCGCCGCGCAATCTGCCCAGCAGGCAAGCGAGCTGACCGGAAGCATAGCCGGCGAGCTTTCGTCGCCCTTGTGGATGGCTGCCTCGATCATTCCCGTGTACGGCCAGGACATCAGCGGCATGCGTGACCTCATGACGGCGCTCGACGATGCGTTTGACGAAGGGCTTGTGCCGCTCACCAAGACACTCGAGGCAAATCCGCCCGATAGCCTCATCTCCGCTGACAGACGCATCAATGTCGCCGCCGTGACCCAATTGCTTGACGCGGTGCAGGACGCCGCGCCGTCGATGCAGAAGTGCGCCGACGTGGCCGAGTCGCTCCCCGAGATGCACATCGAGCAGCTCAAGTCTGTGGTTGATCCGGCAAAGGAGAAGCTCACGATCATCAACGCGACGTTCCAGAAGGCGGCGGCGCTGGCACCGGTGGCGGGCCCAGTGCTTGGCGCCAACGGCAACCGCACGTATCTGATTGTGGCGCAGAACTCCGCCGAGCTCAGGTCATCGGGTGGCTTTCCCGGCTCGATGGGAACGCTCGAGATTCGCGACGGCGAGATCATCCTCAACGACTTCTCGAAAGTCTATGATGTGCTCACCGACACGAACCCGTCGTCCGTGAGCATTACGGATGAGGAGTATGCGCTCTTTGGTGCTGCCAGCATGGACTGTCCGCGCGATGCAGGTATCGACCCCGACTTCACGCGTGTCGCGTCGATATGGGCCGCCTCCTACGAGGAGCGCAATGTCGCGCACCTTGACGGCGTCATCTCGATCACGCCGAGCGTCGTGCAGGACATCCTGGCGATCGTGGGCCCCGTGACGCTGTCTGATGGTACAGAGCTCACCGGGTCGAATGCGACGAAGGTGCTCCAGAGCGACATCTACTGGAAGTACCTCGCGGAGGGTGCCGATCCCGACGGCACCGGTGGAGCGGTTACGGACGCGCTCTTCGCCCAGGCCGCGCACGAGACCTTCAACAAGTTGTTCTCGAACCTCAATGCCGACACCCTAATTAAGTTCGCTTCCTGCATGGCAAAGGACATGGAAGATAGGACGGTCATGTTCTGGCTCACCGATGAAGGCGAGCAGGCCATCCTCGCGTCCCTCGATTGCTCCGGGGCACTTAACGACGATCCGATGCGGCCCGAGCTAGGCGTCTTCTTCTCGTTGTGGGTTGGTTCGAAGATGGGTTGGTATGTTGATATAGACAACCAGGTGCTGGAGTCCAAGAAGAACGCTGATGGATCGTATACCTACAAGATGCAGACGACGTTCACAGACACCGTCTCTTCCGAGGAAATTGCCTCTGGAGGCGAATACATTATCGGTGATATCTACGATTACGAGTACGGGATCCTGTATCCCTGCCTGTATATTTATGCACCTGCTGGTGGCAACATAAGTAACCTGGAATCGAACAGCAGCGTCGCATTTGAAGAAGCGCGGCATGATGGATTGCAGGCGTTCAAGGCATGGAGAACCGTTTTGCGTCCTGACCAGCCCATCGTATGCACGTACACGGTCACAACGGCGCCAAGCGCCGAGCAAGAGATGAAGATTGTCTGCACACCCACGTTGACCGAGTACCGTGCGGGATAGCGGGGGTTGTCGCTGGCAAATGGGAGTACCCGGGTATTTGGGGTGCATGTGACGATCTGCCGTACCATACTGCAGGCTTCTGTTATACGATTGACCGGTTGTTGATATCGAGGGGAGGGTTCGTGGCTCGAGGTTCGAAGAAAGCGGGATTGGGCAAGGCCCTGAAGACCGCCGCCGTGCTCTTTGCGGGTGCATCGGTGGCCGTAGCCGCTGCCGGGCAGGCCGTTGCCTGGAAGCGCGACAAGGAGGGAAAGCCGAGTCTCGATGACATCATCGATGTCACGAGTGAGCAAGCCCAGGAGGTGCTCGACGAGGCCACGCGCGGTACCGGCATCGTCTTGAATCCCGAGCAGAAGCAACCCATCCCCGGTGTCGACGACACTTATCGCTACCATGTGGTGAAACGCGGCTTCGATGTCGTGTTCTCCGCATGTGCGTCAGTCGCCTGCGCCATCCCCACGCTCTTCGTATGTGGTCTCATCTGGCTCGACGAGCCGGGCAAGCCCATCTACAAGCAGCGTCGCGTCGGCCGATATGGCGTACCCATCGATATCTACAAGCTACGCACGATGGTGGTGGGAGCGGATCAGGTCGAAAAGCACCTCACCTCCGAGCAGATCAAGCAATGGGAAACCGAGCACAAGGTTGATGACGATCCGCGCATCACGAAGATCGGCAAGTTCCTGCGCAGGACTTCGCTCGACGAGATTCCCCAGTTCTGGAACGTGCTCAAGGGCGAGATGAGCGTCATCGGCCCGCGCCCCATCGAACCTGACGAGCTCGTTGCCTATGATGATTCCGTCGTCGAGTTTCTCTCAATGACGCCGGGCATCACCGGTTGGTGGCAGACTGTCTCACGTAACGATGCGAAGTACGAGGACGGCGAACGCCAAGCGCTTGAGCTGTTCTACGTGCGCAATCGTAGCCTGAAGATCGATATCAAGGTGTTCTTCGAGACATTCCGGGCGATGTTCGGCAAGCATGCATCGGGAAAGTGACGGTAAGGCAGAGATGAAGGTTATTTACTTCACTCAGTTTTATCCTCCTGAAAGCATTGCGGCTGCTTTTAGGGCACATGAGCATGCCCGTTATTGGAGCAAGGGAAATAATGCCGTTACTGTATTTACGGGGTATCCGAATTATCCAACAGGTAAAGTATTTGACGGTTATCAGATTTCCTCGTTGGAGCAAACAGAGGATGAAAAGGTTCGCCTTCTGAGGAGCCGAATTATCGCGATGTCCAATAAAAGTTTTTTGGGTCGCATTGTTAACGGTCTGAGCTTCTCCTTCTTTGGAATGATGAACTTTTTCCTGCGTGGAGGAATTGTCGGCACTGATTATGATGTGGTATTTGCCTCATCTGGTCCTATTTTTACGGTGCTCCTAGGTTCACGTTTCGCAAAGCGCAACAAACTTCCTCTTGTTGTGGAGTTCAGGGATCTGTCCTACGCACAGCTCGTTGCCACAGGCGCTTCGGAGGATAGCCTTAAAGTTCGTCTGATGAAAAAGCTCGAAGTTAATGCAGCAAAGAAAGCTGATCGTGTCATTGCGCTTACACACGGATTTAAGTCATTGCTTGAAAAGGCGGGCGTTTCGGGTGAGAAGGTTTTTGTCGTACCAAATGGGGCTGACCCGCATCTCGTAGCTAAAATCGAATCGCATGACGATGATGTTCACTTTGGATATTTTGGAACCATGGGGCTATCTCAAGACGTTCATGGGACCCTCGACCTCATTTCATCGCTTGTCGGGCTTCCTGAAATTGAAGTTACGTATACGCTGATTGGCGAGGGAGCTGAACGCGAGACTATTGAACAGGAGCTCGCTGATGGCAAATATTGTTTTGCACGTCTTCTTCACGGCCTTCCTCAGAACGAATTAGAGAAATACTATGGGGAGTGCGACTTTACGATAGTGAGTCTCAAGAACTCCGATTCGTTTGCTGCGACAATTCCCTCAAAAATCTTCCAGTCTTTTGCCCGTGGTGTTCCTGTCATTTTCATTGGGCCAGAAGGAGAAGCGGCCAATCTCATTCGAGAAGCCGATGCGGGAGTCGCACTATGTGGGTCGCCCGAAGAGAATGAAGCTAAGCTAAAAGAGTTTTTCCTCAACGAAAATTATCATGATAATTTGAAGGCGATGGGGAATAATGCGATTAAGTTGGTCGAAGAAAGCTACTCTCGAGAAAAGCTTGCCAGCCAGGTTTTGCGCGTCTTGGAAGATTTAGTAGAAAGAAGTGAAGCTCGTGATTAATGTTATAGGACTTGGATATATCGGTTTGCCGACAGCGCTCATGCTCGCCTCGCATGGAGTTGAGGTTGTTGGTACGGATTATGACGTAGAACTTGTCGACACCCTTAACTCCGGCGAGACTACATTCAAAGAAGATGGTCTTGATGATCTTTTCTGCGAAGCGCTCGCAAAGGGAATCAGTTTCACTACTGAGTATCAGAAAACTGATGTATATATCATTTCTGTTCCTACGCCATACGATAAAGAATCAAAGAAGATTGATCCGTCCTATGTAAATGCGGCAATCGCGGATGTTCTCAAAGTGTGTCCAGTTGGTGCGGTGATAGTGATTGAATCGACCGTTTCACCGGGAACCATCGATAAATATGTGCGTCCGGTTATTGACGAAAGTGGTTTTGTCGTGGGCAGGGATATACATCTTGTTCACGCGCCGGAGCGTATTATTCCTGGAAACATGGTTTATGAACTTTTGCACAACAATCGCACTATTGGTGCAGATGATCAGGAAGTCGGAAATAAGATTAAGGACTTGTATTCCTCATTTTGTGAAGGAGAGATTGTAGTTACGGATATCCGTACTGCAGAAATGACTAAGGTCGTCGAAAATACATATCGAGATATTAACATTGCGTTTGCGAATGAACTTGCCAAGATATGCCAATCTGATGGCATGGATGTATACGACATCATACGCATTGCCAATATGCACCCGCGCGTCAACATTCTCTCTCCCGGCCCTGGTGTAGGTGGGCACTGCATAAGTGTTGATCCGTGGTTTCTAGTTGGTGATTACCCCAATCTCGCGCGCTTGATTCGCAACGCCCGAGAAACTAATGATTCGATGCCTGAATATGTTTTAGCGCGCACGCGCGAAATCATGGAAGAGAGAGATATCCATGACGTGTCTAAGGTCGGAATATACGGATTGACGTATAAGGAAGATGTCGATGACGTGCGAGAGAGCCCCACGTTACAGATGCTTGAATCCATGCATAATCACCTTTGCGACAGTCCCTGCAAAGTCTACGACCCCTGGGTTCAAAACAATATCGTGCCTAACCAAGTCCATTCTATGGAGGAGTTTTTGGATGGGCTTGAAATGGTGCTCGTTATGGTTGCACATTCTCAGATTAAAAGCGGCCCAGACGTTTTCGGAAACTGCATACTTCTCGATACGCGTAATGTCTATGGCAGGAGCGATAATATCTACAAGCTGTAGGGAGGGCGTCTATGAACCTCTTCAATGCGATTAACAAATATCGAAGAGCAAATTGGTGCTACAAGCATAACCTGCGGTTTCTCGCTCGTTTTTTTGAGATGAGAATATATCAAGCGCATAATTGTTTCGTACCAAGCTGTTGCGAGCTGGGCGAAGGCACCGTTTTTGGCTACAAGGGCATTGGTGTTGTCGTTGGCAAGAAGGTTTCAGTTGGCAAGAACTGTATGATTTCCCAAAACGTGACAATTGGTGGTCGTGGAGGTCATGATGACATGCCAACTATCGGAGACAATTGCTATATTGGTGCAGGTGCAGAGGTATTAGGCCCCATTACAATTGGAGATAACGTCGTAATAGGTGCCGGCGCGGTGATGATATCGGATGCGCCCTCCAATACTGTGTGGGCTGGCGTCCCGGCAAAATGTGTTAAGACGATCGAGAAGCGCGGAACTCTGAGTGATTTTTAATAAACGAGCAAAGGGAAGATTGACGTTGAAGAAAGTAATGCTGGTTTTTGGCACGCGCCCTGAGGCAATCAAGATGTGCCCGCTCGTCAATGAACTCAGGGATAATTCTGAAGCCTTTGATGTGAAAGTTTGCGTTACGGGTCAGCATCGTGAAATGCTCGATCAAGTGCTTAAGGTATTTAATGTGGTTCCCGACTACGATTTAAATATTATGAAAGCGAATCAGACGCTCTTTGATGTCACGTGTGATGTTCTTCTGAGCATAAAAAAGGTACTCGAATCTGAGGGTCCCGATGTTGTGCTCGTTCATGGTGATACTACAACCTCGTTTGCAGCTGCTCTTGCATGTTTCTATCTACATATTCCCGTGGGGCATGTTGAAGCTGGCCTGAGAACTCATAACCTCTATTCCCCGTGGCCCGAGGAGTTCAACAGGCAAGCAGTTGATTTGATTACAAAATACTATTTCGCCCCAACTGCTGAGTCTAGGCAGAACCTTCTTGATGAGGGAAAGTCTCAGAAGGATATTTTCGTAACGGGCAATACGGGAATTGATGCTTTGAAGACTACTGTTTTGTCTGATTATCAGAATGAGAGCTTGGATTGGGCCGAAGATAGTCGCCTGGTGCTTATCACTGCGCACAGAAGAGAAAATCTCGGTGAACCTATGCATAATATGTTCCGGGCAATTCGGAGGGTTTTAGAGGAAAATCCTGATGTAAAGGCGATTTATCCTATTCATATGAACCCGCAGGTTCGTAAAGCGGCGCATGAGGAATTAGATGGGTTTGATAGGCTCAGAATCATCGACCCCCTGGAGGTGGTCGACTTTCACAATTTCATGGCGCGAAGCTATCTAATATTGACGGACTCGGGGGGTATTCAAGAGGAAGCCCCAAGTCTCGGCAAGCCGGTGCTAGTAATGCGTGATACCACCGAACGTCCTGAAGGGGTGTCAGCGGGGACTTTGCGTCTTGTGGGAACCGATGAAGGAACGATTTATCGCGCCTTTTCTGACTTACTCAACGAAGACGAGCTTTATCGCGATATGGCGAGGGCATCAAATCCGTATGGCGACGGATTTGCAAGCAGGCGTATTGCTGAAGTCCTGGCAAATGGCTCGTGTGATGAGTTCTAATCATTAGTCGGGCATCTCGATTTGGGTAAGGTTGGCTTATATATCAATACGATAAAGCATCTGAAAGCATCTCAGGTGTTTTATCGCGTTTGGCGAAAAGTAGGTCGCCGAACGCCTCTTAAGCGATGGCATGTTCCTCAGACGAATATGAAGACAATGCCTTCTCCTGTCAAATTTGCCATGCCTGAGCTCGATTTCGATTCAGCATTTTTGGCTCGCTTTGACCCTGATGAACTATTCGAGGGACAGATTTCGCTTCTCAATCACACCGAATCGATAGACTGGGCGAGCTGTTGGCGTGAGAGACTGTCGACGCCATTGTGGCAGTACAATTTGCACTACTTCGAGTATCTTCTGCCGCTTGCTGACCAATACATAAATAGCGGTGACAAACGTTATCTGCTGAAGGCAAAAGAATTGATTCTTCTCTGGATAATCAACAATCCAAGGGATGAGGCCGGCGCGGCATGGGATTCCTATACGATTTCTATGCGTGTTGCAAATTGGCTTGCTTTCATAGGTGAGCTTTCTGATGATTTGCAAGACGATCATGAGTTTCTTGAGCAGGTTAACGATTCGCTTGCTCTTCAATATTTTCATTTATCGCAATATCTCGAGAAGGATTTGCTTGCCAATCATTATCTAGAGAATTTGAAAGCGCTCGTTTTACTATCCATCTACTTCAATGATAAAAAAAAGCTCAATTTGGCTCTTAAAGAGTTAAAACGACAGGTACACGAACAGATTCTTCCTGATGGAATGCACTTTGAGCTTAGCCCCATGTATCACAAAATCGTTTTGGAGGATTTGCTTCGGGTTGCGTTTGCTTTGCGGAATAGCGGTTTTGATTACGAATGGCTTATGCCAGTTTTGCAAAATATGGCAGACTGTCTTTATTCCCTGGAACATTACGCCGGCCGCACACCTCTTTTCAACGATTCGGGAGACAACATCGCAAAAAGTAAGGACGCATTGCTGGAAAGTCTCTTGGCGCGTTTTGGAATTGTTCCAGTTTATAAAGATTGTTTTCCAGATGCGGGGTACTATCTTTTTGAAAAGGAATCGGGTGGCCATATTATCAAGATAATTGTTGACGCGGGTAAAGCCGGCCCAAAATATGCGCTGGGGCATGCTCATTGCGATGCGTTGAGCTTTGAAGCTTTCGTTGATGATGAGCCTTGGATTGTCAATTGTGGCACGTATGCTTATCAGGACAAGAATCGTCTTTGGTATAAAAGCGCTGAGGCCCACTCTACTGTCATGGTTGAGGGAAGCGATCAACATGAATGCTGGGCGCCGTTTCGCGTTGCGAGGTGCGGCAAAGCCACATTGGAGCAGAGGAATAGTTGTTCGATTCAGGCTTCTTTTGTGAATTATAAAGGCGAGAGGGTTCGTCGCACCCTTCGAATCCTCGAACAGGGATTAGAGATAGTGGACGAAGGCGAATGCGATGCAGATATAGTGAGCACTTTCTATTTCTGCAATTCTGTGAAAGATGCAGAATGGGGACTTTGGTATTCTCCGGCATTCGGCCAAGAGGGGGAATTGTATCGTTTGATTAGGCGAGGCCAGCAAAGACTGTGTACGTTTATTAACTTCGATGGGAGGGGTGAAGATGTCGAATAGTGTTGATGTACTGTACATCCTTTCCCATACACCTGACAATCGTTATAGAAAACGGTTTGAGACTCTCAGAGATTTAAGTCAATTTGTGGTGTATTGGAACAAGACCGGCGAGTCACAAAAGCTTGTTTTGCCAATTGGATGCGAATCTGTCGACATCAAAGCGAATCAGACCAATCCGCTCAAGCGGCTTCCTGAAACGGCTCGCTTTGCAGAGGAAGCGGCAAAGCTCGTTCCATTGTACGATCCAAAGGTGCTATATGTCGGAAATCTCGACATGCTTCATATCGCATATCAATATAAGCATACTCACCCTCAAGTAAAAGTCGTGTACGAAATTGCCGATTTGCATAGGCTTATCGTGGATAGACAAACCGGAATAAAGTCGCTTGTTCGTTCGATGCTTAGGGCACGCGAGGCAAAAGACATAGGATGTGTTGATCTGCTTGTCCTGACTTCGATGAAATTCTATGACGTGTACTATCGTGACCTAATCGATAAAGACAAGGTGCTCTTTTTGCCTAACATGCCCATTCTTGAGGCATTTCGAGACTATGATCCGAAGAAGCATCCGGAGGGTTTTACGGTTGGCTTTTTTGGATGGATTCGCTATCTCGACCAACTTAATTTGCTGATCGATGCTGCGGAAAGAGCGCATGTTAATGTTCTATTTGCGGGATCTGATAATTCGGGAGATGCTTTTCGTAAGACATGTGGGGCGCGTGATTATGTTGAGTATTATGGACCATATGATTATGAGAGCGAAATAGCTTCTCTCTACGAACGCGTTGACTGTATCTACAGTGTTTACGATGCCGATTTGTTCAATGTCCGTGTTGCGTTACCAAACAAACTATACGAGTCGATATATTGCGAAAAGCCAATAATCGTAGCGAAAAACACTTATCTTGCCGAGCAAGCTGCAAGATTGGGCGTAGGCGTTGCTGTCGACCATAAAGATACGGACGAACTGGTTTCCGTGCTTGGCGAGCTAAAGGACCGTGGTGATGCCTATCAAGCAATCACATCTCGCTGCAAAAACGAGAAGAAATCGATTAGCCCCAAGTCGTTTGATGAGAAGTTCGAGAAGCGAATACTCGGTTTATTGAGGGATGCAAAATGAACTACGCGCTTGTCACCATAGATACTGAGGCATGGCATGGTGATCGTCCTATAGACAGATTTGTCTGGGGTGAAGTCTCTGATGGGCGTTATGGCATTGAATACATGATTGATTTATTCGACCGACTAAACGTCAAGGCCCTTTTCTTCGTTGATTTTGCGGAGTGCAGCGATTATGGAAATGAGGAAACGCTTGCTGTCGCACGTTATATCAGCACACATGGTCACAGTGTCGGGGTTCATTTGCATCCAGACCATATCATGGATAAGAAACGCGAGTTTCTTTATCAGTACAATAAAGACGAGCAAAGAGAGCTTATTCGTTATGTAACCGAAAAATATAAAGAAGCATTAGGTGAAGCTCCTGTACACTTTAGGACAGGAAAATATGCCGCAAATAACGATACGCTCGAACTGCTTGGGGAGTTTGGCTACAAGTACGATTATTCTCAATTCTATGGAAGAGATTGGTGTGCGATAGACCCACCGATAACTGCTGATGCGACATGTCAGCATGGATCATTTTATGAGATTCCAGTCACATCGTTCTACGCACTCGAAATGCCATTTTTTTCTCGTATCGACAAAGTCGATATGGAGATGTCTCCACGATCATTCCGCAGGGTGGCCAGAAAGTTTATCTCACTGAATGAGAATCAAATCCTAACGTTATTTGGTCACAGTTTTTCTTTTATAAAACATCGCTATTCGGAAGATATGGATAAGCTGGCATTTGATGCCTCCATGCCAAAAAAATTTGAGCGAGACATTAAGTACGTGCAGGGGTTGCCGAATGTACGGCTTCTCTCCTGACGAATTGGAGGATATGTTCTCGCGAGGTGTATTTGAAAAAAACCGCTCGAATGGTAAGCCTTCCGTTGCATTTAGGAACCCTGTTGATGTCGTACATTATTTTTATGCGACTGCTTGGCGCATAAGGTCGTTTAACAAGAAGGCGAGGGCCTTTCTCTTTATTAGCATGATTACGGTTGTAGTTTTAGGGATAGTGCTCGTTCGGTTGTTTGGATAGTTTTGATTTTTGCAGATATCAAAAGAAACACGAGATTCTACAGTCGGCAACAAGGAGGTCTGCATGTTGCTGAAAGTGATTCGTCTGCTCTTCTGACCATCCTGGTTGTCTTGCTGCCTATTCTATACCAGATTGTCTCGCCTTTTCCGTTTTTGTCGTTGGGGGAGCTATTGCTGGTTCCTGTTGTCTTGGTCTATTTAATTAAAGATTTTGACAAGATCACGCTTGATTGGAATCTCGCCCTGTTCTATCTGATTCCAATAGGATTAACGTTTATCGCGTTCTTTATTCCCAACAACTACTTCGATATGGCTGCTTTTGGGCGAATTCTTGCAAGAATAACCCTCTATTTTCTTCTGATAATAATCTGTGCGCGCAGTATTGATATTAGGCTGTTCGTGAAGATGTACATAGTCATTGCGGCAATAGCCAGCGGGGTGCTTCTTCTGCAATGCTTTGTTCACTACTGCACGAATTTCGAATTGCCCGTCATGCGGTCGTTCTACGAGTACATGTATGAATATCCCGGAAGCGAATCGCTTTCTGGTGAGGAGTATTATCAAACATTCGGATTTAGACCCGCGGCTTTTTTTACGGAACCATCGTACTTCACGTTTTATATGGTCCCGCTTGTTATTATGCTTTTGTTTATCAACGACAGACGTAGTCCTTTCCCGGTATGGATTGCAAAACGCAGGATTGTGATTGCACTTTTTCTAACGTTCGTTTCCCTGCTTAGCACAAGCAGCGCGTCTTTGCTGGTTCTTGCTCTGACTTGGGTTGTGTATATAGCCAGCTATATCAAACGCCATAAAGCAAAAAAAGGTGGGTTGCTCATCATCGCTTCTCTGATATGCGTTTCATTAGTCGTTGCAGCTCTAGTTGCTCTTGGCCTGTTTGATGTTCTTATTCAACGTAGCATAAAGGGAGCATCGCTTGAGCATCGAGTTTTTAGAGGGTTCATTATTTATGACACCCTGGATCCCATACATCAGCTGTTTGGCGTTGGACTAAATAATCACGCGGCATATATAGAAGCAAACGGTATTGTGACCGCATATGACGAAGAGACAGTGAGGTTTTCTGCTATAGCCGATATATCAAATAGACTAATCACTTCAGGAGCAGTTGGTCTTGTGGCAATGGCGGGTTTTGTGATTGCCATGTTTGCATCGTCTAAATCGGAGGTCGAAAAGGTATTCGTTATAGTGCTTGCTGTTAATTTCTGTTTCAATTGGTGGCAGTATTCATTCAGATTTGCCTTTATGATGATAATTATCTATCTGGTTAAGAAATGGATGAAGCGTGAAGTGAGAGACAGTGGGTAAGAAGAACTTTCTAAAGTCTTCAGCCGTTGTTCTTTTCATTACCTTTTCGGTAAAGCTGATTGCTTTTGTCAAACAGGCAGTAATAGGTTATTGCCTAGGCGCAACGGCCCATACGGATGTGTACTACATTGTCTACGAGTTTGCGGCCAGTATTGTCTTCATTGCGTTTTCGGCAATAACAATATCCCTCATTCCCTTGTATCAAAGCGTGAAGAGAGATAATTTGCATCGTGCAAACTCTCTTGTTTCTGGGGTGCTTGTCGTTTTTGGCGTTGTTGCAATTCTGCTTAGTGTGACAGTTTTCGCTTTTGCCCCCGAGCTTTCCGTTCTATTGGCAGGAGGAAACGAAGAGATCAGCAATGCAGAGATGATCTTCGCTATCCGTTTGCTTTCGTCAGTTGTTTTTCTCGGGTTCCTTCAGACGCTTTTCGGGGCTGTTTTGGAAGCTAATTTCATCTTTTCTTATAGCAAATTCTTTGGATTGATACTCAGCGTTTCTGTAATAGGCTGCGTGGTTCTCTTCTCTGATCAAATTGGTGCAGAGTCTCTGATTATAGGGACCATCGCTGCTTATGTCATTCAGGCGATTATTGTGATTGGTGCCACCCTAAAAGATACAGATTACAGATTGTCAAAACCGGCCAAAACAAAAGAGATATCGCCGCTTTTGGCTTCCGTTCTCCCAGTAATGATTGGCAATGGCGTTTACCAAACCGGAAACCTAATCGACAAGGTGATTGCAGCTAACGTTGGTGCTGGATTGCCGTCATCGCTCTCGTATGCGCAAACGATAACCGATAGCGTCTGCGCATTGACCATCACGAGCGTGGCGTCTGTTTTCTTCGCATATGCCTCTCAATATGTTGCCTCGAACGATCAGGATGCTTTGAACAATTTGGTTTCATCGAGTCGCAGGGTTCTTCTGACGGCGACGATTCCCTTTGCCATCCTGGTGTTTTTCGCGAGTGGCCAAATTGTTGATCTCGTTTATGCGCGAGGCGCGTTTGGTGCACAAGCTCAGGAGTGGACCTCTATGGCCCTTAAGGGGCTTGCGATTGGCATGCCCTTTCTTGTGTTTAGGGAAGTGTACGCAAGAGTACACTATGCTTTTGGCAACACGAAAATACCTATGATAAATGGTGCTGTTGCGATAGTCGTTCACATACCGTTAAGTTTTATTTTGTCGCGCTATATTGGCATTTTGGGTATTGCCCTTGGTGCAGCGGCGACCTTTTGCGTGTGCGGTCTTGCGATTATGTTTTCAGCACGTCGGTATGTTGCTGTTTCAGAAAAGGGGGATTTGGCTTTTTATCTTCGCCTTTTGCTTGCAAGTATATTGTCGGGGTTATGCATTATGTTGATGACACACTATTTCCATATGTCATCACTAGTAATATTCGTGCTGGATTCGTTGATTGTTTTTTCTGTTTTTGGCGCCTTGCTGTTTAATACGCTAAAGAAGGATTTGAGGACTCAAAGAGAGTTGAGGGCTGATGGCTGATGAGCGCTATTATTAAAAACCCGAATGCGTACAGGCTTGGGATTCTACGAGAAGTTGCAAATTTCTGTGAAGTTCATGACATAGCATGCCTTCTCACCTGGGGATCATTGCTTGGTGCCGTCAGAGAGGGTGGAATTATTCCATGGGATTATGATATCGACCTGATGATGCCCCGAGAGGATTACAAGCGTTTTGTCGAGACATTCCAATCTGAATCGGGTAGATATCAACTGTGGGATTCGGAAACGACACAAGATTTCAAGGGGAAACTCGGGCTTGTTGTTGATACGTGCACGGAGTGTGTGAACCTTAAATTGACGGAAAAGAGTCCAATAAAGCATCTTTCTGTGGAAATATATGTTTTCGATATTGCACCCTCGGACGAGAGAGAACGGGAGGCACTCCTGGTTAAAATGGGGAAGCTTTCGCAAATTAACAGGCTTAAAACGAGCTACTGGGCTTCTGGACGCTCGTTTATCAAAAATGTCGCTTCCTTGGTTTTGCGCACTGTATTAGCTCCAATTCCCGAATTACGAATGATGAGAAAGGCGATTGACAAGGTTGAGCCTGGCGCCAATGTGCAATATGCTTCGATAAACAGCATTAGACCATATTGTGAATTGTGTGTCCCCGCCTCTTTCTTCCGATCCACCGAAATTGTCAACTTTAGTGGTGTGGAGTGTCGTATTCCAAAAGACTATCATCCGTTTTTATCGTTTTTATACGGTGACTATATGACGCCACCTTCAGCCGAAGACAGGAAGTCGTCGGAAGCGCTTAGAGATGCCTGCGTTTACCGTGATATTCGAAATGAGTGATGCTGCTGCCATGCATCTATGATTGGTATTATATTAAGCTTGTCGATAACACCCCGCTCGATAAATAGAGGCATACTTGCGAAGTGGCAGCTCGTTTGCCTTATTCTGCTATAGTTTTAGTTAGAGTAGGTTCTATAGAGGGATGCCCATGAAACGCGTTATCACTTATGGTACATATGATTTATTGCACTACGGACATATTAATCTATTGAAGCGCGCAAAACAGCTCGGTGATTATCTGATTGTTGTTCTGTCGACGGATGAGTTTAACTTGAATATGAAGAATAAGAGATGTTATTTCTCTTACGAAGAACGCAAGAGTCTTCTTGAATCCATTCGCTATGTCGACTTGGTTATTCCAGAGACAAGCTGGGATCAGAAACGTTCCGATGTCCGCGAGTACCATATAGATACGTTTGTAATGGGTGATGATTGGACAGGGAAATTTGATTTTTTGAAGGACGAGGACTGCGAAGTCGTATATCTGCCGCGTACGCCTGAGATTTCGACCACGAAGATCAAGCAGGAGCTTTCGGTTCATCCCAAATAAACGTTCGAGTTTTGGGGTTGGTCAGAAGCTATTCTCAGAAATGACTCACTGCGCCTTAGAAAGAAGAGCAGATTGAGGGGCTAAAGCGCAACTTGACAGCATCGAGTGCATTGCCCGCGCTTACTCCGTTCTCGTCGCGACAACTCCCTTTCGAATTGTTTCCTGTTTCCGTTTGCCTATCAATCAAATCACGTGTATCTGATCTTCTTTTGGCGTGTCGACGCTAATCCTGCATCGACTTTCGGAGCTTCTAGTGAACACCTCGATGTAGTTCTCGCGTATCCACACGATGTTTTCGGCTGCCGGCAGACTCAGCTACGCACGTTTAGGAACAGGCTCGATCATGTCCCAAATGTTGGTGTAAGAACCGTTTCGATTGAAACATAAGAAACGG
>OGQA01000003.1_pt1 | contig 131861 bp, 96 predicted proteins | sample 1553011 | NCBI WGS metagenome assembly OGQA01 (sample SAMEA2580256, study PRJEB22360) | human gut metagenome | biome: human gut; feature: human-associated habitat; material: faeces | place: Denmark | collected 2008/2010 | reverse complement strand
CGCGATTCGACCGATGCTGGGGGTCCATATGGAGACGACCAGAGCAAAGGCGCCGCTCGACCGGCGCGTGCGCAGAACCCGCGCCGCGATCAAAAGCAGCTATCTCACGCTGCGCAAGCAAAAGCCCGCCGGCCAGATCACCGTCAAGGAGGTCATGAGCTATTACCCTACCTGCGGTTTTTCATTTTCATCAATATCTCTGTTTCCGCAGGTAATTTAGCTATTCTGCCGTTTTTGCTCTTCTTGATTAGTTTTCTATTTCACCCTATTTACACCCCTTCACCCCTTCATTTTGACTTGCAGGGGTGAAATTTTTGGGTTAGCCTCGGGGGCGAGGCCCTCAAAGCCCCGCCCCCGAGGCTAACCCAACGCACCACCCCTGGAGACCCATGGAAACCAGAATCAAACCCACAGCCAAAGGCACTTCCGAACCGATCAAGGGAAAACCCGGTTCCTTCCGCATCTACTTCTCTCTCGGTCGCGACCCCGAATCCGGCAAGAACGGGAAACGAGTCAGATACCTAAAGACGCCCAAGAGAACCATCCATTGCAAGAGCAAAAACCCGAAGAACTGGCCCGGTGAGGTGGCGAATGCGCTCGATGCCTACCGGAAGGAGCTGGAGACCTATGAACCGGCTAGCGACATGCCGACCACTGTTTCCGGATACGCTGAGGATTTCCATCGGCTCCGAGAAAGCTCCTTCGGCTCCCCTCTTTCTTTCCAAAGAGAGGAATATGACGTGCGCCATATACGCGAGCTGTTCGGCGACATGCCCCTCGGCGCACTGAGGCCCGACGAGATCAAACGGGCGTATGCTGAAGCGATCTCAACCGGAAGATTCACAGAGGCCGAGATTCGTCGTATCCACGTCAAGCTCAAACAGGTCATGCAGGACGCACTGGAGAATGAGCTAATCGGGCGCAACCCATGCATCAGCATCAAACTCCCAAAGCCAGACCTTAGAGTGCGTAACTTCCTCCCACCCGACGAACTGCCCCGATTCACCAAATGCCTGCTATCCGAACCCATGGGGCCGATGACCGTCTGCACCATGCTCATATTCCACCTAGGACTCAGGAAAGGCGAGGCCCTGGGACTCTGTTGGGAAGACTACGACCCCGAGGCGATGGAGATCCGAATCATCCGCCAGTACACCAATGACAAAACGCTCAGGGCACCAAAATCGGAAATGAGCAGGCGAATCCTGTCTATAGACTCTTCGCTGGCCGCGTATCTAAACGACTGGAAGATGCGGCAGCGCAACCTATTCGAGCAACGCGGGCTAAGACAGAGAAACTCTGACCCCATCGTTCACGCCCTCAGCCCACATAAGGACGAAAACGGCAACCTTCACGTCAGTATCACCCGACCCGATGGACACAACTATTCACGCTGGTTCAGGGACTTCTGCGTCGACAACGGCTATGGCGAGTACGCCAACGTGACAAGCCAGTTCGAGCGCAACGGCAAGCTGCACACACGCGGCACCGGATACTCGGGTCTCGTCCCCCACGGACTGAGACACACGGCAGCGACGGCGCTCGTCGCAAACAACGTCGATTTGAAGACCGTTCAGGCGCGGATGGGACACGCATCAGCGAGTACGACGGCCAATTTCTACACCCACGCAATCAGAGCCAACGACCGCAACGCTGCCGAAGTCTTCGAAAAATTATCTGAAGGTAATGAAAATTAACACTCTCATAATTGTGTCACCAGATGTATACTGCAAATAAGGCCAAACAGAGAGGAGGTTATCAATGGCACTTACCACTGCGAGCAGCAAGCTGCGTTCGACGATCCTATTCAACTCAAAGGATGAGCAGGTACTCTTCAAGCGCTCCAGCGCTGACCTCGCCGCGGCAAGGGGTCTCACCCCGTCTGCGCTCCTAGCGAGGCTTCCCATGGAGCAGCTGACGAGCTCGGATCTAGGCAGGTGGGCCGCGCAGCTCATCTATGCTGAGGATGGGAGCTGTCTCGACGCCTTCGAGGGCATGTTCGAGGGCTGGAGCGCAATCCAGCCAGAAAATGATTGCCGCGACGTCATCAAAGGCTTTTTTGATTACTGTCACCAAGCAAGGATCTGCATCGACACCACGAGCGAGCGCGTTCATCATCTCCGCACTAACTGGGACAGCATTTGCCTCATTATGGAAGAGGCTGCAAAGATGCCCGAGTGCAACCTCGACGCACGTATCCAGGCTAAAACCGGCCGTGAACTCGAAACTACCCTGCAAGACCCTACAGCGTTGCTCGCCGTTACACCTTTGGTCTCATACATTCTCAACGCATGGGAGCACATCAAGGGCTATTCCTGCACTTACCGTGCTCTGCTCGATTTCGCCAACATCGGCAGATCATCCCGCAAGGGATACAGCGAGCCCGCAGAAGCACGAATCAGCCTTCTGCACCTTATCGACGAATACGAGAAGAAAGGGGCTAATTAGTCGATAAAACCATTTTACAAACAAGCACCCGACTCCTCTCACTGTCGCCAAACATCGAAGAGGAGCCGAGCGCCCTACTAAAGGAGTTTATCATGCATCTTGCAGATGACCCCAAGACCGACGCCATCTCCGCAGGCATCAACCTGCGCCATGTCGGCACCAAGCGCATCATGAGCCGCCTGGACGTTCAGATCCTCACCGGCATCGGACAATCCAGCGCCATCAAGCTCATGAAGTCCACCCACCACTGCTTTAGCATCGCCAACCAGTACTTCGTCATGGAAGAGGACCTGTTCGACTACTTCCACAAGCTGGCAGAGGGGGCGAGCGAGTAATGCAGCGCCCGAACGTCAATCCCCTCGTCTTCGAGCTTGATGTGCTCGACGAGCACGTCCTCGCCCTTCAGGAAGACAAGCCCATCGCCTCCTTCGGGCTCGACGCACTCAACAGCATCCTCGGCGGTGTCTACCCCGGGCTCAACTACGCAATCGGGACCGCCCCGGGCAAGGGCAAGACGACACTGGCACTCCAGGAGGCCGACAAGCTCGCGGCAGACGGGCACCCGGTAATCTACGTTTCCGCCGAGCTTCCCGCGCACAAGCTGATCGAGAAGAGTCTGGCGCGTCTCAGCGACGGCAAAGTCGCGTTGTCCGAGGTCTCCAGCTGCGCGACCCAGAATCACCCTAAGCACACGACTTTCGAGGCTGCACTCGACAAATATCGCACCCAGATCGCCCCCAATCTCTGCATCACCGGCCCGCTCAACACCGTGGAGCTCTCCAACCTCGTCGGGCTGGTAACACGCGAGCGTGGCGAGGTCCCCATCGTCTTCATTGACTACCTCCAGCTCCTCGCCTGCGGCGTCACAGCGGACCAGCAGTTCATCGACGAGCGATTGGCTATCACAGCATGCGTGAAGGGCCTCCGCGAAATCTCGAACCTCTATGGCTCTCCCGTCATCGCACTGAGCTCGACCACTCGCAAGTCCTACGATTCCGGGAAGTCGGCCAGGCCCAACCTCGCCATGTTCGGTGGTTCCTCCGCTGTCGAGTACGGCTTTGACTCGGTGCTCTACCTCGCCGATGACAATGACAAGCCCGAGCGGCCCTACGAGTCTCCCGCAACCGGCACGCCCCTCAAGCTCGTCGCCCTCAAGAACCGCTACGGCACGCTGGGCGAGTCCCGACTCGACTTCGACGGTGCGCGCGCCACCTTCCACGACAGGGGCTAGCCCATGCGTGGCAAAGCCAAGACCGCGCATATAAACGTCCGCATGACCGAGGAGGAGCGTGCCGCCATCACGGTGCGCTCCTCCTCTTTTGGTATGGCCCCATCGACGTTCATGCGCGAAGCCGCCCTCCTCATCGGTGAGAAGCCCGTCAGGATCGCCGACGAGGCGACGCTGCGGCAGCTTCTTCATCAGATGAAGAAGCAGGGCGGAAACCTCAACCAGGCCGTCCGCACCGCAAACGCCTATGGCGTGGATACGCAGACGGCCCAACAGCTCGCGGAGGCCGTCCGTCTGGTATCGAGCACGGCCTCGCAGCTATCGAACCTCATCTCCAAGAATCGAGAATGATCATGAAAACCAAGATGCCCACAGCGCTCATATCATCTCTTCTTCTAGCAATCATCGCATGCCCCGTCCTCGCCGTCCCCGTCGACGATTTCGTCTCCGGGACACCGTTAGGCGCGGCTGCGATTCCGTCGTCGTTCGGCGTGGATACCGTCCTCGGCTGGTGGCTCACGGGTGCGTTCACTGCTTGCTCGCTCGGAACCCTGCTGACCTTCCTCCTCGCCTTTTGCATCTGCGCTCTCATCGCCTACTCGACCACCCTCAACGCGAGGGCCGAGGACGGCGGCGTGCTCGGCGACGCCCACGTCAAGACGGGTCGCGAGGTCATAAAAGGGTCCATGACCTGGGACGGCTCGACGAATCCCTCGTCACGTGGGTTCGTCTATGGGTTCACCAAGTATCACGGCAAACCCTGCTATCTCTACGAGCCCAAGAAGATGGCCTTCGTGTCAGGGGCCACCGGGTCAGGTAAGAGTCGCTTCCTCTATCTCCCCTCAATCGACCTGCTCAGCTTCGGCGGCGCTTCCAACGGATCCGAGCCCGCGACCCTAATCGTCTCCGACGTGAAAAACGAGCTCATAGAACTCACGGGCGACGAGCTGGCCCGTCGCGGCTATCGCGTCCTGCTTCTCGACACGCAGCACCCCTATAGGGGACAGAGGTTCAACCCGCTCAAGCAGGTGCTCGACCTCCATGCCGAGGGACGCGATCAGGAGGCCGAGCAGGCGGCGGACGCCATCGCGGAGCTCGTGGTGCAGGACGACGAGAAAGACAAGGGCTCGCACTGGACCGCCTCGGCCAGGGGCCTGCTCTCGGCCCTGGTCCTGCTGGTCTCCATGTCCGACGAGTGTCCCGAGGAATCAAAGCACCTCGCGACCGTCTGCGAGGTCCTGGACCGCGGCACCGAGGCCGAGGGAGACGACCCGTCCGAGCCCCTGAAGGCCGTCTTCCGCGCTCTGCCGAGCGGCCACCCCGCCAAGGGCAGGGCGTCGCAGTTCGTCTCCTCGGGCGGCAACGAGCTCAGGAGCATCCTCTCGACGCTCAAGGTCGCCCTGCGCCCGTTCTCCTCCGCCCCGGTCGCCTGGATGACCTCCGGCTCCGACATCGACCCGCACACGGTACTCACGGAGAAGAGCGCCGTCTTCCTTCACGTGCTCGACGAGGGCTCCCCCTACAACTGCATCGCGGCGATGTTCCTCTCGCAGCTCTGGGCTTCGGTCCAGGCGGTCGCGGACGTGAACGGCGGCAGGCTCCCCCGCCCCGTGCAGATACTCGGCGACGAGTGGGGCAACCTGCCCCGCGTCGAGTGCCTGCCCGCCCTCCTCAGTCTCGGGCGCGGGTGCGGAACGTTCTGGGTCGGAGCGACGCAGGACGTATCCCAGCTCAACAAGTATGGCGAGAGAGACGGCCGCAGGAAGATCCTCGCGAACTGCGGGGTCAAGATTGCGATGAAGCTCGCCGAGGAGGAGGACCGCCGGTACTTCACCGAGCTCATCGGCAAGACCACGCGCCACACGCAGGGCACGAGCAACGGCAGGGCCGCGTCGGGCACGTCATCCTCGACGTCCTACAGCGAGAGCGCCGACGACGTGATACACCCCTGGGAGTGGCGCGGCATGGCCCCGGACCGGGACGGGATCATCGTCGTGAAGCACGCGGACAACGGTATGCCCGCATGTCGAGCCGGCGTCTTCCGCTCCCCCGTCACCGACTGCACCAACACGCCCACAAGGGAGCACTTCGACCTCGGGACCCCCGAGCACGAGGCGGAGAACCGTCGCGCCTACCAGCGCCGCCTCGACGAGTCGGCTGCTGGGAAGATGCGCGAGGAGGCCTCGACCTGGTGCCCAAAGTGGCCCGAGCCGGAGAAGAAGAACGGGAGCAAGCCGGACGGCAAATTCAGCGGGCTCTCGCTCGACTAGGGAGGCGACCATGACGGCGATAAAGCAGACGAGCGTCTGCAGCGAGAAGCACCTCGCGAGACTCAGGGATTACCTCTCCTGGGACCGCGACAAGGCGCTCGCCCACGGCACGCAGAACATCATCGACGATGACCGCTGGTTTCAGGAGATGGCAGACACGAGGGCGGCCATGGGTCACGACAGGCCCGGCAAGGCCGGTGCCAAGTGTACCTACATGCAGCATCAGATACTCGGGTTCCTCCCAGACGAGTGCGACCTCAACGGCGGGAAGATGACGCCGGAGCTGTGCATGCGCTATGCGAGGGAGTACGTGGCCGAGCGCTACCCCAACCAGGAAGTCGTGATGGTGCTGCACCGCGAGCGCTGCCGCGCGGACGCCACCGACCGCTACGCCGTGCACCTCGGCATCAACCGCAGTGACCTTGAGACCGGGCGGAGGCTCGACGAGGGCCCCGCGCGAAAGGCGGCAAAGGCGCGGGTGAAGACCGTTCGTGCCCTGGACGAAAGGTACGGCCTCAGGCAGCTTGAGCGCGGCAAGGCCAACTCGCGCGTCCACGCGAGGCAACCCGGCACGGAAGAGCGCGACATGGCCCGAAAGGGGCAGGCCGAGCGCTCGGAGAACGCCCGCATCCGCGTCGCGGTCGCCCGCCGAATCGAGGAGGTCGGGCGCATGCGCGACTGCCCCGACCGGATGGGCGAGCTTGAGCGGCGGCTCAAGCGGGACGGCATCGAGCTCGCCAGGTCGAAGGGCGGGAGCCTCCAGTACCGCTTCCCCTCGAAGTCTCTCGGGGGCATGAGGAAGGTCAACGGCGGAAGGCTCGGCTTTGCCGTCGACCGCTCGACTGGCGTCGCCGTCCGCTTCACGCTGCGCGGGATAGCGACGGCGATGCGGGCGTTCTGGGAGCTTGAGCGCAGGGCGCTGGAGAACCAGAACGGCCGAGACGACTGAGCATTTGGGCCGGGACGCAACAGGCGTCCCGGCCCCTTCTTTTGCACTTCGGTGAGAGCGACCTCGGAGCGGTTCGCCGTCCCGCCGCAGGCGGGCAAGATGATTCCGTGCAACGGAATCCATATCTTGCCTGCACGGAGCGAGCCGGTTGCCCAAGGCAACGCGAGCCCGGGCAGGTGAGCGCCGGTTGAACCGACGCCGAGGAGACGCGACCCTAGGGAGCGTCGCACGACGGCGCTCGGCGACCCGGCGCGAGAGGCCCAGCCCGGCGACCACGGCGGAGCGATGGCGACTTCTGGAAGCCATCGAGCGCAGCCGTTCGGCGGGCTGGGCCGGCGTGAGCGGAGGCGGACGAAACGCGACCCTGGGGAGCGTTGCCAGGGAGCCGCAGCGAGAGCGACGCCGCGCGTCGCGGGGGTCCCGCCCATAAGCGGGACCCATCGGCCGCAAGGCCGATTGCTACGTGACAACCTCGAATCGCTACCGTTCGATAATTCCGATTGGAAGTAGTTTTCCTTTGCTCTATAGCCGGAGGTTAAACTGTTGGATATCTTTGTCGCGATTCAATTCGCACCAGCTCGTTATCAAAGGATTTCACATGGCCAGGAAAGAAGCCGCACTCGACCTTTGGGTTGCCGACAGGCTCACCGAATGTGATATTGAGTTCACATCACAGGGGAGCAGCATCAAAGAAATCGACAACGCCCTCAAGGACGCATCCAAGCGCGGAACGGGAAACGCTGGCTATCCTGAATACGTTTCGAAAATTGGCCGCTTTGTTCTTGTCATCGAAGATAAGGCGAGCCAGAGCCGACATGAAAAGCTAACAGATTCTGACATCCTCGACATGAGTACCGAGGCCGTTACCGATTATGCCGTCAACGGTGCCTATCACTACGCCTCGCACATCGCAAAGAAGAGCCCTTTCACTGAGGTCTTCGCCGTTGGGGTTTCAGGGGACTCCAAGCATCACACCATATCTCCCGTGTTCGTGAATGACCGAGAAGGCTACAAGAGGCTCCCAGACCTCGAATCGTTCACTTGGCTCTCACCGAGCAACATCGTTGAATACTACACACGGTATGTTCTTGACGAACCAACCGACGTCGAGAAGACCACCGAACAAATTCTCAAGGATGCGGCAGAGCTTCACGAATATCTTCGCACCTACGGCTCCATCAAGGACCAAGACAAGGCTCTTGTGGTAGCGGGGATTCTTCTAGCTTTGGATGAAATCGAATACGGCGGATTCTCAATCGATTCCCTTACCGGGGACCAGACCGAAGGCATGCGCGACGGCGATAAGCTAATGAACGCCATTCGTGGAAGACTCACGCGCTCCAACGTCGGGCCAGATGTGAAGAAAAACAAGCTTCTTGCTGAGTTCGGCATTGTTCAAACAAGCTTTCGCTTAAACGAGGTCAATGACACCCTAGGGATGACCCCGTTACACTACTACACGAACTTCCTTAACGAACACGTTTTCAAAAGCATCAAGTACCAGCAGACTTCTGAAGACTTCATAGGTCGCTTTTACGGCGAGTTTATGAGCTATTCCGGCGGGGACGGCCAAACGCTCGGCATCGTACTCACGCCAAAGCACATCTGCGACCTTATGTGTGAGCTCGTTGATGTTAAGCCTACAGATACGGTGCTTGACCCAACATGCGGAACGGCGGGATTTCTCATCGCCGCCATGCATCGCATGCTTTCTTCTGCAACCAGCGAGCAGCAACGCAAAGACATTAAGAAAAAGCGCCTTCACGGCATCGAGCTCCAAAGCAACATGTTTGCAGTCGCGGCTGCAAACATGATTCTTAGGCGAGACGGAAACAGTAACCTCGAATGCTGCGATTTCCTCAAGCAAAACCCGGCCCAGATACAGCTCAAAGGGGCAACGGTCGGGCTGATGAATCCTCCATACAGCCAAGGAACCAAAGCGGATCCAAGCCAATACGAGCTATCTTTTGTGGAACGTCTTCTCGACTCTCTCACAATAGGTGCGAGAGCGGCGGTCATCGTTCCGCAATCATCCATGACCGGAAAAAGCAAAGCCGAGAAGGAGTTCAAGGTCTCCATCCTCAAGCATCACACCCTCGAAGGCGTTATTACGTGCAACACCGATACATTCTATGGGGTCGGAACGAATCCCGTCATAGCCGTGTTCACCGCCGGCGAACCACATGACCCTGAAAAGGAATGCCGTTTCATCGACTTTAGGGATGATGGCTATGAGGTAAGGGCGCACGTCGGCCTGGTCGAAGGCGACTCTGCAAAGGACAGAAAGCAGCATCTTCTTGACGTTTGGAACGGCCGCGAAGACGCCCCATCGAAATTCTGCGTCAGCTCGACCGTCAAGCCAGATGACGAGTGGCTGCACAGCTTCTATTACTTCAACGACGAGATACCTACCGAAGAGGATTTCGAGAAGGCAATAGCCGATTATCTAACATTCCAGCTAGACATGGTTTCTCATGGTCGTAGCTATCTCTTCGAGGAGGGCCCCGATGCTCGATTTGAATAACAGGGATTGGGCACCCTTTAAAATCTCGGATTTATTTCAACCGGCTCGCGGCACCGAAAAAAACATGACCTCTCTTCAGGTCGGAGACGTTCCACTTATTTCCGCTCGCAACTGCGACAACGGCGTAAAGGCTTTTGTCTCTATCCCAAACGAAAGACTTCATCGTGGCCACGCCATCACTCTAAACAACGACGGCGATGGCGGGGCGGGTCTCGCATACTACCAACCAATGGAGTTCGCTCTCGACACCCACGTAACGGACTTAAGGCCAAGAGACTCAATCGGAAACCTCTCAAGATATGCCATGCAATTCGTGGCCGCATCCATTTCTAAACAGCGAACGCTATTCGGCCACGGAAGGTCGATTAGCCTAAAACGGCTCAATTTACTACGAGTAATGCTTCCCATCGATGAGTCCAGCAATCCCGATTGGCAGTTCATGGAGAATTACATCCGCGAGCGAGAAGCCATTCAAGTCCAGCGCTGCCGCGAATTCCTGATGAAGCGCATCGCCTCCATCGAGAGAGAGAGAGAGTAAATAACCCCGAGTTCGACCACTCCTCACTGCACGAAAGAGATTGGAAATCGTACTCAATCAGCCAAATATTCGACATTCGTTCCGGGAGGCGCTTGGAATCTCGTAACCGAAAGTATGGAAGACGACCGTTTATTGGGGCACTTGACAATAGCAACGGGATTGCCGGTTTTACGGCTGATAAGAATTCGTCGCTCGACAACAATGTCCTTGGCGTGAACTATAACGGTAATGGCGTCTGCCTTGGGTTCTACCACCCCTATGAGTGCATTTTCTCCGATGACGTTAAACGCTTTCACGTCAAGAACAACAAGGGCAACGAGTTTATCTACCTCTTCCTAAAAGTCGCCATCCAGCAGCAAAAGAGCAAGTTTGGCTATCTGTACAAGTTCAATGCTACAAGGATGGCACGCCAGGCAATTATGCTTCCCTCTGTAAACGGTGGCGAGCCAGACTTCACTTTCATGGAAATATTTGGAATGTCAATTACTCTCCAGCTGCTTCTGAAGCAACTGGCCTACTTAGAAAAAATGCCTGCCTAGCAGAAGGGCGAGTTTTCAACGGTCCTCGGTGTCGGAGGGTCCCAAGTGTAACCCGGAGACACCGAGGGCTGTTGGAAACTCGCCCTTCTCACAGCAACGTCACCCTAGGTTTTCAACGCTTTCCATAGTCGGAGGGCTTCTTATAAGCCCGCAGACTGTGGAAAGGGTTGAAAACCGAAGATTTGGGTGAAATATCGGAGTGAAATATGTAGGCGAGCTGTTTTCATCATAGAACTTTCTTTCACCCCTTTTTCACCCCTCTATCGTCAATTTAGCCCTATCTATACAAAAGCAGGTCAGACGATTTATACCGTCTGACCTGCAATTTCTTCTGGTGCCCCCGGTGCGATTCGAACGCACGACACCCGCTTTAGGAGAGCGGTGCTCTATCCCCTGAGCTACGGAGGCATGTTGTACTAGTGTAGCAGATTTACTGCATCGCAATACGTCGCATGACTAGACTTCGAAGTTGCGGTGGAATAGTTCCTGTCTGAAGCATCTAAAGCCGTATTTAGGAACTATTTCACCGCAACTTATGAGGAGCTAGTTGCCTTTGTGGAAAAGGTTTTTGATAACGGAGGGGATGCTCTTGGCGCCCTTGGCCGTCACATCGATAAAGTCGGGCGAACGCACGAGCTTATCCTCGTCGACGTACTTGCGGACCGCGCGAAGCGTCTCTTTGTCGTCGCGCGTCGAAAACGTAAAGTGACCGTTGTCCTTGGTGAAGATGGCAAAACGCGTAATCTTCTTGGTGCCGCGTAAAACCTCGGCGGCAATATAGTCGACCTCGTCCCACGGGATTTGAATATAATCCTCGGGATTGCGCTCGTTGTAATACTCAAACGCCTTATTGCCCACCATCACGTTGCCGTGGCTGGTAAGCCCCATCAGGCAGGTTGCCGGCGTTGCCAGATCGACCGTGCTGTTCTGAGATTGCGCCATACGCGCCTCGCCCTCCAATAAAAACAATCGGACCGCATCCAGTGTACCCACCGGGTGCGGTCCGTTTCAATGGCTCAAAAGCCCTTACCTAGCAACTCTCGGTCTTAAGCCGAAGCGTGCTTACATGAAGCCGCAGAAGCGACCGATGATGCCGACGGCGAAGAGAGCCAGGATGATGACGATCGGGCTGACCTTCTTCTTGAGGAGCTTGCAGACCAGCAGGGTCAGGCACACGGCGGCAAGGCCGGGGATGAGCTGATCGAGGTTGGCCTGAAGCGTGGTGACCTTCATCTGATCAAGGGCGGTAGCACCGACGGAGTTGTACATCGTCAGCGCTTCCTTGATACCCTCGGAACCGGAGGGCAGGCTAGCCCAGTCGATAAAGGCGCCAGCAGACTGCTTGACCGTGGAGACGATCGGGGTGAAGGAAATGGACACCCAGCGCTCGACCAGGGCGCCGATGATGAACATACCCAGGATGGAAGCGCCCTCGGTGACCTTGCCCATCAGACCACCGGAGAGGTCCTTGGCGATGGAGGAGCCGACCTTGTAGCCAAACTCCTGCGTGTACCACAGGAAAGCGTAACGGATGATGTTCCACGCGAAGAAGAACAGCAGCGGACCGACGATGCTGCCGGACATGGCCAGGGAAGCGCCCAGAGCGCCCAGAATCGGGCGAAGGGTGAACCAGAAGACGGGGTCGCCGACGCCGGCGAGCGGGCCCATCATACCGACCTTGACGCCCTGAATGGCGACGTCGTCAATCGGGGCACCGTTGGCGCGCTCCTCCTCGAGAGCGAGGGTAACGCCAATGACGGGGGCGGAAACATAGGGGTGGGTGTTATAGAACTCCAGGTGGCGCTTAAGAGCGGCAATCTGGTCATCCTTGCTGGTGTAGAGCTTCTTGATCGCAGGGATCATTGCGAAGCACCAGCCGCCGTTCTGCATACGCTCGTAGTTCCACGAGCCCTGAAGGAACTGATGACGGAAGCAAACCTTCTTGCGGTCAGCCTTGGTGAGCTGAATCTTGTTCTCTGCCATATGTATCACTCCCCTCCTACTCGTAATCGTTCAGAATGTCGCCGAGCGGGTCGCCGGAGCCACCGCCCATGCCGCCACCCTGCTTGGCCAGATCCTTAAGGCCAAGGTAGATGAGGGCAAGGGAGATGCCGATGAGACCAAGGGCGATCAGCGTGAGTTGAGGGATGGCAGCAAGGACAAAGCCGAGGACGAAGAACGGCCAGGTCTCCTTGGTGGCCATCATGTTGATGACCATGGCGTAACCGACGGAAGCGACCATGCCGCCGCCGACAGCCATGCCGCCGGACAGCCAGTCGGGCATAGCGTTAAGCGCGTTGGTAACGGCCTCGGCCGGGATGACGCACAGAAGCACTGCCGGGATGGCGATACGAAGGCCCTGCATGAGGATGGCAGCATACTGCCAGCGCTCGATGCCGGAGAAGTCGCCCTTCTCGGCGCAACCGTCCATGGCGTGAGCGATAGCGGTAGCAATGGTACGGCAGATCATGGTCAGGAACAGACCAGCGACCGACAGCGGGACGGCGACGGCGATAGCGGTGGTAACGGCCTTGGCCGAATCGGTGGCGCCACCGTTGAGGGCGAGCACCATGATGATCGAAGAAGCGACCGAGGCCAGAGCGGCGTCAGGCGCGACAGCGGCGCCGACGTTAGCCCAGCCAAGGGCCATCATCTGGAGCGAACCGCCCAGGAGGATGCCCTCCTGAAGGTGACCGGTTACGAGACCGATAAGCGTGCATGCCACGAGCGGCTGATGGAACTGGAACTCATCCAGAATGCCTTCCATACCGGCAAGCAACGCGACAATCGCAACAAGCAGAATAGTGATTGCAGACATGTATCGGACCCTCCTTTACTATGCTTGAGCGGCCAGTTCGGCCTTAGCTTTCTTCAACATGGCGTCGAGATCCTCGGAGGAATCCGAAGGAACCTTGCGGACCTCGAACTTGACGCCCTTGGCCTTGAGGGCCTCGAGAGTCTTGACGTCGTCATCGCCCATAGCGACGGCGTTGGTGACGACGACCTTGCCCTTGGAGTGAGCCATGGAACCGATGTTGACTTCCTTGATGTCGACGCCGGCCTCGATGGCCTTGAGCAGATCCTGCGGGTTCTCGAAGAGCAGCATGGCCTTGGTGTCACCAAAACGCGTGTCCTTGACGACCTCGGCCATCTTCTTGATAGGCACGACGTTGGCATGGACTCCCGGAGGGGCAGCCTGCTCGATCATGGTCTTGCGGAGCTCGTCGTGAGCAACGCCGTCGGAAACCACGATGATGCGGTTGGGGTTGATCTGCTTGGTCCACGTGGTGGCCACCTGACCATGCAGCAGACGGGTGTCGATACGGACGTGGGCAATCTTGATGTGCCCGTCGCCGATGACCGTTCCCGGAGGGATGGCGCCTGCAGGAGCAGCGGCGGCCGCAGCCGGCTTCTTCTCCTCGGGCTCCAGAGACTCGGGCTTGACGCGCACGCCAGCCTTAGCCTCAGTCACGAGATGTTTTGCGATCGCATGTGCAGTGTTCTTTGCGTCAAAGCGCTGCGAATATGCCTCGATGAGCATAGGCAGGTTGACACCGGTGACGATAGCCCAGGAATCGTGGCCCTCGATGAGCCCGCTGATCTGGTTGAACGGCGTGCCGCCCCACAGATCAACGAGGAAGAGCACCTGCTCCTGGTCTTCGAAGGAAGCGATTGCTTCCTCGACCTTGGCACGGAAATCGTCGGGGCCCATGCTCGGCTCGAGCGAGACCACGGCAACAGACGGCTGATCGCCAAAGACCATCGAGCCCGTCTGCTTGATTCCAGCTGCCAAGTCCCCGTGGCTAGCAAGAACAATACTTACCATCACATAACCTCCTTTTTGTCTACGTATTTCCTACACGACATGAAAGGAGTATACCTGTTTGGATTGTGGAATTATAGCTAAATTCGCAAAAGGTTGGATTATTTGTTTAAACGTCTAAGTTTGTTACAAATTGATTACGTTGCTGCTTTTCGACTCATTACCCGCCAAAGCGTTGCTCATCAAGCCATGTACTTTACAGATACAAGCAGGCTGTTCATTAATAACGATTTTAGGCAAGCGCGAATGCGCTTGTACTGCCGCTATTTTGTTTAAACAGACATGGCTTGACTATTTTCGTGACTTATGTTCTAGCGCAAGTAGTCGTTGGGAACGTTCTTGTTTGACTAGTCATGTAAGAACGTCCCCAACGACTAAGGACTAGACGATGCGGAGGGGGTTGGCGGCGTCGACGGCGTCGGGAGCGTCGGAAGGGCCATCGGGGGCAGCGCCTGCCGGGTCCTCGTCGGGGGTCTCGATCTGCTTGATCATGACCTCCTGGCCCTGCAGCAGGTATGTTTCGCCGCTGCCGCAATGAGGGCAGGTCTTGCCGTGCTCGACGGTCGCATAGTCGCGGCCGCACGCCTCGCAATGCGTCACGGCCTCGACAGGCTCCACAAGAAGCTCCGCACCCTCGGTAATGGACTTTTTATCTGCCGCCCAGCGCCAGGCGTCGAGCAGCAAGTCGGGAACGACGCCCGAGACCTCGCCCAGCAGCAGCGTGACGCTCGAAACGCGACTCACGCCATTGGCGCGCGCCACATTCTCAACATCACGAATGATGTGATAGACGATTCCGAGCTCGTGCATTTATTTCCTTCCGCCGTTCCCGTTATGACTACTTACTTGCGACCGAACTTAATCTTGATGGCGCGCTTCAAAGCATACTTGCCGAGGCTTGGGAGCTTTTGCTCGTATTTGACCATCGTGGAGCACTCGGGGCGGTCGCGATCCAGATGGATGGCGTCAAACGCGCACTTGGTGGTGCACAGGCCGCAGCCGATGCACTTGTTAGGGTCGACGATCGAGGCGCCGCAGCCCAGGCAGCGGGCGGTCTCGGCGCGCACCTGCTCCTCGGTAAAGGTCTCAACATACTCGCTAAACGGCGCAGCCTTCTCGCGTTCGCGGTCCACGTGGGCAACCTCGCGGCTCGCGTTGTCGTAGCTCTCGAGCACAACGTCGTCGCGGTCGAGCGCGGTGTAGCGGCGCTGGTTGCGGCCGATGGTGAGCGTGGAGCCCGGCTGCACAAAGCGATGGATGGACACCGCGGCCTCGTGACCGGCGGCAATGGCGTCGATGGCAAAGCTCGGACCGGTGTAGACGTCGCCGCCTACAAAGATGTCGGGCTCGGCGGTCTGATAGGTCTGAGGATCGGCAAGGGCACCCTGGCCGCGGCCGAGCTCCACCTTGGAGCCAGCTAGCAAGTCGCCCCACACAATGGACTGGCCAATCGACATGACGACACGGTCGGCATCGACACGGCGCAGATCGTTCTCGTCGTACTCGGGCGCAAAACGGCCCTCGTCGTCAAAAACACGCGTGCAGCGCTTGAAGGTGATGCCGCACACACGACCGGCCTCGTCCAGGTGAACTTCCTTGGGGCCCCAACCGCAGCTGATGTGCGCGCCGTCCTCAACGGCCTCGCGACGCTCCTCCTCGCTGGCGGGCATCTGGGCCTCGCTCTCCAGGCAGAACATCTCAACGTGCTCGGAGCCCAGACGGCAGGCATTGCGCGCGACGTCGATAGCCACGTTGCCGCCGCCCACCACGATGGTGCGGCCGGGCAGCGCGTCGATCTTGCCACTGTTGACCTCGCGCAAAAAGTCGACGGCCACGGCCACGTCCTCGGCATCCTCACCCGGAATACCGGCGAGGCGGCCGCCCTGGCAGCCAATGGCAACATAAAAGGCCTTAAAGCCCTGCTCGCGCAGCTCGTCGAGCGTCACATCGCGACCGACCTCCACGCCATAGCGGAACTCGGCACCCATCAGGCGAATAACCTCGACTTCGGCCTCAATGACGTCCTTCTGCAGCTTAAAGCTGGGAATGCCGTAGGTGAGCATGCCGCCCGGGCGCTCGTTCTTCTCGAACACGACGGGCTTGTAGCCCTTCTCGGCCAGATAGAAGGCACAGGACAGACCGGCCGGGCCGGCACCGATGATGGCGATCTTCTGATCGAAGCCGCCAGCACGCGTCGGCGTCACCACAGGCGGGACGTAGCGGGTCGCGGCGTCCAGATCGCGCTGGGCGATAAACTTCTTGACCTCGTCGATGGCCACGGCCTCGTCCACGCGGCCGCGGGTGCAGGCATCCTCGCAGCGGCGATTGCACACACGGCCGCAGATAGCGGGCAGCGGGTTCTCGCGCTTGATGAGCGCCAGCGCCTCGTCATAGCGGCCCTGCGCTGCGAGCTTCAAGTAGCCCTGAACGGCAACGTGAGCGGGGCAGGCCGTCTTGCAGGGCGCGGTGCCGGACTCGTGCGTCTCGATGCGGTTGTCGTTGCGGTAGTTGGGCGACCACTTGGTGTGATCCCACTTGGTGGCATCGGGCAGCTCCTGGCGCGGATACTCGGGCACCTGTCCGCCGGCCTTTTTGCTGCAGAGCTTCTGGCCCAGCTTGGCGGCGCCGGCCGGACATACCTCAACGCAGCGACCGCAGGCCACGCACTTGTCCTTCTCGACCTTGGCGACATAGGCCGAGCGCGACAGGTTGGGCGTGTTGAACAGCTGCGAGGTGCGCAGGGCGTAGCACACGTTGACGTTGCAGTTGCAGATGGCGAAGATCTTGTTCTCTCCGTCGATATTGGTGATCTGGTGCACAAAGCCGTTGTCCTCGGCCTGGCGCAGGATGTCGTAGACCTCGTCGCGCGTTACATAATGGCCACGATCGGTCTCGACCACGTAGTCGGCCATATCGCCCACGGCGATGCACCAGTCGGCCGGGTCGTCGGCGCAGCCCTCACCCATCACGCGACGGCTCGCGCGGCAGCTGCAGGTGCTGGCGGCATACTTACCCTCGTATTTGTCGAGCCAGTGCTCGATATGCTCAATAGGCACCGACGTGCTCGCGGCATCGATAGCCTTCTCGACCGGAATGACATGCATGCCGATGCCGGCACCACCGGGCGGCACCATCGGCGTGGCCTTGGACAGCGGTCCCTTGGACGCCTGCTCAAAGAACTTGGCATAGACCGGATGCTCCTCGAGCTGGCTCACGCGCATGTTAAGGAACTCGGCGGAACCCGGCACCAGCATGGGCAGCACCCACTGCTTGGCGCGCTCGGGGTTTTCCCAGTTGTACTCGAGCAGACCCGTGTAGCTCATGTCGTCGAGCATCTTCTCGATATCGGCTTCGGGCATGCCGGTGAGCTTGACCATCTCGGGCAGCGTATAGGGACGGCGCATCTTCATCTTGCAGAGCACTTCGGCCTGCTCGTCGGTTGCGGCCTCGGCAAACGACCAGTACTCGTAGGCCAGCAGCTCATCGCGATGCAGTAGACGGTTGGTGCAGTGCTCGCACAGCTTGACGATTGCCTCGCGCGGATGCTCCGGCAGCGGCGGCACGAACTCTGCGCCGATATCGGGCTCGGTATAGCTAATCCCCGGTCCGTTGAGAATCATGGTTGTCCCTTCTCTTGCCACAGCCCGGCGAGACCGCGGCACCCCTCTTTTTTGCAGGCCGGGCATGCCCCCATGCCGTTCACCCACCATTAGTTGACATTGTGTCAAAAATAGTATTGACGAACCGTCAACAATATTCAAGACTGTTAGGCGAACTGTCAGGCAAAAGAGGATGAAAGGCGGCAAAACATGGGCAACAACACAGCAGATACCTCTGTGGTCGATGCCGTTCCCGCATCCGATAGCGCGGCAAAGCGCCTGACGGGCGACGAGCGCCGTCGCGAGATCCTCGATGCTGTGCGCACCGTAAGCTCCGAGCTAGGCGTGTCCCACCTATCGGTATCGGCCGTGGCCAAGCGAGCCGGCTGCACGCGCTCGCTGTTCTACCACTACTTCGCCGATATGGACGCCGCCGTCACCGCTGTTATGGACGAGGCAATCGACGGTTTTATCTCCGAGCTCGAGCAGTGGAATGCCAACCGCATCGTCGGTGATATCGAGGGCGCACTCGACACCGTCGCCCCGCTCTTTAAGCGCCTGGTCGCCAGCGGCCACGAGCTGCCGAGTACGCTCACCTCAAGCAGCGGCGCGCTCTACGGCGGCTTTTTGCACAACGTGGTCCAGCGCGTGGCGCAGTACATCTGCGACACCACCGTGGTGGATTTTGTCGCCCATCATGAGCTACGCATCGACCATGTCTACGAGACGTTCTACACCCTCATCATGGGGTTGTTGATGTATATCCGCACGCACCCCGATGTGCCCGACGAGACGGTCAAGGAAATCATCGCCTCGACACTCCACATCGAGGGCTATACCGCCAAGTATCCGGAGCGCAAGCCCCAGAACTGACGACATTTGGCCAAACTGCCCGCGATCAGAAGAGGGGCCGCGGGCGTGTGAAAGGAGAGCAGCATGCTGTTCGATGTTTGGGGTAGCGATACCCTTATCCACTGGGCCGGCTGGGCCATGGTCTTTATTGGCCTGATCGTGCTCAACGAAGTCGGCCGCCGCACCAAGCTGGGCGCGGCAATCATCTTTGGCGTGGCTCCGCTGGCCATGACCATCTACTGCGTCGCCATCGCCATCGGCGTCTCACAGGGTGCCGAGTGGGCGCTCACCAACCCCACCCATGTGTACCAGAACAGCTGGTTCCACTACGCCAAGGTATACGCGGCGCTCGCCGGTTGCTGGGGCTTCATTGCCATTAAGTACCAGTGGGGAAAGATCGGCAAGGCGCATTGGTTCCGCGCGTGGCCGTTTGTGATCGTCGCCATCAACATCATGATCGCCGTCGTGTCCGACTTTGAGAGCGCCTATCACTTCTTTGTCCTGGGCCAGTCCACTTGGGTCACCTCCGAGGGCGCCACGCAGCTGGCCGGCTGGAACAACGTGTTCAACGGCATCGCCGGTATCATCAACATCTTCTGCATGACCGGTTGGTGGAGCGTCTACGCCTCCGAGGATCAGACCGACATGCTGTGGCCCGATATGACCTGGGTCTACATCATCGCCTACGATATCTGGAACTTCTGCTACACCTACAACTGCCTGCCCACCCACTCCTGGTTCTGCGGCTTTGCGCTGCTGCTGGCGCCCACCGTCGCCGCCTTTATCTGGAACAAGGGCGGCTGGATCCAGAACCGCGCCTTTACGCTTGCTATTTGGTGCATGTTTGCCCAGGTGTTCCCGTACTTCCAGGAGGAGTCCATCTTTGTGACCCACTCCACGCTCGACCCCGGCGCCGCTACCGCGGTCTCGATCGCCGCACTGGTCGCCAACGTCGCCGCGATCATCTACATCGCCTACCGCGCCAAGAAGCTCGGTCGCAATCCCTACAAGCAGGATGTCTTTGAGGGCACCAGCGATTGGGAGAAGGCCACCGCTCGTCGCGCCAAGGTCGATTACGCTCACGCCGAGTAACATGTTGGTCGCTGTTGGCGCCTGGGCATAGGCCCGCCCGCCAGGTTTTTCATCCAATGCCTCGCAGAGCCCCCGGAAAGCGTTTCGCTCGCTTTTCGGGGGCTTTTGTCGTTGCGTCTCTATTCATCTATTCAAAAACATGCGCATATATAAAATCGGATTTCAAATCATGAGGCGGCTCTATAGGGTCCTGTTTTTGGGTACAGTGTTGTCCCGATATTGAGCTTGGGGGATATATGAAAGATGAGACGATGGGCCAAGAGGATGCGGCCCAAGATGCAGAAGCGTGTGCCGAAGCCCTGGAGAGCCTAGACCGGATTTCACTTGATGAGATTGCGTTTGACGATTCGGGCGTTGATGTGCAGGATGAGTCGGAAGCCGAGGCGCAGTCCGATGATCAGGATGCAGACGACGTTGAGCCTGCCGAAGATGAGGCAGATCACGAAGACACCGAATGCGAGGCCGACGACCAGCCCGAATCCGACACGAGCGAGGAAACCATCTTGCTCGACAGCTTGCCGGCCGAAGATTCGCTGACCCGCGAGCTTCCCGGCCTGGGCTCCGCTCCTGCCGTGGACGAGACCATCGCCATGGGCGATATTCCCCTGCCGTCCGTTCCCTCGGCACGCGAGGCCGAGGTCCGCCATCGCAAGATGTCGCCCAAGCGCCGCAATCTGATGGTCGCCGGTGTCGTGGCCGTCGCGCTCGTCGCCGGCGGTGCAGGCTATGCTGCCTGGAACGGATATCAGCAAGAGCAGGCTGCCGCTGTCGCCGCCAATGCCCACACGATGATGTCGGTGCAGATTGGCGCGCATGCCGCGGGCCTCGACTGTTCCACTGGCTCCAAGATTCCCGTACAGGTGAGCGGTCAGGATTCTGACGGCTCCTCCGTGAGCGAAACGCTCTATGTTGACGAGCACGGCCGCGGCATCAAACTGCTGCCCGGCGATTACACGCTCTCCATCGCTGCCTCCCCCATCGCGGCCGACGGCACCATCTATACCGTCCCGACCACCAAGACGCAGGTCACCGTTAAGAGCGATGGACAGGATTTAAGTGCCCAGGCCACCTTTAAGCTCAAGGTGCCTTCGGCCGACACGGTGACTGACGACCAGATCGATGCCGCCGCCAAGTATGCCGAGGAGGGCGGTGCGAGCTCCGCCGCGGCTGCCAAAGTGCTCCAGCAGGCAGCAACCGCGCGGCGCGACGCCGCCGTCAATGCCGTGAGCGCGCAAAAGGCACAGGCGTCCCGTGATGCTGACGCTCGCCACAAGGCAACCGACCTCTACCAGCTCGATATTCCCGTCGAGTGGTACGGCAAGGTCGCAACTTGGCAAAACGGAAGCACGCTATGCATCTATCTGGGCGACGACGCCAATACGCCGCTCGTGACGCTCGTCGCGGTGCGCGAGGGCGAGAGCTTTACGCCCGATGAAGGCGATACGGTTTTGGGCACGGTCAGCCTAGGCAACGGTTATACCGTCTATGCCAGCGGCCCCGTCTATCCGTACGTGGTGCCCCAGACCATCAACGGACGGACGCAGAACCCCGTGTCAACCTACCCCATGGACACGGCCATTGAGCTTGTCGAGCTTACGACCGGCAACCGCTATACGTATAGCCAGATCAAGAACGACCTGGTGGGTAAAGACGGCAAGGCCGATGGTGCCACTAAGCTCGAAACCGACTACCTCGCGCAGATCCTGCTGCCGAGTATCAAAGCCCAGGACTAGCCTGGCGCAGCAAGATGCTCCCCAACCGTGATGAAGGAGCCAGGAGGTCCTGACCCCACAGGCCCATAGATGATTAGGCAAGGAGCCACTTCCATGCGGGCATAACGTGTACCACACCGTGCTCGCATGGAATATCGGTCTGTTCATCCATGGTAACGATTGCCGACTCGCCAAGATCAAACTGGGCCATCGAGGCATCAAGCGCGGCGATTTCGCGCTCGCGCGTTTTCTCACTTGCCATATCCGCACTCACCTGAATCAGGCTATAAGCCCGCATGAGAAGCGCATCCCCAGCCACAAAGTCCACCTCATGGCTTTTGCTCTTCTCTTTGATTAGCAGGCGGCAGACCGAGCCGGTCCTCACCGCGGGAGTCCTTCTTCTTAGCGCATTGAACACTGCGGTCTCGAGCCTCTGGCCCTGGTCCAATGCCGATGCGGGAGAGAATGCTCCAAACATCGCAGGGTCGACAGCGTAGACCTTAGACGCAGACCGCATGTTATTTGCCAGTGAACGCGTGAACTCCGGCACAGAAAATAACAGGTAGGCGTCCTCATAATACTCAAGTAAGTCGCTGAGCGAATTACGACTGACGGGTATCTGTCTGCTCTTGAACTCGTTGTACACTTTGTTCACTGACAGCTCTCGTCCCGAAGATGCCATACACCGCGTCAAGAACAGCGATGCCAGGCGAGGGTTCTTGACGTCGTAACGTTCAACGACGTCCATGGCGACCGTTCGCGAAGCATATTCCTGTAGCAGCTGAATCGCGTCTGCAGGCGTCTGCTCAAGTGTCGCGATGAATCCCCCTTGTTCAAGATACCCGATCAGATGATGTCGAAGCAGCGCTGCATCGCTCGGGGAAAAGGTCGCATCTGGCTCGGGGACGCTCCCCGTCTTATATCGAACGTATTCCGAAAAACTCAACGGAAAAAGCTCTCGCACAAGAGAACGACCCCTGAACTCGCTCTTAAGTTCTGAGGACAGCATCTTGGAAGAAGATCCCGTCACATAGACGGTCGCTTTCTCCGTATCGACTACACGCCGCAGAAACGCACCCCATTCGGGAATTTCCTGGATCTCGTCAAAGAAAATGTAAGCGCCCTCGGTTCGAGCAACAGGATACAGTGCATAGAACGTGTCGAGCACGTCCGCCAGTAGCGATGGCTCATACGGGCGCAAGCGCTCATCCTCAAAATTGAAGTAAAGCATCCGGTCAAGCTCGACGCCCCGGCTCTGAAGCCGCCGCATCTCCTGATACAGGCGATACGTCTTTCCACAACGGCGGGCCCCCACAATCACATTTACGATGTTGTCGCGCTTTGGCTCCTGTGGGTTTCCTAGATCAAGGTCTCGCTCAAAGACCTGCGGAACCCCCTGCTGTTCAAAGTCCTTTATTTTCTGGGCGATCAAGTCGTTGAATGCCATGATTCTCCAATCTTGCTCTCTAGCTAATCAAAATTATACTGATTCTTGATTAATTAGAGAGCAAGATTGTGTGTAGCTTGATTAACACTTAAGCAAGTTTTTTCACTGTTATTGCTCCGAAGGATATCGAGTGGCTGAGAGGACAACCAAGCTCGAATGCGACTCCCTGGACAGTCGATTTGGGACGGGGCTTTTTTGACTACCCCGTCCCAGAAAATCATCGCCAAATTAGCTACTTGATGCAACTAGCGCCAGGGGTCGGCTTCGAACAGCGGCTCGCGCTCGGGGCGACGATCGCTGTAGGGATCGTAGCCGTCATCGTCCTCGTTCTCGGCACGGATGTAGGGGTCGCACGGCTTGGGCGCCGGTTTCGGCGCGGGCCTTGGTGCGGCGGACGCTATCTCAGCCGCCGGTGCGTTCGTCTTGTTCTCGTCTTTCATCTGCATAGCTCCTTGCATCGCATCCGTTCAACATTATCGATTGTCGCACGAAAAAGGGCGGCGGACCCAATTGGGTCCGCCGCCCTTGGCGTTTAGAGACGGCTGGCAGATTTTAAGGCATGTCCCATAAATCTACTCGGCGTCGGGGACCTCGTAGGTGGCCGCCGGCGTGTTGTCGCGCACGACGGTAAAGCCGCCGTCCTTGTCGATATCGACCGTCACCTGATCGCCCTCGCGCACCGTGCCGTCGATGATAGCGGCGGCGATGGCATCCACGACCTCGCGCTGGACCAGACGCTTAAGCGGACGGGCGCCAAAGACCGGGTCCAGGCCGCCCACGGCGAGCATCTGCTTGGCCGCCGGGGTGATGGCAAGCGTCATGCGCTCCTTGGCCAGACGCGCGCGGACGTCGGCGAGCTGGATGTCGACGATCTTCTCGATCTGCGCCATGCCGAGCGGATGGAACACCACGATATCGTCGATACGGTTGAGGAACTCGGGGCGGAAGGTCTGAGCCATGGCCGCGTTGACCTGATGGCGCATCTCCTCCTCGTCCTTGCCGGAAAGCTCGGCGATGGCCTTGGAACCCACGTTAGACGTCATGATGATGATCGTGTTCTTGAAGGACACCTGGCGACCCTGACCGTCAGTCAGACGGCCGTCGTCAAGCACCTGCAGCAGCACGTTGAAAACATCCGGATGGGCCTTCTCCATCTCGTCGAGCAAGATCACGGAGTACGGACGACGGCGCACGGCCTCGGTGAGCTGGCCGCCCTCGTCGTAGCCCACGTATCCCGGAGGCGCACCGATCAGACGCTGGACGCTGAACTTCTCCATGTACTCAGACATGTCGATACGCACGAGCGCACGCTCGTCATCGAACAGGCACTCGGCCAGCGCCTTGGCGAGCTCGGTCTTGCCCACGCCGGTGGGGCCCAGGAAGAAGAAGCTGCCGATGGGCTTGTCCGGATCGGAGAGACCCGCACGGCTGCGACGCACGGCCGCGGCGACAGCGGAGACCGCCTCGTCCTGGCCGATGACGCGCTTATGCAGCTCGCCCTCCAGGCCCTTCAGCTTGTCGAGCTCGCCCTGCATCATCTTGGAGACGGGCACACCGGTCCAAGCGCTCACGACCTCGGCGATCTCATCGGAGGTCACCTGCTCGTTCAGGCCCTCGCCGTCCTGCTGCTTTTGCGCCTCGAGCGCGGCCTCGGAATCCTGAATCTGCTGCTGCAAGCCCGGGATCACGGAGTAGCGCAGCTCGGACGCACGGCCCAGGTCGCCATTGCGCGTCGCGCGCTCCTCTTCGCTCTTGGCCTCATCGAGCTGGCCCTTGAGCTCCTGCACGTGGTCGATGGCGTTCTTCTGGTTGAGCCAGCCGGCCTTTTGCACGTTGAGCTTTTCCTGAACCTCGGCAATCTCCTGGCGCAAGGCCTCCAGACGCTCCTTGGAAGCGTCGTCGGTCTCCTTCATGAGTGCCTGCTCCTCGATCTGCAGCTGGGTGAGCTGACGCGTGGTGGCATCGATCTCGACCGGCATGCTGTCGAGCTCCATGCGCAGGCGGCTTGCCGCCTCATCGACCAGGTCGATGGCCTTGTCGGGCAGGAAACGGTCGGCGATGTAGCGATCGGAGAGGTCGGCAGCTGCCACGAGCGCGCTATCGGTGATATGCACGCCGTGGAAGATCTCGTACTTCTCCTTCAAGCCACGCAGGATCGAAATGGTGTCCTCGACGGTGGGCTCGCTGACCATCACGGTCTGGAAACGACGGGCGAGCGCCGCGTCCTTCTCGATGTACTTGCGGTATTCGTCGAGCGTGGTCGCGCCGATCGCATGCAGGTCGCCACGGGCGAGCGCAGGCTTGAGGATGTTGCCGGCGTCCATGGAGCCCTCGGTGGCACCCGCGCCCACGATGGTGTGGAGCTCATCGATGAACAGGATGACCTTGCCTTCCGATTTTTGCACTTCCTTGAGCACGGCCTTCAAGCGGTCCTCGAACTCACCACGGTACTTGGCGCCGGCGACCAGCGCGCTCATGTCGAGCTCGATGAGGTCGCGGTCGCGCAGGGTGCTCGGCACGTCGCCGGCCACGATACGCTGGGCGATGCCCTCGACGATGGCAGTTTTACCCACGCCCGGCTCGCCGATGAGCACGGGGTTGTTCTTGGTGCGACGGGACAGGACCTGGATGGTACGACGAATCTCGTCGGTACGGCCGATGACAGGGTCGAGCTTGCCGGCGCGGGCAAGATCGCAGATGTTGCGTCCGTACTGCTCCAGCGCCTCAAACTGGGTCTTGTCCTCGGCAGACGTCACGCGGTCATCGCCACGCAGCTCCTCGTAGACCTGCTCGATGCGCTCCTTGGTGACGCCTGCGTCGCGCAGAACGCGGCCCGCCTCGCCCTTGTCCTCGGCAAGCGCCATCAGCAGATGCTCAGTCACCACAAAGCTGTCGCCCATCTTGGTGGCCTTCTTCTCGGCCTTTTCGATGACGCGGACGAGCTCGTTGGACAGGCCCATCTGCTGGCCCTCGCCCGAAACCTTGGGCGCGTGGTCGATGGCATCCTGTGTGGAGCGTGCGAGCTGAGCCGGGTCGGCACCGATGCGCTCGATGATCACGGAGATATTGCGCTCGCCGGCACCGAGCAGGGCAGACAGCAGATGAATCGGCTCCACCGCGCCGGCCTGCGCATCGGCAGCCGTGCTCATGGCGGTCTGCAGCGCCTCGCGCGACGTCATTGCTAGCTTATCGATTCTCATGGAATCACCTCTCTTGGGGTGGCCGCCCTACGGGGCGGCTTCACGTTGTTCGAGAAGTATTGTTGCCAGCTTTGTACAATCTTATACACAAATCTAAGTCTCTATATATAAGATTTTCTGAGTGATTGATGGATAGGGTACTGAGATGTCAGCCCGCCGCTGCCCAGGCGCACTACCATCTCGATCTGTAACATCTAGCAGCCATTTTTGATCCTAGATGTTACAGATCGAGAGAAAATGACCAGTGGCAACCGTTTGTCTCAATCTGTAACATCTACTCGGCAAATAGAGCTCTATCTGTTACAAATCGAGACAAACCGAGAACCACCACAAAGGGGACAGGCACCTTTGTGGTGGTTTTCGACGCTAACGGTCGACCATCTCGCGCCATGAGATTAAACTTGAATTGTTCTCTGAACATATCCATTTCTGCCTATCCTCAACAGATCTTTGTCTCGAGGAGCGCATATGAAGCCGCCTCATTCCACCGGTCGCAACGTCATCGCCATTCTCGCCATACCCATCGTGATGCTCTTCCTTATCGTCATCACGCCCTTTTCTTTTGGTATCGCCTCGCCCTTCGATCTTTGCGGGATGATCGACGCCGGCTCGCGTGCCACCTCGCTCTCCTTTGTCTGCCGTGGCGTGTTCTACGAATATGCAATTCCCACCGGACTTTGGCAGTCCAAGTTACCGTTGCTCGGTCAGATCGACGGATGCTCCCCCTATTTCTGCCTTGGACCTCAGGCGCTAAACTATCTAATCGACGACCAGCCACTCGACTCCATCGGCCTTGCCTACGACTACGCACCAAACACCGATGAGCGCCACATGAACCAAGTCCTCGACAAGATGCTTGGACAGTGCGGGCTCACCGAGGAGGCCGGTCGAACCATCTATAGCAACCAGAAATTAAAGCGAACAGAACTCCGCCGTGTCGGAAAAATCAAAGGGCGAAACAGGGCCGCCTACTGGGATGCCTGGGCAACACGCGACAAGGGCGAATTCGGACACAGCACCTATATGGTCACCGTCTACACCAAAGACGGAATTAAGGACAATGTTGACGATTTCGCGTCATCCAAACTCGGCATCCCCAAAACAACCAAACCCGCCAGCCCAGATGAAATTCTGTAGAGACGCTCATTAGAATGTCGTTCAACGAGCACGGCAACATCGAGCTCGCCCCCCCGCCACCACGAAAGGGACAGGCCCCTTTGTGGTGGTTTTCGACTCTGGCACTCGACTGTCTCGATCTGTAACATCTAGCGGCTCTTTTCGATCTTAGATGTTACAGATTGAGATGAAATGATCAGCGGCGATCGTTTGTCTCAATCTGCAACAACCGCTCGTCAAATAGGGGCCCAGATGTTACAGGTCGAGACAAACGGGACCGCCACAAAGGTGCCTGACCCTAATGTGGTGGTTTTCGACAAAAAAGGCCGCCCCATTAACAGAGGCAGCATCAAGCAAGTCTATTTTTAGCGCCCCTCAAGACCCAACGAGAACGTCGCGGTAGCCCCGGCCACACCTTTCCCTCGGGCGACCCTCGCGAAGCGCGTGAGCACGAGGGAAAGGTGTGGCCGGGGCGTACAGCAGAGTTACTCGGCAGCGGCCTTGAACTTGTTGTAGTTGATCAAGCAGCCGGCCTTGACGATGGCACGCTCCTCTGCCGTCATATCGGCAATGTAGAGCTCAATCTGCTCGACCGCACCATCGGCGCGCACCACGTAGGCGGCGATGCCCTTCAGGTCGCCATCGAGCGCGGCGCGGATACCCGGCACAAAGACGTAGTCGCCCACCTCAAAGCTGGGCTCGGCCTCCATCTGGAAGGGCACCATGCCCCAGTTCATCACGTTGGAGCGATAGCGCTTGGTGGCGTACTCGTGGACGATGTTGGCCAGGCCGCCAATTACGCGCTGGCAGCTCGCGGCCTGCTCGCGGGCAGAACCGTCACCGGGCTTCTTGGCATAGAGCATGGAGCCGTACTCAGTCGCCTTGGCATCGGCCGCGACACCCGCGCCAGTCAGCGCCTCAAACACACCGGCAAGCTCGGCATCGAGCGCGGACAGATCGCCCGCGGACTCACCGGCAACGCGGCGCTTCTCCACGGCGTCGACCTCCTTGGAGCGGCCCACGTAGGCAGGGTCGCGACGGCCGAGCGTAAACTCGGCCAGACCCAGCGGGTTGGAGCGGAAGGAGCTCGTCTCGCCCGAGGGAATGAGCTCGTCGGTCGTGGTGACCGGGTCCATGATCTTGGAGCACACCTTGAGCAGGATGTCGTCGCCGAGAGGCTCCATCGCGGGCCACGGCTTGATGTTGGGGCCCTCGACCAGCTCGTCGGCCGGCTCAGCCTTGCCAAAGCCCCAGTACACGCGCTTCTTGTACGGCGCGTCGTCAAAGGTGTACTCGCAGGCCTCGTCCCAAGTCTCCTCGGGCAGGTCGGTCGCCGGCGTCAGGACGCCGCCGTTGGCAGCCGTCGCCGCAATGGAGCGGGCGTCCATCAGGGCCACGGCGCTCAGCTGACCGTTGCCCGGCTTGGAACCCTCGCGATTGGGGAAGTTGCGCGTGGTGTGGCGGATCGAAAGGCCGTTGTTGGCAGGCGTGTCGCCGGCGCCGAAGCACGGGCCGCAGAATGCCGTGCGCACAATCGCGCCGGCCTCCATAAGGTCGTAGATGTAGCCGCGGCGTGTAAGCTCGAGTGCCACGGGCTGGCTCGTGGGATAGACCGACAGCGAGAACTCGCCGCAGCCGGTGTTAGCGCCCTTGAGCACGCGAGCAGCCTGGACCACGGAGTCGTAGTTGCCGCCCGAGCAGCCGGCGATAACGCCCTGCTGCACGTGCAGCTTGCCGTCGACGATCTTGTCGAGCAGGCTAAAGTGCGTCTTGCCCTCGCCGATCTTGGCGGCCTCGAGCTCCACCTCATGCAGGATGTCCTCGAGGTTCTCGTTGAGCTCGTCGATCTCAAAGCCGTTAGAAGGATGGAACGGCAACGCGATCATGGGCTTGATACTCGACAGATCGACTTCGACGCAGCCGTCGTAGTAGGCAACATCGGCGGGCTTGAGCTCGCGGTAGTCCTCGCCGCGACCGTGCATGGTCAAAAACGCGTGCGTGTCCTCGTCGGTGGCCCAGATGCTCGACAGGCAGGTGGTCTCGGTGGTCATGACGTCGACGCCGTTGCGGTAGTCGGTCGTCATGCTCGCGATACCGGGGCCCACGAACTCCATAACCTTGTTCTTAACGTAACCCTTGGCAAAGACGGCACGGATGATGGCGAGCGCCACGTCGTGCGGGCCAACGCCGGGGCGCGGAGCGCCCGTGAGGTAGATGGCAACGACGCCGGGATAGGCGACATCGTAGGTGTCGCGCAGCAGCTGCTTTGCCAGCTCGCCACCGCCCTCGCCCACGGCCATGGTGCCCAGAGCGCCGTAGCGGGTGTGCGAGTCGGAGCCCAGGATCATCTTGCCACAGCCGGCGAAATTCTCACGCATAAAGGAGTGGATGACGGCGATGTGCGGCGGGACGAAGATGCCGCCGTACTTCTTGGCAGCCGAGAGACCAAAGACGTGGTCGTCCTCGTTGATGGTGCCGCCCACGGCGCACAGCGAGTTGTGGCAGTTGGTGAGCACGTAGGGCAGCGGGAACTGCTCCATGCCCGAGGCGCGCGCCGTCTGGATGATGCCGACAAAGGTGATGTCGTGGCTCGCCATGGCGTCGAAGCGAATCTTGAGCGCCTCGGGGTCGCCGGACGTATTGTGTGCCTGGAGGATCGAATACGCGATGGTGCCGCGCTTGGCATCCTCGGGCGTCTGCGTAATACCGCGCTCGGCAGCCTCGGCCTCAGGCACAACCTCGCTGCCACTGCGCAGGTAGATGCCGTCCTCGTACAGCTTAACCATACTGTCTCCCACTCTGCCCAAAAGATTTGGGCGCATAGCATACATTCGTTCAATATCGTGCCATAGAACGGTTGCGAGTGGGTTACGAATCTGCACGTTCACTTTATCTCGGTAAAGTAAGGTACGAACCCGGCGAGGGCCGGCAGATTTGGTGCAAGAGTGTCCCTTTCGACTAGTCATTTAAGAACGTCCCCAATGACTACCCTACCGTATCCGGAGCAAGGCAACGCCGCAGGCAGAGGACGGACAGCGAGCGGCGTCCAGAGCGAACAAGTTGGCATGGAAAAGGCAAGGCATAGACCTTCTGGTCATGCCTTGCCTTTTGAATGACAAATTGTCGCTCTGGGCGGCGCGCAGCGTCGGCCCGTTACGCGGTTTGGTAAAACCGCGTAACTACAAATCCCCGCCGGCGCCCAAAAGTTTGCGCATGACTTGCTCGGGGTTGACTGAGCCGTCGCGCGGGGCCAGGGCGGTGATCTTCTTCTGCATCTTGTACTCGTGCAGCTCGTCCTCGAGCTGGCGCACGCGGGCGCGAAGCTTTTCGTTCTCGCGCTCGCGCTCCTCGGCACGCTCCTTCATATCGAGGATGCGCACCACGCCGGCAAGGTTGATGCCCTCGTCGGTCAGCTGGTTGATGAGCTCCAGGCGCTCGATATCGGCACGCGAATACAGACGCGTGTTGCCGCCCGAGCGCTGGGGGTTCACCAGGCCCTTGGACTCGTAGACGCGCAGAGTCTGCGGATGCATGCCGGTCAACTCGGCCGCCACGCTGATCATGTACAGCGGTTTATTCCTATTGTCCTCGGCCATGCTACCTGACCCCTTTCCGTCTCGTTATCGTCCATCATAAGCCCGCGGGCGCGGGTGTGCGCCACGACCGCCCTAGTACGTCGCCTTGTAACGGTTGACCTTCTCGCGATAATCGCGCGTGTCGGCCTCGCGCAGCTTGGTCATGGCATCGCGCTCGTCATCGGACAGGTTCGTGGGGACCTGTACCTTGATTTCGACGAGCAGCGCGCCTGTGCGGCCACGGTGCTTAACGTCGGGCGCACCCATCTCCTTAAAGCGGAACTTCTTGCCCGTCTGGGTGCCAGCGGGCACCTTCAGACGAACCGTCGCGCCGCCGGGCGTGGGCACATCAACCGTGCAGCCGAGCGCCGCCTCGTAGACCGAGATCGGCACCTCCATGGTCACATCGGCACCCTTGCGCTTAAACAGCGGGTGCTCCTCCACATGCGTGGTCACGACCAGGTCGCCGCGCTCGCCGCCGGCAACGCCATACTCGCCGCGACGCTTGTAGCGTAGCTTGCCGCCGTCGACCGCGCCCGCGGGCACCGAGACCGTAATGGTCTGCTGCTCGCCTGTCGAGGGAATGCGATAGGTGACCTTGTGCGTCACGCCGCGAAACGCGTCCTCGGCCGTCACATCGACGGTCAGCGACAGGTCGCCGCCCTTGCGAGCACGGCTGCGACCCGCGCCGGCGCCGGCAGCGCCCGCAGCCCCGGCAAAGCCCGAGCCCCAATCGCTGCCCCAGGCGCCGTTGCCGCTAAAGATGCTGTCGAAGATGTCGCCCCAGCCGCTGGCACCTGCGCCGGCACCGTAGCCTCCGCCATACGCGCCGCCTGCGCCCGGCATGCCGCCAAACATGAGCATCTGGTCGTACTCTTTGCGCTTCTTCTCGTCCGAAAGCGTCTCGTAGGCCTCGCTGATCTCCTTGAACTTGGCCTCGTCGCCGCCGGCATCGGGGTGATATTTTTGCGCGAGCTTGCGAAACGCGCTCTTGATCTCTTTGTCGGAGGCGCTCTTGGATACGCCCAGGATGTCATAGAAGGTTTTGCCTGCAGCCATCGTAGCTCCTCTCCTGTTTCACCCGCCGCCCAGCGGGCGGCGGCTCATGCTTTCATATGGCACTAGGCCAGAAAGGGCCCCGGGTGTTGCCCCGGGGCCCTTCTCAATTACTCCTCGGTGCTCTCGGCCGTATCGGCCGCAGCATCCTCGGGCGCCGCTTCGGGCTCCGGTGCGGGGCGCTTCTCGCCACCGTAGGTCACCGTCACCATCGCGGAGCGCAGGATGCGGTCCGCCATGCGGTAGCCCTTCTGGTACACGTCGTTGACGGTCTCGTCGTACTGCGATGCGTCCTCGACGCGACCCACGGCCTGATGCTCGAGCGGATCGAACGCCTCGCCCTTGGGGTCGATGGGCTCAACGCCCTCGTGCGCAAACACATCGAGAAGCTTGGCATGTACCGCGTCAACGCCATCGACGAACTGCTTAAAGTCGTCGGAAAGCTCTTGACTGCGGGCATGGTCGATCGCGCGCTCGATATCGTCGATCACCGGCAGCAGCGCGGTGACGAGCTTCTCGGTCGCGCGCTCGCGCTCGGCGATACGCTCATTGGCGGTGCGGCGACGGAAGTTCTCCCAGTCGGCCTGCAGACGGGCGGTACGCTCGGTGGCGTCCTTTGCCTTGTCCTCGGCGGCCTTCTGAGCCTCTGCCGCAGCATCGAGCTCATTGCGCACGTCGGCAAGCTCTTTCTGAGCCTGCTCGAACTTGAGCTTAAAGTCGTTGTCGGCGGCTTCCTCACCGGCGCGGATAGCGGCTTCCACCATCTCGTCCTCGGTCATCGTCGCCTCCTTGTTGGAATCCTCTACTTGGTTCTCGGCAGCCTCGGCGGCCGGGGCCTCGTTGGCCTCGGTAACGTCTGCGGCCTCTACGGGAATCTTCACGTCCTTCTCCTCAGAGTCAACGGGGGCGGCACCAACGGCGGCCGCCTCCGTGCGAGCTTTACGGGCGGACATGATTATTTGTCCTCGTCGTCCACAACCTCGTAGTCGGCGTCGACAACGTCATCGTCGGCAGGCTGGGCGCCAGCGGCACCGTCGGTCTGCTGCTGAGCGTCGGCATAGACAACCTGGGCCAGCTCGTAGGCCACGGACTGCAGGGACTCGCCGGCGGCCTTGATGGCCTCGACGTCAGAGCCCTCGAGCGCCTTCTTGGCGTCGGCGATAGCGGCCTCGGCCTTGGACTTCACGTCGGCGGAAACCTTGTCGCCCAGCTCGTTGAGGGTCTGCTCGGTGGAGTAGCACAGACTGTCGGTCTGGTTGCGGACCTCGACCTCTTCCTTCTGCTTCTTGTCCTCCTCGGCATGAGCCTCGGCGTCCTTGACCATACGATCGACTTCGTCGTCGGACAGAGCAGTGGAGCCGGAAATGGTGATCTGCTGCTCCTTGCCGGTGCCCTTGTCCTTAGCGGAGACCTTGACGATACCGTTGGCGTCGATGTCGAAGGTGACCTCGATCTGCGGCACGCCGCGGCGGGCAGCCGGGATACCGGTCAGCTGGAACTTACCGAGCGACTTGTTGTCGCGGGCAAGCTCGCGCTCGCCCTGGAGCACGTTAATCTCGACGCTGGTCTGGTTGTCGGCAGCGGTGGAGTAGACCTCGGTCTTGGAGGTCGGGATCGTGGTGTTGCGGTCGATCATCTTGGTCATGATGCCGCCCATGGTCTCGACGCCCAGCGACAGCGGGGTAACGTCGAGCAGCAGGATGCCCTCGACGTCGCCGGTGAGCACGCCGCCCTGGACGGCAGCGCCGTCGGCAACGACCTCGTCGGGGTTCACGGACATGTTGGGCTGCTTGCCGGTCATGGTCTTGACGAGCTCCTGGACGGCGGGCATACGGGTGGAGCCGCCGACGAGGATGACCTCGGTCAGATCGGAGAGCTTAAGCTTGGCGTCGCGCAGGGCATTGGTGACAGGCTGCTTGCAGCGCTCGAGCAGGTCGCGGGTGATCTTCTCAAACTCGGCACGGGTCAGCGTGTAGTTGAGGTGCAGCGGGCCGGACTGGTTCATGGTAATGAACGGCAGGTTGATGGTGGTCTGCTGGGCGGCGGAGAGCTCCTTCTTGGCGTTCTCGGCGGCCTCCTTCAGACGCTGCAGGGCCATGGGGTCCTGACGCAGGTCGACACCGTTCTCCTGCTGGAACTTATCGGCCATCCAATCGATGACGCGCTGATCCCAGTCGTCGCCGCCCAGGTGGTTGTCGCCCGAGGTGGACAGAACCTCAAACACGCCGTCGGCGAGGTCGAGGATGGAGACATCGAAGGTGCCGCCGCCCAGATCGAAGACCAGGATGCGCTGGTCGGTGCCCTGCTTGTCCAGGCCATAGGCAAGAGCAGCAGCGGTCGGCTCGTTGACGATACGCTTGACGTTGAGGCCGGCGATCTTACCGGCGTCCTTGGTGGCCTGACGCTGGGCGTCGTTGAAGTAGGCCGGGACGGTGATGACGGCGTCGGTAACGGTCTCGCCCAGATACTTCTCGGCGTCGGCCTTCATCTTCGCGAGCGTCATGGCGCTCACCTGCTCGGCGGTGTAATCCTTGCCCTCGATGTCGACGACGGCACGGCCGCCCTGGCCCTCCTTGACCTCATACGGCACGGTCTTGATCTCGGAGGTGCACTCGGAGTACTTGCGGCCCATGAAGCGCTTGATGGAGAACACGGTGTTCTTGGGGTTGGTGACAGCCTGGTTCTTAGCGGCCTTACCCACGACGCGGTCGCCGTCGGCACGGAAGCCCACGACGGACGGGGTGGTGCGGTCGCCCTCGGCGTTCACGATAATGGTCGGAGAACCGCCCTCGAGGACGGCCATAGCGGAGTTGGTAGTACCAAGGTCGATACCAAGAATCTTGCCCATTAGAAATTCCCTCTCTCTTGTGCGTTCGCGCCGCCTCGGCGGTCTGCCGCGCGGCGCTTCGGCTTGTCTTTCAGGATGTAGTGTATCCCCTTATGGGCCGGAATATACAAAATCTAAGTCAATTCATATAAGATTTCTTATTGCTGAGAGTTTAGGTTCTTAAATGCGCAGGTAGATGCGCTGATTGAGTTCTCGGCAAATCTATCGAGATCTATGTAGAGATGGCTGAGGTTTGCGTCCGGGGGCGCCTGGGGCTGCCTTGTGGAAAGCTCGTCCCGGTTTGAGCGTGGATTCCGGGTCGCAGTTTCCGTCTGAAGGCTCAACCGGAAACCGTATCCCGTTTTGAGAGCTGATACCGGCTCGCATTTTCCGCTAGCGGGCCTAACCGGAAACTGCAACCCGTTTTTCGACAAAATAATGGGATGCGGTTTCCGCAAGCACGCTCAATCGCCCTATATTTCAAGTCACCTTTAGCTAACATTTGCGCAGCTCAACGGCCCCACCTGCGCATTTTTTAGTAAACCTTGGCATACTCGGCGAACGGTATGAAGATGCCGGTCAGAGGGTATTGCAAACGGTCGCTCCCGTGGTATGTTTTTGCCCGAATCAAACCGGCGCGCATCGCCTGTAGCGTCGGTCAACAGAGAGGAAACTACCATGGCTCATCCCGTAATTGATGCCGACGAGTGCATCGCTTGTGGCGTTTGCGTCGACTCCTGCCCCGCTGGCGTTCTGGAGCTCCAGGACGTCGCTACCGTCGCTGACGAGGACTCCTGCGTCGCCTGTGGCGCTTGCCAGGACGCTTGCCCCGCCGGCGCGATCACCGAGATCGTCGAGGAGTAACAACTCCCCCACTTGCACACTCAAAAGTACACCGTGCACAAAAAAGGAGGCCTCCGCATCGCCGCGGAGACCTCCTTTTGCATTCGTGGGCAGCTAATTTGGAGCGGGACCCTTGGCAGTTGCGGTGGAATAGTTCCTGTTTTATGGCTTAGATGCCGATTTTAGGAACTATTTCACCGCAACTTATAGATGCGGCGTCGACTAGGACAAATCGTCTTCGTAGGGCATCAGGTCTGCTAGGTAGCCTTTTTCCTTGAGCATCGCCTCGATCTCGTCGAGGGTCTGTTCGTCCTCCGCCGCAATGCGATGGAAGTGATAGCCACTCGTCACCGTAAGCAGCGGAAAGCTCTTGCCGCTCTCGATATCGCGCAGATAGCGCTCGACATCGCGGCGGTTGCGGATGTCCAGGTCGGCCGTGATCTTGCCGTACACACGATGGTTGACGATCACGTTGAGCACGGCGCCACCCGCATCGACGATACTCGTAAGCTCGTCGCCCGCCTGCTCCACGCTGTGGCGAACCTTGACCAAGCGCGTAGGCACGGCAGGGCTGCTGGGGGCCTCCTGCAGCACGTAGCCGCGGTTGGTCGCCACGATATCGTGCCCATCGGCGCGCAGCAGGGCGATGTCCTGCACCACGATCTGGCGGCTCACACCCACCTCGCGGGCAAGCGCGCTGCCCGATACGGGCCCCTTGGCCCCCTCGAGCACGGCCATGATGGCACGGCGACGCTCGCGGGCGTTCATTATTTACCGTCCAGCAGACGCAGGTGCTTAAGCGAGAGGTCGAGGATCGGCGCGGAGTGCGTCAGGGCGCCCGAGCTAATAAAGTCAACGCCCAGGTCGGCAAGCGCGCGGATATTGCTGGCATCCACGTTGCCCGAACACTCGGTCTTGGCACGGCCGGCGATAAGTTCAATCGCGGCAGCCATATCGTCGTGGGTCATGTTGTCGAACATGATGATGTCGGCGCCGGCCTCCATGGCCTCGCGCACCATGTCCAGGTTCTCGCACTCGATCTCGACCGTCGTGGTAAACGATGCATGGGCGCGCGCCATCTCAATCGCACGCGTCACGCCACCGGCGGCATCGATGTGGTTGTCCTTGAGCATGACGGCCGTCGACAGGTTGTAGCGGTGGTTGCTGCCGCCGCCAATCTCAACCGCCGCCTTCTCAAACACGCGCATGCCCGGCGTGGTCTTGCGCGTGTCGACGAGCACGGTCTTGGTTCCCTCGAGCGCCGCGGCCATGCTGTGTGTATAGGTAGCGATGCCGCTCATGCGCTGCAGGTAGTTGAGCGCCACGCGCTCGCCCGAAAGCAACACGCGCGCGTCGCCGCGCACCTGGCCCACGTGATCGCCGGCATGCACCTCGTCGCCATCCGAGACATCAAACAGCACCGAGCTCTGCGAATCCAGCAGCTCAAAGGTGCGGGCAAACACATCCAAGCCGGCGATGATGCCGTCGGCCTTGGCGATAAGCTCCACCGTGGCGGGACGCGCCGTGGGGCACACGCTCGCCGTGCTCACGTCCTCAAACGTGATGTCCTCGCGCAGGGCCTGCAGAATCAGATCATCGACGACGAGCTTCATGGTAATGGGATTCATGGTCTACTCCTCCACGGCCTGCGTGCCGGCGGCACGGGCCAAATCATCGATTGCCAGAGGGTCGGCGCCCAGGGCGCGATGACGGCCATCGAGCGCGGGATCGCCCGCCTGCTCCACTGCGAGCGACTCGCCGGTGCGCATGTACCACGCGGCGCGACGACCCCAGACCAGCGCCTCGAGCAGGCTGTTGGAAGCCAGGCGATTCTTGCCGTGCACGCCGTTGCAGGCCGTCTCACCAGCTGCGTAGAGCTCGGGCATCGAGGTGCGGCCGTCCTTGTCGACCCATACGCCGCCCATAAAGTAGTGCTGCGTGGGCGTAACGGGAATGGGCTCGTCCAAGATGTCGCGGCCGTCCTCCAGGCAGCGCGCGCGAATGTTGGCAAAGTGCCCGGTCACCACGTCGCGCTCGACGGGGGCAAAGCTCAGCCACTCGTGCTCGGTGCCGTCCTGCTTCATCTGCTCGCGAATAGCGGCGGCGACCACATCGCGCGGCTGGAGCTCATCGGTAAAGCGCTCGCCGGCGGCGTTAAGCAAAATCGCGCCCTCGCCGCGGCAGCTCTCGCTGATCAGGAAGGTGCGGCCCGGCTGCGGCGAGAACAGCCCCGTGGGGTGAATCTGCACGTAGTCCAGGTGCTCCATCTTAATGCCATGCTCCTGAGCAATGTAGCAGGCATCGCCCGTGAGCTGCGGGTAGTTGGTCGAATGGTCGTATACGCCGCCGATGCCGCCCGTTGCCCACAGCGTGTGGCGGGCATGGATCTTAAACGGCTCGCCGGCATGCACGCCCTCGGCGGCGTTTGCCAGCTCGTCGGCGGGACGAACCGAGTTGTCCTCGTCCACGGGAGCGGCAACGACGCCGGTGCACACCGTAACGCCATCACGCTCGCCCGTCAGGATGTCGGTCATGGCCACGTGCTCCAAAATCTGCACGTTGTCCAGCTTGCGAACGGCCTGGAGCAGCTTGGTCGTGATCTCCTTGCCCGTAATATCGGCATGGAAGGCAATGCGTGGGCGGCTGTGCGCGCCCTCGCGGGTAAAGTCGAGGCTGCCGTCAGCCCTGCGCTCAAAATCCACGCCCATGGCCAGCAGGTCGTTGATGACCGAGCGACTCGAGCGAATCATGATGTCGACGCTCTCGCGGCGGTTCTCGTAGTGGCCGGCGTGCATGGTGTCCTCAAAGAAGGCATCGTAGTCCGAGCCCTCGGGCAGTACGCAGATGCCGCCCTGCGCGAGCATCGAATCGCACTCGTCGACAGCACCCTTGGAAAGCATGATCACGCGCGTGCTCGTCGGCAGGTTGAGAGCTGCGTACAGGCCCGCCACGCCGCAGCCGGCAATGACGACGTCGCACTCCATATCGGGGTATTGCTTGGTTTCCACAGGAATCCTCTCCCTTGTAATATGGCATAAGGGATGGTCCCTCATGTCACATCTGGCTTAGCGTGCTGCGTACTCGAGCATACGGTCGAGCGTAAGTTTGGCCTGGTCGGCAGCCTCGTCCGACACGCCGATCTGCACCTCGCCCTCGCCCGTCTCCAGGCAGCGCACGAGCTTTTCGAGCGTGATGAGATCCATGTTGACGCAGGTGGGCTGCACCGCGGGGAAGTAGAACTTCTTGCCGGTGCCCTGGCAGCGGCGCTCGAGCTCGTAGAGCACGCCGCGGACCGTCACGATGATGAATTCGCTGGCGTCCGACTCCTCGGCATACTTGATGATGCCGGCGGTGGAGCCGATGTAGTCGGCCTCGGCCAGGACGTCGGCCTTGCACTCGGGGTGCGCCAGCACGAGCGCGTCGGGGTGGGCCTCCGTCGCGTCGACGATCTGCTCGACGGTGATGATGTGATGGCGCGGGCAGTAGCCGTTGTTGAGGATGACGTGCTTTTGCGGCACCTGCTCGGCTACGAAGCGGCCCAGGTTTTGGTCGGGAATGAACAGGATATGCTGCTGCGGCAGCTCGGACACGATCTTGACGGCGTTGGAGCTGGTGACGCACACGTCGCTCCAGCTCTTGATCTCGACCGTGGAGTTGACGTAGCACACCACGGCCAGGTCGTCGCCGTACTCGGCGCGCGCCGCGTCGACCGTCTCGCGCTTGACCATGTGAGCCATGGGACAGTCCGCGCCCGGCTCGGGCAGCAGCACGGTCTTAGTGGGATTGAGCAGCTTGGCGCTCTCGCCCATAAACTCCACGCCGCACAGCACGATGGTCCGCTGTGGCAGGCTCTTGGCGAGCTTGGCCAGGTAGAAGCTATCGCCGACGTAATCAGCCACAGCCTGCACCTCGGGCGCCACGTAATAGTGCGCCAGGATCACCGCGTCACGTTGGGTTTTTAGTTGCTGAATGGCCTCGACGAGCTCTGCGGGCACCAGTGCCGCGCGCTCCGTTGCCGTCGTTGCCGATGCTAGGCCGGCCGCGATATCGCGTGCAAGCTCCGACGCATCCATGTTCGCGCTCTGTGCCATCAAGGCCCCTCTCTTTTGGCGAATCTTGGGGCTTTAGTATGACACCTAGGTTTACAGCTGACAAGACAGCTGTAAACCTAGGTGTAAAGTTGAAATAAAGATTCAATCATGTGGCAGGTCCATTTTCGAACTGGCAAGCTGAGGATAGCTGAGCTCTCGATGGCGCAGGAGGCATCTTTCGCCACCGCAATACCGCTTGGCGCGAGTTGCACGCCGTGGGGCGCAAACGGTCCGCACCCCCGCAAGCGGCGCGTACCCGATGTGGCAAAATCGAACTACTTAAGGGGGCCGAATGCTCAAGATTATTGCCTGCGACGATGATGTCGCTTTTCTAGATAGACTGCACCGGATGATCGACCGTTGGTCGACCGAGACGGGCACGGCGGTCGATGTTGCGCTCGTCACGCGCGGCGAGGACCTGCTGGCCCGCCATGCCGCATCGCGCGCCGACATCATTCTGCTCGACATGATCATGCCGCTCGTCAACGGCATGGACACCGCGCGCGAATTGCGCCAGGCCGATACCGCCGTGCGCCTGGTGTTCCTCACCTCGTCGCCCGAGTTCGCACTGGAGTCCTACGAGGTCCGTGCTTTCGACTATCTGCTCAAGCCCGTGACTTACGAACGCCTGGCGCAGTTACTTAACGAGCTTTCGAGCATGCGCCCGGCGGCAACCGACGAGCTCGTAATCAAAACTTCCTTTGGCTACCACGCCCTGCGCCTGTCTGACATCGAATATGCCGAGGCGCGCAACAAGCACGTGGTCTTCCACCTGCGCGACGGACGCGACATCGAGGCACTCGAGTCGTTCCGCAGCGTCGAGGACCGTTTGGCGCAAAATGCCACCTTCTTTAAATGCCACCGTAGTTACCAGGTCAACTTGCGCAACATCGACCACTTCGATCGCACGGACATCGTCATGCGCTCCGGCGCGTGCATTCCACTGTCGCGCAGCAGCAAGCAGGGGTTCCAAGACGCCTACTTTGCGGTGCGTTTCGAGGGCGGGAGGCGCTAATGCCCGCAACGGTCGAAATGGTCCTTTGGGCAATCCACCACGCCACGACGCTGCTCTTTGGCGTCTTTGCCTCGGCGGCGCTGTGCGGTGTCGAGATCAACCGGCGTCATGTGCTTGAACTGGTGCTGGTCGGTGCCGTAACCGGATGCGCATTTGGCCTCGCCAATGCCGTCGGCGGCGAGCTTTTCGCCCGCCAGGTATATCCGCTCGTCGTGCATCTGCCGCTCGTCATCTATTTGTGCGCGCGCTACCGCCTGAGCCCGCTGCTTGCCGTGCTCGGCATTACGAGTGCCTATCTGAGCTGCCAGTTCAGCAATTGGATGGGCATCGCCGCATTTGCCGCAACCGATTCTCAGATCGCGTACTACCTGGCGCGCATCGCGACCACACTCGCCGTCTTTGCCGTCCTGTTGCATTGGGCCGGCGACATCGGTCCACGCTTGGCGATTAAAAGCACCACCGAGCTGGGCATCCTTTTAATCCTGCCGCTCGTCTATTACGTCTTTGACTATGCCACCAACGTCTACACCACGCTGTTCCACTCGGGCTCGGTGGTGACGGTTGAGTTTTTGGCATTTGCGCTCTGTGCCTTCTACCTTATGTTTCTTGCCGTTTACCTGCGCGAATACGAAGAAAAGGAAACCGCCGAGCGAGAGCGCTGGATGCTCGAAACCCGCGACAGCGCCGCCATCAAAGAGCTCGAGGCTTGGCGTCAATCTGGGCGCGAGCTGTCGATTCTGCGCCACGACATGCGCCACTTCCTACGCGGCCTGGCCGCTTTAATTGAGGAGGGCCACACCGACGAGGCGCTCGATCGCATCGACGAACTCTGCGAAGCCGGCGACCGCACCGCCGTACGCCGCTTCTGCGACAACGAGACCGTAAACATCGCGCTTTCGTCATTTAACTCGGATATCAATAGAAACGGCATTACCGCCAACCTGCGCGCCGCCGTGCCCGAAACCATCCATGTAGGTGACGCCGACCTGTTTAGCGTGCTCTCAAATGCCTTGGAAAACGCTATCACCGCCGCAAGCGCCGCACCCCAAGGAAAGCGATTCGTCGACTTTGATCTGCGATTAGAGGACGGCCAGCTGCTGCTGTTAGTTTCCAACACGTTTGACCGCGCGCCGCGCATGGTCGACGGCATGCCCGTGACCCGGCATGCGGGCCACGGCTTTGGCACCAGGAGCATCAAACTTGCCGTGGAGCGCATGAACGGCAACTGCCAGTTCCGCATTAACGGCGATCGGTTTGAGCTGCGCGCCGTGATGTAGGGGCTGCCGCCAGCCTCGCTACAGCGGAGCGGCCGCCGGGGTCAGCTGCTTGATGTATGCCCACATGCGCTGCTTGGCGGCTTTGTCAGTGAGCGCCGCCTCAAAACCGTCGAGCGCGAGCACGCGGCGACCCTGCACATGGGCGACCAAGCCGGGCTTGAGCATGGCGGTGTCGAAGTCATCGATCGCCACGAGCATATCGGCGTAGGTCTCGCGCATGGCGTCAGCCGCGTTGTTGTCGAGCAGTAGCACCGCCTCGGGGTCCAAAGCCTCAAGCGCCTCACGGAACAGCTCGCACGGCAGAGTCTCGCCCACCGCGACCGCTCCGTCACCCACGCCGGCGACGCTTGCCAGCACGCAAAAATCCTCGGGCGCGTAGCCGATGGCCCCAAGCGCCTTGCGCAACGCCGCGCCATCCGGGCCGGCGGCAAGCTCGCCACCCGAACGCTCGGCCTCGTCCAAATCGCCTTTGACCAGCACGATCGGCGAGCACGCGTTGCCCGCGATACGCACGCCACGGACCGCAAGCGATGTGAGCTCCTGCTCGGCCGCCTGGGCGATGGCTTCTTTTTTCTGGCTTTGTGACGTGGACATGCGCTCTCCAATCGTTTGCGTGCCCACCATTATATAAAAGAGCCGCCCGCGAGTGGTTGCTTTGCGGGCGGCTGGGTATAAGCACGGTCGTACTGAGTTTTACGCGGCCGAGCCGCGTCGCATTATGGAGGTCACCATGGCTGACATTAATCAGATTACCCCCGAGAACTTCGATTCCATCGTTAACGACAGCCTGCCCGTGCTGGTCGATTTTTGGGCACCGTGGTGCGGGCCCTGTCGATCCCTCTCGCCCATCGTTGATGAGGTTGCCGATGAGCTGGCGGGCAAGCTTGCCGTTGCCAAATGCAACGTCGACGACAACCAGGACCTGGCCATGAAGTATGGCGTCATGAGCATCCCCACGCTGGTTGTGTTTAAGAACGGCGAGGAGATTGACCGCTCGGTTGGCGCTCTGCCCAAGGCGAGGCTGCAGGCGCTGCTGGAGAAGCATCTGTAATACGCTTGTTACATGGTGCCGTCTGCCTGCCGTCCATGAGCGCTTTTGCACCGCTCGCCGGACTTCTGGATGCACCGAGTGCAACCACGGATAGTATGGTAGTCACAAACAGCCCCCAGTGAACGGGTGCGGGTCGCACAGACTCGCACCCGTTTTCTTCATTTGCCTAGTCTTTGCCACAAGTTTTGTTATGGATTTAAAAACTCAGATCCGATAGCACGTTCGTAAGACTGGATCGTTTCGGCATTTGCCCTTTCGATATCATTAAGCGGTGATGTCATCGCATCAAATTCCTCAGGCGAGTATATGCCTTCATACCAATCCTTATTGTCGAAATACTCTTGGATCTTCTCGTCCTTGAACTTGCGACCATGGCGTGCGTATATTTCGTTTCTTGCTAAGCATAGTTCCCATGAGCTCATGCCCATATTTTCAATCTCCGCCTCGGTATAACGCCGTGAGTCGCTTTCAGAAAGTAAGTAACCGTCTACCGTCGAACTCTTCGCATCGCAGTAATAGGAAAAGCTATCCATAACCTTATGTGATTGATCATCAATATATGACACGACAACCGTACGGCTATCACCCGAATCGCTACCGAGCGTCGACCGATATGCGAGCTTGCAAACTCCGTCCGAACCAACTACAACACTCCGGGGGTTAGTCGAAGCCTGCTCACCGTTCGTGCCCGTTTCTTTCAGGGACCAATTCTCCGGCTTCGACAACGCCTCTGTCGAAGAGCCGTTCACCTTGACATTCACCACCATCTCTGGAAACCCGGCGGAGTTATTTGATACCACTATTAATTCAGTTGCGTCCTCATCGTCGGCCTCGTCCTTTTCATCTGAGTTTTCCGACTCAAACTCATCGGCGTCCGATTTATACATCGTATGCTGATAGGTTTGAGTGATTTCTGGTGATGAGTGCCCACTCCCGAATCGATTCCAAACATAAAAGCCGCCAATAATGATGATGGCCACCAGGCCAATTATCACGATTTTATTTGAATCGAATCCGCCAATTAACCCAATTACTCTTTTACCTAGTTCGTTGCCAGAATCCTCCGCCGCTGCCCTCCCCTTCGCATTATCCTTGACATCGAATGGCGTCCGCTCATTCTCTGTGGTCGACCGACCCACGTCAGAAGATACTTTCGCAGCACAAAAGGGGCAGTAAACTGTCCCCTCTTCTATCTCTGCGTTACATTTGGGACACTTCACTGTCTCCCCTTTCAAGCTGTCTTTTAGCCATCAACATGACGCCGATATTCTTGATAGTTCGACAGATATGATGAGAATTCCGCCGATGTATCCGAATTTCCCGTCCGCCACGCCTTGTGGTCGATAATCTGGCTCTTGAACCCGTAGTACTCATCGATATACGCAATTAGACCGTCGACAGCGATAAGCTGCTCTTCGGGGTAATCGCCCGATCCTCCAACATGAACCATCTCAATCCCAACGGAATAAGAGTTCATGCCGTAATCGGGATAGCTTCCCCCTATCGGTAACGTTCCGACCTTGTCATCTCTCGAATCATCGATTGTTCCATACTGCTCGTTCTTCCCAGCATCGCCAAAACCGGCATGGTGCGCGATTTGATCGAGAGGCACACATTGAACGATCGACCCATCTTTTCCAACAACAAAATGAGCCGCTACCTTATTGCCGTTGGACTCCCACCAATTGATGACACTTTCAGGGGAAGAATCGCCCTCCGTATCGTGCAAAACGATGTACTTCTGAAACTCAGGGCCCTTAGGCCCATGCGCCAAGTCGGCGTAGTACCGTTCTTGAATGCTTGGCTGAAATTCCGAGCTCCCATCGATGGACGAAGAGCGAGATTCGTCTTGCTCTACAACCCCTGAAACCGTGTCAGCAACTCTCGCGTTGCAGATATCAAGCACATCTCCAACACCATCTGCACAAGCCGCCAGCACACAATTGCTTCCGCTGGATTTCACGACCTTTCTCACGCCAATACGACCGACCAGAACAATTCCCAAGCCGAACAAGAAAACGGCAAGCGCGGAGACGAGCCCCCGCGCCACCCATAAACGCCTAGAGCGTACTTGCATACGTGCTGACCACATCGCATGCCGTACTGATAAGGCCACCCGCCTCGAGCAGCTTTGCCGCTGCCGCTCCAAGCTGCCCAACCGCCTCATTTTGAGCGGTCGAATTTGTTCCTTCCATTGCCGCGTTAAGCATGTCGTGCAGTGAATCGAGATCGTCCGCCACCGTGACGCACACACCTCGCTGCGTCTCCATCTTCGACACCAACGCGTTCAGCTCTGCAACGAGCTGGCCGATGTTCTGACTCATTTCTGTTCCTTTCCGTTGTCACAACAACCCAAATAGCACATTCGCAATAAGCGAAATTACCCCAATACAGCACGCGCATAGAATCGCCGCCTGAGAAAGGCAGCCGCCTTTCGACTCCTCGGCTTTAACGGGAAGAGGATCCAGCATCGCCTTCTCTTCTTCCATCAGAAGACGCTTCCGGTCAAGAGCCGCCCGTCGAGCATCCAGTGCATTTGAAGATCGCTGACTCAACTCGTCCACAGACGTATCTTTTTCAATCATCTCGATATAGCAATCGATTTTCTTAATAAGCTCTGATAACGAAGAGGCAAGCTCGGCAGCGTCTTCATTCGACGCAATCGGTCTTACCATGTTCGGAAGCGCAGCGCCGACGTCCTTCGCGTGACTCCCCGCAAGTCGTTTAGACAATTGCGAAAAAGCCTCCTGCGCTTGATGCGCCAGGCGATCTATCTCCGCTTTCTTTTTGCCCGCCATGTTCCTCGCAGAAATCGACTCCCGATCACAACGATCGCACTCCTGCTTAACAAGCTGGGCGGTCGACGCCTCCGATTTCAGAAATCGTTCTGCTTCGGACAGATACCTTTCGTACAAATCATCCCTGCTCATCGTCGCCCCTCCTCCATAATCGCGTTGCGACAAAGGGCATGAGCTTCATTGAGGGACGTCCCGAAGAAGCCTCCTTGTAAAGGACCCGGTTCTCTTGCCCGTTCCACTGGCACAGCGGGCCATCCAACTGCTTCGCTGTGACATTCGAGCCAAACAGACACGCCACGCCGTCAAAAGACGACAGTCCCGATGAACCCAACTGCGCTGAAAGCGCTACGGGGTTTTGCCAATGGCAGACAAAGTGGATTCCGTGCATAGGAGCCTCGCGGAATACCTTTTGAATCTTCTGCTGAGCACCAAAGTCGAAAGATCCTAGTGAGTCCGCATTCGGCACCAACACAAACCGCTCCCGCCCACATTCTTCCCAGACATCATTTCTCTGAAGACAATTGGTAATCCATGCAGCCGCTTCGTCCGAAGGCACGACCTCCGGAGAAACCCCCGCACGAGCGCATATCTCCAGAGTCGAATTAGAAACATGGCGCGCGCCATCCTCCACTACAGCAAACTCAGTGCCTCGCTCATAGCGTGCAAGCGATAAAACAAGCGTTTCCATAACGCACGCCGCAAGATCGACAGAATTCGGAAGATCACCGAGCCCTGGCAGCGTTCCCCTGCCCACAAGAGCGATATTGCTTCCCGCAGCTCTTTCAAACGGGAAATATATCGGTGCCAACCCAGCAGAAACACCCCGGCCAAGCAAGGCGCTCGGCACGTTACCTGAATCTATGTCGTTCTGCTCAAGGAGGGCCTCAGTCAACTCCGGCAGAGTGCTTCCGTCGAAAACCACCGGTTCATCAAGGTGCCCTTTTGGCATTGCATAGAACTTGTTCCTGAGACTGTCCAACGTGGCATCCTCAGCAAACGGCGTAAGCACCGTCACATTTGCGCTCGGATTTCCGTAATCTTCGTTCAGAATCGCCTGTCCCCTGAACCTTAGGCTAGCAGCCGCCTCGTTAAAGGGTCCGAAAGTCGCCCGCGACTCCGCCGGCGAGTTTTTCAGTCCGATACGGATAGGAAACTGTGCGAAGAACTTGCCCTGGGAAATGGCAAGATTGGTTATCCCGCCGATACTTTGTGACGCCAATATCACGTGAATACCGTATGCACGATAGAGGCGAACGATGCGTTCCAAAAGTTCACAGGCTTCCTTGCCTCTCGCGCCTTCTAGAAATAGCTGGAACTCATCAATGACCACAACGATACGCGGCATCTTATTCCCGCTATTGCGCCGATACTTGAGCAGATTATCTCCGTAAGGCTTGATCGCAGCGGCCCTCCGTTTGGCCTCGGCGGCTATGGAATTCAGCACATCCATGGCAAAGTCTTCATCGGCCTCAAGCCCAAATGCCTTTACCTGCGGTAGATACTCGGGGGAATCCGGCGTGGGAGCCATGGGAAACAGGGTAACGCCCTCTTTGAAATCAAACAGATAGAGTTCCAACTCGTCGGGAGAATACCTGGCGCACAAACCGTAGATGATATCTTTCAACAGATTCGATTTACCCTGTCCGACCGCGCCGGTTATCAGTGCATTATGTCTTTGAGTCTCATTCGAGCCAATCGTGACATCAACCGTCTGGGTTCCACGCAGACCCAGCGAGAACGTGACTCCGTCCTCGCTCGTCTCCATCCAATACTCCGCGGGAAGCACCGACTCGATCTTTACTTCGGGCAACCGCAGCTCTGCCACTGATCGGGCCATCCGCTCGGCGGCTTGCGCCGATTCAATCGTGTCAAGCTCATAGAGCTCAACATCGTAGCCATCGTGACCCAGCCATCGGGCATGACTGCCCGAGAATAGTTCGAGACGCTCCGAAACAGGATAGGAACGTTTCTTCTCGCAATACCATTTGGGCAAGTCGTCCATCTTAGGTTGTATCATTAGGAAAGAAGTGCCTGCCTTTGGGGCCGCCTTCATCAGCGAGCAGATACGGTCGTATTGCTCGGCAGCCATTCCCATCGGCATATCGTGGATCACAACGAGCTGGTACTTCTCGACCGGCATTCCGACCCGTTGGTGATATACCGCCAGGCTCTCATCGTCTGACAGCAACTCGTTGTTGATTTGCGTCACACGGTCGGTCAGCTCGTTAAGTAAGGCATCGAGTTCGCCTCTCGAATGCAAATACCTGACCGCTGCCTCGCCTTGCCCGTTCCGACCAATCGTCGAAAAAGGAGCCTCGATGTTTTTGAGTGCCGGGTCAAAACTAATGATTTCAACTTGCGACGCTGAAGTCGATAAAAGCGTCTTGGCCTCTACCTCGCGCACTACCCCGTCTGAAATGCAGCCCTCGCCTGAAACCGACATCACGATATTGCCGTGACCAAGCAACGGAACGATAAAGGGCACCGTAAACAAATCGTCACGTTTTGAAGTTTTCGACATCGATCCAATCTGGATATACTCGGCGGCATTGAGGGCCGAGCCTTCCTCGATCGCCAGCAACTCGTCAACGGTATCCTGCACCCGCTTTTTCGAAAGGGCGTTGCGGCGCTTCTCCCGGATGCTGAGTTTATTGAGCGCTCGTGTTTTTGCCTCCTGTCTCTCCTTCAGCGTCATCTTCAACCACGTGTCAACGGAGGCAGATTGGGATTCACAAGCTCCCAGCAGATGAGCCTGGCATTCCTTGACCTCGCTGAGCGCTTGCCTCATTTCGGCATAGGTCTCTTCCAGCGACATATTGGCCATCAGTCCTCTTCGTGCCGAAAGACAACCACTCGCGCTGGGCGGAGAAGTCTTCCGCCAATCCTGTAACCGTCTCGCTCTACTCGAGCCACCTTTCCATCTTTGAAGGCGTCGTCTGTCTTAATCAATCCAACGATTTCATGCTCATGTAGATTAACCGTCTCGTCACACAGAACAGGCTCAAGCCCGTAATGGCTACAAACCTCGATAATCTCATCCACAATCGAAGACCTCAAGTCCTCTGACAGCGGCTCATTCTTGACTCTATCAACGGCAAGCAGCAGCTCACTGAATAATCCTGCATAAGCTTCGCCAGTGGCCAAGTCTTTGATTTTTCTTGAATCTGATTTGAGAGAAGCAAGAGACGCTCTGAGCCGTTCTGTACAGTCAATAATTGCTTGGCGATCCATCTCCAAGCTGTCAAGTGCTTGGTCCCAGCGCACGTCCATTATTGGAGCCCTGTCCTCTTTGCAAGCTCTCCTAATTTACGGGCATTGATCATCCATCCGGTCGGTACAACAAAGAAGAATGCATACAGGAGCAGCCCAAAGAACAGAACGAGCGTCAAGGGAGCGCCACTTGACCCGCTTATCATAAATAAGAAGGTCAAGCCGCAGAGAATCCAAAACCATCGGGCCGGTGCAATGTAGTGCCTTTTACGCGCCCAGTCGATAAGGCCCTCCATTTTCTCAATCCATTCCTCATCAGCCTTGTCGATATTTCCCAACGCGCGCATTTCACTAACGACAAGTTCAGCATGCTGGATTTGTTTCATATTGGTGAAATAGCCAGCATTATCCTTTGAGCTCATTTTGTTCTCGACATCCGTCTCTAGACACCGGCATAACGAGCTTAGGACGGGTCCATAATCCGGATGTGCCTCATGAAGATTGCGCGCCATAGTGAGGGCCTGGTCAAATTTCCCCTGAAGATAACGCGCATCAACCAAGCGCGCCATAATCGTATAGTCGCTCTTATCAATCTGCTGGGCCTTCAGAAACTCAGCCTCGGCGTCTGCGTATTTATCAATCATTATGTACGAGTCGCCCAACAGCCTATGAGCGGTCGCCTGATTCGAGCCAAGCTTCAGCAACTCGGATGCAGCAAAAATGGATTCGTCATACTTGTCCATCGAATATGCTGCCAGAGCCCACACAAGCCATGCTTCCGCATCGGTTGAGCAATTCCTTGTTGCCTCCCTAGCGGCAAAACAAGCGTTGGCACTCTGACCGTTTTTGAAATAATCTTTCGCTTCTGATGTCCAGTCTTTCTCGGCGGTTGCAGCACGGGCGTCTTTTTCCAGGTCCCTCTTGCTGTCACTCTTCCCGCTATCATATGTGGCATCGTATTCCAAGCGTTTTGAACTGTTGTGAAACAACGAATCTGCTTCATTTAAGAGCTGCATCATCCTTTCGGCGTTCGCTCTTTGCATAGCATCCGGAGATCCTTCGAGACGCCTGAAGCGCTTTCGTGTTTTCTTAATCGCCTCTTCAATCTCCTCAATCGGCGCATTCTTTTCCAGCTCGAGAATTTCATAGTAGTCAACAAATTCTTCCATCAGTGTCCCCTATCCAATTTCGATGTTCTTCATCTTGTTAACGGCAGTATCGAGTTGCCGTTCATCCATATTCGCCACACGGTCGATTTCGAACTCGCCATACAGCTGGCCGCTCCCCCCGGCATATAGACGGATATGCACGGTTTGTTCTCTGTCGTATTCGTAAACCACGCGGACGGGAGATCCCTTGGGCAACCCGGGCGGAAGCGGTATTTCCTTTGAACCGATAATGACCACATAGTTCAAGTCTGGGTCATCGCCTTGTGTCACCTGGACATCGACGTACGACTGGTTCTCACTCACCGTTGCTGCGTCCTGTGAATAACTCCCCGGCACCGGTGAATTCCTCGGAATCACGACATTGTTGTAGTCTTTGCCGTCTTTCCCGAGCATCACAACCCCCAAAGGCTGCGAGGTAACATCGGCAATGACTACGCTCGGAGCCGTAAAGAGGGGCATATCCGGCAAACCATTTTCTGCCGACCCTGCCACGTCAATGCTCGATTCCATTTCTATTGCGGCCTGAACGGCAGCCCCCATGGCGACAGCCTCATCGGGATTTACCCCAAGCTCGGGTTTCATCCCCGAAATGTCTTCGATTAACTTGTGCACCATTGGCATACGCGTTGAGCCACCAACAAGGACCACATGATCGATCTGACCCCATGAATAACCGGTGTCCTCGAGCACGTCCTCGACCAGCTCCTGCGTTCGATTCAGGAGCGACCTACTCGCCCGCTCGAAATCTTCGCGAGAAATAGCCACACGATAAGGCTTTCCGTTCTTCGAAATATGGAGGTTTGCCTTTGGCACGTTCGAAAGAGTGCGCTTAACCATTTCGCATTTCTCTCGAAGCTCGGCACTTATCAGATAATCATCGAGAACATTACCGGCACCCTGTTTCGAGAGTTCTTCTGCCACAAACGACATTAGAGCGTTATCGAAATCGAATCCGCCCAGGTTTCTATCGCCATCGGTTCCGATAACCGTAAAGCAACCGTCCTCTATCTTAAGAAGCGTCACGTCGAACGTTCCGCCGCCCAGATCATAGACAAGCGTGACGCCGTTCTTCTCGGTATCGAGACCAAAGGAAAGGGCTGCGGCCGTCGGTTCATTCAACACGCGAAGCACTTTGGTGCCCGCAATTACACCTGCCTGCTTTGTCGCAGTCCTTCTTGCATCATCAAAATATGCGGGAACCGTAATCACGGCTCCGCATACTTCTTCTCCAAGTGCCTGCTCGGCATCTTGCAATAATTTTTTGATAATAAGGGAGGAAACCTCTTCTGCAGAGTAGGAAACGCCCGAGTCGGAGTCGAATCTCCAATCCGGATTTCCCATCTGCCGTTTAACGAACTGGACAACATTATCGGGATCACTTGCCGCCGAATGCTTGGCCATCGTTCCAACAAGCGGCTCGTCTTTTCCGTCAAATGATTGGAATAAAACAACCGAAGGTGTAGTCGGTTCTCCGTCCGCATTCTTCAGTATTTCGGGAAGTCCATCGTCTCCCAACACAGCGACGGCCGAATAGGTCGTCCCAAGATCGATTCCAACAACTCTCCCCATAGCCACCATTCCTCGATGTCTATTTTTATTGGTTTTGAGTTTATTCAAATTAGACTTTATGTCAATTATTGCACCTAAGGACAATCCAGTTAGACATTTGACCGGCACCGAAATGCAAAGTTGCTCTTGATATCAGACGGGAGCGACATGGATGTGACCAATAAACATACCGCACTCGCCAGAATCCGCAAAAAGTCAGGGCTTACTCAGCTTCAAATTGCGGACAGTCTTGGCGTTAGCAAGGCGACATATAGTGCATGGGAAACAGGTCGGGCAAAACTAGGAGAGGACCGCATTGTTGCATTGTGCGATCTCTTTGGATGCACGCCTAACGATATCCTTGGCTATACCAAAGATCCAGACGGAAGCCCTGCGTTTTTTACCGCTCAGGAAGACGAATATCTATCGCTCTTCAAAGCCCTGCCGCCAAACATCAAGGCCGACATTCTTGACATCATGCGTTATACGACAAAGGCCTGGAGACTCTAGGGCTTCTCTTTTGGCATCATGAATGTTAACTAGATATAATGTCCAACTTGCACAATCTAAATCGTCCTACTTGCACAATCTAAATCGTCCAACTTGCACAAATCAACGGTATAATACCCTACTAGCAAGGAGGGTGACATGGGTTCAATTCAACACGGTTATTTACCACGAGTCGCGGACAAAGTGCTCGCCAGAAAACTAAAATCTTCTGGGGCTGTCCAAATCAAAGGGCCAAAATGGTGCGGCAAGACCGCAACGGCTGAACAGGCAGCCGCAAGCAGCATCTACATGCAAGACCCCGATAACGGTCCGAGCTACATCCAGCTTGCCGATTCGAAGCCCTCTCTCCTGCTCAAAGGAGATGAGCCACGCCTCATCGATGAATGGCAAATGGCCCCACAGCTTTGGGACGCCGTAAGGTTCGCGATCGACCGCGGCAAAGGACGAGGCAGGTTTATCCTCACCGGCTCCGCAACGCCTCGGGCAAGCGAAATGCCGGCACACTCAGGAGTCGGCCGCATAGCACGTATAAACATGCGCCCGATGTCACTTTTTGAATCACGCGAGTCAACAGGATCAGTTTCGCTGGCAAGCCTGTTTGATGGAAACACCGATGTTGCCGATATAGTCGACTTCGATATCGAACGTATCGTCTACTCACTTTGCCGAGGAGGTTGGCCTGAAGCGGTTACCGAGCCAAACCATGGGATTGCGCTATCCATGGCCCCTGATTACATCTCGGAACTGCTTGATTCCGATATCGACGAGATTGATGGACTGCGGAGAAATAAGACTTGGATGGCCCAGATTATTCGAAGCTACGCTCGCAATATCTCGACAGAGGCATCGCTCGCCACAATCGCTGCTGACATGCAAGGAGAACCTCCCTCAAGAAATACCGTTTCTGAATATGTCGACGCTTTGACCCGCGCCTGCGTTTTCGAAGATCTCGAAGCATGGGCCCCGCGACTTCGCTCAAAAACTGCTGTACGAACGAGCCCAACGCGCCATTTCTGCGACCCATCGCTTGCGGTCGCAGCCCTTGGAGCAACCCCTCAAAAGCTCCTGGAAGATTTTGAGACATTTGGGCTTCTGTTTGAATCCATGTGCGTTAGAGACCTACGCACCTATATGGACCTGCTTGGCGGCAAGGTTTATCACTATCGGGACAAGACCGACCTTGAAGCCGATGCCGTACTCGTTCTGGACGACGGAAGGTATGCCCTGGTCGAGATCAAACTCGGTTCAAAACCCATCGATTCTGCCGCCGCAAACCTCAAGAAACTCGCATCTAAAATCGATGCGAATCACCAAGGCGAAGCGTCCTTCTTGCTCGTTCTCACTGGAACCGCAACTGCCTACCGACGGGAAGACGGTGTCGTAGTCGCGCCGCTTGCTTCACTGGCACCGTAGGACAGCTGGCATACAGCGGCGGGCGCGGGAGCCCTCCGTAGTAGAATCTGAACCACTGATTAGACCCGTACAAAAGGAGATTTCCCATGCATGACGTCGGAATGAACATGAGCCAGCTTGCCATGAGCGTCAAGCAGGTCGATGACACGATCGAGCTCGCCCACGAGTGGAGCCATCAGCTGCTGCATGCGACCGAGAATTTTGATATGGAGCGCATTGGCGCCAAGCTCGAGGCCGCCATGACGGCGCTCCACGAGGCGCACGACGCACTCGAGGGCTACGAGGAGGCCATCGAGGCCGACCATAACTCCGTTGGCTCCGTAAAGCTGGTGTAGCGTGGCCGAGCACGAGCACGAGCATTCGCACGGGCCGACCGGCGACGTGGGCTGCCGTTGCAGCGGCTCCGCCTCAGAGCTGGTCCGTTTTTCGGTCACCGCGCCCGACGACCTGCTGCGCAGCTTTGACGAGCAGATTGCGCGCCGCGGCGACGTTGCCAACCGCTCCGAGGCCGTGCGCGACCTGATTCGCGCCTCGATTGCCAAGGAGCAGATGCGAACGCCCGACGAGCAGGTCATCGGGTCGCTCACCATGATTTACGACCATCACACCGGCGACCTGACGCGCCGTCTGGACGAGGTGCAGCACGACTACACCGACGAGATCGTATCGACCATGCATGTGCATCTGGATCACCACAACTGCTTGGAGATTCTGGCGCTTAAGGGTCGCGGCGAGCGTGTCTACGAGCTGGCTGACCGTCTGCTGGGCCTGCGCGGGGTTAAACACGGCGAGCTCACCTGCGCCGCCACCGAGCAGAGCCTGGGGCTGTAACAGCACACATTTCAACGAAGGAGGGTCGCATGCGGCATGTGCATATCCATGTAACGGGCATTGTGCAGGGCGTCGGCATGCGGCCGTTTGTGTATCGCGAGGCCATGGCGCACGGCATTTGCGGCTGGGTGCTCAACGCGGGCGATGGCGTGCATATCGAGGCGCACGCTCAAAGCGAGTCGCTCGACGAATTTGTCGCCGCGCTTTCCGAGCATGCGCCTGCGGCGTCTCGCGTGGAGCATGTCGAGGTCGTAGACCTAACACCCGGTGACTGGGACGCCGCTAACGAGCAGGGCTTTCGCATTGTGGCGTCGCAGGATCAAACCGCCCACACGACGCTCATCTCGCCCGACATCGCCACGTGCGACGACTGCCTGCGCGAGTTGTTCGACCCCGCCGACCGACGCTTTCATTATCCCTTTATCAACTGCACCAATTGCGGACCGCGCTTTACCATCATTCGCTCGCTGCCCTATGACCGAGCGGCCACCTCGATGGATCGCTTTCCCATGTGCCCCACCTGCGCCGCAGAGTATGCCGACCCGCTCGATCGGCGGTTTCACGCGCAGCCCGATGCCTGCTTTGATTGTGGACCGCATATTACGTGGCGCGAGGCCAATCGCGACGTTGTGCCAGCGGGTGTCGACGCAACACCAGCCGTCGGCTCCACGCGCGAGGCCAGCGATGCCATCATCGAACGCTGCATTGAGCTGCTGGCCAGCGGCGGTATTGTCGCCATCAAGGGTCTGGGCGGATTCCACCTGGCCTGCGATGCCACCAACGAACAAGCGGTGTGCGAGCTGCGCCGTCGCAAGCGTCGCAGCAATAAGCCGCTCGCCGTTATGGTGTGCGGCCTTGCCGACGCCGAACGCCTGTGTCATATCGATGGCATTGAGCGCAACCTGCTGGCCGGCAGTGTTCGTCCCATTGTGCTGCTGCGCCGCCGCGCGGCCGGCAACGACGCCTACGGCTCCCCCAACGCCCTCGAACTCGCGCCATCCGTCGCGCACGACTTGCCCGAGCTTGGCGTCATGCTCCCCTACACCCCACTACAACATTTGCTGCTCGCCGCAGCCGCGGCGCACGGCATGCAAGCACTCGTCATGACCAGCGGAAACCTGAGCGAAGAGCCCATCGAGACCGACGATGCCCTTGCATGGGAGCATCTCGTTGCCGCCAGCATCGCCGACGCGTTGCTCGGCAACGATCGCGCGATTCTCTCGCGCTACGACGACTCTGTAGTGCGCGTGGTTGACGGCGCCGTTATGCCCGTACGCCGCGCTCGCGGATATGCACCCCAGCCGCTGCCGTTGCCGGCGCTCGACGGCGCTCCGTCCTGCGTGCTCGCCTGCGGGCCACAACAAAAGGCCACGATTTCGCTCACGCGTGAAGGGACGAACGGCGAGGCGACCTGTTTTGTGTCGCAGCATATCGGCGATGTTGAAAACGGCGGGACCTTCGATGCCTGGAACGCCGCGCGCACGCGCTTGGAAGATCTCTTTGACTTGGCGCCCGCCGCCTTGGCCTGCGATGTGCACCCCAGCTATCTATCGGGCCAGTGGGCGCGCGAGCAGGCGCGAAAATGCAATCTGCCGCTCGTCGAGGTGCAGCACCATCATGCGCATATCGCGAGCGTAATGGCCGAAGCCATCGCCGCGGGCCAGCTTACAACCGACGCGCGCGTCCTTGGCATCGCCTTTGACGGCACCGGCGCCGGCACCGATGGGACCATTTGGGGCGGCGAGTTTCTTGTTGCCAGCCTTGGCGGCTTTGAGCGCGCCGCGCATTTGCGCACCTGGGCGCTCCCCGGTGGGGCGGCCTCCGTGCGCGACGCCCGCCGCAACGCCTTCGCCCTGCTCAGTGAGCTCGGCCTGCTCGAGCACCCAGGTACCGCTCGGCTTTTGGACAGCCTCGGCGAGCAAACGCGCAGCGTGACAGCCACCATGATCGAGCGCGGCATCAACAGCCCGCGCACCAGCAGCATGGGGCGTCTCTTTGATGCCGCGGCAGCAATTCTGGGCATCTGCGACAAGGCAACCTACGAGGGCGAACCCGCCATAGAACTCGAAGCCGCCGCCTGGCACGCGCTCGACAACGAAATCGCCCATTTTCCCGACGACAACGCCGGCTATTTCGCATCTGGCCCATCGTGGCTGGACGGTCCCTATGTTCTGGACCAGAAAGCACTCTTTGAGGCACTTTTGGGAGGAATTGAAGCCGGAGCGCCCGCCGACAGGCTCGCACTCGACTTCCATATCGCCGTCGCGCGCTCCTCGGCGCGCATCGCCAGCGATATCTGCGTGCACGAGGGCATCGACACCGTCGCGCTCTCGGGCGGCGTGTTCATGAACCGACTTCTGCTTCAGCTTCTCACCCGCGAGCTCAAAAGCGCAGGCTTTACTGTCCTTGTCCCCCACACCGTACCCGTCAATGACGGCTGCATCGCCTACGGTCAGGCAGCAGTCGCACGCACTCGTCTTGCGCAGATTGCATCGCAGTAGCTCGCCCTCACACGCCGCTGTGCCCAACCGTCTCACAGGCGTAACGCGTTTGCCCGCGAACCCCGCGAGCGCTACCATCAACTGATGGATTATTAAGCGCCCATCCAGCGCAAAGCGTATAAAAGGGAAACAATATGTGCCTTGCCGTTCCCGGTAAAGTAGTCAAACGCGACGACGACCTCAAGGCCACCGTCGACATGATGGGCATCGAGCGCCCCGTGTCGCTGCGACTCGTGCCGACGGCGCAGGTTGGCGACTATATTCTCGTACACGCCGGCTTTGGCATCCAGATTGTCGACGAGCAGGAAGCACAGGAAACGCTCGAGCTTGTTAATGCCATGTCCGAGCTGGTCGAAGAAGACCAGCTGACCACCAACCCGGCGGAGGCTTACTAGTGGCGCCCGAGCAGCCGGCGCGCTCCGGTATCGATTTCTCGGCATTCCGCGATCCCAAGCTGGCTCGCGAGCTCATCGAGCGCATTCATGAGCTTGTCGGCGACCGCACCATCAACCTTATGGAAGTCTGCGGCACGCATACCGTGAGCATCGGGCGCTATGGCTTTCGCTCCATTATGCCGGCCGGGCTCAAGCTGCTGAGCGGCCCGGGCTGCCCCGTCTGCGTCACCGCCAACCGCGACATCGACCACGCAATCGCGCTCGCCAACATAGACGGCGCCATCATCACCACCTTTGGCGACATGATGCGCGTGCCCGGATCGTCCACCTCGCTCGCTGCACAAAAGGCGGCAGGGCGTGACATTCGCATCGTCTACTCCCCGCTCGATGCACTCGACATTGCCGAGCAAAACCCCGATCGCCCGGTTATTTTTATGGGCGTGGGCTTTGAGACCACAACGCCCACCATCGCCGCCGCCATCTTGGAGGCCGAAGCGCGCGGGCTTTTGAACTTCTCGGTCTATTGCGCCCACAAGACCACGCCGCCGGCGTTGCGCGCCATCGCTAACGATCCCGAGACCGCCATCGACGGCTTTATCCTGCCGGGACACGTCGCCACCATCACGGGCTTGGCGCCCTTTAGCTTTTTGGTCGACGAATTCAATACCCCGGGCGTGGTCACGGGATTTGAACCGGTCGATATCCTGCAGGGCATCTGCATGCTGGTCCAGATGGTTGTCGAGGACAGGCCGGCGATTGACAACGCCTACCGCCGTGGCGTCAACGCAGACGGCAACCCCGTGGCGCGCCAGCTGGTCGAGCAGGTGTTTGAGCCATGCGACACCACGTGGCGCGGGCTGGGGCCGATTGCCAACTCGGGCCTTTCCATCCGCCCCGAGTTCTCGCGCTTTGATGCCCGCGTTCGCTTTGACGTGCCCGTTGAGCCGACGGTTGAGCCGCGCGGATGCCGCTGCGGCGACGTGCTGCGCGGAGCCATTACGCCGAGCAGCTGCCCGCTCTTTGGCCGCACCTGCACGCCCGAGCACCCCGTCGGCCCGTGCATGGTGAGTTCCGAAGGCAGCTGCGCGGCGTACTACCGTTACCGAGTCTAGCCCGAACGCCCCCGCGCACTGACACCTCCCACGATTGGAGTTTTGGATATGTCCCATAGCATCACCGATAGCACCGTCCTGTTGGGCCACGGCTCCGGCGGACAGATGATGAAGCGCATCATCGATGAGGTCTTTTTAGATGCCTTTGGTTCGCCCGAGCTGCTCGAAGGCAACGATGCCGGCGTCGCCGCGCTGCCCGCGAGCGGGCGCATCGCCATGTCGACCGACAGCTTTGTAGTCTCGCCGCAGTTCTTCCCCGGTGGCAACATCGGCCGCCTCGCCGTGTGCGGAACCGTTAACGATGTCGCGACCTCGGGCGCCAACGTGCGCTACCTGTCGTGCGGCTTTATCCTTGAAGAGGGCTATCCCATGGATAAGCTCCGTCAGATTGTGCAGACGATGGCCGAAACGGCGCGCGAGGCGGGCGTGTCCATAATCACGGGCGACACCAAGGTGGTCGAGCGCGGCGGAGCCGACGGCGTCTACATCAATACCGCCGGCGTAGGCGAGGTTCCCACGGGCGTGGCGCTCAGCGGTGCCAACTGCCAGCCCGGCGATGTCATTCTGGTATCGGGTACGCTGGGCGACCACGGCATCGCCATCATGAGCCAGCGCGAGGGCCTGGCGTTTTCGAGCACGATCGAAAGCGATGCCGCGCCGCTCAACCACCTGATTGCCGACGTTTTGGCCGCAGCGCCCGGCACGCGTTGCTTTCGCGACCCCACGCGCGGTGGCCTGGCGTCCACACTCAACGAGTTTGCCCAGGCCAGCGGTGTTGCCATGGAGGTCGACGAAGATGCCGTGCCCGTGCGTCCCGACGTGCAGGCCGCCTGCGAGATGCTCGGCTACGATGTGCTGCAGGTGGCAAACGAGGGCAAGATGGTTGCCGTCGTGCCGGCCGAGCAAGCCGATGCCGCGCTGAGCGCCATGCGCGCCGCCCGCTACGGCGAGAATGCCGCCATCATCGGTCGCGTGCTGCCACTTGCCGAGGGCGCTCATCCCGCCGTGCGCGTGCGCACCGGCTGGGGCTCGACCCGCATTCTCGACATGCTCGTGGGAGAGCAGCTGCCGAGAATTTGCTAACGACAAAGGCTCAGGGCTATTAAAGATATTCAGATTCCAAACATGCCCGGCACGCATGCCCAGTATCATGGGGTGCGTTTTACAACTCAAGCGGCAGGAGCACCCATGGCAGCAGCTTTTTCCCATGTGATCTTTGACCTGGACGGAACCATCCTCAACACGCTCGAGGACCTGGCGGCCGCCGGCAACCATACCTGCGAGGCGCACGGCTGGCCCACGTTTGCCGTTGACGAGTACCGCTACAAGGTGGGAAACGGCATGCTCAAGCTGGTCGAACGCTTTATGCCCGCCGAGTACGCAGGCGACGGCCGCATGTTTGAGCAGACGCTTGCCGAGTTTAGGGCTTACTACGGCGAGCACAAGGAGGACCACACCGCCCCCTATGCCGGCACAATCGAGATGCTCGACCGCCTGCGTGCCGCGGGCGTGCAGCTTGCCGTGCTCACCAACAAGGACCACGTCTCGGCGGCTCCGCTTATCGAGAAGTATTTTGGTTCCGAGCGCTTTGCGCTGGTGCAGGGCCGCATCGATGCGTTTCCCCCCAAGCCCGAGGCGCCTGTTACGCTGCATGTGATGGAAGAGCTGGGCGCCAATCCGGCGACCACGCTCTATGTGGGCGATTCCAATGTCGATGTTCTGACCGGTCACAACGCCGGCCTTAAAAGCGCGGGCGTCAGCTGGGGCTTCCGCGGCCGTGCAGAGCTGGAGGCCGCCGGCGCCGACTACGTGGTGGACACCCAGGCAGAGCTCGCGGCGCTGATCCTGGGCGAGTAACGAGCGACACTGCTTAACGCAGCTGCGACAATTCTTCCGCGCGGAAAGCGCATCCCGTTTTGGAGCTCCGGAATGGGATGCGCTTTCCGTTTGAGACGCATCAGGGAAACCGCATCCCGTTTCAGAGCAATATTCCGGGTCGCACTTTCCGCAACCCACCCCATCCGGAAAATGCGACCCACTATTCGGCCAAAAACCGGGTCGCGGTTTCCCAAGCACTCGATGCAACGCTGGCACAAGGAGTGTCCCCAACTGCCGCCTGGTCATTTAAGAACGTCCCCAATGACTACAAGCGCCGCACCATGGCAACGACGCAGGTAGAGGATGGACAGCGAGCGACGTCCAGGACGAACAAGTTGGCATGAAAAAGGCGAGGCATAGACCTTCTGGTCATGCCTCGTCTTTTGAATGACAAATTGTCGTCCTGGGCGGCGCGCAGCGTCAACTGGTTACGCGGTTCGTAGAACCGCGTAACCCCCTAGCTCAGCATTGCATCCATCATCTCGGAGTTGACGGAGTCGTCGGCAGACCACTCGCCATCGTCGTTGCAGGTGTACTTGAAGATAACCGTGGTCTTCCTGGGCTCGGCGGCCTTGGTCACATCGACCATAACCTGACCGGCCATCTTGTACAGCTCGTCATCGGAAGGAACCGTGTCAAGCGCAGCGACCTTCTCCTGATACTGGGTGGAGAAGTCCTCGACGATCTTGTTCATAGACTTGCAGGTGATGGAGACCTCGGCGGTCGCGACACCCTTGTCCTCGTCGACCGTCACGTCGCCGATCTTGTAGTCAAAGCCCTCGAGATAGGTCTTGGCGTACTCCTTGGGATCGATACCCAGCTGCTCGAACTCGTCGCCCGAAGCCTCCTCCAGACCAGAGAGGAAGTCGTCGCCACCGTTCTTGACCTCGTCAAACTGTGTCGTAAGATCCTCGGTGATGAGCTCCTCAACCGAAGGACCTCCACAGCCGGAAAGTACGACCACGCATGCAACCAAGACGGCCATGAGGGGCGCAAGCAGCAGCTTCTTTTTCATGTTGTTCCTCCCAATGAGCGGCACCGCGCTTCCCGGACGCGGCACACGTTGTAATAAGTAAGCCCATACTATCCACTTATGAACACCCTCGGCAACGCGAAGGCGCGGTCGGTTCGTTTTAGCGTCCGAACGGTTTGCAAGCCCGCCCAACGTGCAATAAAACGCTTCCCCGCGATGCAATAAAAAAGGTGGCCGGAAAACCCGACCACCCTTGCACATCCTTTGGATGCCACAGTTTACTTGCGGACGACCTTGACGATGGCGTCACCGGCGGCGACGGCGGACTCTGCCTCAACGGTGAGCTCGACGTCGGCAAACTCGGCGGTGTTGGACACGGCCACCACGACGCAGTCCTTGTAACCGGCAGCGGCGATCTTGGCGCGGTCGATCTTGAGTATGGGCTGGCCGGCCTTCACAACGTCGTCGGCCTTGACGAAGCCCTCGAAGCCGTCGCCGTTCATGTTGACGGTATCGACGCCAACGTGCACCAGAACCTCGATGCCGCTATCGGACTGCAGACCCACGGCGTGACCCATGGTGACGGTCACCTTACCGTCGCAGGGAGCGTAGACCAGATCGTCCTCGGGCCACACGGCGCAGCCCTTGCCCAGAACCTCGCCACCAAAGACGGGATCGGGCACGTCGGCCATCTTGATGACCTTGCCCTTGACGGGCGAGCACAGCACGTCGGCGCCGGCAGAAGCAGAGATGGAGGCCGGAGCAGCGGCAGCCGCGGGCTCAGCCTTCTTCTTGAACATGTCAAACAGACCCATACGTTTTCTCCTCTTGATTAAGCGCAACGTTTTGCGCATGCCTATGGTGATTATAGTGCCAAATGGTTCAAATGCTAAGGTGGGGACTCGAATCGCGAGCCCTTCTCGGTAGTGCTCGTGGGATGAGCATCTCCTTTGCATCGCGGTTCGATAAGCCGAGTATCGCCCACGCGCGGGACGGGCAGAAGCGGGCGCACCAAACCCGATACTTCTTTTCGCTCTCGAGTCCTGCCGCCTCCCCGTCCCTGACACTTCCTGATACCGACCGAAACGTGCCAAAATAAAACCGTCCCTTTTTGGTAGGTTTGGCGAGTGTGGATTTTCGGACGCTTAACTAACGAGCGTGGATAATCTCCCACTTTGACTTTGAGGCCGTCACCGAGCCAAAAACGGGAGATTATCCACGTTCATTTTGGATGACCCCCTTGTACCAAGCCGAGCTCCATGGTCAAGTAATAACGACTTCTCATCATTAGATTGTTTACATCAATTCTAATAACTATTTAATCCTTAAACTCGTTATTAGAATTGATATGATTAGCCTAATAACGAGTTTCCGGCACTAAAGATATGGAGGGCGCGATGCAAATAGAGGGGAACGGCCAGGGAACGCTCCGCAATAATCTATCGGGGAAATTGGCTTACTATTCGTTTTTTCCAACGCCCTTGCAATCATTGAGGCAGCTAAACCTCACCGAGGAAACCTATCGCACGCTTTCCGCATGCTCACGAAAGCTTGGAGAGCTTGAAGGCATGCTCTACTTTGTTCCTAACGCCGACATGTATCTGACAATGTACGTGCGCAAAGAAGCACTCCTTTCTTCGCAAATTGAGGGAACCCAGTGCACGTTTGACGACCTACTTAGTCCATCGCAAACACAACTCCATCATAAAGATGTCGCAGACGTCGTGAATTACGTCCGTGCTGTCGACCGCGGCGTAGAACTGCTCAAAAAGATGCCCTTGTGCACGAGACTTCTTAGGCAAGTTCATGCGGTCCTGCTGGACGGAGTGCGCGGAACGGAGAAGAATCCAGGCGAGTTGCGCTCCTCACAAAACTGGATTGGCCCCTCAGGCTGCACCATTGCAACCGCATCGTTTGTCCCTCCAAACATTGAAGATTTGAGTAACACGCTCCAGGACCTCGAACGCTTTATCAATGAGCCTCAAGTCGAAATGGATCCGATTGTGCGGGCGGCGCTCGTCCATTACCAATTTGAAACTGCCCATCCATTCCTAGACGGAAACGGTCGCCTGGGCAGGCTTCTCATTACACTTATGCTCATCAATGATGGCGTTCTTCATTCTTGCTTGTTCTATCCATCGTTCCAGTTCAAGAAAAATCGAAGCGAGTACTACCGGCAACTCACATCCGTAAGGGAGAGAGGCACTTACGAGGAATGGATAGAGTTTTTCTGCCACAGTCTTCTCGAGAGTGCGAAGGACTCGGTAGGGTCTTTAAAAAACCTTGTTGACCTCCATAACCGTTCCACAGCAACCATTACCGAAAATCTCGGAAGGACTGCTGCAAACGGGCAAAGGCTGTTGGGCATTCTTGAAGAGCACCCCATCGTCGACACCGCATTCATCGCTGCCCAACTCGATATCGGCAGGAGTACCGCGAGCTCGCTCGTCAAATCATTTGAAGAATTGGGTATCCTCCGTCCTCTCGACGAGTCAAGACAGAGATACCGGCAGTACGGGTATGAAGAGTATCTTTCGATTCTCAGGGAAGACGCCGAGCCGATTAGATAGGCATCGCAGCCCAGGCAAATTAAAGCGAGCGCGGATAATCTCCCACTTTGAGCCTGCACACAGGCCAAAAACGGGAGATTATCCACGCTCATTCCTGAGTAGTCATTTATGAACGTCCCCAATGACTAGTCCGGCAACGCCGATGCCTTGGCAACGGCAGCGAACGGGCCGCATTCGGAGCAAGACGACGCCGCAAGTAGAGAACGGACAGTGAGCGGGTCGCATTTGAGACAAGGTGACGTGAAACGAAAGGGCGCTGACCTTCTGGTCGCGCCCTTGAAGTTGAACGTCAGATTGTCCAAATGCGGCCCGCGCAGCGTCGAGCAGTTACGGCGTTTGGTAAAACGCCGTAACTAACGTGCTCCGTACTGCTCGTAGTAGGCATCGATGGCGGCCTTGAGCTCGTCGTCGATGACGACCTTGCCGTCGATCTCGTGGTTGTAGAGGGTCTCGACGACCTCGGCCATGGAAACAATGCTCGCGACGGGAAAACCGTACTTTGCCTCGATCTCCTTCTGCGCGGTGGTCACGCCACCCTTGCCGACCTCCATGCGGTTGAGGGACACGATCAGGCCCTTAATCTCGACATCGGCAGCAGCCTTGACCTTGGGATAGGTCTCGTCGATGGACTTGCCGCTGGTGGTAACGTCCTCGACCATGACCACGCGGTCGCCGTCCTTGGGCTCATAACCCAGCAGGTTGCCCTTATCGGCACCGTGGTCCTTGGCCTCCTTGCGGTCGCAGCAGTACTTGACCTCCTTGCCATACAGCTCGTGGTAGGCAATCGCGGTCACGACAGCCAGCGGAATACCCTTGTAGGCCGGTCCAAACAGCACGTCAAAGTCATCGCCAAAGTTATCGTGGATGGCCTGGGCGTAATACTCGCCCAGCTTCTTGAGCTGATAGCCCGTCACGTAAGCGCCGGCGTTCATAAAGAACGGGGACTGACGGCCGCTCTTGAGCGTAAAGCTGCCGAACTTAAGAACGTCGGACTCGACCATAAACTTGATGAACTCTTGCTTGTAAGCCTCCATGCGGGCTCCTCTCGTAATCGCGTACGTGCTCTTCAGTTTAGCGCAGGCGAGGCGTCGATGTGGGCGTGCTTTGAGGCCACATCCCCCCGTTAGAGTAAGGAACTGGGCAGCGGCTCATACGCTAGTCCTTGGGTGTCCAGGACCAGAAGAAGTTGATAAGGGCCACACGCGAGGAGGTGCCGGTCTTCTTGTTGATTGAGGAAATGTGGCGATAGAGCGTGGAGCGCGAAAGGAAGAGCGTTGTGGCGATGTCCTGAACGCTCTGGTCCGAAACGACCAATACCTCAAGAATATCGCGCTCGCGCTCTGTAAGCCCAAAGGTGGCGACGAAAGCATCGAGGCGTTCATCGGACGTGAGCTCCGCTGCCTCCACGGGCTCGGGGTCGGAGCATGTGGGCGCAAGATCCCCACCAAGATCGTCGGTGGCAAGCGGCAGGCCATCCTGCATCACGGCATCATCGGCTCGTTGCCCAACTTGCCCCAGCAGCGTAATCGCAATGCCCACAAACATCACGAGCGCCGCACCGACCGCAGCCAGCACGTTTTGACTCGAGATGATCGCCACCGCCGGCGCCGTCACGAGCATCGAGCACACGTTGTTGACGACGCGACCCATGCACGGCCAAAAATATGACCAGCGCGCATAGAGCGAGACGGCGGCATATTTTGTGGTAAAGAACACCACGAAAAAGCCCGAGCCCAGATAAAAGATGATCGTGGCAGCAAGCTCGTTGCCGCCATTACCATCGACGATGAGCACAAAGAACGAAAGCGTGGACAGTATGGCGGCACATGTCATGCCGATATTCATATACGAGCGGCCGTGCAGGTCAAATAGTGCGCCAGCGACCAACGAGCTCACGACAAGCAGCAGGCGCGGCCAATCGCCCAAATCGACGGCTCCGACAGCATGCAGAGTCGTGAAGCCCGCGTTGAGAGCGGCGAATACGCTGGAAAGATACGCCGTCGCCACGGTCAGGCGAACTACGGCGCGACGGAATGCCGCCTTTGCCTCGGGATCGTCATGCCACTTGGCGCCATATTCCAGAGCATCTACCGAAAGCCCGGCAGCACTGGGTTCAAAGTTGGGATCGGACTCGTCGCGCAGCTTGGCGCGTCGAGCACCGTGGAGCAACGCCACCTGCGCGATCGCACAGACGACCAGAACAGCCTGCTGAGGAATGCCGACAGGCATCACCATGTGGTTGAGAACCTGCACCAGAACGCCCATGGCGTAAGAAAGTGCAGCGGCGCGCGCCAAGCAGGGCGTTCGCGCAAAGCGCCTCGCAAAATTTGCATGGGCAGTCGATCCGCAGTAGCCCAGCGCGCAGCACGCCACCAAACCGCCGGCAATTACCACCTCAACCTGAACCGCCATAATCAACAGCAGCAATGCCGCCACCAGCAAAACGCCCGTGACGTCACTCGTTGCGTCGATAGCATGGGGACGGCGATAGTACAGAATGGGACGCACAAAAAAGCCAATCACGCTCGCGCCGATGACAAGGCTCTCATAAATAACGACCTCGTTCGGAGACACGAACTCGGCCATGCGCACATCAAAAAGATACTCGCACGCCAAAAACGTGAAGAAGAACAGCGCCAGGCATATAATCTCCCGAATGCCCCGACGCAAATATGCGGTTGTGTCTCCCATGCCCCTCATGGTTAACCCCCAGACGCTCAATTGTCTGGAAATCTATTTTAATAAAGAACCAGTCTCAATATCGAAGCCAGGCTTGAAATGCTGCAAATTTGACCCCAGCCGTTCACGTCACACCGCGGTTTTGAGCCTCATGGACCAGAAGGGGCACGCGCGGCCTCTAGCTCGGCAAGGAGTGTCTCCAACTGCCACTCATTTAAGTACGTCCCCAATGAGTGCCCAATGACTACCCGCGGCAAGGAGTGTCCCTATGTGTCGGATGAAAAATGGGCCATGTGTCCCAGTTGTGGAGACTCCTTGAGCCGTCTGGGTATCGCGAAGGATCGCGCACTCCCCCATCATCAAAAGTGACACACGCTACCAGTTGATGGGAGGCAACCATGGGCTTCTTTGACAAGATGTTCGAGAAGAAAGAGTGCGCGATTTGCGGTACCGAGCTGGGACTTCTAGGTAAGACAAAAATCAATGAAGGCTACCTGTGCAAAGAGTGCGCCGGCAAGCTCTCCCCCTACTTTCACGGCTATCGCTCCAGCACCGCGGACGACATCCGCGAGCAACTCGCCTACCGCGAGGCCAACGCCGAGCGCCTGGCCTCGTTCAACCCCACGCGCACGCTTTCTGCCGGGCGCACCAATATTATGCTCGATGAGGACGCGGGCCTGTTGATCATCACTTCGCAGAGCCGCTGGCGCGACGCCAATCCCGACATCATCGAGTTCTCGCAGGTACTCGGCTGCGATATGGATATCGACGAGCATCGCACCGAGATCTATCGCGAGACCAAGGACGGCGAGCGCGAGAGCTACAATCCGCCGCGCTATGACCTGGATTACGACTTTAACCTGACCATTCACGTCAACACGCCGTACTTTACCGAGATCAACCTGCGCGTGAACGACTCCACCATCGATCAGCGCGGCTCCATCGAATACCGCGAGGCCAAGCGCCAGGCAACCGAGGTCCGCGACGCGCTGGTGCAGCTGCGCCAGGAGACGCGCGATAGCGTCGTGGCCGCCAAGGCCCCAAGACCGCGGTCACCTGCCCCTTCTGCGGAGCCACCACCATTCCCGATGCCAGCGGGCGCTGCGAATACTGCGGCGGCGCCATCGGCGCATAGCCTCCGGCAGCGAAAGGACCGATCATGGCCTTCGAGAGCGTCAACTATCAATGCCCCGCGTGTGGCGGCCCCCTTCACTTTGCCAGTGCCGAGCAAAAGCTCGTCTGCGACTACTGTGACTCGCGCTTTGAAGTCGAAGAAGTCGAGGCCCTCTATCGCGAGCGCCAGGACAAGGCCGACGCCAAAGCCGATGCGGCAGCCGCAACGCCCAAGCCCGTCGCCGACGACGCGGTGCAGGAGCTCGCCCAAAACGCCGGCTACATCTGCTCGTCGTGCGGCGCCGAGCTCGTGTCCGACGGCACCGTCGCCGTCACCACCTGCCCGTACTGCGGCAACTCCGCCGTGGCGCCCGGCCAGCTCTCGGGCGACTTCTCGCCCGACCTAGTAATTCCGTTTAAGCTCGGGCGCGATGACGTCACGGCCGCACTCAAGGAACACTACAAGGGCAAGATCTTGCTGCCCAAGAGCTTTGTCACCGGCAACCACATCGACGAGGTCCAAGGTGTCTACGTGCCGTTTTGGCTCTACGGCGCCCGCGTTGACGGCGAAGTGTACTTTGACGCGACCAACGAGACCGTGACCGAGGAATCCGACCGCACCGTCACGACCACCGACCACTACGATGCCTATCGCAAGGGCAATATCTCGTTTAAGCGCGTGCCCGTCGACGGATCGTCCAAGATGCCCGACGGCCACATGGATGCCATCGAGCCGTTTGACTACGACGCGCTGCGCCCGTTCTCGGTCGCATATATGCCCGGCTACATCGCCAACCGTTACGACGAGGACTGCGAGACCTGCAAGGCGCGCGCCGAACACCGTATGGAAGAAAGCACAATCTCGGCCCTGCGCGAGACCGTCGTCGACGAATACGACGATGCCACGGTCGAAAGCAAGCAGCTCGACTACACCTGGGAAGACAGCGACTACGCCCTGTTCCCCGTCTGGATGCTCTCCACCTCGTGGAACGGCAAGAGCTACCTGTTTGCCATGAACGGCCAGACCGGCCGCTTGGTCGGCGAGCTCCCCTGCTCCAAGCCCAAGCTCGCCATCGCCTCGGTGCTGTTCTTCGTGATCGGATTTATCCTCTCCCAGATTCTCTTTATGGGGGAATACGCCTTCGATCCGGATTACCTCACCTTTGATATCGAGGGCATCCTCATCAACGTCATCGCGCCGCTGATCATCGTGATTATCGGAGACGTACTACTGGTAGGCCAGCTCAAGACGGCCAACGAGGCCACCCACGCCGACGAGTACTGCGGCGAGCTCGACCTGACCGAGAAGCACGACACCTTCAGCCACACCGAGACCACCGTTGTCATGAAAGACGACAAGGACGACTAAGCAATCCAACCAATACCACCCGGCCTTTGACGAGAAAGGAAGATTACCATGGGACTCTTGAAAGCTGGATTGGGAGCTGCCGGCGGCGTCATGGCCGACCAGTGGAAGGAATTTATCTATTGCGAATCGATGCCTGCTGACGTCTTGGCCTGCAAGGGCAGCAAACGCACCGGTGGCCGCAGCTCCAACACGCGCGGCGAGGACAACGTCATCTCCAACGGCTCGGTCATCGCCGTCAACGACGGCCAGGGCATGCTCGTGGTGCAAAACGGCAAGATCATCGAAGTCGCGCTGGAGCCCGGTGAGTTCGTCTTCGATACCGGCAGCGAGCCGAGCGTCTTTAGCGGCAACCTGGGCGACTCCATCAAGGAGACCTTCGCCAATATCGGCAGCCGCTTTACCTTTGGCGGCGACGCGGGCAAGGACCAGCGCGTCTACTTCATCAACACCAAGGAGATCATCGGCAACAAGTACGGCACCGCCTCGCCCGTGCCCTTCCGCGTGGTCGATAACAACATTGGCCTGGACGTCGACATCTCCGTGCGCTGCAACGGCGAGTATTCGTATCGCATCACCAACCCGCTGCTGTTCTACACCAACGTGTGCGGCAACGTGACCGATAGCTATACGCGCGACAAGATCGACAGCCAGCTTAAGTCCGAGCTGCTCACCGCCCTGCAGCCCGCCTTTGCCAAGATTTCGGAGATGGGCATCCGCTACAGCGCCATCCCCGGCCACACCACCGAGCTCGCCCGTGCGCTCAACGAGGTCCTCTCTGCCGACTGGCGTGACCTGCGTGGCGTCGAGATCGTGAGCTTTGGCGTCAACTCCATCGCCGCCTCGCAAGAGGACGAGCAGATGATCAAGGACCTGCAGAAAGCCGCGGTCATGCGCGATCCCACTATGGCGGCAGCCAACATTGCCAGCGCCCAGAGCGACGCAATGCGCGCGGCAGCCGCCAACCCCAACGGCGCGATGGCGGGCTTTATGGGCATGGGCATGGCAGGCGGCATGGGCGGTATGAACGCCAGCCAGCTGTTCGCCGCCGGCCAGGCGCAGCAGCAGGCCGCCCCGCAGCCGGCTCCGGCACCCGCTCCCGCACCGGCTCCCGCCGCACCTGCGGCCGGCACATGGACCTGCAGCTGCGGCGCCACCAACACCGGCAAGTTCTGCTCCGAGTGCGGCAGCCCCGCGCCCGCGCCCGCACCGGCCAAGTGGTTCTGCCCCAACTGCGGCAGCGAAAACGGCGGCAAGTTCTGCAGCAACTGCGGAACGCCCAGGCCCTAGCGCCCCTAACTGGTAATGAGCGGGGGATCCGCCACCCCCGCATTTGCTTCTATGGGTTTCGTTCGATGAAGGAGGACACCATGAAGACAACGTTCAAAAAGTCCGTACTCGCATTTCTGACATGCGTCCTGGCGCTCGCCTTTGCCCTGACGGGCTGCAGCGGCGGCGGCAAAGACCCCAAGGCCAACTTCGTCGGCAGCTGGGAACTCTCGGGTGGAACCTTGGACGGCGAAGAGCTCACCGATGAGTACATGGATATGCTCAAGGAGTGGGGCCTCAACTGTATCCTGATCCTCGACGAAGACGGCACGGGCGTCCTCGACATGTTCCTTGAGGTCGCCGACCTGAAATGGGAGGCCAAGGACGCCACCACCGTAACGATTACCGCCGAAGATGAGTCGCACGACCTGAAACTCAAGGACGACAAGCTCGTCCTCGAGGTGGAAGGCGACAAGCTTATCTTTACGGAGTCCGACAAGGATCTGTCCGGTACGGTGAAGAAGGATCGCGAGAACGCCGAGAAGGAAGAAGAGATCGATGAGGCCGTCGAAGACGACGACGTCCAGAGCATCGAAATCTCCCCCGCCGTCACCGTCGCCGATGACGACCTGTGCACCATCACCATCACCGAGAAGTTCAAGGACGACTGGGGCGACATCGGCTTTGTCGTCAACATCACCAACAAGAGCGACAAGGACCTGACCTTCTACGCTCCTTCCGGCAAGACCAACGTCAACGGCACCATGAAGGAACCCTGGTTCTCGGCTCACCTGATGCCCGGCACCAACGCCACCGAGGAATTCACGTTCTCGAGCGGCGAGCTTGACAGCCTTGACGACCTCGTCAATACGACCATCGGCATCGACGCCTACCTGACCGATTCCTATGAGGACGTCGCCTCCTACACCGCGACCATCGCGTAGCGGCACGTAACATCAGCCGCGGATTGGCGGACACATCCGCGCACTTGCCAGGCGGGGCCGCAGGAGTTGATCCTGCGGCCCCGCCGCTTTATGCCGATGCGTAACGAGCGCTAGCGCTCCATATTGGGAACGATGCTGCCCTCCGTTACTGCGCGCACGGCCAAGCGCATGATGTTGTCGTAGCCGGTCTTATTGAGAATCTCCGAGATGCGGCGTTTGATGGTGCCCTCGCTCATAAACAGCTCGGCCGCGATCTCGCGGCGGCTCTTACCCTCGCAGGCAAGGCGCAAGATCGACAGCTCGACATCGTCGAGGGCCGCCGTGCCCGAGAAGATGCTCTCGGGCGGCTTGGGAAACGTGCAGTAGCCCGCCAGCGTGGAGCGCATCACGGCGAATAGCTCGTCGATACCGACGTTCTTGTACACAAAGCTGTCGACGCCCGCCTCGCGCGCCTGGTCCACAAAGGTGATTTCGGGCATACCCGTCATGATAATGACGCGGCACTCGGACAGTTGTTCTTTAATGCGCGCCGCCGCCACGATGCCGTTGGAATCATGCTCGGTGCATACGTCCATCAGTATCATGTCCGGGCGCTCCTTGAGCGCGACACCCAAGGCCTCGGAAGCATCGGCAATGGCGGAAACAACGGTCATATCGGGCTGGTCTCCAACGGAGCGTGCCAGGCTCTCGCGCAGGATGGCCTGGTCTTCGACTATAAGGACGCGGATCATGAACTTCTCCTTTGGACCGTGGCGTTGGAGGCGAGCGGGATGGACACCGTAAGCGTGAAGGGCGGGGCGGTGTGGACTTCCAGGCTGCCGCCCAGATTCTGTGCGACATGCCTCATACCTGGGATACCCGTTCCCTCGCGATACGATACGGGTGCAGGCGCGCCGTCGTTAGAAACGGTCATCCGCGCAACAGCACCGTCTTCCGACGTCTCCTGCCACAGACGCACGTGGACCCGATGCGCCTGTGCATGCTTGGTGGCATTGGTCGAGGCCTCGCGGATAATCTGCAAAAATGCGGCGGCGACACGCGCGTCCTCAGGCAGCGCACCCTCAACATCGATCTGCACACTCACCAGGCCAAAGGCATGGACGATATCTCCCAGTTGCTCTGCCGGTTCGGTGTCGCCCCCGCTGCGCAGATCGGCAGCGATTGAGCGCAGCAGCGGGTCGATCTGCTCGAGTGACTCGTCATCCAGGCGCCCCTCCTCCAGATAACGATGGAGGATGGACAGGCGCTGCCCGATCACGTCGTGCACGCGAGCGCGCATACGCAGATAGGCCGCATTGTCAGCAACTTTTTTGACTTCTTCGATCTGGGCTTGGAGCTCTTGGCCCGCAAGCTCAAGCAGGTGGTTGGCTTGCGCCAGGCGATCATGAGCATGCGCATACTCTGTTACATCCAGGCCGATAATGCGCTCGAAGAGGCGGCCCGAAACCATAACGTCATCGTGCACAAACAAGCGAATCTCGGCGGGAGAAACCTCGACCACCGCCCGCGCCTCACCAAAGCGGTCCAGATTAATCCGCACGCGGTTCTGGCTGCTTTCGGGCATTTGCATGCTGAGTTTGCGCAGGTCGTTCCATGTACCGCTCATATCGCCTAGGTCGGTGGGCATATGAAGCTCCACCAGGTTTTTTCGCATGCAGCGGTTCATGAGCAGCGGGCGGCCCCTCGGGTCCAGATACAGGATGCCCACGGGAATCACGTTGATGGTTTCGATCGTCGAGAACGCGGTGATATCCTCCTGGCGGTTGCGGACATCCATCAAGAGCGCCGCAATGGAGCGGAACAGGAAAAACGCTCCCTCTGCGATAAGGACCGTGGTCCACGCCGAGCCCATGGCAAGCACCACCGGCGGTGTCACGGCGGCAACGAGCAACAGTTCGGCCAGCATGACGGGGCGACGATAGTGCACCATAAGCACCATGCCGTAGGCAAAGATCACGGCATTGAGCCACAACGCTCCGCCCATTGCCCTGGCGCAAACGTCAAGCGGCGCCACCAGATATGAGCCAGACGACGCGAACAAGATGAGCGCCGAAATAATTAGGTGAAGCACAAGGCTCGCCTCGTAGGCACAAATCACCTTACGGTTATAGGACGAGCGGCGCGATGCGATGAGCGGGACGTGGATCGTCTGCAGACACGCAGCCAGGGCAAAGACAACATCGAGCGCAACGATTTGGGGAAGAATGAGCGAAATCTGCATCGTCACTCACCCGCCCTCGGCATCAAGACGATCATGCGCAGCTGGCCGGGCTCGCCCTCAAGGCGGTATGCCACGTTGCGCCCTTGCAGAGCGCTTTCGAGCTCTTGCGCAGCGGGCGTCTGCGAAAGATCTGCATCATCGTTGGAAAAAAGCGTGGCGCGCAGCTCGACACTGCATCGGTCATGGTCGCCCAAGTGATACATAAGTGCCGGATGGTCGGTGGTGTAGGCAAAAAACGCAAAGTCATACACGCAGTCGTACAGGGCGCTTACCGTACTGGCGTGCATCGGGCGCCGTATGGCGATAATCGAGGCGCAATCGATATCGATGGTGCGCAGGTCGCTTGCGAGCTCGTTGGCAATGAGCTGAATACGGTCGCGGTCAAAACCGCTCTCCCCGTGCTGTGCCAACGTGAGCGACCCTTTGCGCTTGCAATAGGCAACGAGCATCTTGGCGCGCTGCAGCATGCGGTAACGCTCGTGCGAAGACGCTTCGTCGGTCAACGGCGGCAGCGAACTCAGCAGGTCGTACATCCCTTTGAGCGCGCGGGCAAGCGCCTGGTCCACGTCTTGGACCAGCAAGGTCTCGGCCTCTTGATCTGCCAGGTGCGTCTTAAGGTCGTAGTCGGCGGCGAGCAGCTCGTTTTGACGCTGCAGCTCCATGCGACGGTGCGCCAGTTCACGGTTAAGCTCGTTGAGGTCCGACACGTCTTGGGCAAGCAGGGCCGATCCGCCCAGCAGTGGAAAGGCTCGGTACATTACATCGGGATTGGACTCCACGGCAAAGGCATGGGCATGCTCGTGTTCCTGGGCTCGCAGCTCTTCGCACACGCCCGCCGGCATTGGCTTCGACACCGGCGTGGCATAGACTTCCTGCAGGTCGCGCGTTAGAACTTTGAGGTCAAGCGGCAAGGTGTCGAAGATGCCGGCGATGTCGTGATATGACGGAATGACACCGCAATCGAGACAGATTTCCATCGCCACCACACACAAGACGCAATAGATGAGCGAGAAGTTGAGCCTCCATGCCCAGGGCACGCGCAACGCATATGAGATGGCAAAGAACGCGCCGCCCAGCAGCACGAGCGCCGCCGTGCCCGAGAAACGTTGGATGCGAAAGGACGAGGACCGGCCCACCAGGATAAAAAAGGCCACAAAGTTAAAGGCCGTCCACACTAAGACGGCGAAATAACCCCAGCCGTACGTGTAATCGTTGCTCCAGGTGTCGCTTGTACGGTCAAAGCGGAAGACCTGCTGGTAAAAATCGTTGGTGAGCACAAATCCGATAAGCAGGATGGCCACAATCCACAGCGCAGCGCAGTAGCGGCGACCCAGGCGGTGTTGCTCCAGACCCGCAAGGCGCAAACCACACAACTGGTAGAGCAGCGGAATGAGCGTCATGGGCACGTAGTACAGGTACCACAGCACGGTGGCATAGAACGGCGTGAACGACTTGTACTTGAGAATGACTTCGATCATCCACAGGGCGCAGATGGTGGCGATGGCAACAAGGCGGCGGCGCAACACATAGTCCAAACAGCGCAGATAGACCGATACGCCCCAGATCGAAAATGCAATTGCGGCAACAAGCAACGGCAGAGAGCTCGAATGGACGAGCGCATCCACGACCTCTTCGGACACCTCGCTATAGGCGGGCACGGCGTTAGAAAGTTTGGGGTCGAAGGCGAACAGCGCCGGCAAGACTGCCAAAAGCATGAGGAACAGTGCGGTGATGGCGCCGGCGATAGCGAAGACGCGGCGACGGTACGCCTGATGTGTTATGCCAACAAGGAATCGCGGCATGGCGAAGAGCCTGCCGCCCCTGGGATCCGCCACGGGTGCGGTCCGGGCGGCCGCGTGGCCGATATGTCGCTCGCGGGTACCCATAGTGCTTTTAGTGTACCGACAGGCAGGCTCAAAAAGCGGGCCACATGTCCCAAAATCCGCAGACGGCAAGGCGCCCGGCAGCCTCCCCCGTCTGGCACTTCCCGATATCCGCCCGCCCCAAACCACCGCAAAGGGGACAGGCACCTTTGTGGTGGTTTGGGGCGATGCGCTAGTCCACGGTGATGTCGAGGTTTTTGCCGATGAGGCCTACGTAGCCGCCCTCGGCTGCCTTGGGGCTGTCAACATGGCAGAGAACCCACTTGTCGGCCTTCCAGTAGCAGTAGCCGTCACCGGCGGCAGGCATGTCGGCTGCAGCCTCGGGGCGCGGGCCGTTGGTGCCGGCGGGCAGTGCCACCATCACCTGGAAGCCGCCGTCGTCGACCATGCACGGCGTGTAGTGGAGCGTGGTGTTGAAAACCTCAACAAGCGTGCCGGCCGGCACGCGGAACGCCTTGACGCACGCGGTGTCGAGCTTGCCGTCCTCGATCTCCCAGCGATGCGCCACGAGCAGGATAAAGTCGCGGGCGCCCAGGTTAAACTCGCTGGCGCGGTGATACTCCAGGCAGTTGAGCTGCGTGTTGTGGCCGTTGCACCAGCCAAGCTGGAAGGGACGACCACCAAACATGAGAAAGCCAAGCTTGTCGGCATCCTTGACGCCCTCGAGCTCGGGCGCAGAGGCCACATACTTGCTGCCCTCGGGGATGGGCGTGGAGGCAAGTGCCTCGAGCACGGGCGACATGAGCTCGGACGGAACGTCATCCCAAACGTTGCCATAGGATTTGAACTCGGGATCGTTGACAGAGTAGATATGCATGTTCACTCCTGTTCGTAAATGTGACTATACGAACATTCTAGAACAAACATGAGCGATTTTGAACGCTCGTCCCGACCAATCAACAAAAAGGCGCCCCCGCATAAGCGAAGACGCCCAATGCGCGCGTTTTGGGCGATAAAGCCCTTACGCCTGCTGATAGTGCAGATGCTTCTCGTCGATATCGGCCAGGTCGCGGTCGAGGTAGCGGCGCGCAAGCCAGTTGGCCATGGGGAGGTTCTGGTCCAGGTAGTTACCGCATTCCCCGGGAGCGGCACCGGGGACATCGCCCTCAAAGCCGGCGACAAACTCGAACAGCTCACGCACGAGCGGCAGAATCTCCTCGCTCGTCACTTCGCCAAATACGACGAGGTAAAAGCCCGTGCGGCAGCCCATGGGGCCAAAGTAGACAATGCGGCCCGACCACTCGGCATGATTGCGAAGGAACGTCGCACCCAGGTGCTCGATGGTGTGGCACTCGGCCGTGTTCATGACCGGCTCCTTGTTGGGCGTGGTCAGGCGCAGGTCAAACGTGGTGACGGCAGCACCGGTCGCCGGATCGCGGTCGATGCGGCTCACATACACGCCGGGCTCAAGCAGCAGATGATCAACGGAAAAGCTGGCGATGCGCTCCATGGCAGATCCTCTCGATAGTCAAATTGGGACGGGGCTCTTTTAGCTGGTTCGAATGGTCGCACCAATCATACCAGTCAAAAAAGCCCCGTCCCAAAAAGACAACTTAGCCAAGGACACGGGCCATACGCGTCTTGAACTCGGACAGGAAGCGCGGAGCATCCACGGTCAGTGCCACAAGCGCGCTCTTGTCCGGATCGGACAGGCGGCGCTCATCGCAGATGGTGCGACCGCGGTACTCGCCCAGCAGATCAACACGCAGGTTGCAGCCGAGCGCACCTACGAGCGTGGGGTCGATCGCCACGGCAACGGCCAGCGGATCGTGCAGCGCACAACCACCCAGGTAGGGTGCGTTCATCTCGTACGAGCCAATGTAGTGCTCGACCATGCTCGCAAATGCGCAGCCCGCCATGGTGCCCGAGCCCGTCCAGCCGGCAATGTCGCGGCGTGTGAGCACCACGCGATGCGTCACGTCCAGACCCACCATGGTGAGCTTACGGCCCGAGCGCAGCACCGCGTCGGCTGCCTCGGGGTCGCTCGCCATATTGGCCTCGGCGCCCGCGCTCACGTTGCCGGGCACGGTAAGGGCGCCGCCCATCACGACCACGCGGCCGATGGACATCATCGCTGCCGCATCGCGCTCCAGGGCGAGCGCCAGGTTGGAGAGCGGGCCAGTCGCCACGTAGACCAGATCGGGACCATAGGTGCGCGCGGCATCGATCAGATAATCGACCGCGGCGTTGCCGTCGGCCGAGGTCGCCCCCACCGGCTCGTAGGGCGACGCGGGCACGCTCGCGCCGCCGATGCCGTTCTTGCCGTGAATGAGCGCGGTGGACGCCGGCGGCGTATAGGGCTCAGTCGCCTGCAGAGGACGGTCGGCGCCCAGGTACACCGGCACCTCGGGACGACCCAGCAGATCGAGCACCGCCAGGCAATTGTGCGCCGATTGCTCGACGCGCACGTTACCAAAGCACGTGGTGATGCCCACGAGTTCCACCTCGGGGCTCGCGATGGCATAGGCCAGCGCCATCGCATCGTCCACACCCATATCCAGATCAAGGATCAGCTTCTTGATTGCCATTGTTCTACTCCGCTTCTCCGTCTTTATCGTTTAACCAAACCAATGTTCAACTTCGGTGCGCATGGGAATCGATTGCTGAGCGCCCAGGCGCGACACCGTCACTGCCGAGGCGCGAGCACCCGCGGCCATGCACTCAAAGAGCGGCAAGCCCTCTAGGCGAGCCGTCGCCAACGCGCCGATAAACGTATCGCCGGCGGCCGTGGTATCGACTACCGTACTCGAAAGTGCCGGCATGCGCAGCAGCTCACCGCCATCGCCGAGCGAAACCGAGCCGGCACCGCCCAACGTGATGACCGCAGCCCCGGCACCCTTGTCGAGCAGCGCATTGAGCGCGGTGACGCAACTCGCGTCATCCGTGGGCAGAATGCCCGTCAGCACCTGGCACTCGGTCTCGTTGGGACAGACCAGGTCGACCGCAGGCCAGACCTCCGCAGGCAGCTCGCAGGCGGGCGCTGGATTAAAGACCGTATAGAACCCCAGCTCGTGAGCGCAAACAAGCGCCTCGGCCGTCGCCGCAAGGTCGCATTCGCCCTGGGCGATAAAGACGCTTCCGGCAGCCGGGGCAATCTCGCTGGCGCCGCCGTCGAGCTCATGGGCCACCAGACGCCTCAGCGCGCAGGCAACGTCCGCGCCCGCAAGCGCATGGTTGGCGCTCGGTGACAGTATGATGCGGTTGTCGCCCTCGCAGCGAATGATGGTCGCCGTTCCCGTCTCCACGTCATCGCGATGCACTACAAAGTCACAGTCCACGCCGGCGCCTTGGAGCCCCGCCACGAGCGACGCGCCGAACGCATCGCGACCGACCGCGCCGATCATGTGCGTGCACGCGCCCATACGCGCGGCAGCTACGGCCTGATTGGCGCCCTTGCCGCCGGCGTTGGTGATAAACCCGCTGCCGCCGACGGTCTCGCCCGCACGCGGTATGCGCTCGCACGCCACCGAAAGGTCCATGTTCATGCTGCCGAACACCGCAACGATGCCGCGATCTGCCATGGAAACCTCCTCATCTGCGGGCTTTGCACCCACCGTCGACCGTCGATTGCGCGCCTTCGCACCTCTATAACTTTAGTTCACTTTGATGTGAACGCACCCTTGAGGTTGCGCCAGCAGCAAGCATTCACAGGAGCAGGCAGCTACAATGAATACGTGCTGATTATTCTCGTCATTGGATGATGTTTTATGGAACAATTCTCACAATCGGGCTCGCGCGGTCGACGCCGCACGGGCAACGAGCCGGCGCCGCACGAACGCGTGAAGAGCGAACGCCGTGCCAACGAGCCGCGACGCACCACGAGCCCCCATCGCGCTTCTGCCAACAACGCGGGCCGCGCCAACACTCCCGCCGCGGAGCAGACGCCTGCTCGCCCCAAGTCCCGCTACATCCCTGCCCTTGACGGCCTGCGCACGCTTGCCGTCGTCGCGGTGGTGCTCTATCACCTCAACCTCACGTGGGCGCAGGGCGGCCTGCTCGGCGTCACGATCTTCTTTGTGCTTTCGGGCTATCTGATCACGCGCTTGCTGCTCAACGAAGTCGCTAAGACCGGCCGCATCGACCTCAAGAGCTTCTGGATCTGCCGCATCCGTCGCCTGGTCCCCGCCGTGGTGACCGTCGTGGTGGTGACCTGTGCTCTGTGCACCGTCTTCAACCACGTGATGCTCACCAAGATGCGCCCCGACATCCTGCCGTCGCTGTTGTTCTTCAACAACTGGTGGCAGATTGCCCAAAACGTCTCGTACTTCAATGCTCTGGGCGACCCCTCGCCGCTCACGCACTTTTGGTCGCTTGCCATCGAGGAACAGTTCTACCTGATTTGGCCGCCACTGCTGTTTGCCATGGTATCCATGCATGTGAGCAAACCCAACACGCGCCGCGTGGTTCTAGGCCTTGCCGCGGTATCTGCCCTTGCCATGATGGTGCTTTACAACCCTGCCGCCGACCCCAGCCGCGTGTACTACGGCACCGACACCCGCGTGTTCTCGCTGCTGCTGGGTGCCTGGATGGCCTTTATCCCCGATCGCGACCTGGCGCCGGTTCGTCTCGCCCATCGTTTGGGGCTCAATCGCCTGGCTGGCGCCGCCAAGCACGGCAAGAACGCCGAGGGCAAGCCTGGCGAAAAGGCCGACGAATCAGCCGAGACCGCCCCGGCACAGCCGAGCGCCCCCGTGCGCTTTTGGTCCTCGCCCGCATCCATCGATGTATTGGGCGTCGTGGGTCTGGTTGGCCTTGCCGCCATGGTCGCGCTCACCAACGGCTACACCGCGTTCCAGTATCGCGGCGGCACGCTGTTATGCTCCATCCTCACGCTCATGGTCATCGCGGCCTGCGTGCAGCCCCAGGGAATGGTTGCTCGCGCGCTGTCCGCCGAGCCGCTCGTGTGGGTTGGCAAGCGCTCATACAGCATCTACCTGTGGCACTATCCGCTGCTGTTGCTTATGAACCCGGTCGCCAACATCAACGATACACCGTGGTGGCAGTACATTTTGCAGGTGCTGTTGGTGGTCGCCGTGGCCGAATGCTCATATCGCTTTATCGAGACGCCGTTTAGAAAGGGCGCCTTTGGGCGCACCGTATCCGAGTTCCGCGACGGCACCGCCACGCCCGCCAACTGGGTGCGCGCGCACGTCCCTGCCTGTGCAGCCTGCGCTGTCGTGTTGGTCGTTGCACTGGGCGGCCTGATCTTTGTGCCCGAGACGTCTGCGCTGAGCGGCGAGGGCGCCGAAGTTCTGAACAAGGAAGCCAAGAACGCCGCACCCACCGACCAGCAGGCGGCCGACGACACCGACAAGGACAACGACGGCTTCCCCGATGGCTCCTACGATCTGCTTATGATCGGTGACTCCGTGTCGCTGCGCGCCGTTGATTCCTTTGACGGCGTGTTCCCGCACAGCCATATCGATGCCGAAAAGGGCCGCCAGTTCGATGCGGGCCGTGCGACATTTGAGGGCTATCTTCAACAGAACCTTGCCGGCAAGATCGTGGTCTTTGCGCTGGGCACCAACGGCTTGGTAACCGACGACCAAATCGACGCCATCATGGCCGATGCAGGAGATAAGCGTATTGTGGTGTTTGTGAACACGCGCAGCCCGCAGCCGTGGGTTGGCTCTACCAACCAGGCCATCGCCAACGCCGCTACGCGCTACAAGAACGTACGCGTTATCGACTGGTACGGATACAGTGCCAACCGCAACGACCTGTTCGATGGCGATGGCACGCATCTATCGACCACTGGCGTGACTGAGTACCTCAACTTGATCCACGATGCCGTCAAGAAGGACCTGCCCGTGCATCCCGAGGATCACGTCAACGATCCGCAGCCGGCAGCCGTCAAGTCTGCCACCGACGCACTCGTCAATGCGCTTGCCTTCAAGCCGCACAAGCTGGGCACCGACAAGTAACCTGCAGCAAACAACCCAAAATCACTCTTTTCGAGCCGGCCCCAAGAGGTCGTGGGCAAAAAAACAGGCCGCAGTCCATCGCTGCGGCCTGTTCGGAAGCAAAAGTGGGCGCTAAGCGCTGTAGCCCATCGCCTGCAGGACAAACATGACGACCGTGAGCACCGTAATCACGGCGATAGTCGCCCAAGTAAGCACGTTCCACACGCGGCCGTTGCGGTTAGCACCCATAATGTGACGGTCAGCGGCAATAACCACCTGGAACACCAGAACCACGGGCAGTAGCACGCCATTGATGACCTGAGAGGTCATCATAATCTGGAACAGATCGACGCCGGGCATAAGCACCAGCACGGCAGAGATACCGATGATGGCCGTAATGGTGCCGCGATAGACCGGGGCCTCGTCCCAGCTGCGGTCGGCACCGCGCTCCCAGCCAAATGCCTCACAGATAGCGCTCGACGTAACGCCCGGCAGCACGCAGGCGGCCAAGAAGCTCGCCGCGACCAGGCCCGAGGCAAACAGTACCGTGGACCACTGACCCGCAATAGGCTCCAACGCGCGGGCAGCATCGGCGGCATCGCTTATCTGAATACCCGCCGGGAACAACACCGTACCGGTCGTGATGATAATAAAGCCGGCAATGACATCGGCGGCAAGCGAGCCGCTCACGGTATCGATGCGCTGCAGCACGATATCGTCCTCGCCCGCGTTCTTATCGACCACGTTGTTCTGCGCCAAGAAGATCATCCACGGCGCGATGGTGGTACCGATCGTTGCGACCACGAGCGACACGTAGCTGGGGTCATTTTGAATGTTAGGCACGACCAAGTCGACCGCGACCTCACCCCAGTTGGGGCCAGCCATAAATGCAGCGACGACATAGGTCACGAACACGCAGCTCACCAGCAGCAAAATCTTCTCGATGCGCTGGAAACTACCCGACATGGTAAGCATCCACACCAGCAGCGCCACCAACGGCACCGAGATGCTCGCCGGCACGCCAAAGAGAGCAAGGCCGCTGGCGATGCCCGCAAACTCCGAAATGGTCACAGCCGTGTTGGCGATCAACAGCGCCGCCATAGCAAGTACACTCTTGCGCACGCCAAAGCGCTCGCGAATGAGCGATGCCAGGCCCTTGCCCGTGACGCAGCCGCAGCGCGCCGCGGTCTCCTGCGTCACGATAAGCAGCACGGTCATGACGGGAAGCATCCAGAGCATCTTGTAGCCATAGCTGGCGCCCGCGCTGGAATACGTTGCAATGCCGCCGGCGTCATTGCCCGAAAGCGCCGCCAGCAGACCGGGACCCATAGCGCCAAAGATGGCCGCGATGGTCAACTTTTGCTTGGTGCCCGACTTTTGCTTGGTATTTTGCACGCGACCACCTAACCCATGACCGACATGGTGAGCAGCACCGCAGCGGCGCAATACGCCACACACGAGATCATGACGGCAATAACGTTCATGGCGGTGCCCGACGTGTTGAGGTCATGCTCGTCACGCCAGAACAGCACCATCAGGTAAATCACGGCACTCATGTTGCCAACCAGGCAAATGATAGCAGCGATATTAAAACACCCGGTAAAGAGTTGCTCCTCAAACATGGACGCATCGGGGAATGCAGCGGTGCGCACCAGCTGCGCGCACAGGTAGGTCACGAGCGAAAGGATCAGGCCCATACCCGTGCTCTGGAAGAAGAATCCCAGGTACGGTTTGGGCTCGTCGTCGTGGCCGTCGTACTCGAGGAAGTAGTTCTTGACGAACGACACCATGCGCGAGGCAGCAAGCAGCACGAGCGGCATGGCGCACATGGGGAACACCACCAGATGCGCGGAGCCGAGCGCCGTTCCCAGCACGGTCGCCATAATGCACGAGGCGATGCCCCACACGACGACCCAGTACTGACGATGCACGAACCAGCTGAGTACGTTCGTCGAGTCATCCGACGCGCTATCGCCCGAGCCGACACCGGCGATCTGCAGGTCCTCCTGATGCTCCTCAGCGATAACGTCCATGGCGTCGTCGAAGGTTACGATACCCAAGATATGACGGTTCTCGTCGCAGACAGGGATGGCAACCAGGTCGTACTTGGTCATCTCGTCCGTCACGTCTTCCTGGTCCTCGTCGGGCGACACGTAGACCAGATCGCGATATGCGAGCTGGCCCAGCGTGGCGTCGCGGTCGGCCACGATCAACGTGCGCAGCGAGAGCACGCCGGTGAGCATGCCGCTCGGATCCTCGGTATAGACGTAATAGACACTCTCGAAGTCCTCATCGAGTTTGCGAATCGCCTCGATGGCATCGCCGACCGTTGCCGTGGCGGGCAGGGAGACAAACTCCGAGGTCATGATGCGGCCGGCGGTGTTGTCCTCATACCCCAGCAGGTTACGAATCGCCTTCTCCTCCTTGACGCCCATCAGGCGCAGGAGCTTCTCGGCCTTCTCGTAATCGAGCTCGTCGATCAGGTCGGCGGCGTCGTCCGGGTCCATCATGGCCAGCATCGACGATGCGTCCGTATCGGACAGGCCCTCGAGCATCTCGGTCATGAGCTCGTCATCATCGAACTCCGAGATGGCCTCGGCGGCCTGGGCAGTATCGAGCTGCGCAAACACCTGCGCACGTAGGCGCGGGTCGAGCTGCTCGATAATGTCGGCGATGTCGGCAGGATGCAGCTCGCCAAGCGTCTTGTGCGACACCGAGAGTTGAATGTTCTTGGTCGAGCGATCGAGCAGGTCCATGTAGGACCAAGCGATGATGTCCTCACTGAGCGGCTTGCCCAGGTGCTTCATAAAGCCCTCGACGATATGCTCGAGTGCGGGGCTGATCGCGCGTAGCAGACCGCGGGCGCCCACTTCGGCGCCCAGCAGGCGCAGCTGATTTTCGCCCGACATGGAAAACTTGATGTCGTTTACGCGCACGACCTTCATGCCCTGCGTGTCGACGATCTGCTTGTTGAGCACGTCGCGGGCGAGCAGGAGTTCGGTCGGCTGCAGGTACGAAAAACGAATTTCGGTGGCCGACGTCTTAAGGTGTACACCCGTCTCGTCGATACGGTCGACCCATTTGCGCCAGCTGATCATAAACGGCGTCTTGCCGGGTCCGCGGAACGCGAGCGACGTCACGTGTGGAAAAACTTCGCCGGTAGCAATGCCAAAATCGTTCACAACGCCGAGCTTTTCGCCATCGACGTCCAAGACCGGCAGTTTGAGCATCTCACTCAGATAATTCAATGGTGCTCCCCATCATTATTCCTCCGGACGCGGCCGCATGTGCGGCGTCCGGGGGCTTCTGGATATGTATACGCATGCGCGGGCGGCACGCCGCTCGACGCTTACACCCCGTGCATGCGCAAAAAGCACCTGCATGGGGTCATCGACTGTATGGTCGAGGTTTGGATTTCACCTGTAACCTTTCTCTTGACCCTCATTAACCGCAGTAACTATAGCATCAGCATCGCGCTGCGGCATCGAATTTATGCGCTGCACATTGCAGGCATACCAAACACTGACGCATCCGTGACATAGTCATTGGGGACGTTCTTAAATGACTACCCAATGACTACTCTGTGGTATCTTCGTCCTCGGCAAGTTGGGGGAACACGGCGTCCTTGGGCATGGTGACCTTCGTCAGCGAGGTGAGCTTTTTGCTCAATGCCGTGTCCGTCTTGACCAGGTCGCTGAGCGTCACGATCTTGTAGCCGTCGGCAATGAGGCCGTCGATAATCTGCGGCAGCGCCTCGAGCGTCTGCTCGGCGCATTCGTCTCTATCGGTGAGCAGCACGATATTGCCCGGCGTCACCGAATCGAGCACCGTCGAGACCTGCTCGTCGACACCGTTGAGCAGCCAGTCGCCCGAGTCAATATTCCACGAGACCACGGCGGAGACCAGGTCCATCGCATCAATCCAGTTTTGCTCGTCAAAGGCAGCGTAGGGAGCACGCAGCAGCATCGTCTTCACGCCGGTCGCCGACTTAATCGCATCGGTGCCTTTCGTGATCTGCTCGCGTACCGCCTCACGGTCCTGACCCTTGAGCGAATCGTCGCTGTAGCTGTTGGATCCGATCTCGCACCCGGCGTCGACAATCGCCTTGGCCGTGGCAGGCGAGGCCTCGGCCGCATCGCCCGAAAGGAAGAACGTCGCGGTGACGCCCTTTTCCTTGAGCACCTGCAAGATCTGTTTGGTGGCGCCGCTCGGACCCTCGTCAAACGTCAGCGCCACGTACTTTTTGTTGCCCTTGGGCGCCACGCTGGCGCACGCAACAACGCAATCGGTGGCGGGCACAACCTCGCCGCGATCCTGCGTCTTGCCCGACTGCTCACCAACCCACACCTCGGAGCGGCCCTGGACACCCCACGTCTGCACATACTCGATAGCGCCCGTGCCCTCGACCTTGAGCTTGGGCTCGATAACCGTAGCCTGAACCTCGTGCTTCTCGTAGGTGTTACGGCCATCCTTGACCGTCACCTTCTCGCCGCCCTCAAGTTCACGGCTATCCCATTTGCCCTGCTTCACGCGCTTGCCGTCGACCTTCACCGACAGCTTTTCGCCCCCATGGCGCTTGAGCACGCTGTCATCGACGGCCAGCAGGTCTCCTGCGTCGTAGGTGTCAGTCAACTCCTGGTCGTCGATGAGATTCTGCAACGTAGAGCCCACGCGCACCGCGGTCTTTTGCCCGTTGAGCTCCACGTCCACGCTGCGGTTGACGTAGCCCACGACGGCAGCGATAAACAGCACGAGCGCGCAACCCACGGCGATGAGCGCATAGGGCAGGCGAGACGAACGACGGGGCGTACGGCCGTTGCCGATGCGCGCACTGCGATCGCTAAACCCGCGGCTATGGTTGAGGTACATCGCGCCGGGCTTACGGTGACGCTTGCGCTGACCGCTGGGCAGCTGCCCCAGGTCGCGGCGCGCCGTCGGACGCGCACCCGAGCGCCCGTTTAAGTTAGATCCGTTTTGGCGCATGTGCCCTCCCCCATAAACACAGCGAGCCGGAGCAACAGGTCTCCGGCTCGCCTCCCATCATTTGGTACGTCGCTATTTGCCAGCTTTTGACGAGCCCCCGCTCGCCTTTTGATATTCGTCCTTAAAGGCCTTGAACATACCGCGCGTCTTGCCGAGCTGCTTGCCCAGTGCGCGGCTGCCCTTGTCCACGGCGACCGAACCCTTGTCATCGAGCACCTTGGCGCCCTTCTTGACCTTATCGCCCACCACGACGCTTGCCTCGGCAGCCTTTGCAGCGACGCCGCCCGAATACCCGATTGACTTGACCTCGTCCGAAACGATCATCGCGCCGTCTGCATAACCGCGCAGCATCGTCGGCGGCATCTGCGTGTCGCCCACCAGCACACTCGAAGCGGTGCCGGCGGTCACGTAGAACGTCTGCACGACACCCGAACGCGGCTTGAACTCCACATCCGAGCAATAGCCCACGACATCGCCCGACTCCGTGCGCACGTCCATGCCAACCCAGATAATGCAATCGTCCAGGTTGATGTCGAGACGCTTGGCCGCCGCGGCATCGTACGTGTCCTTGACGTCGTCAACCGCGATGGCGCCCTCGTAGACGCCAATAGCATCGAGCGCCACAAATCGATCAGGGCGCTCGATCATACCCGCGATATCGGACTGGCGAACCATAAAGCCCACCACGCGCGTGCCGCCCGGGGTAAAGACCGGAAAGTGAATCTTGCCGAGCTTTTTAGGGCTGCGCGGCGTGCCGTCTTTTTTGGTGCGCTTATCCTCGGTAGGCTTGCGATAGATCTTGGCGCCGACAAAATCCCCGGCGCGCATTATGCCTCGGTCGAAGGCTCCGCGGCCTCGGTGTCGGCCTCGACGGCGTTCTCGACCACGACGTCGGCGGCAGGCGTCACGTTGCCGCCCGAAATGGCGTCGTTGAGCTGCTCGCGCAGCTGGTCCATGCGCTCGCGGGCCAGGTCGACCTTGGCGCGCAGGTCGTCGGTCTTGGCGTCGACCATCGGGCCAAAGTCATTCACCGCAGCACGGGCCTCCTCGGCGCTGTGCTCGTAGGTGTCGCGCATATTGTCCCAGGCGTCGTTGGCGATATCGGCAGCCATGGCGCGGGTCTCGGCGCCCGAGCGCGGGGCCAGAGCAACGCCGACAATAGCGCCGGCAGCGGCACCAAAAAGTGCGCCGGAGACAAAGCTGAAAGTCTTACCCATGATCATTCCTCTCCTGCGGGCACGTCGGTGCCCACCGTTTGAATGCTGTCCATTATACCCGCAGCGCATCACTTGCCGCTCCGCTCATCTGCGTACGGCAAAGGCGCAGGTACGTGATGGTGATAAACGCGTAGGCCTACTCCTGGGGCATAGCCGGCATGGCCACCGTGGCACCCGGGTCCTCGCCGGCGCCGTCCACGAGCGGCAGGCCGCCCTCATGCGCAGGTCCTGCCGGAACCGTCGCCGCACCGCCAAAGACGGCAGCGGAGGCCTCGTGGTTCTCGGCAACCGCACCCTCGGTATCAATCGCCACCTGGGGCTCGTCGTCAAAGTTGGGGACACCCTGGGGCTCGGTGGGAACAGGCTCGGCGGTCGCATCGGCAACGGGCTCGGCGTCGACCGGCACATCGCCCTCGTCAGCGCCCTCGTCCTCGGCAGCATCTTCGCCGTTCGCAGCGGCGACGGCCTTGTGAGGATCCTTGCCCTCGGCCTCGGCGCGCATGCCCAGCACCAGGTTGCGCAGGCCCGCGACCGTGCCCTCCACGTCGGGGGCAGGCTGGTCGGCGTGCAGATAGGCCCAGTCCATCATAAAGGTGGCCGAAGACAGCGCACCGATGGCCAGCGCGTCGTCGGGGCACGAAAGCTCAACCTCAAAAACGCGCTCGTCGTGCTCGCTTACGCGCGTGCGGCCGCACGAGATGCTGCCGGCAAGCCCGGTCTCGTTCATGAGCTCAACCGTCACGTGCTCAAGCAGATGGCAAAGCTCGGTCTGGCCCATGCAGTCCTGGAACTCGCGACCGGAATCACCCAGGCACAGGTGCTTGGCAATCGCCGGCACCAGGTAATACACGCGCGCCGTAGCCTCGATATCCTCCGAGGTCATGAGCGGCATGCCGGGGTTCACCAGCACGTGCGCGCAGATCTTGTCCTCGCTGACGGTGACCTTAAGGATGTTGAACAGGCCTGCCATAACTCTCCCCTACTCTTCCTTGTCCTACTCGTCGCCGTCGTGCGGATTCGCGGAACCCGCACCCGACGTCGTCGGCTCGTCTACCGAAGACTCGGAATCCTTTTTATCGGTTTCGGCCGGAGCAATCACGCGAATGAGCGAGATGCGCTGGCCACGCATCGACTGCACTTTAAACTTGTACCCCGCAACCTCAAACACCTCTCCGATGTCGGGCACCGAGTCGCAAAGCTCCAAAATCCAGCCGGCGATGGTCTCATAATCATCGCTTTCCTCAAGCGGCCAACCAAGCTCAATCGCGTCATCGCACGAAAAACGCCCATCAACGAGCCACTCGCGGCGCGAAAGGCGCGTGAGATACTTGTTGTCGGGGTCGAACTCGTCCTCGATCTCGCCGACGATCTCCTCGACGATGTCCTCGATGGTGATGATGCCGGCCGTGCCGCCGTACTCGTCCACAACCACCACGATCTGGTCGTGCGAGGTCTGCATCTCGGACAGCAGCGGCAGGATATCCTTGGTGTCGGGCACAAAGGTGGCGTCGCGCAAAAAACCGGCGATGGGCTGGTCACCCTTGCCGTCGAGCGCGGGTTGGATCAGGTCCTTGATGTGCGCGATGCCGGCGACGTTGTCGGGATCCTCGTGATAGACGGGGATGCGGCTGAAGCCGGTCTGGCGCATGGTGGACAGCACGTCGGCGACCGTCTCGTCGTCCTCGCACATGGTGGTGTCCACGCGCGGCACCATGACCTCGCGGGCAACGGTGTCGCCCAGGTCGAAGATCTCGTGGATCATGCGCTTTTCCTCGTCGAGCAGGTCGTCCTGCTCCGAGACCATGTACTTGATCTCTTCTTCCGAGACGTTCTGACGGTCGTCGGCACTCTTGATGCGCAGGATGCGGGCCAGGCCATCGGAGCAAGCGCCGGTCAGCCACACGAGCGGACGAGCGATCTTTTGGAAAAACGACAACGGCCCCACGACCTGCTTGGACACGCCTTCGGCGTTGGCCAGGCCGATGCGCTTGGGCACAAGCTCGCCGATCACGATGGACACGAAGGCGACCGCGACGGTGATGATGACCGGCGCCAGGCCGCGCGCGATGGCGGAGAGCGGCGCGATGCCAAAGCTCATGAGCCACGTGGCGAGCGGGTCGGACAGACTCGTCGAGGCGACGGCGGACGAGGCGAAGCCCACGAGCGTGATGGCGACCTGGATGGTGGCGAGCAGCTGGTCGGAGTTGGCAGCCAGCTTAATGGCACGCTCGGCGCGCTTGTCGCCTTCCTCGGCCTCGTGCTCCAGCACGGCGCGCTTGGCCGTGGTGAGCGCCATCTCGGACATAGAGAAGTAGCCGTTGATGAGGGTCAAAACGAGGGTGGTGATAAGGGAGATGGTTATGTCCATCGGGAGTTTCTCGAACCTCCAAGATTCGGGACGTCGGATTAAAACGTTGATGGCGGATAGGGCAGTTGCGCCCGGCGGCCGCTTGGATGGGCCCGCGGGCACAGGCGCGATCGCTAGATTACGAAGAGGATCACCGCCATGAACTGGAAGATGCTGCCGGCGAGCACCCACAGGTGAAACACGCTGTGCAGATAGCGCACGTTTTTGGCGATATAGAACGGCACGCCCGCGGTGTAGCACACGCCGCCGACGGCGAGGAGGGCAAGTGCCACGGGGTTGAGCAGCGACACGAGCTCGGGCAGCTTAAAGACAACGAGCCAGCCCATCAGCAGGTAGACCAGGCCACTTACCCAGTGCGGTTGACGCTCGCGCATAAAGCACTCGAGAGCGATGCCAATGATGGCGATGGCCCACACGGCAAAGAACAGCGCAGGGCCGCCGTCGTTTGCAAGCGTGATGAGGCAAAACGGTGTATAGCTGCCGGCTATGAGCAGGTAGATGCAGCTGTGGTCGATGATGCGAAACACGCGCTTGGCGCGCGCGGGCTGAATCGCGTGGTAGAGCGTGGAGGCTAGGTATTCGAGGATAATGCTGACGCCATAGACAATCGCCGCGGCCATGTGGGCCGGGCCTCCGCCGCGCAGGGCAGCGAACACGATCAGGAGCACCAGGCCCGCGATACCCAGCAGGCAGCCGACACCATGGGTGACGGAGTTCATGATCTCCTCGCCCACCGTGTAGTGTGGAACGGCCGCGGTCTTGGGTCGCGGCTTAGAACTGTCGCTCGAATCGGACATGCCGGTTACATCCTCCAACGTAAAGAGTTCTCAACACTATATCAAAGCGTCTGGGTACGTGCGAAATTTGCACCATACGCGACCCTTTGTTTACCCATTCTTTGCCTGTTGACGCATCAACGGCGAACGTCCATAATGCGCTTGCATTAAATGTTGATGTATTAACATCTTATAGGAAAGCTTCTTATGTCTCAAAACGCACGTTCCCATCGAAAGCTCAAGATAGCCGGCGTCGTTGCGCTGGTGCTCGTTGTCGCGCTGCTGGGGTTTGCCGGCAACTTCTTGTTCGACTTTGCCCTGAATCCCCAAGCGCCCTACACCATGAAGATGATGCAGGACGGCAAGGACGCCGAAAAGGGCGAGCAGATGGACGCCGAGGAGGGCGAGGCGCGGGCATGGTTTAAAGAGAACCGCGAGAGCAGGAGCCTCACCGCGGACGACGGGACCGAGCTTGCCGCCTGGTATTTTGCTGCGTCGGAGAGCACGCACGACTACGCCGTCTGCCTGCATGGATATACCAACGAGCCCATCGGTATGGCCCGATACGTCAAGCGATTCCACGACCGCGGCATGAACGTACTCGCGCCCGCCGCGCGCGCCCACGAGCGCTCCGGCGGCGACTATATCGGCATGGGCTGGCCCGAGCGGCTCGATGTCGTCGCATGGATCGAGCAAATCGTTCAGGCTGACCCCGAGGCACGCATCCTGGTCTTTGGCGAGTCGATGGGTGCGGCAACCGCCATGAACGTCGCGGGGGAATCTCTGCCCGCAAACGTGAAATGCATTATCGAGGACTGCGGTTATACGAGTGTTTGGGACGAGTTTTCTCTGCAGCTCAAGAACGTGTTCGGCTTGCCCAGCTTTCCCTTACTCGATGTAGCAAACTTGGTATGCAACGTGCGCGCGGGCTACGACTTTCATAAGGCGAGCAGCGTGGAGCAACTCAAACACGCGACGGTTCCCATGCTGTTTATCCACGGCGACCAGGACACTTTTGTGCCGTACGATATGCTCGACCAAAACTACGACGCGTGCGCCAGCAAGGTCAAGCAAAAGCTCACCATCCATGGCGCCACCCACGCCAAGAGCGCGCAGGTCGACCCCGAACTCTACTGGAACACGGTCGACAACTTCCTCGACGAGTATTTTTAGGGAAAAAGCGGCGTCTGGGGATTTACCTAACCCCCTATTTTCGGAAGTATGCGGCAAAATCCGGAACTGCCAACCGGACCGCAGTTTTACCAACAATTTATCAGGGGTTTTGTTGCCAAAAAACGTCGTGCGCTCGGCAGTCTCAGAATTTGCCGCATACTTCCGAAAAACCGCCTGCGAGCACCGTGCTCACAGGCGGTTTTTGATTGAGTTACGCAACAAAATCGCGTTCTTTGTCCAATAGGACGACGCTATTTAACCTCGATGAGCTCGTACTTGCTCGTGCCCAGGCCGATCTTTTCGGCGTGCGCAATGCACGCGCGCCAGTCGGTGTCGGGATGCGTGATGCAGAAGGGGTCCTTGGCCTGCTCGCCCTCCAGATGCTCGTGGTTATGCTCCATCTTGGCCGCGCTATCGGTGAGCTCGGTGTTGGGCAGCGGCTCGGATGCCATGACGGCATCGGCGCAGGCCTGGTCGATGGCGACCGGGTCGAAGCTCGCAAACATACCGATATCGTTGACGATAGGCGTGTCGTTTTCGGGATGGCAATCGCAGTTGGGGCTGATATCCATGGCAAGCGAGATATGGAAGCTCGGGCGGCCGTCGACAACGGCCTTGGTGTACTCGGCGATCTTGCAGTTGAGCACATCGGCCGCGGCGTCATAGCCGGGCTTGATGCAGTCCTGGTTGCATGCCGCAATGCAGCGTCCGCAGCCCACGCAGCGATTGTGGTCGATAGCGGCGACGTGCACCGTGCGGGTGTTGCCGTTGGCAAGCTCGCGCTCGCGGGTGTCGTCGAACGAGATAGCGTTGTGCGCGCAGATCTTTTCGCAGGCATGGCAGCCAACGCAGTGCTCGGTCGCGACGTTCGGCTTGCCGGCGGCATGCTGCTCCATCTTGCCGGCGCGGCTGCCGCCTCCCATACCCAGGTTCTTCATGGCGCCGCCAAAGCCGGCCTGCTCATGGCCCTTAAAGTGGGTGAGGCTGATCACGATATCGGCATCCATGAGTGCCTGACCGATCTTGGCCTCGTGCACGTACTCGCCGCCCTCGACCGGGACGAGCTCCTCGTCGGTACCCTTGAGGCCGTCGGCGATGATGATCTGGCAACCCGTGGCATACGGGGTAAAGCCGTTCTGGTAGGCGGTGTCGATGTGCTCGAGCGCGTTTTTACGGCTACCGACATAGAGCGTGTTGCAGTCGGTGAGGAAGGGCTTGCCGCCCAGCTCCTTCACGACATCCGCGACGGCGCGGGCGTAGTTGGGGCGCAAAAAGCTCAGGTTGCCCAGCTCGCCAAAATGGATCTTGATGGCGACGAACTTGTTCTCAAAGTCAATCTGCTCGATACCGGCGTGACGGATGAGGCGCTTGAGCTTGTCGAGCTGGCTCTCGCGAGCATGCGTGCGTAGGTTGGTGAAGTACACCTTAGCGGGTGCTGCGGGTGCAGTTGCGGTCATAGATCTATCCCCTCGGTCTATATGGCGTTACAGACATAGGAGATGGTACCCGTTGAAGCGGGGTTAATGTCAAGCACGGCACCTAGTCGTTGGGAACGTTCTTAAATGACTACTCTTGGACTTTGAGGGCTTCGGCCAGGCTGACGCGCTTGATGGAGCGCGTGTGCAGCAGCGCCACGACCAGGTAGGTCGCAAAGCCGATTCCTGCGCACGCCGCCATGGACCAAGCGGGCACGTAGATCTCGATATTGCCGTTATAGGCGAGCAGCATCGAGCGGAAGATGGCCGTGAGCGAGCCAATAATGACCGGCAGGCTCAGCACGAGTGACGCCGCAACGCACAACGTGATCGAGCGGATGTACAGATGCGAAATCTCGCTATCGCGATAGCCAAAGACTTTCATGTAGCTGATCGAACGGGCGCTGTGGTCGATCACAGCCTTGGTCAGCAGGTACATAAACAGCAAGAAGATGAACACCGCAAGCCCAACCATCATTCCGATCATTTTGCTCATCATGCCGATGAATTGGTCGCCCACGGCGCGCATGTCGTCGGGCGTGATGTCGCCGGCAAAGTAACGAGCATCGAGGTCGAGCTTCTCGTTGCTCACATAGCCGTTAAAGTAGGCGGCGTCGTTGTCGAACAGCTCATTAAAGTCGTCGATGCTCATATAGACATTCATATCCGACTTGGAGCCCCAGGCACAGTCCTTGCCCGCGTACTCAAGGGAATAATACTCACCCTCGTACTTGTCGCTGAGCGTGACCTTCTGGCCCTCGCTCCAGCCAAACTTGTCGAGCAAGCCACCGCCAAAGACGACGCGTCCGTCGCCGACGTCCAGCCCTTTCCAGTAGCGCGAATCGGGCGAGATGCCGTAGACAGAAATCGTCTCCTCGCCATTACCATCGCCGCGGTCGTATTGCAGCTGGTAAACGGCATATTTCTCGGCCTGCGCGATTGCGCCCGCGCCGTTGTCAATCGTGTTGACCGGGTGAATGTCGTCGTTGTCGGTGTCGATCTTAGAGGCCTTGTCAATCAGGTCGATAGCCTCGTCGCGGTTGCAGCCGAGGATATCGGCAAGGTCATCGAGGCGCGCATAAAGCGCATCCTTCTTGTCCTGGACCTTGGTAAGCGCATCCTGCGCCGCAGTCAGGCTCTCGGCAGACGGAGATGCGGTCGCGGCATCGGCTGCCGTCTGCGCCGCATCGGCCGCGTCGTCAAGCTCGTCATCGGCATCTTGGGCGGCGGAAAGCAGCGCGCCGTCAACCGACTGCAAGCGCTCGAGTGCTGACCACTGCTCGCGCTCCTCGGCAGTGCCCTCGAGCTCCAGCGGCGCCTTGAGCGTGTACTGGTGCTCGGCGACCAGGCTTGTCTCGAGGTTGTCCGCGTAGTGCGTCATCGTGGGCAGAATCGCCAGGCCAAAGAGCAGCAGCAGCGAGGCAAACGCAATGCCCACAAAGAGCGTGGCAAAGTTGCCCAGGTTGCGCAGAAAGATACGCAGGCGGAAGCGGGAAACAAAACCCATGCGCTCCGGCAGTTGCATACCGCGCTTGGTGCCCGATTTGCCGCTCGCCTCGTGACGAAGGAACTGCAACGGCGTCTTGCCCATTTTGCGAAGCAGGCCCACCAGCGTGATGAGGATGAGCGCGGCGGCGGGAACCACGGCGCACTTCACAAAGATCTCCCAGCTCCAGTACACCTGGAAGGGCGGCAGGCTGTACGAACCGTAATAGAGGCTGCGCATGGGCTCGGTAAAGAACACAACGCCGAGCGCAGTGCCCAAAAGCGCCGCGACCACGCCCACGATGGCGGGAAGTGCCAGGTAGTGCAGCACGATCTCGCGACGGCGATAACCGCTGGCGAGCAGCGTGCCGATGATGGCGCTCTCCTCCTCGATGGTGGCGTCGGTAAGGACCACAAAGACGAACGCCATGATCACGATGATGATGTCGAGCAGCGTCATCCACATCATGGAGTCGCCGTCTACGTCGTCGCGCGCGTAGCCAATGCCTTGGTTGGAATCGGCGTCGATCAGATCGTCCACACGCGCATCGGCATCGGTCAGTGCCTCGACCATATCCTGCTCCGCATCGATGCGATCCGCGGTGGGGAGGTCGCGATCGGCAAAGGTAAAGGAATAGGTGTAGGCAGGCGCGCCACCGGCGTCCTCAAGCGCGGCAAAACCGGCGTCGGTAACCTCGGCAACACCATAGGTGACGGTGTTGATCGTAAAGTCGGAGTTGTTGAGGAACAGCGCCTGGCTATCGGGCTGTGTCATGATGCCGCAGATGGTGTAGGTGCGGCCCTCAAGCTCGACCTTATCGCCCACGGCGAGGTCGTTGTTGGTGGCGAAGACACGGTCGATGGCCACCTCATCGTCCGCCTTAGGCTGCCTACCTTCGCAGTAGGACGCGATATCGACCTTGGTGCGGTGCGCATAGGTGCGCAGCGTGCGCTTGGTGCCGTCGTCGCCGGACGCCTTTTTGATGATAGCGTCGATGGAGAAATTCTTGTAGAGCGTGACGCCGCCGACGTCACTGGCGGCACCCTCGGCAGCCTTGAGCTGGTCTTTGGTAGCCTCGAAGGAGGTGGTCACGCGACCGTCTTCGATCGTGTACGCATCGCGCATGTCGTCGATAAGGCAGCCGATGGAATGCGCTGCGAGCAAAAAGCCCGAGGTGAGAGCGATGCTTCCGCACATAAGCAAAAAGATGCCCAGGTACTTGCCGATATTGCGGCGCAGCTCGCGCGGGAGACGTTTTGCGAGAGGTGTCATGGCGCCGCCTACCAATCGAGCTCGGCGGCCGCGACGGGCGACTCGTTGAGTTCGTCCTCGACGATGCGCCCGTCGCGCAGGCGCAGCACGCGATTGGCCATGCGCGCGATGGCGGCATTGTGGGTGACAATGATGATGGTGCAGCCGTAGGTGCGGTTGACATCCTCCATGAGCTGCAAGATTTCCTTGGACGTCTTGTAGTCGAGCGCGCCCGTGGGCTCGTCGCACAGCAGCAGGCCCGGGTTTTTGACGAGTGCGCGGCCGATGGCGCAGCGCTGCTGTTGGCCGCCCGAGACCTGGCGCGGGAACTTGTTGCGGTGCTCGTAGAGGCCCAGCGAGCGTAGCAGGTCGTCAATGTTGAGCGGCTTTTTGGACAGGTGTGCCGTGACCTCGATGTTCTCCTTGATGGTGAGATCGGGCACCAGGTTGTAGAACTGAAAGACAAAGCCCAGCTCGCGGCGGCGGTACTCACCCAGGTCGGCGGGCTTGAGCACTGTGAGGTCGCAGCCGTCCACCATGATGGAGCCGCCGTCGGCATCCTCCAGGCCACCGATCAGGTTAAGAAACGTCGACTTGCCCGAGCCCGAGGGCCCTAGCATGACGCAGATCTCTCCGCGGTTGATGGACGTGTCGATGCCGTCGAGCACTGTCAGGCGCGCATCACCGTCGCCGTAGTGCTTCTTGAGCCCCTTGACCTGGACGTAGGCTTGCTTCGTCGCCATGCTATCCCCCATTGTTAGCCTCGTACTACTTTATGAACGTAATAGTAAACCTTGGCGAACTATTTTTGGGCGAGAGTGGGGTTTTGTTTCAGACTAGTCATTGGGGACGTTCTTAAATGACTAGTCGCAAGGGACACTCTTTCGCCACCCGACAGTTAGGGACGTCCCTTTCCTGCCGGCAGTTGGGTCAGTCCTTGGCAACCCGGCCGGCAAGCCGGTGGTTCGGCAAAGACTGTCCCCGATGGCTAGTCGTTTAAGTCTGTCCCCAATGACCACTCTTGGTCGTTTAAGTCTGTCCCCAATGAGTACCCAATGACTAGGTGGCTAGGCGTGGGATTTGTTGTGGGCGAGGGCTAGGCCTACGGCGGCGATGGCCACGGCAAAGAGTGCCGTGACGCCCAGGTCGCAGACGATGTCGCCCAGCACGGCAGACGTCAGGTCCGAGGCAAGCGCCTTGCTGATCGCGTCGTTCACCCAATATGTCGGCACAAAATGCGCCACGGTCTGCACGGCCGGGCCCATCAGCGACAGCGGCATCCAGGCGCCGCCCAAAAACGTCATGAGCACGCCGAGCAGGTTGCCCACGCCGTTGAGCAGCTCCTCGCGCGCACCCAGGCTCGAAAGGGCAAAGCCAACGGCCAGCGGCGTGCACGCCAGGGCAAACGTCGCCGCCAGCGCCAGACATACACGGCCCACGCCGACCTCGGCGACCGCGCCGGCAAAGCCCACGACGCCCATCATGCTCGACACAAACCAGATGCAGACGGTGAGCACCGCGGCAGCCGCAAACACGGCAAGCGAGCGCCGGCGCTCGGAGATTGGGCCGGCATCCATACGACGCACGCGCTCGGGCTCGTTCATACCCGAGAACACCAGCCCCACCGATACGATGACCGACGAGATAATCGCGTACGCGCCAAAGTTGAAATACGACTCGAGCGTGGCGGCGGCAGTCGAGTCGATCTTGACCTGCTCAATCTCGACCTCCGCGCGCTTGGCGGCAGCATGCTCGGCAGCCTTGGCAACGTCGCCGTTAGAAGCAGCGGACTCTAGGGCCGCCGCAGCGCCCGCGAGCGAGATCCAGCGCGAGGCCTCGGCAGACGAAAGCGCCGCCGCCATGGTGCCGGAGCCGTAGGTCACATTGAGCTTGGGCAGGGACTCCCCCGCGCGGGCGGCGGCAACAAGATCGTCCTCAAACCCCTCCGGGATAAAGAACACGCAGTCGGCGCTGCCCTTGGCGCTGTTGCTCTTGGAGAGCGCGTCCGCAAGGTCGTACGTGTCATCGCCGACGCCCGTGACCAGGTCAAAGCGGAAGCCCAGATGCTTGGTAAGCGCCCGCGAAAGGTCGCTGTCGTCGCGGTCGACCACGACCACGTTGGCATCGTAGGGCTTGTACTCGGTAAGCTGCGACGAATTCCAGCTGACGGAAGCTGCAATAAACACGCCCATGAGCGAGATGAACACCGTATAGATGAGCAGGTAGAACGGGTGCGCGAGCGCCATGCGAAGCGCGGTCTTAAAGGTGCTCATAGCGGCTCCTTCCAAAGATCAGCGTAGCGGCGGCGACAAACACCAGGGCCATCAGGACCAGCGCGCCGGCGCGAACGGCAAACGGCCCCAGGTCCTCAAAGAAATACAGGCGGTTGAACATGTCGCAGATGAGCTTGACAGGGTTGAACCAGCACTCGGCCGGGCAGGCGCGGGCGACGTCGTCGGCAAGCGCCATCGCCGGCTCGCCGTAGAGGCCGGCGAACAGGGCGCACGTGGTAGCAAAGCCCGTGAGGATGCCTGACTTGGACGCCTTGCCGCCCTTAACGGGAAGCGTGCCCACAAAGAGCCCCAAGCCCGTGGCGGCAAGCGCGGAAGCGGCACCGCCCACCAGACACAGCCCCTCGCGCCCGCCAAAGTCGACGCCCACGACCAGACGCACGTAGCCAATCGCGATCGTCATCGAGGCAAAGGAGACCAACCACGAGCCCGCAAAGATGCCGGCCAGCGATGCCGTCTTGGAAAGACCGCCCACGCAGCGACGCGCGCCAAGGCCGGACAGATTGGGCTGCAAATCGACGACGCTCAAAGCGGCAAACTCGGCAGACATCATCGCAACCAGGCCAAAGAGTGCGTAGTAGTAGATAACCGTGCCATCGGGCGTGGTGCGTGTCAGGCTTACGCGGCGGGTGCCGCCCTCGAGCGACAGGGCGCGCGCAACCGCCTCCGGGTCGGCGAGCGCCGCCGGGTTGTCCTGGGCAATCTGGGATATGAGCTCGGCATTTTGTGTATACGAGCTTGCCACCGTCTCCAAAATGCTGCGGTCGGTGAGCACCGACGACGCACGTGAGTTGTCGTAACTCGATAGCAGCGTGAGTTTGGGCGCGCCCGCGTCGTCGACCGTATAGACGCCCGCGACCTCGCCGGCCTTGAGCGCACGGTTCGCATCGGCTGCGTCGTCGCACTCGTGGATCTCGAGCAGCTGGTCGTCGCCTTCCTTGGCAAGCGACGTCGCCACGTCCTTAAAGGTCGAGGCGTCCCAGGCCTCATCCGCTACGACGGCCACCGGCACCGGGTCGACCGTGCCGTCGGAGCTGAGGTTCGCAAACATAAACATGAACATCGTGGAAAGCGCGACGGGAAAGATCGCGCCCCAGACCCACGTGCTCGGCCGGCGCAGCAGCGTCTTGACCGTAATGATAATGGTGTTGAACATGGCTGCCCCCTAGTCGCGCAGCTCGCGGCCGGTGATCTCGAGGAACACGTCGTTGAGGGTCGGCGGCTCGCTCCACACGCGGCCGAGCGCCACGTCGGCAGCGCGCAGCGTGTCGAGTATGTCGACCAGGTTGTGCGGGCTCGCCTCGCAGGTGCAGACGAGCTCGCCGCCGGACAGCTCAACCGAAAGCACGTGCTCGAGGGCGCGCAGGCGCTCGACCGTGGCGGGCTCGACGGCGCCGACCTCGACGGTCACGCGCTCACCCATCTGAATCATGCGCTTGAGCTCGTCGTTGGTGCCCTGCGCCAACACGCGCCCGCCGTCCATGATCATGATGCGGCTGCAGATCTGCTCGACTTCCTCCATGTAATGGCTGGTATACACTACCGTGGCGCCCTCGTCGCGCAGGCGGCAGATGCCCTCCAGGATGGCGTTGCGGCTCTGCGGGTCGACCGCCACCGTGGGCTCGTCAAAGAAGATGAGCTCGGGCTTGTGCGCGATGCCGCAGGCAATGTTGAGGCGTCGCGCCAGGCCGCCCGAGAGCTTGCCTGGGCGGAACTTGGCAAAGTCGCCCAGCCCGACAAAGTCGATCGCCTCGTCCACCAGCGCGCGACGGCGCTTGCGGTCGCTAACGTAAAGGCTGCAGAAATAGTCGATGTTCTCGCGCACGGTGAGTTCGTCGAACACCGCAACTTGCTGCGGGACCACGCCGATGCGACGCTTGAGGTCGTAGCGGGCGGGCGTCATGGGCTCGCCGAACAGCTCGATGGTGCCTTTGTCGTAGGCAAGCAGCTGCAGAATACAGTTGATGGACGTGGTCTTGCCCGAGCCGTTGGGGCCCAGCAGGCCAAAGATCTCGCCGGGGGCGATGTTCAGGTTAAAGTGGTCGAGCGCGATAAGATCGTCGTAGCGCTTGACGAGGTTTTCGACGTGGACGATGTCTGTCATGAGGCGGCCCTTCTGTTGATTGCGGCCCGGTACGATTGCATCATCGCAGGAGCCGCCGGCGCGCACCAGTGAGCTTTGTCACGAGTGCGAGGGTCTTGGTCGTGCGGCACGCTGACGCCCCCGCTTTGTCGCGCGGGAGGAATGTCACGGTTGCGCAGGCGGTCCCTCCACCACACGCAGCTTCGCGTACAATACCCGTATGAACAGGCTTTTCGACAAATCGATCGTGCTGGCGTGCTGTATTGCGGCCGCCATGGGTCTTGCTGTGGACGCTCGCCTGGTCGCGGCGTTTTGCCTTGGCGTTATTGCCACCTCGCTGGCCGAGGTCGCACAGGGAAACCGCGCCCGCCGTGCAAGCGAGGCCGCGAGCTACGTCTACATCATCGCAGCTGTCTTCGTGCCGCCGTTTGTGCCGTTTGCGCCTCTCACCTTCTATGACATCGCGCGGCGCGTGCGCCGTGAGCACGCCTGGGTCGCGCTGGGCATTGGCTCCGTCTTTGCCTTTGCGCTCGTCGCGGACCTTCGCACCGACGCGCTTACCGCCCGAACGCTCCTGCTGGCCGCCATCCTTTCGGTTGCCGCCACCTTGCTATCGCTACGTACCGCCCAGTTGGAGCGCGAGCAGCTGCGCATGCGCCGTACCCGCGACGAGCTGCAGGAACGAGCCCTCGCGCTCGAGGCGCGCAACCGCGATCTTGCCGACCGCCAGGACTACGAAGTCGAGCTCGCGACGCTCGCCGAACGCGCCCGCATCGCGCGCGAGATCCACGATAACGTCGGGCACCAGCTCACGCGCGCCTCACTGCAGGCCGAAGCCCTGCGCGTGGTCCACGCCGACGAGCCCGGCGTCGCCGCCGATTTCGCCGACGTCAAACGCACGGTTGACGAGGCGCTCCAGCTCGTACGCACCAGCGTCCACTCCCTCAACGACAACGCCGTCGACCTCTCCGTACAGCTCGATTGCATCGTTGAAGGCGCACGCTCGGACGGCGGCCCGCAGGTTGAGCTTGAAGTTTTGGCCGAGCATGCGCCCGCAAATGTCGCCAACTGCTTTGCGGCGGTCCTGCGCGAGGCGCTTTCCAACGCCATGCGCCACGCCCATGCCAAAACCATTACCGTGCGGTGCATGGAGCATCCGTCGTTTTACCAGCTCATCGTTACCGATGATGGCGTGGACGCGACCCCGGCGAGCAGCAGCAACGTCGCAGAAGGCATGGGGCTCGCCTCCATGCGCGAGCGCGTCGAGGCGCTTGGCGGCACCTTCACCGCCGGTCCGCGTGCCGGCGCCGGCGGCTGGCGCGTGTTTGCCACCGTTCCCAAACCGCAAGGAGATGAGGGCCGATGAGGCTTATTGTTGTCGACGACGACCGCTTGGTGGTCGATTCGCTCAAGATTATCCTGGGCGCCCAGCCGCAGATCGAGGTGGTGGGCACCGGCACCAACGGCAACGATGCGGTGGCGCTCTACGCCGAGCACGCACCCGATATCGCACTGCTCGACATCCAGATGCCGGGACGCGACGGCCTATCGGCGGCACGCGAGATCCTCGGGCGCGACCCTGCGGCGCGCGTGGTGTTTCTGACGACATTCTCGGATGACGAGTACATTGTGTCGGCGCTCAAGCTGGGTGCCCGCGGCTATCTGATCAAAACCGATGTCGCCGCCATTCCGCCAGCGTTGGCGCAGGTCATGAGCGGCAAACGCGTGCTCGAGGGCAAGGCGATCGAGGATATCAACTTTGATGGGGCGGGCGTCGAGGCCGGCACGGCCCGCCGGCCCGCGGCCTTTGTCAGCCTGACCGACCGCGAGTTCGAAGTCGCCGAGCTCATCGCCCGCGGCCTCGACAACAAGGAAATTGCCGCCACCGCCTACATGGGCGAAGGCACCGTACGCAACCACATCAGCTCGATCCTTGCCAAAATGGGCCTGCGCAACCGCACGCAGATCGCCATTGCGTACCTGCGAGGGTAATTACCCAACGGCCGACCGCCCCGGTATAGCAAAATGGCTGCTGCCGATTTAATGCCATTTCAAAACTATGCCGGTTTACGGGGCCAGACTCAGGACCCCCATCCATACCCGCGTTTTCTGCAAAATGACGGCTCGTCTACCTGCGGTTTTATTTTCACGCTTTTCGGTATGGTTGAGGATTCGGAATCCGGCCCCGTAAACCGGCATAGTTTTGTTCGAGCAACCCTGCACGAGTGCCTCCGCAAGCCTTGCGGGACCAAAATGATCCGTTTTCCTCCATCCCCAAGGGATCAGCCGGAACCGCTTGCCACGAAATCGGCCCATCTGCTACGTTTGACTCGATACCCCTGACTATACCTTCGTTTTGAACAAAACCGTAGGCGTTCTACCTGCGGTTTTGTTTTCGCGTTTTTTAGCATGGTTGGGGGTAAGGGGTTAAACGTAGTAAATGGGCCGGTTTCGTGGCGAACCCTTCTCGCCTACGCACAAAAGCGCCGCCACGGAGGAGGGAGATACCTCCGTGGCGGCTGGGGGTGGGGGTGGGGGCTATGTTCTGGCTCCCCGCCGGCCGCCCGGGGCCTTTTGGCCCCGGGCGCTGCCAGCGTGCCTAGCGCTTACGGACACCCCAGACCAGGGCTCCAACGCCGGCCATGGCGATGACGAATGCCATGAGCAGTGCGGCTGCCTGCTGGTCACCCGTGGTGGGCAGGAAACCCTTGACCGTCTTAACGATGTTCGTCACGGTCTTGGGCGTGCCGGGATCGGGCGTCGGCACGGGCGTCTCGGGCTTCTTGTACGTGTTGTTGAACACGATACCCTCGACGCTCTTGTCGCCCTTGGTAAAGGCAACGTTCGCCTTGAGGTTGCCCTCGCCGTCGTCGACCACGTTGACGGTCGCGGTAAAGACGGACTTGTCGTAGGTCATACCGGCCTCGTCGCCCTTGACCTCGCTGATGGTGTAGACGTACGTACCGGGCTCGTCGTACTCGAACTTGTCGAAGTTGATCTTGCCGTCGGCATCGTTGGTAACCGTAGACTCGATGTCCTCGCCAACGAGCTTAAAGCTAAACTCGTCCTTCTTGAGCTCGCGTCCCTCGAGCACCTTGATGGCGCCGATGGAAACCTGCGTGGGCATGGCGTGATACTTGTTGGTAAAGCCAGCCGACTCGGTGGTTCCCTCGAGCTTGTGCGTCGCGGTCAGCGTGCCGTCGCCGTTGTCGGAGACGGTGGTCACGACGGTGTAGGTCGTACCGTCATAGGTGACGCCCTTGTACAGGCCGAGCGCGTTGGGGCAAGCCTCGCGCAGCGTGTACGTGTGCGTACCGGGCGCCTCGTAGCGGATCGGGCTCAGCGTAACGTTACCGTTGGCGTCGTTGGTGCCACTAGCGACAGTCACGCCGTCCTCGAGCAGCTCAAACGTGAACTCGCCAGCTGCAAGGTCGCGGCCGGTCAGACGCTTAACCGTCTTGACCTGATCGGTCACGGAAGAATCGGTAGGTGCCACGCCGTACGTGTTGGTGAACGTAAAGGCCGCACCGTCGCCGCCGTCGCGCTTGACGATCAGATGTCCGGCACCGTCATCGGTCACGGTGTAGGAAACCTTGCGCGTGGCGTTGGTGTCGTTGGTCACGCCAGGGGCGCTACCGGACTCGGCCACCGTGTAGGTAAAGGTGTGCGAGCGCGGGGCAGCGGGATCTGCGGGCTCGGACTCGTCGCTGGGCTCGTCGGCGTTGGCATCAGCGTCGGCGTCGGCCTCTTCAGCCTCTGCCTCGTCGGCCTCAGCCTCGTCAGCTTCGTCTGCCTCGGCCTTATCGGTCGCATCGTCCGTCACGCCCAGGGCGCGGTTGAGGTCCTCGAGCGTAAAGTGGATCTTGCCAAAGTCCACGTTGCCGGCCGCGTCGTTGGTTGCGGTCGTGCGCTCGGGCATCGGGGCACCCGCCTCGTCAGCGGTCACGGTAAAGGTAAACTTACCCGCGATGTCGGCCGGGGCCAGGCCCTCGGCTGCCTGGAGCTTCTTGGTGCCGATGAGTGCGGCATCCACGGCCTCGGCGCCGTAGACGTTTTCGAACAAGGGCTCGACGCCACCGTAGTCGACCGTTGCCGTCAGGGTACCGTCACCGTTGTCGACAACGATAACCTTAAAGCCAAAGCTCCACGTTGTAGCGGAAACGCCATTCGGCAGCCCGAATAAATCTTCGTAGGCCGTGTAGTTAATGGTCCAAGCGAGCTTACCGTCCTTGTCGGTACGATGGGCAAGCCCAGCCGCCTCAAGATTGGCAAGCATCTCGGTGTCGTAGTGCAGCGCATCAAAGCTCACATGCCCGCCGATATTAGGCTTGAGGTTTTCGTAGCCCACAAGCTCGCCCTGATAGGCAATGCCGAACCAGAACTCGCCGTCGGCCATCGGACGACCGGTCAGGGTCTTGGTGGCGACAACCTGAGCAGCGGTACCACCAGGCGTATTGGTCGTAGCGCTGTAGCTGTTGTGGAACGGAACCAGGGCACTCTCGACCTTGTTCTCACCGCTCTTGTGGACCGTCGTATGCGTACCCTCGGGACCGCCGGAGACGGTCGTCGTGGCGGTAAGCGTACCGGCACCGTCATCGGCGACGGCGATCGTCACGGTACGCACGGCGTCGTCGTAGGTGTAACCGGGCTTGCCGTCATTCTTCTCGGCTACGGTGTACGTGAAGGTCTTGCCGGCGTCAGCCTGCGTAAACTTGACCTCATGGCCAGCCAGGATGTCGATCAGGCCGACCGTTGCCTCTGCCGTCGCAGGGGACTTGAAGTTGTTGGCTCCGGGCAGCAGGCCAAGCGCGTTGGCCGAGGCCTCGTCGGCAGGCGTCACGGTAAACGTGAACTGACCCTCGGTCATAGGACGTCCGGAGAGGCTCTTGCTGAGCTTGAGGCCGCCGGCCGCGGTGTAGTTAAGCTCAGTGCGGTACGTGTTGGTGAAGCGTCCGTTTTCCTTCTTGGTGACATTGGCGGTCAGCTTGCCCTCGCCGTCCTCAGTCACGGTCACTTCGGCGGTCGCGACATGCCCGTCATACGCCATGCCGGCCGCGTTACCCGCGTTCTCGCGGATCTCGTACGTGTAGGTTCCGGCAGCCGTGTAGCGGATCTTGCCGAACTTGACGGCAGCGATGCCATCCTTCGCATCGTGCTTGTTCACGGTCACGGTTGCAGGATCGGGCAGCGGGGTGCCCTCGGCGGCGGTGATGGTAAAGCTGAACTCGTCGGAGTCCGTCCAGTCGCGACCGTCGATAGCCTTACTCAGATCAAAGTCGAGCTCTGCGTCGAGCGGGGTCACGCTGTAGGTGTTCTTGAAGGTCGCAGCCGTGGCGTCCTTCAGGACATGCTCAGCCTTGAGCGTGCCATCGCCCTTGTCGGTAATGGTGGTCTCGATGGTGTACTTGGCGTCGCCGTACGTGATGCCCTTGCTGGTGGTTCCGCCGTTGACCTCGCGCAGCGTGTAGGTATGCTTGCCGGCCTCGGTGTACTTCACGGCGTTCATCGTGATGTTGCCTTCGGCATTGTTGGTGCCGGTGGCGACGACCTTGGCGTCCTCGCCCTCGCCCTCGACGAGCTCGAAGGAGAACTCGCCGTCCTTGAGGTCGCGCCCGGTCAGGAACTTGGTCGCGGTGACCTGGTCGGTGACACTGAACTCGCCAGGATTCGGCTTGTAGCTGTTGTTGAACTTCGCCTCGTCGGCTCCATTCAGCTCATGCTTTACCACGAGCTCACCCTTGCCGTTGTCGGTGACGGTCGTCTCGATGGTGTAGGTCTTGCCGTCGTAGGTGATGCCGTTGCCGGCGTCGCCCGGGACCTCGCGCAGCGTGTAGGTGTGCTTGCCGGCAGCGGTGTACTCGATGGGGCTCATCGTGATCTTGCCGCGGGCGTCGTTCTTGCCGGTGGCGACGACATCGTTACCCTCGACGAGCTCGAAGGAGAACTCGCCTTCCTTGAGGTCGCGCCCGGTCAGGAACTTGGTCGCGGTGATCTGGTCGGTGACACTGGAGCTCTTGGGGGCCACCGTGTAGGTATTCTCGAAGATCGCCTCGTCGGCGTTCTGCAGCTTGTGCTCCACGCTAAGGGCGCCGTCGCCGTTGTCCTTGACGATGGTCACGATAGTGTACTCAGAGGTGCTGTAGGTAATGCCGTTTTCGGTGGCGCCGGCCTTGGTCTCGCGCAGCATGTAGGTGTGCTCGCCAGCCGCGGTGTAGGTGACGGAATCCATCACGATCTTGCCGTCGGCATTGTTGGTGCCGGTGGCGACTACGTTATTGCCCTCGACGAGCTCAAAACGGAACTCGCCGGCCTTGAGGTCACGGCCGTCCAAGGACTTGATCGCGGTAATCTGGTCGGTGACGCTGGAGCTCTTGGAGCCAGGCTCGTAGGAGTTGGTAAACTTCGCCTCGTCGGCGCCCTTCAGCTTATGCTCTACGCCGAGCGTGCCGTCGCCGTTGTCCTTGACGACAGTCTCGATGGTGTAGGTCGCGGCATCGTAGGTGATACCACCGACGTTGCCCCTGACCTCGCGCAGCGTGTAGGTGTGCTTGCCGGGCTTGTCGTAAGTGATTTTGTCCATGACAACCGTGCCGTCAGCGGCGTTCTTGCCGGTGGCGACGACCTTGTCGCCCTCGACGAGCTCGAAGGAGAACTCGCCTTCCTTGAGGTCGCGCCCGGTCAGGAACTTGGTCGCCTTGATCCGGTCGGTGACGCTGGAGTCCGTAGGCGTCAGGTTGTAGGCATTCTTGAACTCGGCAACCTTGGCGGCCTTCAGGACATGCTCGGCCTTGAGGGTGCCGTCGCCGTTATCGGTGATGGTGGTCACGATGGTATAGGTCTTGCCGTCGTAAGATATACCGTTGCTGGCGGTTCCGCCGTTGACCTCGCGCAACGTGTAGGTGTGCTCGCCGGCCTCGGTGTACTCGATGGCAGCCATCGCGATCTTGCCGTCGGCGGCGTTAGTGCCGGTGGCGACGACCTTGTCGCCCTCGACGAGCTCAAAGGAGAACTCGCCGGCCTTGACGTCGCGCCCAGTCAGGGACTTGGTCGCGGCGATCTTATCGGTGACGCTGAAGCTCTTGGGGGTCAGATTGTAAGCGTTCTTGAACTCGATGCTCTTAACGTCCTCGGCACCCTTCAGCTTATGCGTAGCCACCAGCTGGCCCTTACCGTTATCGCTGATGATCGTCACGATGGTGTAGACGTTTTCGTCGTAGGTGATGCCACCAGCGTTGCCCTTGACCTCGCGCAACGTGTAGGTGTGCTGACCGATCTCGGTGTACTCGATGGGGCTGAACGCAACATTGCCGTTAGCGTCATTCTTTACAGTCTCGATAAGCTCCGAGCCCTCGCCCTTAACCTCGTGCAGCTCAAAGCTGAACTCGTCTGCCTCGAGGTCGCGGCCGGTCAGGGACTTGGTCGCCTTGATCTGGTCGGTAACACTGGACTCAACATGATCCGCAGCATAGGTGTTCTTGAACTCAGTCTCGCCCGAGGTCTTCGTCGCAGAAGCCTCAAGCTTGCCCTTCTCATTGGGCTTCACTGTCACGGTGAACTCTGCAACGTTCTTGCTGTAGGCGATGCCGTCGACCGTGGTCCCGGCATGATTCTCACTAACCTTGTAGACATACGTGCCCGGCTTGTCATAGGCAATCTCGCCAAAGCTAATGTCCGCATGGCCCTTGGTTGCAAACGCAGTCGTGGACCTGGGCATCGGGGCGTTGTCCTCGGACGTCAGGCCAAACTCAAACTTGTCCTCATCCGTCCAGTCGCGGCCCTCGAGCACCTTGGTCAGGCCAAAGTCGGCAGTTGTCAACGTTGTCGGCGTGGTATTGAGCGTAAAGCTAATCTTGCCGTTATTGCCCAGGTAGACATTGACCTTCGTCGCACCAGAAACAACCTTCGTGTTGTTCCACTGGGGATTGATCACGTCGCGTGCGGTGTCCGTCGGGTTTCCGCCCACACGCTCCTTGGTGGTGTGAAGCTGGTTGATAAAGGCGAGGCGCGTGGTGCCAGCCTTAATCGACCAGTGATCGCCATCCTTTACCAAAGCACCTTCAAAGTTTTCGAGCTCGCTTCCCTTAACCGGGATCGAAACGGAATCATCGTACGGCGCGCCCGACGAGTTCTGCGCCATAAACTCATCTTTGTACCAATAGGTCTTAGAGCCCGAAGGCTTTTCCGTTGCGAGCTTGGTGCAAGCCGCGTCTGTGTAGACGGGCGTTAGCTTTTGGAAGTAGTAGTAGCTGTTTATAGCAGCAGGCTCAAAGCTTGCGACCGTATCGCCCGCATCGTCGCCGGTCCACTTGTTGGCGTAGAAGCTAACGGTATTGGAATCGGCGTCCTTGTGCTCATTGATGTAATCCTGCAGTCCCGGTACGTTATTGGGAGTAAACAGGTTTTTGCGTGCAATAGCCTTTACGCTCGATGCATACGCAACGCGGATAGGCGAGATGGCATCCGTGGAGTCAACCACAAACGTGCCCGCAGACTCGTCAACGGTAAAACGGCGCAGCGGAATGAGCGATGCGGGGACCTTGACCGTCACGATGTCGCCGCGCTGCGGATTGTTCTCGTCCGCGCGATCAACCGTAATTACAAGATGGGCGAGCTCGCCATCAAACGTATAGGTATCGATATTGCCATCGGTCGACTTGGTGGCGGCCCCATAGGTCTTGCCGTTGTACTCGGCACCGGTAAAGCTATCGACCTGCATAAAGACGCCCAGCTCGTCCTCGAATGTGATGTAGCCGGAACCGCTGGGATTGTTGCCCTCGACCTTGGTCGGGAAACCCTTGCCCGACGTAATGGCACTCGAGATGTCCTTAAAGACCTGATCAAGCTCGGCGGCGTTGGTCGCCGACTTGTAGTAGCTAGCACCGGCAACGGGGTTGCCGAAATTGACATTCCACTCCTCAGTTCCAAAATAGCCATGGCTTACGGACGATGTGGCATCCGGATAGTTACTCGACACGGCATGCATGAATTTATTCTCGTTGCTCGTGCGGCTGCTTGTTGGATCGTCGCCCGGCTTCGCACCGTTGAAGATACCGATGGTATAAATGGTCGCCCCGCCACTCTTTATGGTCTTGGCGATATTGATGGCATCCTTAGCAACCTCGGCCTCAAAACCATTAGAACTCGTAGGAGAGCCATCGGTGAAGAACACAACGATCTTCTGGGCGTCTTCACGACCAGCGATGCCCTTGGCCAGGTCCATGCCATAGTCGGCACGAGTAGAGCCAGCGGGCTCGATTAAATTAACCGTGTTCTTGAGGCTCTTTGCGCCCCCATCCTTGCAGACCGTGAGGCCCAACATGGTCTGGGAGTAATTGTAGGTGTTGCCGTCGTCGCGATAGGTATCATTACCAACCTTATCGCTCTTCTTGCCCGCAAACTTTACGATGGCAACCTGGTGCTGCTTGCTCGCGTCCTTAACGTTCTTGTTTTGCTCGGCAATGGTGTCGATAAAGTGGTTGGCAGCATTCTTGAGCGCAACGATACGCTTAGGGGACCCTTTACCACCCATAGGATCATCCATTGAGCCAGAGGCATCGAGCACCATCACGATGTCGAGCGGCTTGGAAACCAGCGACGTCGTATCGGATGTCGAAGACATCGCCGAAAGCGTAGTCAAAAAGTCCGATTTACCGTCATCGATTGCTTGGACCGTCTTATCCGTCCAAATTCGGCCGACGTTTTGCGTCGTGACCTTGCTGCCGTCATAGCCGCCGCCCGCCCAGAACTTCCAATGGTTGCTGGTGTCGTGGTCGACTATCTTTGTCGCTTCCGGTCCGTCCATTCCTGTGCTGGACCTGGCGTTGGCCTCGGGCAGCATGGCAAATGCTGCAGCCGGCAATACCAGCACTACGGCCAGTATCACCGCCAAGAGACCCCTCGTGTACTTACCCATCGCGTCTCCCTTCTCGCAGGCTCAGACCTAGCATCAGCCTAAAGTTACGGAATGAGACACAATTTGAGCAGGTGACACATGTTCCAGATTCGATTTTGAACGTGAGACAAATGTCTCACCAAAGTTGAGACACGGCGTTTTCGCAGGAAAATAGGTGCGACTCAGAGCCATCGGGCCAAAATGATCCGTTTTCCTCCGTCCCCGGGGGCTCAAGGGCTGTCACCGATATGGTGCTATTTCAAAACTATGCCGGATTACGGGGCTAAAGTCGGAGTCCTCATCCATACCCCCTATTTTTGAAAAACAGCAAGCAATCTACCTGCGGTTTTGTTTTTGCGATTTTCGGTATGGTCGGAGGTTCGCTATCCAGCCCCGTAAACCGACATAGTTTTGTTCGCGACGGCACAACCGCGCGTTTAAGCGCGGGGCCGGTGGGGCATTTTTGCCCCACCGGCCCCTATCCCAGCTCTATTCCGGCGCTACTCCGGCTTGGTTTCTACCGTGGGGGTCTTGTCCGCCGCAACTGGAGTACGGGCGGTGTCCATGCTCAGGCAGTGTTTGGGGCAGCTTTCGATGCACTCGCCGCACACCACGCAGGCATACGGATCGATCGACCACGTTCCGCCCTTTCGATCGACCGCGAGCGCGCCCGCCGGGCAGCGACGCGCGCACATGCCGCAGCAAATGCACACGTCCATGTCGTTAACGATGTGCCCGCGCAGGCGCTCGGGCGCCGCGAGCTTCTCCTGCGGATAGCACACCGTTACCGGCTGCTTGACCATAGAACCCAAGGCCGTCTTGGCAAATGTCAGCAAACTCATGCCGCGCCTACCTTTCCGTGCAGCTAATGCAGGGGTCGATGGTCAGGATAATCATGGGCACGTTGGCAAGGAGCACGCCCTGCAGTGCATGCGTCAGACCCGCCAGGTTCTGCGACGTCGGCGTGCGCACGCGGAAGCGGTCCAGGTTCTTGGTGCCGTTACCGCGCACATAGTAATACGCCTCGCCGCGCGGCTGCTCAATCACAACCTCGCCGCGTGCGCCGTCGGCCGGCGTAAGCTTGGTGCGCCCGCCGATACCGTCGTGCGGAATCTTGCCCACAAGCTCCTTGATGATGTCCATGGCCTGCGTGACCTCGGCACAACGCACCTGGCAGCGAGCATAGCAGTCTCCATCGGTGGCAACGATGGGCTCAAACGCAACCAGGTCCGCATAGGCACCGTCGCCAAACATGCGCACGTCGTAGTCCACGCCCGAGGCGCGACCGAACGGGCCGACCATCGAAAGCTCCAGCGCATCCTTCTTGCTGATCACGCCCACGCCATGCAAGCGCTCGCCGCAGCTGTCGTCGTCCAAAAACGTATGCACCAGGGCCTCGTAGTCGGGGCGCATGGCGTCAAGCATCTGGACAATGCCGGCCAGCTCGGAGTCCTCAATGTCGTGCTTAAGGCCGCCGATCTCGTTAATCGAAAGGATCACGCGACCGCCGCAAGTGCTCTCGAAGATCTTGAGAATCTGCTCGCGCAGGGTCCACGAACGATAGAACAACGCCTCGAAACCAAAGGCGTCGGCAAGCAGGCCCAGCCACAGCAGGTGCGAGTGAATGCGCGAAAGCTCGTGCAAAATGGTGCGGATATACTGCACGCGGCCGGGCACCTCGATGTCGAGCATGCGCTCGCAGGCGCTGGCATAGCCGCAGCTGTGGCCCACGGCGCAAATGCCGCAGATGCGCTCGGCGATGTAGCCAAACTGGTGCATATCACGCTTTTCGGTGAGCTTCTCGAGTCCGCGGTGCACAAAGCCGATCTGCGGAATTGCCTCGATGACGCGGTCGTCCTCGATCACCAGATCCAGATGAAGCGGCTCGGGCAGCACCGGGTGCTGCGGGCCAAACGGAATAACGGAGCGATGTGCCATGGACCTTACGCCTCCTTTTTCTGCTTGTCGCGGGCGGCCTTGGCGGCAAGCGCCGCGCGGACCTTGGCCGCTTTCTCGGGATCCATGGCGACGAGCTTTGCCTCCATCTCGGCAGCCTTGAGCGCGGCCTTCGCAGCAGTTTCATCGTGCTGAGCATCGGAGCCGGCAGCCGCAGCGGGCTGAGCGACGGCAGCGCCCGCAGCATCGCCAACGCCCGCAGTGCCCTCCCCCGCAGCGGCCATGGCAGTAGCAGCCTTCTCGGCCGCGGCCTTGCGCGCCTTGGCCTCGGCAGCGGCACGCACCTTCATGGCTTTCTCGCGCGCGGCCTTCACCTCGGGCGTGATAACGCTCATGGGTTCGGCAGTCGAGACCTGGTAGAAAAAGCCCTTAAAGTCAATCTGCATATCGGTGATGGCAAGACCGAATAGGTCGTGCGCTTCGTTTTCAAACGGAAATACCGCCGGATAGTACGAGCTGATGGACGGAATCTCCTGATACTGGTCGATGCCCTCAACCACCAGGTTCTCGATCGCATAGCTGCCGTCCTGCGCAATATGCTCCTGAGCAGCACGAACGTCGATAAACGTATAGACCAGGCGATACGATCCGTCGTCCACACAGCGCTCGGCATGCATCTGCACAAAGCGCGCGCCGGTACCTTTGAGCGCCTGCACATGCGGCAACAGCTCATCGATCCCGACGGTAGTGTAGATAGCCTTTTGCATTACTCGGCCTCCTTTGCAGCGGCTGGCGTCCCAGCGGGTGCGTCGCCAGCGGCGGGTGCGGCGGGCGTCCCGGCAGGGGCGTCGCCGGCCCCCGCAGCCACAAACCCGTCCTCGCCCAGCTCAACGCCGCCGTCCCAGGTAGCGGCACCGCCCACGGTAAGCGGGTCACCGCCGGCGCGCATCACGGCCTCCTTCTGATCCAGGATGCCGCACGCCTCCACAATGGCATCGATCACGGTCTCGGGGCGAATGGCGCACCCGGGCGCGTACACGTCCACGGGAATCGCGCGGTCCACGCCACCGATCACGTTGTAGGCGTCGCGGAACACGCCACCCGAACACGCGCAGATGCCGCACGCCACCACGCACTTGGGCTCGAGCATCTGGTTGTAGATCTGGCGCACGACAGGCAGGTTCTGGGCATTGACCGACCCCGTCACCAAAAAGATATCCGCATGCTTGGGGTTGCCGGTGTTGACCACGCCAAAGCGCTCCGCATCGAACAGCGGCGTGAGCGAGGCCAGCACCTCGATATCGCATCCGTTGCAGCTCGAGCCGTCGTAATGAATAACCCACGGCGAGCGCGACATTTTATGATCCATGGATGCCGCCTCCTAAATAAACACGTCGACGAGGATGGGCATAAGGTTGAGCAGGCCAAACACCAGCGCCACGCCCCATCCGAGCTTAAAGCAGCTGCGCCAGGTGCTGCGTGCGAAGGTGTTATCGATCAGTACCTCGACAAAATACGTCGCGACCATCACGACCAGGGCGACCACCCAGCTCACCGGGTTGTCCCAAACAAAGAACATGCCCACCCACATCAAAAACAGCACGGTCTCGCACCAGTGCATAAGGGTCATCTTGGCCAGCGTGCCGCCGCTCATCTCGGTGGCGACGCCCTGGACAATCTCCTGATGCGCGTGATGCGAGTACGAAAGATCGAACGGCGACTTGCGCAGCTTGATGGTAAGCACCGCGAGCAGCGCGAGGAAAATGGGCGCGCTGTACACGATGATGGGGGCCGACTGCCCCGTCACGGCAATGGAATCGAAGCTGTCGGTGGCAAGGTACAGGCCCACGCTCATCAGCAGAACGGCGGGCTCGTAACTCATAACCTGCAGCAACTCGCGGTCGGCGCCGACCTGCGCAAACGGGCTTTGCGTCGAGGCGGATGCCAGCACCACAAAGATCGCGGCGAGCGTCACCATAAAGGCGCACAGCAGCGTGTTGGAGCCCGACACAAAGATGCCGCCGCCCACGACGGTAAAGATGAGCGCACACGCCATGTAGGTATCGTCCATGGTGTTTACGCTGGCGGGAGCCTTGCGCAGCAGCTTGGCAACGTCGTAGAACGGTTGCAGCAGGCGAGGACCCACGCGGCCCTGCATGCGGGCCGAAAGCTTGCGGTCAACGCCGTCGATCAGGCCGCCCACAAGCGGCGCCAGCAGGGCAAACACCACGGTGCCTATAAAGATGCCCACGACGCCCGAGCCTTCAAAATACTTGCCGCGCAACACCGAGGGCGCGCTCATGGCAAGCCGCTCGGGCCCAATCCACGCGCAGCACAGCAGCGCAAACAAGATAATGCTGCAGCACACGACGCTACCCGCGGGGCCAATACGCTTCTCGCCAAGGGCGTCCTCCGAGTACCAATTGCGCTTTTCGGCCTTCACCTCGTGTCCCATCGAGCCACGGAAATGGCGGTAATTGTCGGTTCCCACACCCGAAAGATATACGTTTACGTGCGGTTTGTTGCTCACGCGGAATGAAGTCAGCAGCACCACGGCAATAAACGCCACGATAACCACCATCAGATACATGGCGTCCTTGCCAATAACGTACGGCACGCGGCCAAACACCATGGCCAAGTAAGGCGACACCAAACCGCTCGAGATAACCGGGAACGCCACACAGCACAGAATCAGCAGCGCGGCGATGGTGTTAAGCGCCATCCATTCGGTCTTATGGACATTGACCTCAACGTTTTGAGCCGTGGGGTCGACGCCCGAAAGCTTGGCGAGCCACTTGCCCCAGAAGTAGAATGTCGCGGCCGAGCCAAAGGCAAGCACCATGATCATGAGCACGTTGCCGGTCTGTGCGAACGCCACCAGGGCGCCCCATTTGGACACGAGCATGCCAAACGGCGCCACAAACATGCCCATGATGCCCAGCATCATCAGGCGCGTCAGGTGCGGCATGCGGCTGAACATACCGTCCATGTCCTCGATATCGCGACTGCCGATATGATGCTCGGCCGTGCCCACGCACAGGAACAGCAGCGACTTGGCCACTGTGTGGAACAGAATCAGGAAGATGGCGGCCCATACGGCCTCGGGCGCGCCGACGCCCAAACAAGCACTGATGAGGCCCAAGTTGGAAATGGTGGAGTACGCGAGGACGCGCTTGGCGTTGCTCTGCGAGATGGCCATGAGGGCAGCGAGCAAAAACGTGATGGCACCCACACTCGTGACCATAAAGCCAGTCACGGGATAGATGGCATAGAGCGGGCTCAGCTTGACCATCAGGAACACGCCGGCCTTGACCATGGTGGACGAGTGCAGCAGGGCGCTCGTGGGCGTGGGGGCAACCATGGCACCCAACAGCCAAGTGTGGAACGGCATCTGTGCGGCCTTGGTGAGTGCGGCGAGCGACAGCAGAACGACCGGCATCACCAGCAGCGCGGATTGCGCGGTTCCGGCGCCGGAAAGCTCGATCATGCCCGAGATGGTCAACGGCATGCCGTTGACGTGCAGGAACATAAGGCCAACCAAAAACGCGATGCCACCCAGCATGTTGAGGATGATCTGGGTGAAGGCGTTTTTAATGGCCTCGGGCGTGCGCGTGTAGCCAATCATAAGGAACGAGCACACGGTGGTGATTTCCCAGCCGCAGAACAGCCACTCAAGGTTGTCGCTCGTCACGATGACGAACATGGCCGAGAGGAACAGGAACATAAGCGCCAGGAACTGCGGGCGACGGTCGGGCGCGGTCTGCCCGCGCAACGCGGCCTCGTGCTCGTCATGGGCCTGGAAGTCCTTCATGTAGCCCAGGGCATACACGCAGATAAGGCTACCGACAATGCCGACGGCGAGGACCATGATCACACTCATGTAGTCCAGGTAGAGCGGGGTGCTCGTGACCGCCTCAGCCGCGGGCAGCGTCATGGCTGCAAAGGCGAGCGAGCCCACCAGCTGGACTATGCCGAGCACCGTGGTGAGCGCGTTCCTATATTTGTACGCGTTGTACAGGATGACGGCGCACAGGATGACATCGATGGCGGAGCTGATGATCGAGAGCACATGCAAGGCGCCGGGGGCAACCTCAAAGCTCTGCGGACCCGCGCCAAAAAACATGACGGCGACTACAACTGTCACCGCCATAATAATGCCGGAACCTATGAGCCCCACCGCATCGCGGGCGCGGTCGCCGCGCGCGAACAGCATGCCCAGCGCCGGTACCAGCGGAAACAGGGTAAGGAAATACAGTAGCGTCATACCATCACTCCCCCATGCAAAAACGCTGCAATTGTTTAACGTTATAGCTCAATTGAGGAGTAGCGACGGCAGGTTTTCGGTCAACTGGGGAGTTTTAGGCGTACGGGGTAAGGGCACGTCCGCTTTGGAGCAGAGAGGCGGCAAGAAAAATGCGCCCCTGTGGGCGCACCATCCCGTTTGCTATTCCGCCTTTTTAACGCGCGGCTTGCGACCGCGCGGCTTATCGACCAGTGCGGACTCACCGCTCTCGCGGTACTGACGGCACCAAGCCTTGACCGAAGACTCGCTGGGAATCTTGTGCTTGATCATGGCCTCGCGAACCGTCAAGCCGTTTTCCAGACGGTCCTTAACCACAGCGAGCTTTACGTCGTACGAATAGGTGTGATGATGCGAACCGGCATTGAGAACGGCGTCGGCACCGCCCACGGCATACGCGCGGGCCCACTGACGAGCCGTGGCCTGGGGAATGCCAAGCTCCGCAGCGAGGGCGCGATGACCGACCCCCTCTTGGAGGATCTCGACGGCGCGCTGCCTAACCTCGGGCGCATGCGTGCGAGTCCTAGTTGCTTCCGACATACCTGCCACTTCTTAGCCTTAACCGTTAATCTGCTTTCTTACGTGCAAGTTAGATAGTAGCATTTTACTGTTTGCTCAAAGCAGTTAATTAAAATAGACGCGGCATTATCTGGGCATTTGGCACCAAATTACGACATATCTTTATCGATTATTTACGCTGGTAGCTGACTCACAGCTAATCGTCATTCGCTTGTCAACAAAATTGGCATCTCTTTATGTCCTTTGGTATAGAGGATATAGTTATTAACCCCTCCCCCAATAATTTTAAGTGATCTGCAAGGCAGTAGACGTCCTCACTCCTCATGATTACCGCGCATTGCCATCCACCGGAGCAAAACAAAAAGGGCGGGACCTGCGCGCTTGCAGGCCCCGCACCGGTTGACATCCGACGGGACACAGCCGGGCGAGACGGATCCGTGCTACCGCCCCGCCTGGCCGCGAAGTTAACTACAGCTCGTTGGCCGCGTGATATGCCGTGCGAATGGCGCTCGCGATGTCGGCGGTGCGCTCGCCCGAGCAGTCTCCCACGCAGGTCACGGGCACCGTCACGCCATCCAGGTCAAACGCGTTGGCCTTGGAGCCCACGGCCATCACCACGTAATCGCAGGCGATCTTTACCGGCTCCTCGGCGCCGTCCTCGGTAGTGCGAATGGCCTCCACGCCCTCGTCGGTAATGGCGGTCAGGCGGGTCTTCACGTGCTGCTCCACGTTGTGCTCTGCAAAGTCGCTCATAATCAGCGGCAGAATGGTCTCGGACTCGCCCGCGGCAATCTTGTCGAGCATCTCGACAATCGCCACCTCGCAGCCGCGCTGCAGCAGGTACTCGGCAGTCTCGGTGCCCACCAGGCCACCGCCAATGACGGCGACGCGGCCCGTAAGCTCCACCTTGCCGGCCAGCACGTCCCAGCTCGAGACGACCTTGTCCGAGTCGGCACCCGGAACGGGGATGACCACGTCGTGCGCGCCCACAGCCACAATCGCGGCGTCGGCGGCGTTGAGGTCCTCAGCGGTAGCGGCATGGCTGAGCTCAACCTTCACGCCCAGGCCAGGCAGAATCTTCTCGTAGTACTCGACCGAGCGCATGATCTCGTCCTTGCGCGGAGGCGCAGCCGCCAGCGCAATCTGGCCGCCGAAGTGATCGCTCGCCTCGTAGATGGTCACGTCGTAGCCGCGCTTGGCCGCCACGCGCGCAGCCTCCAGGCCGGCAATACCGCCGCCCACCACAGCGATCTTCTTGTCACCCTCGCCCGGCTTGATGGCGATGGTCGCCTCGTCGCCGTTCTCGGCGTTGAGCACGCACGAGATGTACTTGCGGTTTTGAATCGCGTCGACACAGCCCTTGTTGCAGTTGAGGCACTCGCGGATGGGCTCGCCGGTGGCAGCCTTGAGCGCAATGTCGGGGTCGCACATGAGCGAGCGGCCGTAGGCGATGATGTCGGCCGCGCCGTCTTCTAGAATCTTCTCGCCGGCCTCGACCGAAACAACACGGCCGACGGTTGCCACCGGCACGGAGACCAGGGCCTTGACGCGCTCGGCCACGGGCAGCGTCCAGTTGTAGGGCATGGCGCCCATCGGCGGAATGGTATCGCCCATGTTGCCGGTATGGTTGGCCTGCGCGACCTGGATCATGTCGATACCCGCACCCTCGAGCAGCTTGGCAAACTCGCAGGCCTCGTCGGGCTGCAGGCCGCCCTTGCCGCGCGGCGTGCCATCGGGGTTCTCCATGATCACGGGGAGCTTGTACTCCACCATCAGGTGCGGCGCGGCCTCCTTAATGGCGGCGACGACCTCCAACGCGTAGCGGACGCGGTTCTCGAACGAGCCGCCGTACTCGTCGGTGCGCTTGTTAAGGATTGCCGAGCACAGCGAGCCCACCAGGCGGTCGCCGTGGACCTCGATGGCATCGATCCCGGCCTGCTGCGCGCGAGCGGCTGAGGCAGCGATGGCTTCCTTGATCTGGGTGAGCTGCTCTACGCTCGCCTCGTTCACAAAGTGCTGCATGTCGTGATGCAGCTTGGCGTAGGCCTGGTTGCGGATCTCGTTGGACTCGGCCATCTTGGCGGCAAAGGTCTCCTCGTCGCCGACGGCCTTGGCCTCCTGCGCGGCCTTGGCAGCGGCCATGGAGCCCATGACCATGCGGCCGACACCGGGCACGTCGTACTCGGGGTGGAACAGCTGCAGCGCGACCTTGGCGCCGTGCTTGTGGACGGCATCGGCCAGCGCCTTAAACGTGGGGATCTGGGCGTCGGTTGCCAGCTTGGGCGTGGGGCTCGCGGTCATGACGGGAGCGACGTCGCCGATGACGATGTAGCTCACGCCGCCACGGGCCAAGCGCTCGTAAAAAGCCAGGCTGCGCTCGCCAATGGAACCGTCGCGCTCCTCGTAGCCGGTGGTCAGCGGCGGGAACATAATGCGGTTCTTGAACTCAAGGGGGCCAACCGTAATGGGCTGGAGCAGCTTGGATGCAGGTGCGGTCATGGATATTCCTCTCTTGTAGGCGCGGCGGCGATGATGCCGCGTAGTTGTCTAGAGGATATGGCATGGAGGCACAGCGGCACAACGGAAATCGGCGAATATCAGGTGGCGGCAGGCGGATGGGGCAAGGCGGCCCGTCGGTTTGCCCGCCGGTTTATCTCAATCTGTAACAGTTACGCGACAAAACCGGGTCTTACTGTTACAGATCGAGACAAACACGACCCAACCCACCGGTATATCTCGGTCTGTAACACTTAGCCGCCCAAATCGGGTCTAGATGTTACAGATCGAGATTTTGTTTGAGAGGCCAAGAATTGGACCGAAAACACAGTCCCGGGATAACAAAAAAGCTCGCCGGCTAGGCCGACGAGCTGCAAGTTCTTGGTCGCGGGGGCAGGATTTGAACCTACGACCTCCGGGTTATGAGCCCGGCGAGCTACCAGACTGCTCCACCCCGCAATGTCTGGGCGCCTCATGTGCGCAAGAAAGAATATTACGCGGGAGTTCGGTAAACGGCAAGGAAAATCTCGTAGAGCATAATTCCTTCATATTTAAACCCCTCAGCCCCTATCACCGTAAACGAATCGCAGCCGAGCGCCGTCGACGGCACGTATACAATGGTGCGCGTCCTTTTATGCCAACACCGGGAGTAGACATGCTGCTCGCTATCGATATGGGAAACACGCAGACGGCCATGGGCCTGTTCGACGGAGAGGAGCTGGTGCAGTCGTGGCGCATGCCCACCGACCGCTCCTATACCGCCGACGAGATCCATGTACGCCTGATGGGTTTCTTTAAGATGTACGGCCTTTCGCTCGATGCGGTCGACGCGATCGCCTTTGCCGGCGTGGTGCCGCAGCTCTCGCGCGAGTGGCACGCCGTGGCCGACCGCATTGCCGCGGACGCCATCGTCATTGGGTCGCAGACGGCCGCGGTGACCAAGCTGCGCGCGGCGCGTCCCCAGGCTGTGGGCGCCGACCGCGTCGCCAACGCCGTTGCAGCCGAAACTTTCTACGGCGCGCCGGCGATCGTGGTGGACTTTGGCACCGCGACCAATATCGACGTCATCGACGAGGACGGTTATTACATTGGCGGAGCGATTGCGCCGGGCATCCGCATCTCCATGGACGCGCTTGCCGCCCGTGCCGCCAAGCTCGCCAGCGTGCCGCTCGAGGCGCCCGAGCACGCCATCGGCCGCGACACCGAGGAATGCATCAAGGTCGGCGCCGTGGTGGGCGCCGCCGCCATGGCCGAGGGCCTGGTCGCGCGCATGAAGCGCGAGCTGGGCCGCGAGGACGCCACCGTTATCGCCACGGGCGGTCTCGCCGGCATCGTCGCCGATTCGACCGATGCCTTCGACGTAGTCGACGGACAGCTCACCATCAAGGGCATCTGCGAAATCTATCGCCGCATGCAGGAGCTGGGATAGAGCAGGAGCTTAAGTCGAGCGCGAGCGGCGAACTAGGCAACGCATCGGCCCTATTCCTCAAAAACGGAAATATTTCAGTTTTGAGGAATAGGGCCGAGATGCCTCTCTGCAGTCACGCGAAGGCCCTCCCCGGCACAGCCGAGGAGGGCCTTGTTGTCATCGTTATCTTTGAGCGCGGGCGCCTCGCGTTACAGTCCGCGAATCCGTACGGCCTCGGGCGGAAACTCCTGCTCGCCGGCATCGGTCTTGATGGTCGCGCGACCCCAGATGTCCAGACCCGCAAACACACCGACCGCAAGCGGCAAACCGTTGGGCGACACCGCTGCAACTTGGCGTCCCAGCAGCGGCACCATATCGAAGTACTCGCCCAGCACGGGGGCCAGCGGACCGGCAGCGCCCTGCGGCGTGTTGGCAACAACCGCCCAGGCGTCCACGCGGGTCAGCACGGCGGCGGCCAATGCCTCGACCAGCGCTTCGTCGGCCACATCCACACCGAGCTCGCTCAGCGCCGAACGCACAATATCCACCGTTACGGCACCGAACATACCCGCGGCACCGGCACCGCCGTTGACGGCGACGCGCGCGAACGACGCCTCGAACGCGGGCGCACCGCACACGATATTGCTCGGCCACTCAATGCCCACCTTGCCGGCAAGGCCCAGGCACGGCGTCGACGCCGTGCCCACAAGCGCGTCCATCATGCCCATCGCCGCCACAAACGGCAGGCCGTGGAAGGCATGCATATTCACATCCGGGCGCACGACCAGCGAAAACGTCAACGACGCCTCGCCCGCGCTCCAAGCGCACCAGCCCGCGGACGCACCCTCGCGACCCGCGTCGCGCGCGGCGTCAAGCTCGGTACCGGCGGCAACAGCATTCATCTCGATCATCTACATGCGCCCCAATTCGCCCACGATATGGCCCACGCGATCCTCGGGCTCCTTAACCTCGACGCCGTTGTAGCGGAAGAACCGCGCTGGATCGTGCATCAGGTCCTCGAGCGGCACCAGCACAAAGTCGCGCTCGCCAATGAGCGGATGCGGCAGGCGCAGCTTCTTGCCGCCATGGGTCTCGCCGTCCATCCACAGCAGGTCCAAGTCGATGGTGCGCGGGCCGTTTGCCTTGGCCTTTTTGGAGCGGTCGCGCCCCAGCTCGGTCTCAATCTTCATGAGCTCGTCGAGCAGCACCAGCGGAGCAAGCTCGGTCTTGATCTCGATGACGGCGTTGGCAAACGCGTCCTGGCGCGTTTCGTAAGCCGGCTCGCTCTCGTAGATGCGCGAGCAGTTGGACACGCAGGTGAGCGGAATCTCGGCGATCATGTCGCGCGCGGCGCGGATGTTATCGCAACGATGCCCCAGGTTGGAGCCCACGGCCACAAACGCACGGCGCGGCTGCGGCTTGGCGACAGCCCAGTAACCGTTCAGGAACTGCGCAAAGCCGGTAACGTCGTGCACGCGCACGATGTTGGCACCGGCCTGGATAGCACCCAGGCACACGCCAAACGTGGCGGCATCGCGCGCGGCGGCCTCGGTCACGCCCGAGACGGCGCCCACAAAACGCTTGCGCGACACGGCGCACATGAGCGGATAGCCCAGCGACGCCATCTTGGCGGTCTCGCGCTGGATGACAATATCCTCGTTGGCCGTCTTGCCAAAGCCCGGACCGGGATCGATGCAGATGCGGTCGCGCGACACGCCAGCATGGATGAGCGTGCGAGCTTGATCGGACAGAAAGCCCATGACACGGCGCATGATGGGCGCCGAATCGGGCAGGGTAAAGCGGCGAAGCTGAGAGGTAGGCACGTAGGCCTCCTCGCGACGGGCGCTGCGGCGCATCATGGCAGCCAGGTGGTCATTGGGCTCCGATTCGGCCTCGGTGGCTGCGGGCGCGGCCTCGGGCGCGGGCGCGACAGTCTCGGCGGCAGCAGCCTGCTCGGCGGCCGGCGTCTCCTGCCCCAGCTCGGTTGCAGACTCGGACGTGGGCTCCGGTTCGCCAAACGGCAACGAGGGCTGCACCACGCCGCCCGGAAGCTTGGCCTCAACCTTGGGCTCACCCAGCAACTTGCCGCGACGGCGGCGAGCCGGCTTCTCGGCCTCACGCGCGGCCTCGGCAGCCGCCTCGCGCGCCTTCTCGGCAACAAACGCCGCTGCCGAGGTATCGAGCTGCACCGTTGCGTGCGTGCGGGTGGGCGCGGCGACCTCGCCGGCATGCATCACGATGACGCCGCAGGTGCTCGTCTTAACAAACTCGACCATCTTGGAGTCGGTGAAGCCGGTCACGTCGTTGACGATCGAGGCGCCGCAGCGCACGGCCGCCTTGGCAACCGCCACATGACGCGTGTCGATCGAGACGATGGCGCCCTCCTTGGCCAGCGCGCGCACCACGGGCAGCACGCGGCGAGCCTCCTCGTCGGGGTTGACCGGGGTAAAACCAGGGCGCGTGGACTCGCCGCCCACGTCGATGATGTCGGCGCCGGCGTCGAGCATCGCCAGGCCGTACTCGATGGCGGCATCCGGGTCGAAGTGCTCCCCGCCGTCGCTAAACGAATCGGGCGTCACGTTGAGGACGCCCATGATGCGCGGACGGTCAAAGCTGAGCTCATACTTTCCGCACCGCCATGTCTTGCTGTCGTTCGCCATGAACATCCTCCTAAAATGCCCACGCCGCCGAGCTTGGGGAGCTGGCGGCGGGGTCGCTTTGCACTCAGTCTTTCTATTGTATCCGCGCGCGCGGGCTAGAACGCAAACGCGGCCGCGATGTCGCAAGAAATCAGCAGGTCGGCATTTGCATCCTGATCGGTGGGAGCAAGGTTGCATATGGCCAGCGTATCGCCGGTAAAGTAACGCGTAAGGCCTGCCGCCGGATACACCACGAGCGAGGTCCCGCCCACAATGAGGGCATCGGCCGCGGCGATGGCGGCAACGGCACCGGTCAGCACATGCTCATCGAGCGGCTCTTCGTAGAGCACTACATCGGGCTTGATGCGGCCGCCGCACGCGGGGCACGCAGGCACGCCCGCGGCGTCCTCGTGCTCGCGCGAGCAAATCCACTCGGCGCTATAGACCGCGCCGCACGACTGGCAAATGTTGCGATGGACCGATCCGTGCAGCTCGAACACGCGCTGTGAGCCGGCCATCTGATGCAGGCCGTCGATATTTTGCGTCACCACGGCATTTAGCTTGCCGGCGCGCTCCAGCTCGGCCAGCTTGGTGTGGCAGCGATTGGGCTTGGCGCCAAGCGCGATCATCTTGGTGCGGTAGAAGTCGAAGAACTCGGCCGGATGCGCCTCGTAAAAGCTATGCGACAGCATGGTCTCGGGCGGATAGGCAAACTGCTGGTGATACAGGCCGTCCACGCTGCGGAAATCGGGGATGCCACTTGCCGTGGAAACACCAGCGCCGCCAAAGAAGACCACGCGCTTGTGGGTGTCAAACAGATCCGCCAGCGCGGCGGAGGCCTGCCTGGGGTCCGATATTGCCTGCGTCATATGAGTCCTCCGTCCGTGTCTCCGGGACGGCGGCGTTCGCACTATCACTCGCGGACTCCGCCCCGCTCTTGTTGCGTTAATCTTAAGCCTGCCAACCCCGTCGAAAGGACACCATGCCTCAGACTTACACTTTCGCCTCGTGGAACGTCAACGGCCTGCGCGCCGTGCTCAAAAAGGACCCGAGCTTTATCCAGATCGCGCAAGAACTCGACGTCGATATCCTGGCGCTGCAAGAGACCAAGCTGCAGGAGGGCCAGGTTGATATTGGCCTGCCCGGCTATCACCAAACCTGGAGCTACGCCGAGCGCAAGGGCTACTCGGGCACCGCGGTCTTTAGCCGCCAGGAACCGCTGCGCGTACTGCGCGCCGATGCGCTGCTGCCCTACGCCGGCGAGGGCGAGGCGGCCGAGCTCGTCGCCCAAGCCGCGACCGAGGGCCGCGTCTGCGCGCTGGAGTTCGACAAGTTCTGGTTTGTGGATGTCTACACTCCCAACGCGCAAAACGAACTCGCCCGCATCGACGTGCGCATGGCCTGGGACGATGCCTACCGCGGCTTTTTGAACGCGCTCGAGTGCGAGACCGGCAAACCCGTCGTAACTTGCGGCGACTTTAACGTGGCGCACGAGGAGATCGACCTTAAGAACCCCAAGTCCAACCGCGGCAACGCCGGCTTTTCGGACGAGGAGCGCGGCAAGTTCACCGAGCTGCTCGACGCCGGTTTTACCGACACCTGGCGCGCGGCCAATCCGGACGTCGAGGGCGTCTACAGCTGGTGGAGCTACCGCTTTAATGCCCGCAAGAACAACGCAGGCTGGCGCATCGACTACTTCCTGGTAAGCGACGCAATCGCCGGCAACGTACGCGACACCGGCATCCGCGGCGACATCTTTGGCAGCGATCACTGCCCCGTCACCCTCACGCTAGAGCTCTAGCCCCAAGTAATTTCCTGGGAGACAGAGGAAAACAGATCATGTGACCCCTCTCCCCCTATAAGTTGCGGTGGAATAGTTCCTGTTTGGGCAGCAAATTGCCAAAAACGAGAACTATTCCACCGCAAGTTCGTGAGGGAACGCGAAATGCCTTACAGCCCGTATTTCACGACGACACGGTTAATGCGACGGCACCAAGGCTTGTACAAGGCGGCCAAGAACACGCAGGTCGCGAGGCCGTGTGTGATATCGAACGGCACTGCCGTGGCAAGACGCGCCATGGCACCCGCCCACGTGAGCGGTTGAACAAAACCGATAATGTCGTAGGCGTTGATCACAACGCCGTACAGCAAACCCGAAGCAAAGCCGTAGGTCAGCAGCGCCGGCATACGCACGGTGCCATCGGCGCGATCAAAAGCGCCGGCATGCGCCAGTGCGCCGCCAACATAGCCAACCAGACCCCAGGCATACATCTGCCACGGCGTCCACATGCCCTGCCCAAAAAAGAAATTGCTGGTCAGCGCCGCCAGCGCGCCAACCATAAAACCATTGCGGCGACCAAGCGTCGCCCCCGCGATAATGGCGATGGCGCTCACCGGTTTAAAGTCGGGAATGGGCCCAAACAGGATGCGCCCCGCCGCCGCCAGCGCCGCCAACACCAGCGTGGGCATAATCTGGCGCAAACCCGGACGAGATGCCTCGTAACCCGCAAAGAACAGCGCGAGCACCAGCGCCACCACAATCAGCATGGCCAACGCTGCCTGCTCAACACCCGCCAGCAACGCCGCAGCCATCACCGCCGGCACCGCCAACAACAGCGGGATCTCCAGTTTTGCAAGCAAGCGCGAGAAACGACAGTCCGTCATCCCATCACGCCCTATAGAACACGTTGTCGGCAAAGAAGTCGGCCGGGGGCTCCATGCAAGCAATCTCGCCGTCAAACATCATGGCGACGTCGTCGGCTACCTGCTCGGCAAAGTCCGAATCGTGCGTAGCCATGATGACGGTGCCGCCAGCCTTCGCATGGTCACGCAGGGCGCGGGCGATGATGCGGCGGCTCTCCAGGTCCAAGCCCTTCGTGGGCTCGTCAAGCAGCAGCAGCTCGGGGCCGATCAGCAGCAGCTTTGCCAGTGCGAGCAGCTGGCGCTGTCCGCCCGAGAGGTCGTAGGGGTGGCGCGTCTCCAGGCCGTCCAGTCCAAGTTGCACCGCACGCTCCCGCGCCAAGTTCTCGTCATATCCGCAGGTCGAGGCCCATTCCATCAGCTCATCGCGAACCGTCTCGGCAACCAGCAATGCTTTGGGATTCTGAGGCAGCAGCGCCGCCGAGGCCGCTCCGCGCACCATGCGGCCGCGCTGCAGCTTGGCGGTCTTCGCCAGCACTGAAAGCATCGTCGACTTACCGCATCCGTTGCCGCCCACGATCGCATGCACCGCACCGGCCGAAAACGCCACGTCGAGCCCACGCAGCACCCAACCGCCCGCGCGATTGTAGCGAAACCAGCCTTCCGACAGGGTGGTAGCCGACCCGCCGTGCATTTTTTGGAGTATTCTGCTTCCATCCGTGCGCGAGAAGGCTTCCAAGCCGTTCTCGAGCGACGTTTGCGCCACAAATTCGGACGATTTGTCCAATTCCAAACTTTTTTTCGCGCTCGATACGTCCCCGGGCGGTTCCAGAGAGCCCAAATTGTCCTCACGCCTGCTGAATACTCCGTTTTTTGCACATCGGATGGCACCCCACCCCAACGTGTCATCGGAAAACAGCGATTCTCGGCATACCAAAGAAGCCATATCCGCCGCCTCGTGCACGCGGCCATCCTCAATCCGGTACGCACACGTCGCGTATTCGAGCATTGGGCGCGGCTGATGCGTCGCCACAACAACCGTGCAGCCCAGCTCGCGATTCACACGAAACAGCGCGTGCAGGAAATTCTTCTCGGCAACGGGATCGAGCTGAGACGTGGGCTCGTCGAGCAGCAGCACGCGCGGGCGCAGCGCCAGGACGGCGGCAAGCGACAGCAGCTGCTTGCGGCCACCCGAAAGCGTATCGGTATCACGATGAAGCCAGTCCTCCAGACCAAAGAAATAGCTGGTCTCGGCAACACGGCGGCGCATCTCGTCGCGCGACACACCCAGATTCTCTAGGCCAAACGCCATCTCGTGCCACACGGTCTCGCACACAATCTGGTTCTCGGGATCCTGAAACACATAACCCACGCGCTCTGCCGATGCCCGCACGTCCATGTCGGCAACGTTCTCGCCCAGCACGCGCGCATCGCCAGTGCGCTCGCCCGCTGGAGCGATCTCGGGCTTGAGCAGCGACAGCAGCGTCGACTTGCCCGAACCGGTACCGCCAACAAGCAGTGCAAACGCACCTTGGGAAACACGCCAATCAAGCCCCTCGAGCACCGGTGCCTTGACCCCGGGATAGGCAAAACTAAGGCCTCGCACCTCAATCGCCGGCGCGGCCGAGCCATATGCCACACCCGCCGCCGAGTTCCTATCAAACCGAGCCATCAGCCAAACCTCTTCTCATCAATCGCGTGCAACGCGCAAGGCAACACCATCCAGGCGGCGTACACGACATAGCCTGGCCACGGCGCCGGCACCGAGAGCTGCGGATAAAACGAATACTGCGTCGTCGCGGTCCACGCCACCGCCACCGCGGCAGCGCCAAACAGTACGAGCCCAGCCAGCGCGGCAACGTCACTGCGCCCCAGCCGATACCGCGCATACGTCGTACGACGCGTCGCGGCACCCCACCCGCGCGAGCGCATCGCGTCCGCGCGCTCCAGCGAATCTTCCATGCCCCAGCCCATCAACACACTCGATGCCCGCAAGCGCGAGCGCACGGGGTCGGCCGGCGCACGCCCCGGCACATCAATCGCATCCTGCACCGCCAGCACCGTACGACCGCGGCGTAAAAACTGCGGGATAAGCCTCATGCACATCGAGATCATGAGCGCAATCACCGGTGCGGCATTGCCCAGCAGCGCGAGCACCTTGTCGTATTCGAGCATCGACGCCGCGGCCTCAAACCACAGCACGCTCGCCACAAACAGCCCGCCCATGCACAGGCCGTATACCATGCTTTCCAGATACACCGCGCGCATGCCAATACGGAACAGCTCCGTCGAGCCCGAGGCGCTAAACAGCGGATTGACCAGCGCGATAATCAAAATCACCGGCAACTGCCAGCGGAGTGCGCCCAGCGTGCGGGCAGCCCCACGCGTCGCAAATCCATACGCCAGCCCGCCCGCAAGCGACAGCACGATCAGCACCGGTTGCATCGAGAACATGGTGAGCCCCAGCGTCAGCACCATGTAGAGGGCCGGCACAGCCGGATGCGACATCGAGAATGCCGCGACGGGCTCGCCGCCAAACTCCTCTTGTATGTTGTCCACGGGCACCCCCGTCCCCTCGCTCAAAAGACAGCTCCGCAGCACCGCCAACGCCGCACGCAAGCAGCGCAAACGCCACGACGGCGGCGCAAGCCCCAACCGCCGCAAACCAATCGCTACGCGCTCAACATATGCCTGCGGTATCATATTGCGCCGTGTATCGTTTCCAAACACACGTCTCTATAACGTAACAGGAGATCACATGGACGCAACCGCAATTATCCTCGCTGCCGGCGAGGGCACCCGCATGAAGTCGAACCACTGCAAGGTTTCGCACAAGATCCTGGGCAAGCCTATGGTCCAGTGGATCGTCGACGCCACCATCAAGGCCGGCTGCAGCCGCGTCGTGGTCGTCATCGGCAGCCACGCCGACGAGATGCGCGCCCTCATCGACGGCGCCTACGCCAGCAGCGCCACCAAGGTCGAGTGCGTCGAGCAGACCGAGCGCCTGGGCACCGGTCACGCCGTGAAGGTCGCGCTCGAGGCCTGCGGCATCACGCAAGGCCCCGTCGTCGTGCTCAACGGCGACCTGCCGCTCATCACCGCCGACACCGTCGCCAAGTTCGCACAGACCGTCGCTACCGGCGAGCTCGCCTGCACCGTCATGACCATGACCCCGCCCGACCCCTTCGGCTACGGCCGCATCAAGCTGGGCGCCGACGGCCAGATCGAGCGCATCATCGAGCAGAAGGACTGCACGCCCGAGCAGGCCGCCACGCTGCTGGAGTGCAACGCCGGCTGCTACGCCTTTGACGGCGCGCAGCTCGCCGCCCACATTAACGAGATCGGCAACGACAACGCGCAGTCCGAGTACTACCTGCCCGACATGCTCGAAATCCTCAAGGGTCACGGCCAGGCGGTCTCCATCTTCCACTGCGATGACTACCGCGACGGCCTGGGCGTCAACAGCCGCATTCAGCTCGCGCAGCTCACCGCTATCGCGCGCGACCGCATCAACGAGCACTGGATGGCCGAGGGCGTCACGTTCATCGATCCCACGCAGGCCTGGATCGGCCCCGATGCCACCATCGGCCGCGACACCGTCGTGTGGCCGCAGACGCACCTGATCGGCCACGTCACCGTGGGCGAGGAGTGCCAGCTCGGCCCCAACAGCCGCCTCACCGACACCACCGTCGGCAGCGGCTGCACCATCGATGAGACTATCGCCATCGAGGCCGTCATCGAGAACGGCGTCGACTGCGGCCCGCGCGCCTACCTGCGCCCGGGCACCCACATGCTCGACGGCTCCAAGGCCGGCACGCACGTGGAGATCAAGAAGTCCACGATCGGCGAGGGCTCCAAGGTGCCGCACCTGTCCTACATCGGCGACACTACCATGGGCTCCGGCGTCAACGTGGGCGCAGGCTCCATCACCTGCAACTACGACGGCGTGCACAAGCACAAGACCGTCATCGGCAAGGACGCCTTCATCGGTTCCGACACCATGATGGTCGCGCCCGCCCAGATCGGCGACGGCGCGCTCGTGGCCGCCGGCTCCGTCATCACCGAGCCGGTCCCGGCAGACGCACTCGGCCTGGGTCGTGCCCGTCAGGTAAACATTGAGGGCTGGGCCGCCGATTACCGCCGCCGTCTGCACGAGGACGACGAGGTATAACGTTTTACCAAGCATCTAAGGAGCTGTTCCCATGGGGGCGGCTCCTTTTTCTATCGTGACCTGCGCAACCGGATGAGTGGTCGGTTCGTGTCCGTTGACGGTAAAGACGTTATCAAGACCCGATTAACCCCGTCGCGCGGTTACAATGCAACAAGGCATCTATATGGCATTCGATATAAAGGAGAAGGGTAATGCCGATTAATGATCCCGAGAAGTCGGAGAATATGCGCAAGTCCATCCGCGTGTATTCCGGTTCCTCCAACCGTCCCCTCGCTCAGAAGATCGCTGAGTACCTTGGGGTCGAGCTTTCGGGCCTTACGCTAAAGCAGTTCGCCAATGGTGAGATTTACGCCCGCTACGACGAGACCGTCCGCGGCGCCGACGTCTTCCTGATTCAGTCCGTGGCCGGCGGCAACGTCAACGACATGCTCATGGAGCTGCTCATCGCCACCGACGCTGCCAAGCGCGCATCCGCCCGCTCCATCACCGCCGTTATCACCCACTACGGCTATGCCCGCCAGGACCGCAAGGCCGGCCCGCGCGAGCCCATCACCGCCCGCCTCGTCGCCAACCTGCTCGAGCGCGCCGGCGTCAATCGCATCATCACCCTCGACCTGCACCAGGGCCAGATCCAGGGCTTCTTTGATATCCCGGTTAACCACCTGTCCGCGCTGCCGCTGTTTGGCCAGTACTACAACGACATGCACTTCGACACCGACAACCTGGTTGTCGTCTCCCCCGACGTGGGTCGCGCCAAGGCCGCCAAGAAGCTGTCCGACATGCTCGGCTGCGACCTGGCCATCGCCCACAAGGGCCGTCCGCGCCACAACGCCGCCGAGGTCATGGGCATCATCGGTGACATCAAGGGCAAGACCTGCATCATCAACGACGACATGATCGACACCGCTGGCACCCTGTGCGCCAACGTCAAGGAGCTCAAGGCTATGGGCGCTGGCGACATCTACGTCTGCGCCACCCACGGCATCTTCTCCGGTCCGGCCATCGAGCGTCTGAACGACGCCCCGATCGTCGAGTGCCTCGTCACCGACGCCATTCCTGTCGAGGTCGGCGGCAAGATCAAGACCATCTCGGTCGCCGAGGAGTTCGCTCAGGCCATCTCCGCCGTTTACCACGAGGAGCCCGTCTCCACGCTCGTCGGCGGCGACTTCGCGCTGTAGTCGCATCGTCCTTGTAACCCGGCGCATCGCCGTCGGAACAGAAGAAACCCCCGCGCTCCCCCTTGCTTCGCAAAGGTCGCGCGGGGGTTTCTTCTGTTCCGACGGCTCGCTCTGCCGCGGCCGCGCTTTTGTCTGGTGGGATTTCGCTGAAGCAAAGCCTCGCCTTCGGCGGGCGTGGTAGCCTTTGTCGTTGATTGAACTATTTGTGTAACGGAAGGACAAATATGGCAGGGGGGCCCCCCCCCTAAAATTGGAGATGGG